>Ga0302046_10005927_pt1 | contig 10717 bp, 6 predicted proteins | sample RVTome_11_FD_200261 | JGI IMG/M metagenome (GOLD analysis project Ga0302046, IMG submission 200261) | Soil microbial communities from uranium-contaminated site in the Upper Colorado River Basin, Wyoming, United States - RVT147D111 (version 2) ... | reverse complement strand
TCATCGGAACGACGACGAGCCGCGGGCCCGGATGAGCTGCCTCGGTGGTGGCGACCCATCCGAGCCCGCGGCTCTTCCGTGTCCGGCCCTACGTGATCTCTGGGACGGACCGGGGGGCCAGGCCGGCTGCCGGCGCGATCCCGGCCCGGGCCCTGGCGACCGCCTCGGGCGTCGCCAGTCCGCCGGTACCGAGGAACACCTCCGGGTAGCCCCACATCCCGTGCTCGCCGATGTCGAGTCCTTCGATCTCCTCTTCCTCGCTGACGCGGAGGCCCATCGTGGCCTTGAGGATCCCGAACACGATCGCCGACGCTGCGACGGTCCACAGCAGGACGGCGCCGACACCGATCGCCTGCGCGCCGAGCTGCGCCGCGCCGCCTCCGTAGACGAGCCCCGCGCCCTTGCCCAGACCGAGCTCGGTCGTCAGGCGAGGCGCCGCGAAGATGCCGACGGCGAGCGTGCCCCACGCGCCGCAGATCCCGTGCACCGAGATAGCGCCGACGGGATCGTCCACGTGGACCCGATCGATCGCGAGCACCGATCCGACGACGATCACGCCGCCGATGGATCCGATCAAGACCGCCGCCCAGGGCTCGACGAAGGCGCAGCCCGCGGTGATCGCGACGAGGCCGGCGAGGGCGCCGTTGCCGGCCATGCCGACGTCGGGCTTCTTGCCTACGATCCAGATCGTCGCGGTCGCGGCCAGCGCGGCAGCGGCGGCGGCGAGGTTGGTCGTGACCGCGATGTGTGCGATGTCGGGGATCGCCGCCATGGTGGATCCAGGGTTGAACCCGAACCAACCGAACCACAGCACGAACACACCCAGGATCGCCAGCGGCATCGAGTGACCGGGGAGCGCGCGCGGCCTGCCGTCCTTGCCGTACTTACCACGGCGCGCGCCGACCATGATCGCGCCGACGAGTGCCGCCCAGCCGCCGACCGAGTGCACGACCGTTGAGCCGGCGAAGTCCAGGAACCCGCGTTCGGCCAGCCAGCCGCCACCCCAGATCCAGTGGCCGGAGATCGGGTAGATGAGCCCGGCGATCAGCCCGGACGCGAGCAGGTAGGTCTTGAACTTCGTGCGCTCGGCCATGGCGCCGGACACGATGGTCGCAGCGGTCCCGGCGAACACGACCTGGAACAGCCATTTGGCGGTCAGCGGCGGTGTCGCCCAATCCAGCGAGGCGAACGTGCCCTCGCCGCCGCCGAGGAACCAACCGCTGGTGCCGACCAAGGCGTTGCCCGCGCCGAACATCAGCGCGAAGCCGACCGCCCAATACGCGATCGACGCCATCGAGAAGTCCATCAGGTTCTTCATCACGATGTTCGCCGCATTCTTCTGGCGCGTGAATCCGGTCTCGACCAGCGCGAACCCGGCCTGCATCAGGAACACGAGGAACGCCGCGACGAGCACCCACACGGTGTCGAGCAGCATCTGCGTGTCGGGTCCCTCGGCCTCCTGAGCGAAAGCCATCGCCGGCAGTGCCAGCACGAGCAGCGCCGCGAGGCCTGTGATGGTCAGGATGCGTCTGCGCATAACCCCCTCCGGTCGTCGTCCGATATCACCGGGCAAACGGTAGGGCAGCGGTGTTGCACGGTCGTATCCCGCCTGTCACGGCGGGGTGAAGTCTGTGTTACCGCAGTGTTTCGGCGATCCCGAGTGGGAGATGCAGCGTTGCGCCCTCCGGCGACGCGCTCGCGCCGATCCATCCCTGGGGGCTCGCGATCGTGGCCGAGGCAGACGTGAGATCGCCGAGGTGCGGTTCCGCCTTGACCGTGGCGAAGCCCGGTGCGGCCGGCGCGATACCGAGCACGTGAACGATCAAGTCGTACAGCGGCACCGCCGCCCAGGCGTGACAGAGGCTCGCGAGGCCCGGCCGGTTGTCCCAGTACTCGCCGAAGGTTCCCTGCTTCGCCGACGGTGCCCATCGCCGGATCAGGGCGAGCAGCTGCTCGTACCGTCCCGCGCGCGCGACCGCTTGATGCACGAAGTGGCTGAAGAATGGCTGCGCCTCGACGACGTGCTCGGTGTCGTCGAAGCCTTGCGGCGGCAGGTATTGGCTGTTCAGTCGCTGCTCGAACGGACCGGGATCGCCCGGCGTGCGGGTTCGTCGCACGCGGGCCGGATCGAGGATGTGGTCGAGCAGCGCATCCCACCTGTCGCGCGGCGCGGCGCCGCACAGGATCGCGAGCGCGTTGGTGTGCTGGCTCGCGCGCCCCCCGCCTGCGGTGTCGGTGTAGACGCCGCGCTCGGGATCCCAGAACGCATCGAAGGCCGCGCGCGTGGTGTCGGCGCGCGCGCGCAGCTGCTCGTCCCCGGTGATGTTCGCGATCGTGTCGAGCGCGAGCGCGTACAACCCATCGACCGGCGCGAACGTCGAGCCGCGCTCGAGCTGCGCCCAGTCGATGAACACCCAGCCGGGCAGGTCGTGCAGCAGACCGTCGGCGGCGCGTCGCTGCTCGAACCAGTTCAGGCCCCGCGTCGCGGTGGGCAGCAGCTCGCCGAGCAGCTCGTCGTCACCGGTCCAGCGGTGCACGTGCGCCAGCGCCAGCACCCACAGCAGCGTGAAGTCGGGGATGGTCGTCGCGCGCAGGCCGAAGTCGCCGGCCGCGACCATCGGCAGCAGCCCGTCGGGCCGCGCGCCGTTCGCGTGCAGCCGCAGCATCCACCGAACCAGCGAGGTGTCCGGGTTCACGAGCAGCGTCAGGATCGTGTGGCCGTAGGCGTCGCCGAGCCAGGCGCGCTGCTCGCGCCCCGGACAGTCGATGAACGCGTCGGTCGAGCAGACATCGAGCGTGCGCACGCCCGCCCGCCAGATCGCCTCCAGGTCCGGATCGCTGCACGAGAAGCTCGCGCCCGGGGGGCGCGGGAAGATGCGCTCGCGCGCGTACAGCGTCAGCCCGCGCGCCCTCCCCTCGAGCACGTCGGCCCCGACGTAACGCAACCCCACCGGCTCGAGTGACTCGATCGCCTCGCCGGGCACGCCGGCGGCGGTGTAGCGCAGCCGCCAGTCGCGCACATCCAGCACCGGGTGGCCCTGGTCGTCCAGCGCCTCGCCCGCACGCAGTTCGATCACGGTGCCGGGCTCGGCGTCGATCCGCAGGATCGGATGCGCGCACAGGATCTCGCCCGCGTCGAACAGCACGCCGTCGCTGCTCGCCAGGTCGACGACGCGCTCGGCGAGCGGCGGGATCGGCCGCGGCTGCAGCACCGGGTAGGGCTCGGTCGGCGCGCGCGCATCGCGGATCCCGGGGCCGCTCGGATCGACCACGCACGCGCGCGGCCAATCGGCGTCGTCGAAGCCGGGGGCCGGCCAGCCGTGCGAGATCGCGCGCCCGTCGACGTGCTCGTTGGGCGGCGGCCCTTCGTGCCGGCGGCGACGCTCGTACGGCGCCTCGCACGCGCGCCACCCGTCGTCCGACGCGATGAGCATGTCGCCGAGGTCGGCTTCCAGCAGGAACGAGCCGAAGCCGAGCGCGCCGACGGGCTGCGCGGGGATGCTCGCGTTCGTCGCGCCGCCGTAGTGGCGCACGATCGCCGCGAGCACATGCTCGCCCGCGTCCAGCTCGAGCGCGTACTCGTCGAAGGTCCACGCCCACGGCTGGGAGCGGACCGGACCTCGACCCAGCTCGACGCCGTCGCACAACAGAACGTACCGCGAGTCGGCGGTGACGCGGCAGCGGCCGGCGCGCGCGCGATCCAGCGTGAAGGAGCGCCGCAGGTACGCGACGCCGTCGAGCGGACGCTCGGGCGGCTCGCCGCGCGTGTACGCGCTCTCGAGGTCGGCGCGCTCGAACCAGATCCAGTGCGCGCGCCAGCGCGGCGGCCAGGTCTTCATGCCCGGCTGCTCATGCGGGGACGGGGTCGCCGGCCAGAAATGCCGCCACCATCGCTTGGAACGCCTCCAAGTCGTCGAGCATCATCGCGAAGTCGTCGGACCAGATCCGCACGGTCGCGTTCGGCGCCAGCTCGGCGATGCGCCGTGACACCGCAGCCGGATGGTTGGGGTCGCGCTCGTGTCCGGCGACCAGCAGCGGCGTGGTCACCTGCCCCAGGCACGATGGGTCGGAGAGCGGCGGCTCGCCGGTCGCGTACGCGCGCAGCGCATGCGGCACGCCCTCGGGATTGATGCGGAGCAACTGCGCGCGGATGTGCTCGCGCCAGCGCGGCTCGCGCGCGATCAGCATCTGCACCTCGGGCAGTTCCAGCAGGCCGTCGGCGAGCTGCTCGAGCGGCTCGGTCTCGATGTGTTCGGCGTAGTGCAGCGTGCCCTCGATGTCGGGCGCCGGATCGTCGAGGCGCGATGTCATCACCAGCACCGCGCGCTCGAAGCGCGCCGGGTCCGCGCACAGAATCCGCAGGATCGCGTTCGCGCCCATCGACACGCCGACCGCGTGCGTCGCGCGGGAGCGCGCGGCGACCGCGTCCAGATCCGCGGCGACCGCGGCGTGGTCGTACCCGGCCTCGGGCGGGGGCGAGTCGCTGCGGCCGTGGCCGCGCCAGTCGAACAGCACGCGCGTGCCGGGCACTGCTGCTGCCAGCGCGCGCAGGTCCTCCGACGTCGAGGATAAGCCGTGCACGAACACGGTCACCGGTTCTCCTTCGCCGAGCAGCTCGACCCACAGCCGGCACGCGGGCCCGTCGACGAGCGGCATGGCTACTTGCAGTCGCCCTCGAACAGCGGCATGGGACCGCGCGGCCACTGGCCGATCCCCCAGCGGCGACCGTGCTCGACGTAGCAGTACGTGCCGCGGCGCTGGTTGGTCGTGTAGCTCGGACCGGTCGGGGAGTACCAGATCACCGCGGCGTCGTCGGCCCAGGAGTGGTCGCCGGGACCGAAGCCGCCGCCGACCTCGAACAGCGGCGCGCGCCCCGAGCCCTTCGCCGGGAACCGCGCCTTGAACATGCCCTGCTGGAACGTTTGTGGCGTCAGGTTCGGCCCGGCCATCTGGATACCGGACGCGAGCAGCAACAGCTCGTAGTAGCGCTCGTACGCGGCGCTCGCCCAGCCGTCGTCACCGGTCGAATAGTTCGGATCGGCCTCCTTGATCGCCTGGTACCAAGGCATGTCCTTCTGCGGCAGCCACTTGTTGTGGAACGTGATGCCGAACGCGTGCTCGGCATGCTCGGGGGGGAACTTCTGTCCGACGCCGTCGTAGTCCAGGTAGTGATAGCTCGATACCAGCCACTCGGGGAAGAACGCTTGCCGGGTCGCCTCCGGCATGAGCACGTTGATGTAGTGATCACCCTGGCACAAGCAGATCACGCTGGTGACGCGCTGTTCGACGAAGCGCAGGATCACCTGCGAAGCGTTGGAGATCTCGACCGTGGCGGCAGGCTCGATGCCGCAATCGTTGAGCAGGCGCGTGATCAACTCCACGTCCGGCGCGGACTGGTCGGCTGCGCGGTGGTAGGCGATGCCGAAGACGCGCTCGGCACGGCCGGAGATGCCGGTCCCCGCGTGCTCGGGCGCGCCTCCTGCGAGCGTCTTGCAGATCCACTCGCCGTAGTTGCGCATCATCGTGTCGAAAGCCGGCAGGTAGTTCCACTGGTACGGTGCGAAGCGCGTGTAGTGCGCCTCGGTTCGCTGCGAAGCGTGCGAGTCGATCCCGATGATCTTGTGCTGGGCCAGCCGGTCGTAGTAGTGATGCTCGGCGCCCGCCTTGGGGATGTAGGCGAGGGATGCGAACGCCTTGATCTGGTCGTGCACGAAGTCGGCGTCGCCTCGCATCGCTTGCGGATCGACGGGACCGAACACGCCGCCCCTCGGCTCGTAGCGTTTCAGGACGAGCTTGCGTCCGTAGAACTGGTACCGCAGGTTGAAGTAGTCGGCGAGGATCTCGGTGTCGCGAGGCTTCTCGAGCGTGAATGGCCATGCGATCGTGATCGAATCGGCCGTCACGCCCGGCGAGGTCGCGCCGCCGTTGTCGCTTTTGGGATCCCAGTAGTCAACGCACGGAGGCGACTGCGGATCCTCGGTCTGCCTCGGTGGGTCACCGAAGCAGCGCCGGTTCCGCGGCGCGGTGGTCAGGGTCGGCGTCGGGACGGCGCTGGGGCTGAGACTCGGCGCGAGACCGTCGGGCCCTTCGCCCTGGCCCGGCCCGTCGCCGGTGGTGCTGCCCTGATCGGGCGGCGCGTCGGTGATCTGCTCCTGCGCGGTCGGCGCGAACTCGGCGACCGTCGGCGGTGGCGCCTGCTCCGCGTTCAGCGCGAGCGACCCCACCAGCACCAGCGTCGCCGCGCTGATCGCGAGATAGGCGAAGCCGGGCGCGCGCGGCGCCTTCGTCAGAGGGGCAGCTCTCATATCGGGTCACGCATCCTATCGGACCCACTTCCGTAGTTCGTGGCCACCATGCTCGACCCTGCTTGGGAGCTCCTTGGACGTGCGCTCCCCTTGACGATCCGATCACGGCCGCGGTGGTCCCGCGATGATCGGTTTCTGAGCTGGATGTTCAGATCCTGATCATCGTGCTCAGAGATGTAACACCCTGGAACGGACCTGCCGGCCCGCGTGCCGGGACCCATCGGTCCTACGGGACGGCCGCCGGCGCGTGGGTCCGCACGAACGCTTTGATCGTCGCGCACTCGGTTCCTGCCGCGCGCGCGCCCGCCTCGATCACATACGGCCCTGCCGCGGCGGGCACGATGAACGTCTCGGCGTAGTGCACCTCGAACGGCTCGAAGGCATCGTCGGGGGAGCGCACGATCGCGTCCTCGCCTTCGACGAGGTTCAGCACCTCGACGCCCGACCGCGAAAGATGCGGAGCGACGCCGGTGAACCAGTGGCGCCGCGTCTCGATGAACTCGGCTTCGTGCAGTCCCGTGCGTTCTTCCCGCCAGCCGTCACCGGACGCCAGAGGCGTGATGCGGTTGACGAGCTGCTCGCGCGCGAACGACGTGTCCCGATGCCATTGGATGACGCGTTCGCCGTGGTCGATATGGACGGGACGCGGCTCGCCGTCGAGGCCCGGCCGGTCCCAATCCCACAGCTTGAACGTGAAGATGTACGGGGTCGCCGAGATCTCGAGCACCATCGCGCGCCGCGACGAGTGGATCGTGCCGGCCGGGATCAGGAAGTGATCATGCTTGCGCGCGGGGAACAGGTTCACGTAGCGCTCGGCGTCGAACGGCTCGCCGCCTGCCTCAGCCTCGCGCAAAGCCCGGAGCATCTCGGCACGATCTACCCCTGAGCGCACGCCCAGGAACACGCCGCCTGAGGGCTCGGCGTCCAGCAGGTAGTAGGACTCGTCCTGCGTGTAATGCATGCCGAAGGTGTGCTGGATGTACTCGGTCAGCGGATGCACCTGCAGCGACAGGCTGCCACCCTCGATCGTGTCGAGGAAGTCGAAGCGGATCGGGAACTCGTCGCCGAAGCGTCCGTACACCGCGTCGCCGAGCAGCGCGCGCGGCTCGGCGAACACCAGGTTCGCCGCCGGCATCTCGAAGCGCGCGCCGCCGAGGTCCAGCAGCAGCGAGTTCTCCTCGGGCACGCAATCGAAGCACCAGCCGTAGTTCGGCTCGTCGTCGGGCAGGTCGCAGACGGTCTTCATCCACTGGCCGCCCCACGGCGCCGGATCGAAGTACGGCACCACGCGGAACGGGCGCCCGGCGATCGATGACAGCCCGCGCCGCATCACCTCGCCGTTGATCATGCGAGGCTGCTCGGGATCGGTCGTGTCCACCGTGAAGTCCAGCCGCGCGAGCAGCGCGCGCTTGTGCCGGTCGGCGACCCGCCAGTCCACGAAATACGCGCGCTTGTACTGCTGTTGCCACCGGACGCCCGCGTTGGCGGCCCCCAGGTTCGTGAACTCGCCTCGGCGCATCCGCAACTGCGACTCCCACCGGGGCATGTCCATCAACACGAGCAGCCCATCCGCGAGCAGCGACGCGCCGGGCCCGTGCACGACCACGCTGCCGGGCGCGGCGGCGACGCGCTCGCGAAGGCGTCCCAGCGCCGCCTGATCGTAGAAGTCCTCGATGGTCAGGCTGGTCAGATACCCGAACACCGGATCCTCGCCGAGGAAGGGAGCGACGATCCGGTCGATCTGGGCCGGTGCGAGCAGCGCTTCGGTCGCATCGATGGTCTCGTCGGGGTCGAGCGCGTGCAGCAACGCCGCGATCTCCTTGTCGCGCACGCCCGGATAGGTCTCGATCACCGTGACGCGCGCGCCGGTCGCGCGCAGCGCGCGCCCGATCCGCTCCCAACCGGTATGGCATGTCCCGGCGACCGGCACGGTGGGGAAGCGGTCGTAGTTCGGCGTGCGGGCACGGCGGTGCATCGGGACGGGCTGCTCGGTCATGGCGCCCTCCACAGGTGCGCGATACCCGCAAGCGCCGCGGCGTCGCCGAGCTCGCCCGGCCGCACCGCGACTTCGAAGCCTTCGAACAGCCACGACCGGACGAGGGCCTCCAGCCCGTCGAAGATCGGCGCATCGGCGCCGGCTGGTCCACCACCGACCACGATCACCTCGGGTGCGTGCGCGTGCGCGAGCGCGATGAGCGCGCGCGCCAGGTCCAGGCGGTAGCGCGCGACGGCGGTCAACGCGGCCTGATCGCCGTCGTCGTGCGCGCGATAGAGGTCGGGGACGGTTGCGTACGCGCCGTCGGTGAGCTCGAGCAGGCGCGTCGCGCGGCACAGCGCCTCGATCGTGCCGCCGTGGCCGCTGGTGTCTCCGCCGCCCTCACCGATGGGGATGCCGCCGCCGAGCAGTCCGCCGCCGAGCTCGCCGGCGCCGAGCGGCCGTCCATCCTCGATCACGCCGACGCCGACGCCGGTGCCCAGCGTCACCACGACCGCGCGCTGCGCGCCGCGCCCCGCGCCGCGGACGGCCTCGCCGAGCGCGTAGGCGATCGCGTCGTTGACCACGACGGCGCGGGTGGCGAAGAGCTGCTCGAGCATGCCTGCAAGATCCACGCCGACGATCCCGTCGAGCTTGCCGGGCAGCGCGCGCACCCGGCCCTCGGAGACGAGTCCCGGCACGCACAGCCCGGCGCCCTGCGCGCGTTCCCCGTCGAGCAGCTTCCCGCCGACCTCCGCCAGGAGTCCGGCCACCTCGCTCGCGGCCGGCGTCGGCACGACGATCAACTCGCCTGGGCGGCCGTCGTCGCCGACCAGACCCGCCTTCAGGCGCGTGCCGCCCAGGTCGAACGCGAGGAAGCTCATCCCACCTGCCGGATCCCCGTCCGATCGACGTCGTAGAGCTTCCCCTGGTACTGCAGGTTGCGCAGGCGCGCGTCGGCATCGAAGGCGCCGAAGCGCGGGAACGCGTGGACGCCGTCGGCGAGCGTGGCGTGCACGCCGAACAGCGACTCGATGATCACCGAGCAGAACGCGCCGCCGCTCGAGCACGCCCAGTCGGTCGCCCACGGCAGCTCCGGCGGTGTCTTGCGCGCGCCGCCGGCTTCGGGATCGATCACGGTGTCGGTGAAATGCGCCTGGCCGAACGGGCCCTGGTTCGCGCTGCGCGCGAGCCCCTTGAGCCACGCGAACGCCCACTGGTCCTTGCCTACGTTGTACAGCCCCTGTGCGGCGAGCGCCGGCCAGGCCGTGTATGCGCCGGTCCATTGGTGGTCGGGCCGGACGTTGAAGGTCGCGTCTGGGTCGCCGGTGGACAGCGCGCTCATCCAGGTCGGCGTCTGCAGCTCGCGCACGAAGAACGACGCCATCTCCTCCCACTGCTCGAGCGAGAGCATGTCGGGCATGGTCGTGAGCACGGTGAAGAAGTCGTAGCAGTGCCGCACCGGCACCAGTCGCCCGTCGGGGAAGCGCGCGTTGAAGTAGCCCTTCCCCGGCTCGTAAAGCTTGAGCACCTCGGTCGCGAGATCCTTGGCTTGCACCTGCAACATCGCGCCGCCGTCGAAGTCGCCGCAGATCGCGGCCAGGTCGCCGGCGAACCGCAGGTTGAACACGTTGGCCGCGTTCATGCCGGCGATCTCGTGGATGTAGGTGCTCACGCACTCGAGCAGGTTGTCGATCCCGCCGTAGTCGGCCAGGCCGTGCGGCGTGCGGAACCGCTCCCACGTCGAGGCGTAATCCCTCAGGTGCGCGACGACGGGCTGCGTGGCGCCATCCGGCGTGGTCACCTGTTCGGCCAGCCAGTCGTGGTCGCCGCTGAAGCGCAGGTAGTCGCGCGCCATCTTCAGCATCGCGTAGTCGTTGACCGAGTACCACTGGCCGACGCCGGCGCCGGTGAGCCATTCGGTGCCCATGCAGGTGTGGACGTCCTTGCCCATCCACCACTGCAGGTGCGTGCGCATCACCGCCGGGTCGAGCAGCGCGTGCACCAGCGACGACAAGCTGTAGTCCCACAGGAACGTCAGGGATTGCCAGTAGCGCGGCATCAGCGTGTCGTAGGTGCGGCCGATCACCGAGTGGGGCGTGTCGCGCTTGAAGTACGCGACGCCGAGCGCGCCGGTGAGATACAGCCTGCGGATCTCGTCATCGTCGGTCTCCAGCACCGGCAGCGACCCGCCGTAACGGTCGTTGCCCGGGGTGAACATCGCTTCCAGCTCGGCGTTCCAGTCCTCGCGCACCGCGGCGACCTCGGCGTCGGCGGCCGGCACCAGGCGGTCGAAGGTCGCCAGGGCCTCGGCGGCCGTCTCGCCGATCGCATCGACGAAGACCAGCTTGAACCGCTCGCCGGGCCGGAGGCGCTGCTCGAACGACATCGCCTCGATCTCGACGCGATCGGGGCGGGGGAAGGTGCCCTGCACGCT
>Ga0302046_10005926_pt1 | contig 10721 bp, 8 predicted proteins | sample RVTome_11_FD_200261 | JGI IMG/M metagenome (GOLD analysis project Ga0302046, IMG submission 200261) | Soil microbial communities from uranium-contaminated site in the Upper Colorado River Basin, Wyoming, United States - RVT147D111 (version 2) ... | reverse complement strand
GGGCGAGGTAGTGGTCCTCCCCCAGACTCTTGATCAGGCCGAGCTGGGTCTCGAGCCAGTCGAGGTGCTCCTCCTCGCTGACGAGGATGTGCTCGAGCAGCTCGCGCGTGCCCGCGTCCCCGAGCTCGTCGCAGAGGGCGATACCCTTGTTCAAGGCGGCGATGGCGGCGACCTCGAGCCGGCGGTCGAGGTCGAGCTGCTCGGGCACGCTCTCCCCCACGTTGACCTTGCCGAGACGCTGCAGGTTCGGAACGCCCTCGAGATAGAGGACGCGCTCGATCAGATCCTCGCAGTGCTTCATCTCGCCCATCGACTCCTTGCGGATGAGGTCGTAGAGCCGGAGGTAGCCCCAGTTCTCGCACATCTTGGCGTGGATGAAGTACTGGTTCACCGCCGTGAGCTCGGCGGTGAGGACGTCGTTCAGCAGCTCGACGATCTTCTTCTGACCCTTCATGGTCCACCCCCCGGTGCCGCGGGCGGAGCATAGACAGAAGCCGGGCGGGAGAGAAGAGCTGGCCCGCGCCGGGGCCGGCGAGCGCGGGGCGCTCGCGGTCGCGCCGCCGTATCAGGCGGGGGCGAGGCTGGGAGCCAGGGCGCCCAGATCGGGCGCGCTCTCGACGACGGTCTCGGCCGAGGCGCGCACGTGCGCGCGGATCTGGTCGCGGATGGCCAGGTGACAGGCGCCGCATCCGGCGCCGGCGCCGCAGCGCCGGGCGACCGCTTTGACGCTGCGGGCACCCCCGGCGATCACCGCGTCGAGCTCGCGGTCGGTGACGTTCGCACAGAGACAGACGACCATGACCCGGCCCTTGTAGCGAACTTGAGAATCATTATCAATACGCCTTCGACTGCTGAGCGCAGAAAGTCTTGCAGGCCAGTGTTTTCAGGGACTTAGATGTTGACCGCGCGCTTGGCGACCGCCAGGGCGGCCTCCTTCACGGCCTCCGGCAAGGTCGGGTGCGCGTGCGTCGAGCGCGCCAGGTCCTCGGCGCTGGCGCGGAACTCCACCGCCACCGCGGCCTCGGCGATCAGGTCGGAGGCCCGCGGCCCGAGGATGTGCAGCCCGAGGATGCGGTCGGTCTTGGCGTCGGCCAGGATCTTCACGCCGCCGTCGGTCTCGTTCATGCACCTGGCGCGCCCGTTGGCGCTGAACGGGAACGACCCGACCGCCACCTCCAGCCCCTGCTCGGCCGCGGCCTCCTCCGAGAGGCCGACGCTCGCGAGCTCGGGCCAGGTGTAGACCACGCTCGGAATCGCGTCGTAGCTCACGTGGCCGGCGTGCCCGGCCATCATCTCGACCGCCGCCACGCCCTCGTCCTCCGCCTTGTGCGCCAGCATCATGCCGCCGATGACGTCCCCGATCGCGAAGACGCCGTGCACGCTGGTCGCGAAGCGCTCGTCGACGACGACGAAGCCGCGCGGGTCGCAGGCGACCCCGGCCTCGCGGAGCCCGAGGCCGTCGGTGTACGGCCGGCGGCCGACGGCGACCAGCACGACCTCGGCCTCGACCGCCGCGGTCTCCCCCGCGGTCTCGAGCGCCACGGAGACGCCGGCGTCCGTACGCTCGTAGCCGGTCGCCTTGGTGCCGAGACGGAACGTCATGCCCTGCTTCTGCAGGGCGCGCTGGAGCTGGGCGCCCATCTTGCGGTCCATCATCGGCACGATACGGTCGAGGAACTCGACCACCGTGACCTCCGCACCGAGGCGGCTCCACACCGAGCCGAGCTCGAGCCCGACGGCGCCCGCCCCCACGACCAGCATGCGCTCCGGGACGCGGCCGAGCGTCAGCGCGTCCGTCGAGCTGACGATGCGCTCGCCGTCGAACGGCAACGACGCCAGGGGCGTCGGCTTGCTGCCGGTCGCGAGCAGGACCCGCTCGGTGACCAGCACGCGCTCGCCGTCCGCCCCGGCGACGGCGACGCGGGTGGCGCTCTCGAGCCGGGCGTCGCCGACCACGGGCTCCACCTTGTTCTTCTTGAAGAGGCCCGCCACCCCCTGCGTCAGGCCGCGGACGACGCGGTCCTTGCGCTTCATCATGGCGGCGAGGTCGAGGCGGACGCCCTCCACCTCGACGCCGTGCGCCGCCAGCCCGTGGCGCGCGTGATGGTAGTGCTCGGACGAGTCCAGGAGCGCCTTGCTCGGGATGCATCCGACGTTCAGGCAGGTGCCGCCGAAGGACGGGTAGCGCTCCACGCACGCCGTCCGCATCCCGAGCTGCGCCGCCCGGATGGCGGCGGTGTAGCCGCCGGGGCCCGAGCCGATCACGACCAGATCGAAGCGCTCGTCCGCCATCACGCTCCTCACACCTCCAACAACAGCCGCGCCGGGTCCTCGAGGCGCTCCTTCACGCGCACCAGGAACGTCACCGCCTGCTCCCCGTCGACGACGCGGTGGTCGTACGAGAGCGCGACGTACATCATCGGCCGGATCGCGACCGCGTCGTTCACGACCACCGGCCGCTTCTCGATCTTGTGCATCCCGAGGATGCCGCTCTGCGGCGGGTTCAGGATCGGCGTCGACAGCAGCGAGCCGTAGATGCCGCCGTTCGAGATCGTGAAGGTGCCGCCGGAGAGGTCGCTGATCGCGAGCTTGTTGTCGCGCGCCAGGCCGGCGAGGCGGCCGATCTCGCCCTCGATCTCAGCGAAGCTCATACGCTCGGCGTGGCGCACGACCGGCACCACGAGCCCGCGCGGCGTGCCGACGGCGATGCCGAGGTGGACGTGCCGGCGATACACGATCGACTCGTCGCGGATCTGGGCATTGATCGCCCGCACCTCGCCGAGCGTGGCGATGCAGGCGCGCGCGAAGAACGACATGAAGCCGAGGGCGACCCCGTGCCGCTGCTGGAACCGCTCCTTGTAGGCCGCCCGGAGCGCCATCACCGCACTCATGTCGATCTCGTTGAAGGTGGTGAGGATCGCGGCGGTGCGCTGCGCCGCGACCAGGCGCTCCGCGATGCGCTTGCGGACGAGGCTCATCGGCACGACCTCCTCGTCGGCCTCCGACGCCGCCGCCGGGGCGGGCCCGGCGGGTGCCGCGGGGCGCGGGCTCGGCCGCGGCCGCTCGGCGGCGGCGGCCGGCTCCGGCGCCGCCTGGGTGCCGGGCGTACCCTGCGCGCCGGGCGCGCCGCGCTCGAGGTGCGCGAGGACGTCGGCCTTGGTGAGCCGGCCGCCCTTCCCGGTCGCGGCGATCGCCGCGGGATCGAGGTCGTGCTCGTCGATCAGGTGGCGGACGGCGGGGCTCAGCGGCCCGACGCGGCGCGCGCCGCCCGCCTGCTCGGCCTCCGGCGGCCGCGCCGCGGCCCCGGGCGCTGGCGAGGCGGGCCGCGCGTCGGCCGGCGCCTCGGCGGCGGGCGTCGCCTCGGCCTCGGCCCCGGGCGCCTTCTCTTCCTCTTTCTCGGCGGCGGGAGCGGCGGCGCGCGCCGCGCCCTCGAGGATCTCGGCGACGACGTCGCCCACCTGCACGGTCTCGCCTTCCTTCTTGAGGATGCGCAGCCGGCCGGCGGTCTCGGCGGGCAGCTCCATCGCGGCCTTGTCGGTCTCGAGCTCGAGCAGCACGTCGTCGCGCGCGACCGTCGCCCCGTCCGCCTGCACCCAGCGGGCGATCACCCCCTCGGTAACCGACTCCCCGAGCGGAGGAATCCGTACCTGGAACGCCATGTCGACCGGCTCCTCAGCGCGCGAAGGCGCGCTGCACGAGCTCCGCCTCCTCGGCCTGGTGGATCTTGAAGGACCCCGTCGCGGGGCTGGCGGCCGCGGGACGCCCGCAGTAGCTCAGCGTGTGGGTGGCCGGCAGGACCAGGCGGAACCGATGGTAGATGAAGTGCCACGCGCCCATGTTCCAGGGCTCCTCTTGCACCCAGAACACCTGCCGCGCCTCGGGGTACGCGGCGAGGATCGCGCTCACCTCGTCCTTGGGGAAGGGGTACATCTGCTCGATCCGCACCAGCGCCGTGGTGTCGTGGTCGCGCTCGTCGCGCCCGGCCAGGAGCGCGTAGTAGACCTTGCCCGAGCAGAAGATGACGCGCGTCACGCGCGCGCGGTCGAGGCGCACGCCCGCGGCGGGATGCTCGGCGGCGGCCGGATCGTCGATCACCGTCCGGAAGCTCCCGTCGGTGAAGTCGGCGAGCGGCGACACCGCCAACTTGTGCCGCAGCAGGCTCTTCGGGCTCATGACGACGAGCGGCTTCCGGAACGAGCGATGCATCTGCCGCCGGAGCGCGTGGAAGAGCTGGGCCGGCGTCGTCAGGTTGCAGACCTGCATGTTGTCCTCGGCGCAGAGCTGGAGGAACCGCTCGAGGCGCGCGCTCGAGTGCTCGGGCCCCTGCCCTTCGTAGCCGTGCGGGAGCAGCAGCACGATGCCGCTCATGCGCTGCCACTTCGACTCCGAGCTGGCGATGAACTGGTCGATCACCACCTGGGCGCCGTTCGCGAAGTCGCCGAACTGCGCCTCCCAGACGACGAGCTTGTGGGGATCGGCGAGGCTGAAGCCGAACTCGAACCCAAGGACGGCGTTCTCGGAGAGCATGCTGTCGAGGATGAAGAAGCTCGCCTGGCCCTCCCGGACGTGGTCGAGCGGCACCCACGGGGAGCCGGTCTCGACGTCGCGCAGGATGGCGTGCCGGTGGCTGAACGTGCCGCGGCCGCTGTCCTGGCCGCTCATACGGACCGTCGTGCCCTCGATCAGGAGCGAGCCGATCGCGAGCGCCTCGCCGCACCCCCAGTCGATGGCGGTGCCCTCGTCGACCATCGCAACCCGCGCCTCCATGAGCTTGGCGGCGCGCGGGTGCGGATGGAAGCTCTGCGGCCAGCGCGTGAACGACGCGGCGATCTCGCGGAGCGTCGCCGCCGGCACGCGCGTGTCGGCGCTCCAGTCCTCGCCCGCCCACCCGAGGCCCTTCCAGAGCCCGCCGAAGGCGAAGACCTGCTGGCGCGGCATGAAGTCGCGCGCGTAGGTGTGGGCGTCGTCGAGGAGGTCGAAGAACTCCTTGCGCCGCCGCTCGACCTCGGCCTGGATCGTGGCCTCGGCCTCGATCAGGCGCGCCGCGTAGAGCGCGGGCGTCGTCGGGTGCGCCTCGATGGTGCGGTAGAGCGTCGGCTGCGTGAACGTGGGATCGTCGAGCTCGTTGTGGCCGTGGCGCCGGTAGCACACCAGGTCGATGATGACGTCGCGCTTGAACTGCTGGCGGAACGCGATCGCCAGCCGCGCCGCCTGCACCACCGCCTCGGGGTCGTCGCCGTTCACGTGGAACACCGGCGCCTGGATGATCTTGGCGACCTCGCTCGGGTAGGTGGTCGCCCGGTAGTACTCGGGGGAGGTGGTGAAGCCGATCTGGTTGTTGACGATGATGTGCACGGTACCGCCGGTGCGGTAGCCGTCGAGCTCCGAGAGGCTGAGGGTCTCGGAGACGACGCCCTGGCCGGTGAACGCCGCGTCGCCGTGCATGAGGATCGGCACCACGCGCGTGCGCGACGTATCGCCGAGACGGTTCTGCTTGGCGCGCACCATGCCCTCGATCACCGGGTCGATGGCCTCGAGGTGGCTGGCGTTGGCGGCGAGCGAGAGGTGCACGCGGTCGCCGTTCCGGCTCACGTAGTCGTGGGAGTAGCCGAGGTGGTACTTGACGTCGCCGTCGCCGGTCGCCTCGTGCGTGAGAAAGCTGCCCTCGAACTCGGCGAGGACCATCTCGTAGGGCTTCCGCAGCACGTTGACGAGCACGTTCAGACGGCCGCGGTGCGGCATGCCGAGGACCATCTCGTCGGCGCCGAGCTGGCCGCCGTCCTCGATCAGGGTGTCGAGGAGGGGGATCAGCGCGTCGGAGCCCTCGAGCGAGAAGCGCTTGGCGGTGGGGTAGCGGCGCTGCAGGAACTGCTCGAAGCCCTCGGCGGCGATCAGCATGTCGAGGACCTTCAGGCGGTGCTCGAGGGTGAGGGCGGGGTCGTTCGACGTCGGCTCCATGCGATCCTGCAGCCACTGGCGCTGCTCGCGGTCCTGCACGTGCAGGTACTCGACGCCGAGCGTCCGGCAGTAGGTCGCGCGCAGGCGGTCGATCAGCTCGCGCAGCGTCGCGGTGGCGCAGCCCCGGAAGCTGCCGCACTCGATCACGCGATCGAGGTCCGCCTCGGTGAAGCCGAACTCGGAGAACTCGAGCAGCGGATGCCCCGCCGGCTTGGCGGCGAGCGGGTTCAGGTGCGCGACGAGATGCCCGAGCTCGCGATAGGAGTGCACCAGATCGAAGATGCCGACGACCGGCTCAGCGTCGGCGCGGATCGCCGCGCGCGGTGCCCCGGGCGCCATCGCGCCGGCGCCGTTGCCGTTCGCGCCGAGCTCGAAGCCGGCGAAGAAGAGCGCCCATTCGCGGTCGACCGAGGACGGGTCCTCGCGGTAGCGGCGGTACTGCTCCTCGACGTAGCCGGCGTTGGCGCGCGTGACGAGATCGAGATCCTGCATCGCCCGACTCTTGTATCGCGTGTGGCGGGGCCTCGCCACCGGACCCCGCCCGCCGGCGGCGCTAGCCTTGAGGTGAACATCGAGGCTAATACGCCGGCGGCCTCCAGGCGGGAAGCGGGCGACCGGCGCGCGCGAGATCGCGCGTCGCGCGGTTGAGGGCGCGGGCGGCGGCGCGCGTGAGCGGCCGCGTGCACGGCGCGACCCCGCAGTGGGCCGCCGCCGCGCGGGCGTGCTGGAGCGCGTCCGCGGGGGCGCGCAGGGGACGGCGGCGGTGGATCCGCGCGAGCTCGATCTCGGCGCGCGCCATGGATGCGTGCGCCCGGTCCGCGAGCGGCCCGGCCGCTCCCTCGAGGACCCGGATCGCGGCACCGTAGAGGCCGACGGCTTGCGGCCGTCCGGCCGCGCGCCGCTGGCGCGCGCGCGCCGCCCGGTAGAGGTCGCCGAACCGCGCCAGCGCCGCCTGGTCGATGGGCTGCGGCGGCCGCTCCGGCAGCGGGTAGAGGGTCTCCGGCGCGAGCGGCAGCCAGACGTGCGTCGGAGCCGGGCTCGGCCCGGCATCCGGGGTCGGCATCGGGGTCGGGCCCGTCCCCGAGCCCTCCGGACCCGCGGCCAGCGCCTTCATCTCCGTCCAGCTCCCGACCTCGTGCAGGTAGAAGTCGTCGAGCTCGTCGCGCGGGAGCGCGCCGGCGCCGGCCAGCACGGCCGCGGCCGCGACCGCCGGGAGCGGCGCCTCGACCGGAAAGGGAAGCGCCACGTTCCCCACCCCGCCCTGCTCGTTCGCCGCCATGTACACGTGGCCGTCCGGGAAGTGGACCGAGCCGATCCGCTCGAACGCGTTGCCGACGACGTTCGCCCGCGCGCCCGCCACGATCTGGATCCCCGACTGCTCGTAGCCGCGCACGACGTTGCCGCGCACGTCCGCGAGCGTGCCGCCGAGCACGCCGCCGCCGTCGATCGTCGGGTTCCGCCGCAGGTTCTTGTCCCACAGGTTGGCGTGCACGCTGATGCGCGTGACGCCGTACTTCACGAGCGCGCCGCCGCCGCAGGTTCCCTTCGCGCACGCGGCGCCGCTGCCGGCGACGTAGTTCCACGACAGGGTGACGTCGCCGACGGTGAGCCCCTCGGCCCCGGTAACGTCGATGCCGCCGTCGGCGCTGTTGGTGATCGAGCAATGGTCGATGACGACGCCGCGGAGGGCGGCGCCGCGCTTGGGCGCGACATGGATGCCGTCGTTGGCGGCGTTGCGGATCCGGAGGCCGCGCACGACGACGTTGCTCTCGAGGACGTTGACGACGCCGCGCCCGCCCTCGACCGCGTCACCCCAGAGCGTGACGCCCGGGGCGGGCGCGCCGAGCGCGTCGACGGTGGTGTTGGCGGGAACGTCGAGCCCCGAGGCCAGGATGACGTCGCCGCCGACGTCGAAGAGCACGCGCCCGCCGCCGGCACCGCGCACCGCCGCCAGGGCCGCGCGCAGCGATCCGGCGCCGGCGTCGGCGAGCGACCTTACGCGGAAGACCGGCCCGGCGCCGCCGCCGGTGGTCGCCCACCCGAACCCCGTAAAGCCGTCAGCGGGCGCGGGCGCCGCCGGCACCGCGGCCGGCGGGATCGCATGGACGGGGGCGCACGCCGCCAGGCACACGGCCACGCTCGCCATCCCGATCACCGCTCTCGCTCGTCGCACGTCCGTCCCCGGCTCGACGGACGGTGAAGAGCAAGGCAGGTGCCGCCCCGTTCGCCCCGCCAGATGGAACGGCATGCGCCGGCGGGGCGCCATCGCCACCGACGGCGGCGACGGCGCGTCGCGCGGGCGCCATGCGGGATCTCATGCCGAGGCGCGGGCCGCGGGCACCGCCCACGCCGGCCGATAGCGTGTCCAGTCGAGGCCGCGCCGGCGCATCCAGCGGTAGACGGTGGGCCGGCTGACGCCGAGCGCGCGCGCGGCCTCGGTGACGTTGCCGCCGGCGGCCGCGAGCACGGCCGCGAGGTCGAGCGCCGCCGCCGGCGCGGGCGCCGCGCGGCCGGCCAGGACGCGGCGCACGTCCGCGCCGGTCACCACGCCGGCCTCGGCGTCGAGCACGAGCTCGCGGACGACGTTCTCGAGCTCGCGAACGTTGCCGGGCCAGCGGTGACGGCCGAGCGCCTCCGCGGCGTCGGCGCGGAGGCACGGGACGGCGCGTCCGAGCTCGCGCGCGCTCCGCGCCGCCAGGGCGACGGCGATCGCCGGCACGTCGCCGGCGCGGTCGCGGAGCGGCGGTACGCGCAGGGTGAACCCGCCGAGGCGGTAGTAGCAATCGGCGCGGAACCCCCCGCGCGCGACCAGGGCGCCGAGGTCGCGGTTGGTGGCGGCGACGACGCGGACGTCGACGGTGAGCGGGCGGTCGCAGCCGAGGCGCTGGACCTCGCCTTCCTGCAGCAGCCGCAGCACCTTGCACTGCGCGCCCGGGGCGAGCTCGCCGACCTCGTCGAGGAAGAGCGTGCCGCCCGCCGCCTCGGCGGCGCGGCCGCCGCGGCGCGCGATCGCGCCCGTGAAGGCGCCGCGCTCGTGCCCGAAGAGCTCGCTGTCGATCAGCTCGGCGCTGAGCGCGCCGCAGTTGACGGGCACGAAGGCGGCGTGCCGGCGCGGGCTCGCCTCGTGTATGGCGCGGGCGAGGAGCTCCTTGCCGGTGCCGGTCTCGCCCTCGATCAGCACCGGCGCCGCGCTCGGGCCGAGGCGCGCGACGCGGGCCCGGAGCGCCTGCATGACCGGGCTCTCGCCGAGCAGCAGCCCGAGGCTCCCCGCGCGCACCCCACCCATCGCGGCCGAGCCTAGGCGCGCGCCCGCGCCGGCGGCAATGGCGCCGAGTAGCGGGCTCAGACCGGCGCGATGCACTCCGGCGAGTCGTTCCGGGGCGCGTTCACCAGGCGCGACACCTCGTAGACCTCGAGCACGTCCTCCGGACACGGCCGCAGGAGCGCGCGCAGGGCCGCCGGCTCGGCGGCGGGGGCGAGCCAGGCTTCGCGATCGGCCTCGTCGAGGACGACCGGCATGCGCTCGTGGATCGGCGCCAGGGTGGCGTTGGCCGGACAGGTGACGATGGCGCAGGTCGTGAGCGCCGGTCCGTCCGGGGCGCGCCAGCGCTCCCACAGGCCGGCGAACGCCAGCGGCCGCCCGGAGCGCGGGCGGGCGAAGAAGGGCGTCCGCCCGCGTCCCTCGCGGCGCCACTCGTAGAAGCCGTCGGCGACGATCAGGCAGCGCCGGCGGCCAAACGCGGCGCGGAACGCCGGCCGGCGGTCGAGACCCTCGGCGCGCGCGTTGATCGCCCGCGGGCCGGCGCCGGCGTCCTTGGCGAACGACGGCACCAGGCCCCAGCGGAGCGTGCCGAGGCGGCGCTCGCCGGCAAGCGCCACCGCCAGCACCCGATCGCCGGGACAGACGTTGTAGCGCGGGGTGAAGTCGATCTCCGGCCCGGGCACGACGCCGAAGGCGTCGGCGACGACCGCGCGTGGGCTCGACCGCACGTAGCGCCCGCACATGCCGCGACGGTAGCCGAGGGCCGCTCGCCGGTCCATGCAGCCCACGGCGCCGGGCGGGAGGCGGCGCATGCGCGCCACGACCCGCGCGGCGGGCGGGGCGTGCCCGGTCAGGCGGCCCGCGCCGGGCGCGCCGCGAGCGGGGCGGCGGCGGGCACGCCGTCGCCGGCGATCCGGATCAGGTAGAGCAGCGGCCCGACGCTGCCGAAGGTGAGAAGGAGCAGGACGAACGGCAGCGGCGAGAGTCCCCGCGCGCGCGCGTCGCGCCACATCCACACCATCACCATGGCGAGGGCGATGACGAGGTCGACCGCCACCGTGGCCGAGGCCGCGTTCGAGAACGCGACCTCGAAGAAGCCGACGTAGCCGTACTGATAGACCGCGTAGGCCGTCAGGGCGGCGAAGTCGGCGAGGACGACCGAGAGTCCGATCTGCTTGGCGTTCATGGAAGGGTCTCCTTTCAGGTGTCTGTCGCGCGGAGCTTCCAAGTGCCGTGCCGCGGCGCGGGCTCGGTCTCTCGGGGATCTGGCGGCCCGCGGGCGGCGCACCCCGTCGCGCCGCGGCAACGCGCGTTGCAGGCGGACAACACGCCGGACGCCCATTGCGGCCGCGGGCCCGCTCAGGGACAATCCCGCCGGCGGCCCACGAGTTGCACGCGGCAGACGGCATGCACGAGACCCCCTTTCCTGGCCCGGGCGTCGAGCCCGCGGCCGCCGACGAGCGCCCCGGCCGGGCACGCTGGTGGGGACTGGTCGCCGGCA
>Ga0302046_10005924_pt1 | contig 10722 bp, 5 predicted proteins | sample RVTome_11_FD_200261 | JGI IMG/M metagenome (GOLD analysis project Ga0302046, IMG submission 200261) | Soil microbial communities from uranium-contaminated site in the Upper Colorado River Basin, Wyoming, United States - RVT147D111 (version 2) ... | reverse complement strand
CCGTGTGGTTCAGCTTCTTCACCGCCCACAGGTCTCGTGCGTTCGGGGGGCCGAAGAACTGGTGCGCCGCGCCTTCTTTCCAGCAGTAGTATGCGAGCTCGAAGGACCCCATGAAGTCCTTGCGCGTCAGGACCGGGTGCATCTTGTCCCAGACGATGGCCTGCGAGAAGTAGAGGCCGGACTCGCGCAGCGCCGCGGGGTAGTTCGCGAGGTTCGCGTAGCCGCCCCAGACGTAGCAGGAGCGCCCAGGGAGCAGCGCGCGGGCCGCGTTCCCAAACCACGCGCGCAGCAGCCGGTCGAACTCCTCCTCGGAGACGAAGTCGTTCGTGAGCGGGCGGTCCTTCGGGCGCATCTTCCCGGTAGGCTTCGCCTTCTTCGGGTGCCGCGCGAGATCGAGCTTCTGGTGGTGCGTGGACGGCGCGAACGACGAGAGCCCGGCGGCAATCGCGTTGTTCGAACGCGGCTCGACCTTCACGTTGTACGGGGGGTCGGTGTTCAGAAGGTGGATCGGCGCGCCGGCAAGTAGCCGCTCCACGTCCTCCCACGACGCGCTGTCGCCGCACAGGAGCCGGTGCCGGCCGAGGAGCCAGAGATCCCCGCGCCGGCTCGTCGCCGCGTCCGGGGGCTCGGGGACCTGGTCCTCGACGATGCCGTCCATCAGCCCGCCGATCTCGCCCTGCAGGCTCGCGAGCAGCGCGTCGACCTCGGCCGTGTCGAACCCCACGCCCTCGAGCGCGTCCTCGGCCCGCAGCTCGCTCAGGAGCTTCGACAGCGCCGTCTCGTCGAACGACGACAGGTCCGAGGTGCGGTTGTCGGCGATCGCGAAGGCCGTCGCCTCGAGCCCCGCGAGGTCCGTCTCGACCACGTCGATCTCGTGCCAGCCGAGGGCGCGGGCCGCGGAGTAGGTCCCGTTGCCCGCGCGGATCAGGCCCGTGTGGTCCACCACGATTGGCTTCTGCAGGCCGAACCGGGCCAACGAGCCCTTAATGGCGTCGAGGTTCCGCTCGTCGTGCAGGCGGGCGTTCGCGGGGTCCTGGTGCAGGGAGTCCAGCGGGACCCGGCGGATCGTCAGTCTCTGGGGCGCGGTCGGTGTGTCCAAGTCGGTCTCCTGCCGCCAACGAGGACGGCGTTCGAGGAGGAGCGGCCCGACTTGGAATTGGGGCTTGGATTTGGATGGACCGCGGGATTGAGAGAGAGGGTCTCTTTCTAGCGCCGGCGGCGAACGCGTGCAACAGGCCCTTGGTCCCCTACCGCGCGCTGGCACGAAGGGGGGCCGGCAGCCCTTGCCGAACTGCCGGCCCCGAGGAGAGAGAGAATGAGACGCCCGCCGTGTGGGTTCTTTCTCGGGGCGGTGCTCGCGTAGGAACCGATCCCGGAGAGACGGGCGACCCGGCTCCAGGGTACGAGGCTCGGACCAAGACCTCGACCCGGAGTGGCCGATCGTCGTCGACAGCGGGCCGGACGTTCGGATGTCCGTCACGGTCCACGGTGCGCCCGGTGGGCCCAGGCGACCGGCTGGAGCGATCCGCGCGGCGATCCGGGCCCACGTCGCGACAGGGCGCAAGGTGGCCGGACTTGCGGCGGCGAACCGCGCCCATCGGAGGAGGAAGGTTGGGGCCGGCGGCTCTCTCTCCGCTCGGCCCCGGAGAACTGTCCGCCGCCGCGGAGGCTGGCACGGGGGACTGTGCAGCCCGAGGGGGGACCGGCGACAGGCTCTCGACTTCATCGTAGCCCGTCCGCGCCGGGCGGGTCGGAGAGCGTAGCCCGGTGGCCCACCGCCCGCGCCGGCAGCCAGGCGGCCCTGGTTCGGCCCGGGCCCGGAGCCGCGCCCACGAGGCCCGCGTTCCCCGGCGGGAGATCCGCGCCCACGGCGCAACGGGGCGCGCCCAGGGGCGTCGACCACACCGCGGTCTACGGGTCCCCCATGAGGGCCCGTAACCCGGCTCGCCGCGCGGACGGCGGGCCGGACTCCCGGCCAGAGCACGAACAGGGGTCCCCGAAACGGCCCTTTCGCCCCCGCCGGTCAAGTGTCGGTCAACTTCCGGACACCCTTTTACTTGACCGCGAGAGGCCGGAAGTTGACCAGCGGTCACCCCCCGAAAGTGTAAAAGCGGCCTTCTCGCCCCCGCCAAGGCCGATCGAATGCTCGAACTGTCGAGTTGGCCGGTTTGCGGTCAAGTTTCGGACACTTTCGGTCCGGATGGGGACCCCCATACGGTCCCGCCAGACCCCCCTGGCGACCCCCAGAACGGGGGCCGGTCCCATTGTGCTTCGCATCGGACATCGGCCACGGCGCGCGCCAGGTGGCGGTTTCCGGTCCGATGCTCCAGAGTGTTCTTTCGGCAGTGGCCCCGTCCCGCACTCGGATCAGTCCCATTCCTCCTTTATCGGACTCATGCATGACGGCTGTCGATTGCCAGGCCATTGCCGACAGTAGCCGAGTGAGCGAAGCCGCTTCGCCCGAACCGTCGCTATGGGAATCCAACGACCTGCTGGGGGCCACCAGTTCCGACGGCCCGTCAGATCCACGCGAAAAAGTGGACGCAGCGGGCCCTCACACCCCGGATCGCTTCGCCGCCAGATGAGCAAGCAGCGGCTACCGCGAAGCGGTTTCGTTCGATCGAGCCAATCGGACATCGGCCACGACGGGGGCGACAGGCGCGATCGGGTGTCCCATGACCTCAAGCATTGGACATAGGCCACTGGTCCGAGGTCGACATTCCCAATCCCCGCCTATTCACTTATTCACTGGGGCCACACCATTGCCGGCTGGCTCTCGTCACCGATGCCACGCGGGAGCCCTCGCTCCCGCCAGGACCGGGGTTCAGCGCCAATGAGAGAGATATGCATCAACTATTGTGTCCGCCACATCACACGTAGCTCTCATCTCGATCCCGGACCTGCGCGGACTATCCACCCACCTCGCCGTTCCCACACTCTCCCATTCACACTCAATAAACTCTATCCCAAGTGGCTCTCCCACATTTCCTGACAAGAACGACCGAATGGCCTCCTTGTCCTCCTCGTACACCTGTAGCCAGACATAGCAGTCTGAACTTCTCCTGACTGACTCCATCAGAGTAACCCTAGCGCTCGCTTCATTCCCGCCAGCCGCAAACCGGACACTGAGCACATCCGTCTTATAGATGGAACCCAGGAGCGATTGCAAGGATTAGCACATTCAGCAGAGCGAGGAAAGCACTTCGACGGCTGGGTGGTGCAAACAGTAGAATCATCTATTACTCCCTCTGGATATGCTTAGTGTCGGTTCTCGGGTCTCTGCAGGCTGCTCAACCCTGCTCTTTTCGTCACAGGGGAGAGTTAGCGTCTTCCTTGGACAACTGTCCAGATCAGTCCATGGATAGACGGGGATGTCATATGTCCATTGGATCTCCTCATGACAAACACAACTATCGAACAGGCAATTACCACTAGTCTTTGTGAATGTATACCTGCACCGCTTGTGGCTGTAAAGCGGGCCCCAACCGAATGGCAACTCTACCCCCCAGTAGCCGATGACCGTTCCCTCCCCCGCGTAATAGCATATTCCAAGCAGACACAGGACCCCACCAAGACCATCCGATACACTCTTTGTACCCATTGGATCCACCATCCGCTGTGGGTTGTCTTGAGCATACTCGAGCAGGGAATTGCTCTCTGCATAACCCTGCGGGTCCCGCCTATTCCACCTACCCTGTCTTCCATGAAGGACTCTATAGCGCACAAGGGAGGCAGTTCCCGTCAGAGCTGTGGCTAATTCATATCCCGCAAACGTTTTCCGGCTCCCCTCACTCCCCAACACCTCCCACCCATGCACCTTCCCGAGCAGCCACCCCTGCGCCGTGCTCTTGTCGGTCGCGTCGACGTCGCCGTCGAGGTCCACGTCCCCCCTCACGTCGTACGATGGCGCATCGATCCAGGTCTGGATCTGGGTGATGTCCGTCGAGTCGCAGTCCCCGTCTGAGTCGGTGTCCGCGCCGGGCATCCCGATCGGCACGCCGTTGCTCGTGTAGCGCGCGTGCTCGACCTGCGCGCCGTCGCTGTTGATGAGGGCGACCACGTCTCCCCGCCAGTTCTGGCAGTAGTAGAAACGGTACTCCAAGGTCCCGTCCGCCGCCACCAGCCAGTTGGCCTCGGTGTTGTCCTTGTCCCGGCAGACGACGCCGTTGATGTAGGAGCTGCCCCCGTAGCCGTCGCGGCCGGCGAGCTGCACCACGAACTCCTCCTTCGGGCTCGTGTCGTCCGCCCGGAAGGTCGCGATTCCTCGCCAGGCCTCGTCGAAGGCCACGTGGAACCAGGTGTCGCTGCCGTCGGCGTCCCCGTCGTCGTCCGTGTCCTTGAGACGCGAGATCTGGAAGCCCAGGCCGTTGTACCGGTACTCGGCGACCACCGTGTTCGCCTGGTTCTTGACCTTCCGAAGCCGCCCGAACGGGTCGTAGACGTACTTGTAGTCCTCGCCGTCGTCGATCAGGTTCCCAACCTCGTCGTAGCTGAGCGTGAAGTCGTCCGTGCTGTCGTTGTCCGTGTCGCGCGCCAAGAGCTCGTTGACCGCGTTGTGCGTCCGGGCGTCCTGGTACTCGTCCGCGTCCCCCCAGTCGCCGTCGCCGTTCAGGTCGAGCTTGCCGAGGTCCCAGTTCCCGGTGTGCGACAGCGTCCACTCCTGCTGGCGCGTCTCGCTCGTGATCGAGGAGCCGTTCCAGGTGCCCTCCTGGGCGTCGACCAGACGGTCGATCTCGTCCATCGAGTAGAGCACGTCGAAGCCCGTGTGCACGGCGTCCTCGGTGCGCGTGATGTTGGAGTTGCGGTCCCAGGAGATCGCGTATTCGTAGAACGAGACGTCCGTCGCGAGGTTCGTCTCCCAGGCGTCCTCGGTCACGCGGCCGAAGCGGTCGAGCCGATCGTAGTTCGAGGCGGCGTAGCGCGTGTAGAGGAGGTCGGGCTGCGGATAGGCCGTGCCGACGACGGTCCCCGCGCCGAGGTACTTGTAGGCAACGAGCCCGACGCCGCCGTCCAAGAGGTTCGAGACGCGGCTCGCCTTCCCGTCCTTCGCCCCCCGCAGGGCGCGGCGGACCGGAGCCCCTGTCGAGGACACAGGCGACAACGTCGTGGATCCAGCAACGACTTCGGCGGCGCGCGCGCAACGGCGCGCGGGCTGGTCCTGCCGGTCGAAGTAGGAGATTTGCTACACGATTGGTGTTCCGAATTCGGCCAACGCCGCACGAAGGCACGAATAGACTCGTGCAAGCGTTCTCCGGTCGCGCCTTGCTCATCCAAGGGTCTGGAGCGAACGCGCAGACCGACGACACCTATCCGGCCGGGTAGACTGCACTAGGATGGACGCTCGATCCCCCACGCGGGGCGAGGACCAAGACACGCGAAGAGGACATCATGCGCGCAGGGAACGAGAGCAGGAACGACGGGAAGGAGATCGAGTCCATCGGACGGTTGGATCGCCGGGGCTTCCTCGGCGGCGCCGCGGGGCTGGGGGCCGCGAGCGTGCTGGTCGGCGCGAGCGTACGCGCCCAGGAGACGCGCACCGCCATCGGCCCCTCTACCGCGCCCTGCGACGACGACGCGATCGGTCCGTTGAAGCCGCAGAAGCGGCGACTTCGGGCCTTCCACGTCCGTCGCGAGGCCGCGCTCGAGCACCTCCATGCCAAGCGCGTTTGCCACCAGAACAACGGGGACGACGACCTCTACGCAGACCGGCGCGGGTCTTACTCGAAGGGACTGCAGCACGATGCGATGGGCGAAGTCGTGCCCGCTTCCTACGCTTCGATGATCGCGGCGTTGAAGTCGGGAGAGCCGGCGGACTTCGAAGCGATCCTGCTCGGGAACCCCGGCGGAGGCGGACCGCCGGCGGGGATCACGCCTGTGCACCGAATGATCAACCCGCAGGCGGGCCTCGCGTTCGACATGGAGGGCGCGGACCCGCACGACCTGCTCCTCGCCCCCGCCCCCGCGTTCAAGAGCGCCTGGCAGGCGGGAGAGATCGTCGAGAACTACTGGATGGCGCACCTGCGTGACGTACCCTTCCGGCGCTACGCGACGGACGTGCTCGCGGCCGCGGCTGTGGCGGACCTGAGCGCGTTGTCCGACTTCCGCGGACCGAAAGAGGGCGGCGTCGTCACGCCGCAGACGCTCTTCCGCGAGGGGTTCCCGGGCTGCACGGTCGGCCCCTACCTCTCGCAGTTCTTCTACCTGCCGCAGCCCTTCGGCGCACAGGACATCGACCCGCGCGCGCACACCGCGGCCCCAGGGATCGACTACCTCTGCTCGCAGGCGGAGTGGCTGCACGCGCAGGACGGGCACAATCCCCCGTCGGGAGTCCTGCCGGGCGGCCTGGTCTTCCTGCGCAACGGCCGCGACCTCGGCCAGTGGGTGCACGTCGACGTGCTGTTCCAGGCCTACTTCCAGGCCTTCCTGGCGCTCTCCGCGCTGGGGGTGCCGGCCAACCCAGGCAACCCCTACAACGGCTCGGCGTCGCAGGTCCCCTTCGGCACGATGGGCGGCCCAAACGTCGCGGCGGTCCTGTGCGAGGTTTCCACGCGCGCCCTGAAGGCGGTCTGGTTCCAGAAGTGGTTCGTGCACCGGCGCCTGCGGCCGGAGGTGATGGGCGGGCGGATCCACGTGCACCTCACGGGGCAGAAGGCCTACGACATCCACCCCGACGCCCTCGGCTCGGACGGGGTCGCCGAAGCGTTCAGCCGTTTCGGGACCTACTTCCTGCCGATGGCGTTCCCGGAGGGCAGCCCGGCGCACCCGGCCTACGGGGCCGGACATGCCACGGTGGCCGGCGCCTGCGTCACGGTGCTGAAGGCGCTGTTCGATTGCGACCGCGCCGCAACCGAGTTCTTCACGCCGCTCGAGCCGACGGACGACGGCTCCACGACGGTGCCCTACGGGGGCGGCGATGTCGGGGCGATGACGATCGAGGGAGAGCTGAACAAGCTCGGAGCGAACGTGGCCATTGGCCGCAACCAGGCCGGCGTGCACTGGCGCACCGACGGAACCGAGTCGATGCGGCTCGGAGAGGAGGTCGCCATCCACGTGCTGCGCGACCACAAGGGGACGTTCAACGAGGACTATCCCGGCTTCAGCTTCCGTCGCTTCGACGGGACTCCGGTCACGGTCTGAGGCTCCGGCCCGAGACCGTTGGCCGGGCTCTTCGCGCACCGCCCGTAGCAGAAGGACCGTGACGACGGCGCCTGGCAGATCCTGCCGATGTCCGTCCGACGCCCGCGATCCATCGCGCGCCGCCGTCCGCTCCTCACGGAGCCGGGCGGCGGCGCCGAACGCCGCGGCGAGACCGATCGGCGTCGCCGCTCTCGACGGCGCTCGACGCCAGATCGCTACCGAAACGGATCGCCGTCAACACCAGTGCCCTGGCGAAAGCAGGGGAAGGAATAGCCGGACACGCGTGGGTAGACCAAGTCCACTCAAGCTCGCTCGCGGTCGGGACGATAACGGGCCGTAGCCAAGTTCCCGAGCCACACGATCGTCCAGCGCCCCAGCACCGGCCTCGCCGGCTCCGTATCATGGGCGGGGCGGACCGGCCGAGTAGCTGGGTGGGTTGCCACGTGAGTTCGCCCTCGACCCTAGAACGCGTCCGCATCCTGCTCGTGGAGGATGGCGACGATGACGCCGAGCTGATCAGCAGGATGCTGATGGCGCAGGGGGACCAGGACAAACCGGAGCTGCAACGGGCGACGCGCTTGACGCAGGCGCTAGACCTCCTGGCGTCCAGGTCGTTCGGAGCGGTTCTCCTTGACCTCGGCCTTCCGGACGCGAGCGGGCTTCAGGCGCTCGACGCTATTCTCCGGCTGAAGTCAGGTGTGGCGGTGATCCTGCTCACGGGCCTGTCCGAGAGGGAGCTTGGCCTGGAGGCCGTGCAGCGGGGAGCGCAGGACTACCTCGTGAAGGGGCACATCACGGGGGCGCTGCTCGAACGCTCGATCCGTTATGGAAGGGAGCGCGCACGAATCCTGAACGAGCAGCGCGAGTTCCTGGAGCGCACGCTGCGCGGATCGGTCGATGCGCTCGTCTCGGTTCTTGCCCTCGCCGATCCTGCCGCCTTCGGCCGCGCGACGAGGATTAAGCGCTATGCGCAGGAGATGGCCGAGGCCGTCCAGATGAGGGAGCAGTGGCCGATCGAGGTCGCGGCGGTGGTCTCTCAGCTCGGGTGGATCCAGATGCCTCCGGAGACATGCCAAAAGGCCTTCAGGGGGGAGGAGCTGAGCGCGGAAGAGCAGGAGCTGGTGAATCGGGTCCCCTGCGTCGCGCTCGACCTGCTGGAAGGGATTCCCCACCTCGACCCGGTCACGGACGTCCTCGCGCACTTGGTGGCCCTACGAACGCAGGGTCCCGCACCCTCGAAGCCAGACTCTTGGACGGAGGCTTCCCGCGGGGCCCGGATCGTCCAGATGTGCCTGGAGTACGATGCGCTGGAGTGCGCCAGACGGTCGGCGAAGCAGGCCCTGCTCGAGCTGCGCGGACAATGGAACGAGCGAGACCCGGCGCTGTTCCGGACCTTTGCTCGCCTGCGCCTGGAGTCAGGAGCCAACGATCGGAGCCGTCCACTCCCGATCCAGTCCATCCTGCCGGGAATGATCCTCGACGAGGACGTGTTGACGAAGGACGGGCGGCTGCTGGTGACGCGTGGGCAAGAGGTCACGAAGACCCTTCTCTCCAGGCTGCACGCCTATGCACACGCCGGGGACCTACGGGGACCGATCCTAGCAAGCAGCGCGAGAGCGGACTCGGCGGCATGAGCACCGAGAGCGTAAACGAACTCAGCGCACGGAGAGTCCGTGCCGAGCGCCACGAAACCGATCGTCAAAGGAACGCAACGTGGACCAGAGACCCATTCTTCTAGTCGAGGACAATCCGGATGACGAGGCGCTCGCGATCCGCGCATTTCGCCGGAGCAAGGTAGTCAACCGCATCATCGTTGCGCGTGACGGCGCCGAGGCGCTCACTATCTTGTTCGGGGGTCAAGACCGGGATGCGGATCGGAAGCATGAGCTACCGGCCCTCGTGCTGCTGGATCTGAAGCTCCCCAAGGTGGACGGATTGGAGGTCCTTCGCAGGATGCGCGCAGACGACAGTACTCGCTACCTGCCTGTGGTCGTCATGACGTCCTCGAGCCAGGAGGAGGACCGCCTGGCGAGCTATGAAGGCGGGGCGAACAGTTACGTTCGCAAGCCGGTGGACTTCCAACGATTCGTCCAATCGGTCGAGTCGCTCGGGATCTACTGGCTGGTCATCAACGAGCCCTACCCTGGAAGAGGTCGAGATGCTGGAGCCGCTTAGAGTCCTTCTGGTCGAGGATCGCGAAGACGACGCGGAACTCGTCCTGTGGGAGCTTCGTAGGTCAGGATTCGATCCTTCCTGGGAGCGAGTCGAGGACGAGAGCGAGCTGGACTCGGCCTTGGAGCGCAAATCTTGGGACGTGATCCTCTCGGATCATTCCATGCCTCACTTCAGCGCCCCGAAGGCGCTGGAGCTAGTTCAGTCGAAGAACATCGACCTTCCCTTTATCATCGTCTCGGGAGCGATCGGCGAAGAGCAGGCCGTGGCTGCCATGCGAGCTGGGGCAAGCGACTACATCCTCAAGGACTCCCTCGGCCGACTGGGCACAGCAGTGAAGCGCGAGGTGGTCCAGGCACGGGAGCGATCCGAGCGGCGTGAAGCCGACGAGCGGCGACGGACCGTCGAGAGACAGATGGCCCACCTGGCATCTCACGATCGAGTGACAGGACTGCCGAACCGCGATGCATTCATTGCAGAGATCGAGAACAGACCAAGCGCGCGAAGCGGAGCGGTGAGCGAGCCGCTCGCGCTCCTGCATGTGCACTTCGATCATTTCGATCTGATCGCCAACACCTTCGGCCACGAACATGGCGAGCGCGTGCTCACGGAAGCGTCGAAACGCCTGCTATCCTCGGCGCCACCGCACAGCGTCGTGGCCAGTCTCGGACGTGAGAACTTCGTGGTCCTATCGGATTGTGACAGATCTCGGGCCACGGCGATCGGACGCGAGATCGTGCGAGCTTTCGAAGCACCTGTGACGGTAGAGGGAACGCTCCTGCACCTCGAGGCGAGCATCGGCGTTGCGTTGTGCCCTGACCACGGGAGAGGGGCGTCGGAGTTGCTACAGCGAGCCGCTGCCGCTGCGCAGGAGGCTAGTCGCTCGGCGAAGGGAGTCGCAATCTTCTCCTCCGACCGCAATCCGCTCGATCCCGAAGCACTCGGGCTCTTAGGCGAGCTTCGCGGTGCAATTCAGGATGGCCAGGTGTTCGCGGAATACCAGCCGGTCCTCGATCTGTCGCGCGGAGAGGTGGTCGGCGCTGAGGCGCTGGCCCGGTGGAAGCACCCTCGGCTGGGCCTGATCTCTCCGGGGAGATTCGTGCCGGCAGCGGAGGGCAGCGGGCTGATCCATCCAATGTTCCGGCGGATGCTGGAGCAGGCGGTCGATCAGTGGGTCGCCTGGCGGAGCAACGGACTGGACCTATGCCTTGCGGTGAACCTGTCCGCCAAGAATCTCCTGAAGGGGGGAACGGTCCAGTCCGTCTTGAAGCTCCTGGATGACCGCAAGGTTCCTTCGGGTGCAATCGAGCTGGAGATAACCGAGAGCTCGGTCATGGCCGATCCGGAGAGAGCTATTCGCGCGCTGCGACTGCTACGGGAGAATGGCGTGCTGTTGGCGATCGACGACTTCGG
>Ga0302046_10005923_pt1 | contig 10722 bp, 7 predicted proteins | sample RVTome_11_FD_200261 | JGI IMG/M metagenome (GOLD analysis project Ga0302046, IMG submission 200261) | Soil microbial communities from uranium-contaminated site in the Upper Colorado River Basin, Wyoming, United States - RVT147D111 (version 2) ... | reverse complement strand
GATCTCGCTGCGGTCCTTGGGGTCGATGGTCACGAACTCGAAGGGGATGCCCTTGTAGCCCAGCCCGACGCGGACCTTGAAGTTGTTGGACGTCTCGAAGCCGTAGATCACGACCTTTTCCGCCATTCGATCGCTCCTCTTGTGGGACCTCCGCCTCCAAACGGGTCGGGGGCAAACGCGCGACGGGCCTGCTCGCTTCTTTACCAGCGCCTGCGAGAAACGATACATCGGCGCCGGCGCCGGCGCGTCGCCTCCAGGCACGCCGCGTGCCTGGCGCTCCAGCCGCCCCGCGCGGCAATCGATCCGCCCACATTCGCTGTCTTCGCCCAAGCCGGCTGCGTTCGAGCCGCCCGATGGAAGCCTCCCCGGCCGGCACGGTAGAGTGTTCCGCATCCGACGACATCGGAACCGACAACACCGGATACGAGGACACCGATACGAGGAATCGAGCCATGCGACGACGAGCCCTCTGGCCCCTGACGATGATCCTGATCGGCGTGGTCGGCTACGCCGCCTCGACGCTGGTCGTGGACGCGGCGCAGCAGCGCGGCGGCCGCGGCAACGCCGAGGCGCAGGCCCTCGCCGAGCCCTTCAAGGGCGTCACCACGGACGGCAACGTGGTCCCCGACCTCTTTCGGATCGAGGCCACCGGCGTCTCGACCGAGCCGGTCAAGGCGGCCGCCGAGCGCTTCCTGGACTCGCTGAGCGACGAGCAGCGCGCCCGCACCGTCTACCCGATCGATGACGACGAGTGGCGCAAGTGGCAGAACATCCACCGCTACGATCGGCAGGGTGTCTCGCGCCGCGAGATGAGCCGCGAGCAGGAGGAGCTCGCCTTCGAGCTGCTGCGCGCCGGCCTCTCGGCCCAGGGCTTCGCCAAGGCCCGCGACATCATGATCCTCAACGGTGTGATCGCCGACATGGTCGGCAACCAGGAGGAGTACGGCGAGGACCTCTACTTCTTTACGGTGATGGGCACGCCGTCGAGCACCGAGCCGTGGGGCTGGCAGCTCGACGGCCACCACCTGGTGATCAACTACTTCGTCCTCGGCGACCAGGTGGTGATGACGCCCACCTTCATGGGCTCCGAGCCGGTGCGCGCCGATAGCGGCCCACGCGCCGGCGTCCGCGTCTTCGGCCCCGAGGAGGCCAAGGGGCTGGCGATGATGCGCTCGCTGACGCCGTTGCAGCAGGTGGTCGCCACCATCGGTGACGAGCCGATCCGCCAGGTGCTGACCCCCGCCTTCCGCGACAACTACGAGCTGCGCTACGAGGGCCTGCGGGTCAGCGGCCTGGACGAGACCCAGGAGGCGGCGCTGCTTGATCTGATCGGCGAGTACGTCGGCAACATGGACGACGGCCACGCCGCCGTGCGGATGGAGGAGATCGAGGCGCACATCGACGACACCTGGTTCGCCTGGATGGGCGGCACCGACGACGACTCGGTCTTCTACTACCGCATCCACAGCCCGGTCCTGCTGATCGAGTTCGACCACCAGGGCGGCGTCGCGCTGCAGACCGACGGCATGACCCGCAACCACATCCACACGGTCATCCGCACGCCCAACGGCAACGACTACGGCAAGGACCTGCTCCGCCAGCACCACGAGGAGTTCGACCACGTCGACGGCAGGCACGTGCCGCGGGCACGGCCCGCCGGCCGCTAGCAGGCCGGGGACGCGCGGATCGATCGCCTACACGGGGGCCGCGTTCGAGAGGACACGGACCGGCCGGCCGCCAGGCCGGCCGGGATGTGGACGTGAACCGAAGGCGAGCCCAGCGATCCGGAGGTTGAGAATTCCCCCTCCGGCGACCTGTTTCGCAGGTTTGGCTTTTGCACTAGCCAAAATGGTGTATTTTTGGCTAGCATGTCTGCCAGTTTGCGGGAGCGCTGCGAATGACCGTTACGTCGGCACAAATCCGCGACAACCCTTGGTGGAAGCGCCCGGAGCTCGTTCGAGAGGATCCCGACCTCGTCCGCTTGGCGGCCAAATCGGTCCGCTACGAGCATCCGATTCCCTTCGCGTTGCGCGCCGATGCGGTCTACACGCTGCGGGGGCCTCGCCAGGTCGGCAAGAGCACCCTCCTGAAGCGGATCATTGCGAACCTCCTGCTCGAGCAACAGGTGGCGCCGCGAAGCGTGCTGTATCTCGACGTAGAAGGGGCAGGGATCCGCGATGCGGGCCGCCTCGCCGACGAGGTCGGCGCGTTCCTGGATTGGTCGCACCCGGTTGCCGCCGGTGAACGTCGCTATCTGCTCCTCGATGAGGTGACCGGGGTCCCCGACTGGGGCACCTTCGTGCGCCTCTTGCACGGCCGCGGGCGCCTCGCGGGTACGGTGATGATCGTCACCGGCTCCCACGCCCTCGATCTGCGGCGCGGCGGCGAGATGGCGCCGGGCCGCCGCGGCGAGGAGCTCGGGATCGACCTGGACTGGGTCATGCGGCCCCTGGGGTTTCGCGAGTACGCCCAGGCCCGCGACCCTGACCTGAAGGACGCGCTGGGGGTGCTCGACCCCGCATCGCCAGAGGCTGCCCACGAGGCAGCCGCCGAGGTGAGGCTGCATCGAGACCGCCTCAGCGCCATGTTCGATCGCTACCTTCTTACCGGCGGGTTCCCTCACGCCTTCACGGCGGAGCATGACACCGGAAGTATCCCCGTCACCATCTATCGGCTCTTTCGCGATGCCATGATCGGACAGATGCGCCGAGCCGGTCACCGCGAGCCGCTCTTCTTGGAGATCCTCGCCTGGGCAGGTGACAACCGGTTGGGAAGGGAGTTCTCGTGGCGCGACGTGGCCGCAGAGACAGAGATCGGCGGCAAGGATACGGCACGCTCCTACCTCGAAGACGCGGAGGCGATGTTCCTGTGGCATATCTTCTACCGAACGAAGAGCCTCGAGCGTCTCCGCCAGGCGCCACGAAGTCCGAAGAAGCTCTATCCGGCAGACCCGTTCGTGTGGCACAGCCTGGCGAGCTGGGCCGGCGGTGAGCGGGACCCCTGGGCGGCCGCTCTCGACCGGATCGCGAACCCAGCGAGCCGCGGCGAGCTCGTAGAGTCGGTGGTCGCCGACCACATGCGGCGGATCTCCGGGCGCGATTGCTTCTATTACCGCACCCGACGCGGCGAACAAGAGCTCGATTTCGCCTTTCTGGCCGGCGGAAGGGAAGCGCTCCTGGAAGTGAAGTACCGTCGCAGGATCACCGGCTCCGACCAGAACACGCTCGCGACCCACGGCGGCGGCATCGTTGCAACGAGGGACCAGTATGAGTGGGACGCGGAAAAACGGATCGCGTTGATCCCCGTCCCCCTCTTGCTGGCCGGATTGGAAGGCGCAGGCAGCCTCGTCCCTTCCGAGGGTAGCTGAGGCTCGCAGGCTGCCCAGGCGGATGAGCCGATCCTGGTAGCATCTGCCGAACGGCGGGCGTGGTCCAGATCAGACTGGGAGCATCGCGACCTCGATCGAGGACATCATCATCGTCGCCAAGGAGGAGCGATATGGCTCGCAAGATAGGTGCCGTGCTGGCCGGGATCGTCATCGTCTTCGCGGTCGTGATCGCGCTGCAGTTCGCCGGCATGACGATGTGGCCGCCGCCGGAAGGGCTCGATCCCATGGATCCCGCCGATCGCGAGGGCTTCAACGAGTACATCGCCGGGCTGCCGGTGGGCGCCTGGGCGCTGGTGTTCGCCTCCGAGGTCCTCGGCGCGTTCCTCGGGGCGCTGGCGGCGGCCTGGATCGCCGGCGACCACCGCCGCTGGTTCGCGGGCGGCATCGTGGCGGTGGCGCTGGCCGGGAGCGTGATGAACTGGATGAGCTTCCCCCACCCGCCCTGGTTCATCTTCGGCCAGCTTTTCGCCTACCCGCTGGCGTTCCTGGTGGTGGTCCGCATCCTCGGCCCGAGGCCGATCCCGTCGCGGGGAATGTCCCGCCCCCTCGCCTAGCCCAGCCCCGGGCCAGCCCCAAGCCCCTCTATCATTCGCGTTGGCGATGCCCGCAAGCTGCACAGGGGGGCGACGAACGGTAGGTTTCCGACGTGCAAGAGGGGCAAGAGCGGCGCGACGCGCCGCTCGGCGGGGGTGGGCGGCGGGCATTCAAAAGAACCCGGCGCGTCCCCGTGCCGATCAAACCCCGTCATCGCTCAAGGACAGCGTCGCGCGAGTGCCTGGGCGACAAGTCCCTTCCTCGCTCGACGACAGCCGCCGCTCAGTAACGAACCTCAACCGCCTCGCAGAGAAACTCCACGAACGGCGACCCGGCGGTGCAGAGCTTCGCGAACCGCTTGACGAAGTCGGGGCGCGCGACCTCCTTCTCGCTGAGCTCGGCGACAGCGATGAAGTCCTTGCGCTTGAGGTCGTCGATCAGCGGGTGGTCGGCATCGAAGCTTTTTGGCGCCCGCTTGAGGGCGTCGCCGGCGAGCTCGAAGGCCTTCACGAACGTCTTGCCGCGCGACACCTTCCTCCAGCGCTCCGGATCGTCGACGATCGCCTGGCGGATCATCGCCAACGTGTCGGCGTCGGGGTGCCAGATGCCAACGCCGGCGAACACCTCGTCGGGCTGCAGGTGCAGGTAGAAGCCGGGGCAATGGGCGTCCTTGCCGCGCTCGTGGCGGAACTGGACGCCGGTGTAGGTCTTGTAGGGGCTCTTGTCTTTCGAGAAGCGCACGTCGCGGAAGATCCGGAACATGGAGCCGCCCGACTTGCGGTCGTCGGCGCGGAAGAAGGGGCTGATGTCGGCGAGGTGGGGCGCGAAATCGCGGATGAACTGCCGCGCCGGCGCGCGCAGATCGTCCTCGAAGCGCTGCTTGTTGGCCTCGAACCAGTCGCGGTTGTTGTTGTCGGCGAGGTCGCGCAAGAACGCGAAGGACGCCTGGGAGAGACGAGGGCTGCTCATGGCTGCTTCTTCCTTGTTGACGGTGTGGTGGGCTGGGCCGTGCCCCGCTCATGATGACCGCCCGGGCCAAACCGTCAAACCTTGGTCTTCCAGCGGGTGATCGAGGACTCGTCCTCCGGCTCGGCGGGGCGCTCGCCGACCAGCTCGTCGAGCTCGCGACCGTCGATGGTGACGAACGAGGGGCTGGTGACGCGCTCGAGGGAGCCGAACGAGCGCGCGCCGGAGCGCTCCCCCGAGGTTCGCGGCGTATCGCCGCTGGTGAAGCTCCCGGCGCCTGAGCGGAACTGCACCGCCATCTCCTGCAGCTCGGTGCGCGGATGGCTGGCGAACCATTGTTTCCACCACAGCCGCGCCTCCTCGGGGCCCCAAGTGCCGGCATCGGCACAGGCGAGCAGCTGCTTGCGGAAGACCTGGGCGCTGGTCGGCCGCTGGCCGGGGTCCTTGGCCAGGCAGCGGAGGACCACCGCCTCCAGGTCACGGGGCACCGAGGGCACCCGCGCCGACGGCGGCACCGGCTGCGAGACCTGGTGGTGGCGGATGAAGTCGGCCACCGTGTCGGCGTCGAAGATCGGCTGGCCGGTGAGCAGGAAGTAGCCGACCACGGCGAGAGAGTAGAGGTCGGAGAGCCGCGAGACGCCCCCCTCGCGGATGGCCTCGGGGGCCATGGTCTCGGGCGTCCCGACGAGCCGCTTGTCGCCGCCGGCGGGGTCCGCGACGGCCGCCGCGTGACGGAAGGCGCCGAGGTCCTTGACCAGGCCGAAGTCGAGGATCTTGACCACGTCGTGCTCGCCGCCCTGCTCGCACAGCATGATGTTGGCCGGCTTGATGTCGCGGTGGATGATGCCCTTGGCGTGCGCCTCGTTGAGCGCGCCGCAGGCCGAGCTCAGCACGTGGATGACGCGGCCGGCCGCCAGCGGCCCATCGCCCTCGACGATGGCGCGCAGGTCGGCGCCATCGAGGTACTCCATCGCGTAGTAGAAGACGCCCTCGGCGGTGTGGCCGTAGTCGAAGATCTCGACGGTATTGGGATGGGTGAGCCGGCTGGTCTGCTGCACCTCCTGCTCGAAGCGGCGCAGCGTCGCGCCGCCGGCGATGTCGGGGCGCAGCAGCTTGACGGCGGTAGGCCGCCGCAGCATGGCGTGGCGGGCGAGGTAGACCTCCCCCATCGCCCCGGCGCCGATGCGCCCGTGGATCTCGTACTGGCCGAGCTGCTGGGCCGCGTAGGTGCGCCGGCGCAGGCCCAGGTTGACCCGCGAGGCGACGGCGGCGACGGCGATCGAGCCGCAGAGCAGGAGCTGGTTCTGCACCAGCATGTCGGTGAAGTGCTCCGCCGGGTAGGGCTGGCCGGGATAGGCGAACGAGCCGCCGTACCGGAGCTGGATCGCCAGCACGCCGACGGCCGCTGGCGCCGACAGCAGCACGGTCCGCAAGGCGGTGCTCGGCACCAGCACCCCGCGGGTCAGGATCAGGAAGCAGAGGAACGGCACGACGACGGGGAAGCCGGAAAACGAGAAGGTGTGCAACGCCGCGTAGAGAGCCAGCACCGGGAAGATCAGCACCTCCATGAAGATCCCGTCGAGCGCCACCAGCGGCCCCTCGGCCAGGCGGCGCCGGTGCAGCAGCCGGTACAGCCCGGCGGCGATCACCGCCAGCGCGGTGACCATCGCGTTGGGGAGCTCGAACAGCGTCTCGGTGATCGCCGCGAGCTTGTCGTCGGCGGCGACGAGGTTGGTGACCAGGAATGCCCCCAGCAGCACCGTCGTGAAGATCGCCAGCGCCCCCGTCAGCATGTGGAGGCGGCTCTGCAGGAAAGCGCGGGTCTCCTCGTCGAACCCGGGGCTCGAGCCCGGGCGCTGCAGGCCGATCACACCGAGAGATGATTCCAGCAGGCTCATGCGTTTCCCGGGCCCGGCAGGCCGTCGTGAGCGTGTCGCTTCGTCCGGCACCACGGATCCTCGGCCCGTTACGAGAGAACGACGACCATCCTTCCGCAGCCGACAAATCGCGAGCGACACCAGTGTAGCCCGCAGCCCTCGGCGGCGGTCGGCGCCGGCCGGTCCGCCGGAGGCATCGCCGGCCGCTTCACTCCCTCGATGCGGTTCCGGGGCCGATCAGCCCGCCGACCGGCAACCCGCTGGGCACGCGCTCCGGGATCACGCGGTCGAAGTTCTCGTCGGTGAGGGCCTGGAGAAACGCAATGATGTCCTGCATCTCGCTCTCGCTCATATCGTCGACGCCGCGGAAGCGGGAGTCGACGCGGGCCGTGCGGCGGTCCTCTCCTCGCCTTCCCCGATCGGCGACGTTGGGGTTCTGGGAGCGACCCTCGTCGTAAAAACGAAGGACGTCCTCGAGCGTCGCCAGAACGCCGTTGTGCATGTAGGGCGCCGTGAGGGCCACGTTGCGGAGCGACGGCGTTCGGAACCTGAAGCGGCCACCGCCCGCGTCCGGCTCGTTGACCAGGGGATGCTCGCGGACGCCCTCGGCCCGCAGGTCGAAGTCGGAGAACATGATGCCCTCGTGGCAGCGGTCGCAGTCCGCGTCCTCGAACGCCTCCATACCGCGCCGCTGTTGCGCGGTGAGCGCGTCGGCATCGCCCGCCCGGAAGCGGTCGAAGGGGCTGCTCGTGGCGACGAGCGAACGCTCGAAGGCGGCGATCGCGCCGGCGAGCCGATCCGCCGTCATGGGTCCGGGACCGTAAACCTCTTCGAACAACGCCACGTACTCGGGAAGGGTCTGGAGCCGGGCCACGACGGTCTCGACCGCGGCCGCCTCGGGATAGGCGTTGCCGCGCATCTCCTCCGTTGCCTTGATCGGTTCCAAGGCCTGCGCCTCCAGGCTTCGGACCCGGCTGTCCCAGAACATCGGCGCCCGCGCCTGATCGACCGACGCCGGCGTTCCGTCGAAGGCGAGCCCGTCGCCAGAAGAACGCCTGCGGCGCCGCTGGTCCAGCCCGTTGAAGGCGGTGTTGAGAATGGTCGGCGCGTTCCGGCGACCGGGACCGGGTTCCAGATCGGTTGCGGCAACGATAGCCCGCGCCGACGGCCTTTTTCAATGAAAGCGCGACGACCGGCGAGCTTCCCCTCGTGTTTCCAGCGCCCGGCCGGTAGGATTCGCGAAAGAGAAAGCTCCTTGCCTCAGATTCCCGTGCTCGAGACCCAGGAGGATTCGATGCGCCGCTCGTCCGTGAATCGCCGTGATCTCGCTCGCCTCTTCGCGCTGGGCGGGTCGGCTGCCCTGTTCTCGCACCCGCGCTTCGAGGGCTTCCGGCCGGCGCCGCTCTCGGCCCGTTCCCTGCGCCCGGGCGCGGTCGATTGGGCCGAGGTGCGTAACCAGTTCCTGATGCCGCCCGAGGTGTCGGTGATGAACGCGGCGAACCTGTGTCCGTCTCCCGCCAGGGTCATCGAGACGCTCGTCGAGTACACGGAACGCCTCGATAGCAGGCCCTTCCCGAGCTTCCGGAGCGAGATCGGCTCGGCAAAAGAACGCACGCGCGAGCTACTCGCCGGCTTCCTGCGGGTGACACCCGAAGAGATCCTGATCACGCGAAACACGAGCGAGGCGAACAACTGGGTGTCGAACGGGCTCGACCTCGGTCCGGACGACGAGGTGCTGATCTTCTCGGACAACCACCCGAGCAACAACCAGGCGTGGAAGGCCAAGGGCGAGCGCTTCGGCTACACGGTCCGAGAAGTCGAGCAGGTCACGCCGCACCCCGGGTTCGAGTACTACCTCGAGGCGTTCGAGGGGGCGATCACGCCGAATACCCGCGTCATCGCCTTCATGCACCAGAGCAACATCGCGGGCGAGCTCTTTCCCGCCAAGGAGCTGTGCGCGCTGGCCCACGAGCGGGGCATTATCTCGTTGATCGACGGGGCGCAATCGTTCGGCCTGCTCGACGTGGACCTGTCCGACATCCAGCCGGATTTCTTCTCCGGCAGCGCCCACAAGTGGCCGTGCGGCCCGAAAGAAACCGGCGTGCTCTACGTCAACGCGCGGGTGCAGGATCGCCTCTGGCCGTCGAGCTACAGCGCCTATTCGGGACGGACGGGCATCTCGCGCACCCACGAAGGGCTGGGCCAGCGGGACACCCCGGCGCTGCACACCTTCGGCACGCAGATCGAGTTCCTCCAGTCGATCGGTATGGCCGAGATCGAAGCCCGCAGCCGGGCCTTGGCGACCCAGCTCCTGGAAGGCCTCAACGAGATCGACGGCGTGCACATGTGGACGCCGCCGCAACCGGAGCTGCGCGGCGCCGTGGTCACCTTCCGGCCGGGCGATCTCGATGCCCGCCAGGTCCTTGCGGCGCTCGAGGAGGACGGCATCGTCGCCGCATCCCGCGGCGGATCCAGCCGCGACGGAATCCGCTTTTCGCCCCACTTCTACAACATGGAAGAGGACATCGAGCGCGGCATCGCGGCCATCGCCCGCTACGTGCGTCAGGGGCTGTAGGGGCGGCGGCCCGACGCCGGGGTCGGCGCCGACCGGTCCGCCGGAGGGTGTATGATCTCGGCTTCTCGTGGGGGCGAGCGCAGCCGGGCCGTGAGGGGAAGCTTGGATCGAGCCGCCCATGCCCCACCCGCCCGCTTCCGACGCGATCCCCGGCACCGCGCACCCCTCTCTCGCGGCAACTCCTGCGCCGACCGACGGCGCCGCGAGCACGCCTGCCGCGGCCGCCATCTCCACCCACCTCGACCGGCTCAACGCCGCCCAGCGGCGTGCCGTGGTCTTCGGGTCGACCGGCAACGCGACCCCGCACGATTCCCCGCCGCTGCTGATCATCGCCGGCGCCGGCACCGGCAAGACCACGACGCTGGCCCACCGCGTGGCCGAGTGCGTGCTGCGCGGCGTCGATCCGGGGCGGATCCTGCTGCTCACCTTCACCCGGCGGGCCGCCCGCGAGATGGCGCGGCGCGCCGAGCGGATCGTCGCGCAGGCGTTGCGCGCCGACGGCGGCGGCCGGCGCAGCGCCCCGGGCACCCTGCGCTGGGCCGGCACCTTCCACGCCGTCGCCAACCGTTTGCTGCGGCTGTACGCGCCGGCGATCGGCCTCGAGCCCTCGTTCACGATCCTCGATCGCGGCGACGCCGAGGATCTGCTCGACGTCGTCCGCCACCAGGCCGGCCTGTCGCGCCGCTCGAAGCGCTTCCCGCGCAAGGCGACCTGCCTGGCAATCTACTCGCGCCGCGTCAACAGCGGCGCGCCGCTGAAGGAATGCCTGGATGCCGCATTCCCCTGGTGCGCCGAGTGGGAAGACGAGCTGGGCGCGCTGTTTCGCGCCTACGTCGAGGCCAAGCAGGAGCAGGCGCTGCTCGACTACGACGACCTGCTGCTGTACTGGTTCCACCTGATGCAGGAGCCAGCGCTGACGCGCGCTGTCGGCGGCCGCTTCGACCAGGTGCTGGTCGACGAGTACCAGGACACCAACGCGCTGCAGGCCGACATCCTGCTCGCCCTCTGCCCGCGCGGCGCCGGCCTCACCGTGGTCGGCGACGACGCGCAGTCGATCTACGCCTTCCGGGCGGCCACCGTGCGCAACATCCTCGACTTCCCCGGCCGCTGCGAGCCGCCCGCCGAGGTGATTACGCTGGAGCAGAACTACCGCTCGACGCAGCCGATCCTCGACGCCGCCAACGCCGTCATCCGCTTCGCCCGCGAGCGCTACACCAAGGACCTCTTTTCAGACCGGCCCTCCCAGCAGAAGCCCCGCCTGGTCGCGGTCGAGGACGAGACCGGGCAGGTCGACTACGTGGTCGAGCGGATCCTCGATGCGCGCGAGGCCGGCCTGCCGTTGCGCCGCCAGGCGGTGCTGTTCCGCACCGCCCACCACAGCG
>Ga0302046_10005922_pt1 | contig 10723 bp, 10 predicted proteins | sample RVTome_11_FD_200261 | JGI IMG/M metagenome (GOLD analysis project Ga0302046, IMG submission 200261) | Soil microbial communities from uranium-contaminated site in the Upper Colorado River Basin, Wyoming, United States - RVT147D111 (version 2) ... | reverse complement strand
TCTCAGGGTCCCCTGGATCGGCAGGGGACCATGCTAAGATCCCAGGTCCGCTCTGGGCGGACGATTCCCGAGGAACTGCCATGTCCGGCCATTCCAAGTGGCACACGATCAAGCACAAGAAGGGCGCGGCCGACGCCAAGCGCGGCAAGGCCTTCACGCGCATCATCAAGGAGCTCACCATCGCCGCCCGCCATGGCGGCGGCGACCCGGGAAGCAACCCGCGCCTGCGCACGGTGATTGCCGATGCCAAGGCGCACAACATGCCGCGCGAGAACATCGAGCGCGCCATCCGCCGCGGCACCGGCGAGGAGCCGGGTGTCTCCTACGAGGAGATCACCTACGAGGGCTACGGTCCCGGCGGCGTGGCGATGCTCATTCAGTCGGTCACCGACAACAAGAACCGCACCGTGGGTGAGATCCGCCACATGCTCTCGAAGCACAACGGCAACCTCGCGGCCGAGAACAGCGTGGCCTGGATGTTCACGCGCAAGGGGCAGGTGCTCGTCGAGAAGGGCAAGGCCGACGAGGAGAAGCTCCTCGACGTGGCGCTCGAGGCGGGCGCCGAGGACGTGGGCGACGACGGCGGGGTCTTCGAGATCGTCTGCACGCCGGAGGCGTTCGAGGCGGTGCGCGACGCCGTGCAGAACCTCGGCATCGAGCCGGCCAACGCCGAGGTGGCGATGATCCCGCAGAACTACGTGAAGCTGACGGGCAAGGACGCCCAGGCGATGCTCAAGCTGATGGACGCGCTCGACGACCACGACGACGTCCAGCACGTGTGGGCCAACTTCGACATCGAGGAGAAGGAGATCGAGGCGCTGGCGTGAGGATCTTCGGCATCGATCCCGGCTCCGAGCGCACCGGCTACGGCTGCGTGGAGTCGGACGGTCGCCGACATCGCCTCGTCGTCTGCGGGGCCATCACCGCCGCCGCCACCGATCCCTTCCCCGAGCGCCTCGCGCGCATCCACCGCGAGCTGGCGCGGCTGCTGGCCCGGAGCCGGCCCGACGGCGTGGCCGTCGAGAATCTCTTCCACGCCAGCAACGCCCGCAGCGCCCTCAAGCTCGGTCACGCGCGGGGCGTGGCCGTGCTCGCTGCCGTGCAGGCGGGCTGTGACGTGGCCGAGTACACGCCGGCCGAGATCAAGCGCGCGGTGGTCGGCTACGGCCGCGCCGACAAGCGGCAGGTGCAGACGATGGTGGCGCTGCTGCTCGGCCTGGGCGAGGCGCCGACGCCGCACGACGCCGCGGATGCGTTGGCGGTGGCGATCTGCCACGTCCACTCAGGCTACGGGCTCCAGGCTCCAGGCTCCGGGCTCCAGGCTCCAGGCTCCAGGAAGGTTCGGGGCTCCGGGCCGCGGTCGTGGCGGGAGTACCGTCCTGCGCGGTAGATGATCGCCTTCCTCCGCGGCATCGTTCTCTCGAAGCAGCCCAACCGGATCGTCGTCGACGTCGGTGGCGTCGGCTACGAGGTCCACGTGCCGCTCTCGACCTTCTACGACATCGGCGACGAGGGCACCGAGGTGGCCCTGCGCGTGCACCTGCACGCACGCGAGGACGCGCTGCAGCTCTACGGCTTCCTCACCGAGCTCGAGCGGCAGATCTTCGAGCGGCTGATCGGCATCAGCGGCGTGGGTCCGCGCCTGGCGATCGTCGTGCTGTCGGGCATCGAGCCGAAAGGGCTCGTGGCCGCGGTGCAGCGGGGGGACGTGGCGCGGCTCACCGGCATCCCCGGCATCGGCAAGAAGACGGCCGAGCGCATCGTGCTCGAGCTGCGGGATCGGCTCGCGCAGATGGCCGCGCCCGAGGAGCCCGGCCCCTCGTCGGCCGGCGGTGCGGCCGATCGTCTTCGAACCGACCTGCTCTCGGCGCTGCACAACCTCGGCTATCATCGACCGCAGGCCGACAAGGCCGTCGAGGCCGCCGTGACCAGCACGTCCGAACCCACCTTCGAAAAGGCGCTGCGGGCTGCGCTCCGGGAACTGATGCGGTGAGCGACCGCGTCGTCGCCTCCGGAGCCGTCGCCGAGGAGGCGCAGTACGAGGCCGGCCTCCGTCCCCGCACGCTCGCCGAGTACATCGGGCAGGATCGCCTGCGCGACAACCTCCACGTGTCGATCGCCGCGGCGCGCGGCCGGCGGGAGGCGCTCGACCACGTCCTGCTCTCGGGCCCGCCGGGCCTGGGCAAGACGACGCTGGCCTACGTGATCGGCCACGAGATGGGGGTCTCGGTGCGCCCGACCTCCGGGCCTGCCATCGAGCGGCCGGGCGACCTGGCCGGCATGCTCACGAGCCTGGCCGAGCACGAGGTGCTCTTCATCGACGAGATCCACCGGCTCGCACCCGCCATCGAGGAGATTCTCTATCCGGCGATGGAGGACTACGAGCTCGACATCGTGATCGGGCAGGGCCCGGGCGCGCGATCGGTCAAGGTGCCGCTCCAGCAGTTCACCCTGATTGGCGCCACGACGCGCTCGGGGCTGCTCACCTCGCCGCTCAGGGCGCGGTTCGGGATCGTGCACCGTCTGGACTTCTACACGCCGGCCGACGTGGAGGAGATCGTCCGCCGCTCGGCGCGGATCCTCGACGTGCCCGTGGAGGCCGACGCGGCCGCCGAGATCGCACACCGGTCGCGCGGCACGCCGCGCATCGCGAACCGGCTGCTGCGCCGCGTGCGCGACTACGCGCAGGTGCGCGCCGACGGTCGCGTCACGCGCCCGGTGGCATGCGACGCGCTCGAGCTGCTGGAGGTGGACGCGCAGGGGCTCGACGAGGTGGATCGCCGGCTGCTGCGCACGATCATCGACAAGTTCGCCGGCGGGCCGGTCGGCGTCAACACCCTGGCGGCCGCCATCAACGAGGAGAAGGACGCCATCGAGGACATCCACGAGCCGTTCCTGCTCCAGGCCGGCTTTCTGGACCGGACGCAGCGGGGCCGCGTGGCCACCCCGCGCGCCTACGAGTACTTCGGCCTCGACGCCCCAAGGAGGGACACTCGCCTGTGGTAACCGCCCCGGCGCGCACCCTGTGCCGTGCGCGCATCTCCAGTCTCGCCACCTTCGTGCCGCCGCGCGTGCTCACCAACGCCGACCTCGAGAAGATGGTCGACACCAGCGACGAGTGGATCCGCCAACGCACCGGGATACGTGAACGGCACATCGCCGACGCGGGCGTGGCCACCTCCGACCTGGCCGTCGAGGCCGGCCGCACGGCCGTGTCGCGGGCCGGTCTCACGCCCGACGACATCGACCTGATCATCGTGGGCACGACGACGCCCGACATGCTGTTCCCCAGCACGGCGTGCCTCGTGCAGCACAAGCTGGGCGCGTCGAAGGCGTGGGGATACGATCTGTTCGCGGCCTGCTCGGGGTTCACCTACTCGCTGACGACGGCGGCGCAGATGGTGGCGAGCGGCGCCTGCCGCCACGTGCTGGTGATCGGCGCCGACGTGATGTCGAGCATCATCGACTACACCGACCGCGCGACGTGCGTCATCTTCGGCGACGGCGCGGGCGCGGCCGTCGTCGAGGCGACCGACGATCCCGAGATCGGCATTCTGGACTTCGAGAACTACGTGGACGGCAGCGGCGGCGCGGCGCTGTGCATGCCGGCGGGCGGCAGCCTCAAGCCGGCGACGCGGGAAACCGTCGAGCAGCGGCTGCACTACGTCAAGCAGGACGGGCAGACCGTCTTTCGCTTCGCCGTGCGCAACACGGAGGAGGTGTGCCGCCGGATCCTGCACCGCAACGATCTCAAGGCCAGCGACATCGATCTGCTGGTCTCGCACCAGGCCAACCGCCGGATCATCCTGTTCGCCGCCCAGAAGCTCGGCGTGCCCGAGGACAAGGTGGTCATCAACATCGAGCGCTTCGGCAACACGACGGCGGCCACGATCCCGCTCGCGCTGGCCGACGCCGTCGAGGCCGGGCGCATCACGCGCGGCGACCTGCTGCTGATGGTCTCGGTGGGCGCCGGGTTCACCGTCGGCGCGCTGCTCATCAAGTGGGGCCTCAAGTAGACGGGGGGTCGGGCGTCATGCCCGCATGACGCCCGACCCCATTACGGATCTGTCATCACGCCCGACCCATGACCGCGGCTGCCGCCCTTTCAATCCCGGGCGATCGGGACAACGTGACGCTGACGGTCGAAGGCCGCAGCGTCCGGCTGACCAACCTCCGCAAGCCGTTCTGGCCCGAGCTCGGCATCACCAAGGGCGGGCTCCTGCAGTACTACGCGGACGTCGCCCGCGTGCTGCTGCCGCACATCCGCGATCGCGCGATGGTGATGCGACGCTACCCGGACGGCGCGGCCGGCGACTCGTTCTTCATGAAGGAGGCGCCATCGACACGTCCGCCCTGGATCCGCATCTGTCCGATCGAGTACCGCGACGGCAAGGTGGTCCACTATCCGGTGATCGACGACCTGCCGTCGCTGCTCTGGGTCGTCAACCTCGGGTGCATCGACCTGAACCAGTGGTACTCCCGGTGCGACGACGTGGAGCGCCCCGACTACCTGCACTTCGACCTCGACCCGGGCGAGAAGGCCGGCTTCGACCGCGTGCGCGAATGCGGCCTGATCGTGCGCGACGCGCTCGAGACGCTGGGCATGAAGCCGTACGTCAAGACGAGCGGCTCACGGGGGCTCCACGTGTACGTGGCGCTCGCCCGCGGTCCGGTGCAGGACGACGTGCTGGCCTTCACCCGCGCGCTCGCCACCGAGCTCGCCGCCCGCAACCCGAAGCTGATGACGGTGCGCTACCGGATGGCGACGCGGCCGAAGGAGCGCGTGCTCGTCGACTACAAGCAGAACGCGTGGGGCCAGACGCTCGCCAGCATCTATTCCGTGCGGCCGCGGCCGCGGGCGACGGTCTCCACACCGCTCACCTGGGCGGAAGTGGAGAAGGGTGCGGACATCGAGGACTTCCGGATCGACAACGTGCGCGCCCGCATCGCCAGGCGCGGGGATCTCTGGAAGGGACTGCTCGCGCGCACGGGACGCGCGAAGCTCGATCGCTTCTTCGAGAGGTAATCGATCACGTGTCACTCCGGATCGACGACTTCGACTTCGACCTGCCGGACGCGCTCATCGCGCAGCGTCCCCCGCCCGAGCGCGGGAGGTCGCGGCTGCTGGTGCTGAGACGCGAGACCGGCGCCATCGAGCACACCCACGTCGATCGCCTCCCCGACTACCTGCGCGCCGGAGACCTGCTGGTGGTCAACGACACGCGGGTGATGCCGGCGCGGCTCCTGGGCCACCGCGTGCCGAGCGGCGGCGCCGTCGAGTGCCTGCTCCTGGGCCGTCTGGCGCCCGACGCCGGCCAGGGGGAGGACTGGGACGCCCTGATGCACCCTGGCCAGAAGCTCAAGCCCGGCGCCCGCGTCCTGTTCGAGGGGCACGGCCTCCGCCTCCACGGCGAGGTCCTGGCGCAGCGCTTCCACGGCCGGCGGACGATCCGGCTCAGAGTTGAGGAAGGCAGCGCGGAGGACGTCGTGGAGGGCGGCGTAGAGGGCGGCGCGGCTGGAAGTGAGAGAGGTGGTGACGTGCGCGCGGCCGTCGAGCGACTGGGGCACGTGCCGCTGCCGCCCTACATCGATCGCCCCGACGAGCCGTCGGATCGGGAGCGGTATCAGACGGTGTACGCGTGCGAGACCGGCTCGATTGCCGCGCCGACGGCGGGCCTGCACTTCACGCCGGCCCTGCTCGAGACGCTCACGTCCCGTGGCGTGGAGCGGGTGGCCCTCACCCTGCACGTCGGCTACGGCACGTTCAAGCCGGTACGTGTGGACCGGGTCGAGGAGCACGAGGTGGACCCGGAACGCTACGTCGTGCCGGCGGCCACGGCCGACGCGCTCTCTCGCGCGCGCCGTGAGGGCCGGCGGGTGCTGGCCGTGGGCACGACGACGACGCGCACGCTCGAGTCGCTCGCCCTCGACGAGGACGGCGCCGTGCGGCCCGCGGCCGGAGAGACGCGGCTCTTCATCCATCCGGGCCACCGGTTCCGGCTCGTCGACGGGCTGCTGACCAACTTCCACCTGCCGCGCTCGTCGCTTCTGCTGCTCGTGGCGGCCTTCGCCGGGCGGGAGCCGCTGCTCTCGGCCTACCGCGAGGCGGTCGCGCGCGGCTACCGGTTCTACAGCTATGGCGACGCGATGCTCGTGATCTGAGCCCGCGACCGGCCCGGTTGCCGGCGTGCGGCGCCGGCTCGGGGCGTCGCCAGGCCCCTGGATGCCCCGGGGGCCCTGGTCCGGCGGGTCACGGATTGACGGCCGTGTCCTCTCCGTCGTGCCGCCCACGGACCCGTGCCACCGTCGTGGCGATCGCACGCGTCGCGGTTGTCACTGCCTCGGGTGTGACCAGCAGGGCAGGCACGGTGTGGCTGCCGGTGACCACCGACGTGACCATGATCGAGCGATCCAGCGTCACGGCTCTGGCCGCAGCCACGGCCTCGTCCGACTGGAGGAGCTCCCGGGCGGCCTGCGTCAGATGATCGGGCCTGTTGAAGAAGGCCCGCATCGCTCCGGCCGAGCGCCCGCCCAGCCCGTCGGCCTCCACCGACAGCCCGCCGGCCGCGCGCAGGAGACCGATGCGGGCGAGCCACGGCCAGGCTCCCGCCATGGGGACGTGGGGCAACGCGTGCCGGCCGGCCACGGGATCGTCGATGAGCACGAGCGCCGCCGTGTCGCCGGTGTGGCGGGCGGCGAACAGGCGCACGAAGGCGGCGCCCAGCTCGTGCCCGACGAGGACGAACGGTCCCGTCTCGTTCGCCTGATCCAGGAGCGTCCGCAGGCTGGACGGCACGCGCGAGGGGACGTACCGGCCGTCCCCCTCGCTCCACCCCAGTCCCGAGCGATCGTAGCTGCACACGCGCGTGATCCGACCGACCTCGGGCTGCACCAGACTCCAGGCAGGCGACATGCTGCCGGCCGCCGCCTCGAGGATGACCGTCGGCGCCCCCTCGCCGGTGCAGTAGATGTGCAGTTGATAGCCGCCGCCGTCGACGAGGCCTCCCAGCCGCTCGTATCGGTGACGCTCGATCGACGTGGTGACGCCCTGGTACGTGGCGCCGGCCAGCACCATGACGACCACCACAACGGTACCCGCCCTGGCCAGGCGAGAGACGCGCCGTCCCGCCGGTGCCGCTGTGTCTCCCGCCGCACGCGAGGATCTCGACGGCGTCATTCGGCCCGTTCGGAGCGCCCGCGAAGGGCATCGAGCGACCTGATGCCACGGCCGTCGAAGAAGTAGAGCGGCTCGTCGGTGATCTCGCTCACGTCCAGATGATAGTGCGTGATGCGTCCGGCTGCATCGAGCTCGTCGATCGCCAGCGTGACCTCGCCCACTCGTCGCACCTCGAGGTCCGAGAAGCGCCGCTCCGTTGCCGAAAGCATCAGGTACTGAAAGGCGTTCGGCCGGGTGCGGAAGTGCAGCTCCGAGCCTCGCAGGGTCGGGCTCAGGGAGCGGCTGCCGTCCAGATTCACGTAGCTCAGGACGCGCACTCGGGGCGAGCGGCCCAGCTCGACGCGCATGGCTTCCTCGAGCGAGCTGAAACTGAAGAGAAACGAGCTCCTGTATCCGAAGGGCTGGTTGGCGAGGTAGATCTCGTCCAGCTCGTGAATCCCCTGCGTCCTGATGTCCGCGAGGATCGCTCGCGAGATGTCGCTCTGAGTCCGCCAGACTCGGGATTGCCGTGCGGTCTCGACGGCACACACCAGCACGATCGGCGTCACGGCGAGCGCGGCGATGCCGTGCTTCCGGGGCGGCAGGCACTGCCACGCCGCCGCCAGCAGCACACTCAGGCCCGCGCTCGGCAGGTACAGGTACCAGCGGTGGGCACTGCCCCCGGCCATGGGGGCCAGGGTGATGACGATCCAGAGCAGGCCGAGCCACGCCAGGCGCGATCGCAGCAGCGCCTTCAGGTTGGGAGCCAGCAGCCAGGCGGCGAAGCTCAACAGGCCGCACGACGCCAGCGCGGCAGCGGTGAGGAAGGCGCCCGTGTACCGCTGCTGCCACTCACGCGCCTGATAGAGATCGAAGGGATAGAGCAGGCCGAAGCCCCATTCGACGTAGTTGTTCGCGACGTTGAACGGCGACAGGTTGGCGTACACGGAGATGTCATCTCCCGAATCGCGCCACAGCCACCAGCGCCCGGTCAGATACGCCAGCACGAGCAGCCCGAACGGCCAGAGCCAACGCTGCTCGCGCGCGAGCCACGGCCCGAGGGCAGAGGGACGCTGGTGGTGGACGCGTACGGCGAGCATCATGACCGGCAGGGTGATGGCCAGCTCCTTGGAGCACAGCGCGGCCAGGAACGCCGACAGCGAGACAGCGATCTGCCAGACGGCGGGAACGGCCGGCCAGCGAGCCACCGACAGGAGGCAGGACAGATAGAACAGGGCGGCGATCAGGTCGGTTCTGCCCAGCACGAAGTGAACGCTGGTGGTGTGAATGGGGTGAACGGCGAACAGCAGCGTCGCCACGAGCGAGATCCCGACGGCGGCACCCAGGCGGCGTATCAGTCCGTAGAGCAGGACCGTGCACACCAGGTGGAGCAGCACATTGGTCGCTTTGTAGGGGATGGCCGAGTCGCCGAGCTGATGGTCGAACCAGAGCGAGAGGCGCACCAGGGGTCGGTATTCGCGTCCATTGGGCTCGACGAAGACATCGAGTGCCTCGCTCAGGCCTGGATAGTGAATGCTGCGCTCCAGATGCGAGTAGTCGTCGGAGGAGAAGGAGGGGGTGACGCCCTGATGGAGAACGGCGAGACTCGCGACGAGCACCAGCGACAGGCCAAGGCGTGGCATCGGGGTCTGGAGGAACAGCGCGCCCATTCTACCGAACGGTGTCTGGCGTGCGAGAGCCGCGGGCTGGCGACGTTCGGATCACCACTTGCGATACCGTAGTGGAGCCATGCCGTTTCCCTACGACGAGTTCGACCTGTCCGGCGTGCAGACCTACCCGCTCGCCTCGCGGCACAGCAAGGCGCGGGCGGAGGACTTCGCACGGCCCGTCGCGGCCGGGGCGACGTTCCAGACGTGGTTCGAGTCGCTCCCCGACATCCTGGGCGGAGCGGACCTGCGTCGCGTCGTCCAGGCCCTGCGCGACGCACGGGCGCGGGAGGCGGGCATCATCTGGGGCATCGGCGCGCACGTGGTGAAGACGGGTGTGTCGCCCGTGCTCATCGACCTGATGGCGCGCGGCTACGTCTCGGCGATCGCCATGAACGGCGCCGGGGTCATCCACGACTTCGAGGTGGCCCTCTCGGGTGGGACGTCGGAGGACGTGGACGCGGCGCTCGGTCCGGGGCGGTTCGGCATGGCGGAGGAGACCGGGCGGCTGCTCAACGAGACGATCGCGCGCGCGGCCGACACCGGCCGCGGGCTCGGCCAGGCCGTGGGCGAGTACCTGGCCGGGGCCGACGCGCCGTTCGCGAACCGGAGCCTGCTGGCGAGCGCGCACCAGTTGGGTGTGCCGGTGACGGTTCACGTGGCCCTCGGCACCGACGTCATCCACATGCATCCGGCCGCCTCGGGCGCGGCCATCGGCGAGGCCAGCCTGCGCGACTTCCGGTACCTGACCGGCGCCGTGGCACGTCTGGCCGGCGGCGTCTACCTGAACTGCGGGTCGGCGGTCGTCCTGCCGGAGGTCTTCCTCAAGGCGGTGGCGCTCGTGCGCAACCAGGGGATCGCGCTCGACGGGCTCACCACGGTGAATCTCGACTTCCTGCGGCTGTACCGCCCGCAGACCAACGTCGTCGCGCGGCCCGTGGCCGGCGTGGCCGGCGGCACGGGGATCTCGCTCGTCGGCCACCACGAGGTGCTGATCCCGCTCATCGCCGCGGCGCTGTGAGCCGTAGAGGGGTCGGTGACGGATCTGTAATGGGGTCGGGCGTCGCGCGCGACGCCTTACAATGATCTCTTTGGCCGGAGTAGCTCAGTCGGTTAGAGCACGCGTCTCATAAGCGCGGGGTCGGCGGTTCGAGTCCGCCCTCCGGCACCAGAGTCACCGCCCGAGTGTTGGCCTTGCCCGACCATGGCAGCCCTCAATCAGCAGGTCCGGCGCGCCATCCGCCGCCACGCGCTCTGTCCGCCCGGCACACGTCTGCTGGTGGGGGTGTCGGGCGGCTCGGATTCGGTGGCGCTGGCGCTGCTGCTGGTCGAGCTCGCGCGCCACGACGGGTTCGACGTCGTCTCGCTCGCCCATCTCAATCACCGGCTGCGCCCCGGTGCCGGCCGCGACGAGGCGTTCTGCCGCGCCCTGGCCGGGCGGCTGGGTCTGCCCGTCGCGGTCGAGGCGATCGACGTGGCCGGCTACGCCGCCTCGCAGCGCCTCTCGCTCGAGGACGCGGCGCGCCGCCTGCGGTACGAGTTCCTCCACCGGGCGGCCGATGCGGCCGGAGCCGATCGCATCGCCGTCGGCCACACGCGGGACGACCAGGCCGAGACGTTCCTGCTGAAGCTGGTGCGCGGCGCCGGTCTGACGGGGCTCGGCGGGGTCTACCCGCGCCGCGGCGTGGTGGTCCGCCCCCTGCTCGACGTGGGGCGGGCGGAGCTGCGCGCGTACCTCGAGGCGCGCGGGGAGACGTGGGTCGAGGACGAGTCCAACGAGGACGTGGCCAATCCGCGCAACCGGATCCGCCATCGGGTCCTGCCCGAGCTCGACCGGGCGTGCGGGGCCCGCGCGGTGCCCGCCATTGCACGGGCGGCCTCTCTCGTTCGAGAAGACGAT
>Ga0302046_10005921_pt1 | contig 10726 bp, 11 predicted proteins | sample RVTome_11_FD_200261 | JGI IMG/M metagenome (GOLD analysis project Ga0302046, IMG submission 200261) | Soil microbial communities from uranium-contaminated site in the Upper Colorado River Basin, Wyoming, United States - RVT147D111 (version 2) ... | reverse complement strand
CACCTCGATCTGGCTCGCGGCGCCCGGGAGGATGATGGTCGTCTCTCGGGCCCCCGGATCATGCCACCATCCGCCGAGCATGCCGTCGTCGAGAGCTGGGAGCCGGCGGGGGAGCATGGAGCCGTCGCCGAGGCGAACCGTTTCCGGCGCATCCCGGCGGGGGAGCACGACCAGGAGTGCACGATGCCTCGTCGTCCCCGTCAGCTCCACGACGACCCTGACGCCCGTGGGCTGCCGAAGCCTGACCTGGGTACCGTCGTAGAGCCTCACGCTCGCTTCGGACATCGGGCGCGAGCTCGGATAGACACGCAGGACGAGGGGAATCTTCCAGGCGTCGCCCGGCGCCTCGCGCGTGAGGCGGCCCGATGCATCGGCGAGGGGCAGGATGGATCCTGCCCGCACGAAGAGCGGAATCCGCTCCAGGGGCGCCGGCACCGCGATCAGGTTCGGGCCGTCGTACCGGCGGCCGTCCCACCAGTCGATCCATTCCCCCTCCGGGAGGAAGACCCGTCGCTCCCGGGCGTCCGCGTCGACAACCGGCGCCACCAGGAGATCGTCGCCGATCAGGTAGGTGAACTCGTCCTGGTAGGCGCGCGCGTCCCGCGGGCTCATCAGTGCCACCGGCCGCATGAGTGGGAGCCCGGTCTCGACCGTCTGGACCGCGATCCCATAGAGGTAGGGCACCAGACGCTGGTGCAGCGCCGCATACCGACGGAAGTTCTCGACGGTGGCCGGCGTGCTCCAGAGGTCGATGGCCGTGCCGCACTTGTCGCCGAGATGGTCTCGCATCACCGGATGCAGGGCGCCCAGCTGCAGCCAGCGGATCCACAGCTCCTCGTCGGCCGGCCCACCATTTCCGCAGCCGGAGTACCCGCCGATGTCCGGGGCCCAGAACGGGAAGCCGGACAGGCTGCCGCTCAGGGTGGCGCGCAGCGCTGCCGGCATCCCGGCCCGCCGGCTCCAGCTGAAGACGTTGTCGCAGGGCCAGGCCAATGGCGTGTGGCTCTGCGAGCCCGCGAATCCGCTCCGCATGAAGCTCACGTAGTCGGAACGCACGCGCATGGCCCCCAGGCGCGTGGCCTGGGCGTAGGCGGCCGGATACTCGTTCCGGGCGGCGGCGCCCCGCGCTCCCGAGACGTACACACCGTCCTCGGGGGCGTCGTCGCCTCCGTCCTGCATCCAGCCGTCGAACCCCAGCTCGGTGAGGATCGAGCCGGTCAGCGCCTGCCACCAGCGGACCGCGTCCGGGTTCGTGAAGTCCAGCAGCGCCACCGGGTGGCCCTGCATGCCGGGCTTCACGTACGGCCCTCCCGCACGGTTCCGCACGAAGTACCCGCGGGCGGCGCCTTCGGCGAAGAGCGGCGCGTCGGTCCTGAACTCGGGGCTCAGGTATCCCAGGGTGCGGTAGCCCATGGCACGCAGACGCCGGGTGAGCCCGGCCAGGTCCGGATAGGAGCCGGGTGCGACCGAACGATAGACCCACGACCTCCAGCCCAGGTGGCGCCTCTCATCGACCATGTCATAGGACCAGACGGCCGTGACCGGCAGGCGCTCGCGCTGGAGCCGCTCGGCCTCGGCGAGGACACGCGCCTCGCCGCCCAGCACGGTCTTCCACACCCCGAAGGCCCAGAGCGGGGGCAGCGCGGGAGGTCCCGAGGCCTTCGCGTGTCTGGCCACGACGTCGAGCGGCGTCCGGCCGATGAAGACCGTGAAGTGGAGCGATGGCCCGCGCACCTTGAAGATGGCGGCGTCGGACCGCACCGTGTTCAGCTGGAAGACGCTCTCCTCCATCCCGTGGACCTGCACCCCATAGGCGCGACTGCTCACGAAGAAGGGAACCGGGAGATGATTGCCGATCGGCCTGACGCTGTCGAGCTGCGCCGCCACGCGGGCGCGGACCTCCGCGCCCCGGGCGTCGAGCGGCGTGAATCGGGCGCCGAGCCCCAGATAATGCTCGTCCGGCTCGGATCGAAGGGCCTCGGCGACCTCGAGGACCCCGTCCGAGGGCTCGGGGGTCACGCGGATGGAAAGGGCCCCCGGTGAAGGGAACCGCACCCCGATCCGCATCCTCCGGCCGGACGGGTCATCGGTGGCCGTCAGGACCTGGATGCCGTGCTCCTGGGCCACGGTCCCGAGCACGGACTTCACCCGGTACCACTCAGGAGAACCGCCCGGATCCCCGGCCGGGAGACCCCGGCGCGTGGCGAGGAAACCGAGGGATCCGACCAGATCTCCGCCTCTCCCGCGTGACTCGACCGGATGCTCCGCCAGGAGGCGCTCGCCTGTCCAGCGATCCCTCAGCTCGAGGTGCCAGGGGTCCGTGCTGAGGACGGCGACAAGCTGGCTCGACTGAAGCTCCAGAAACGTGGCGCGGCGCACCATCGGCGGTGGCGCGCCCGCCGCCCCGGCGGGGCTGGAGAGCAGAAGGAGGCATGCCAGCGCAAGCAGACACGGGACAGCCGGTTCGCGATGCTCAGTTCGCGCGCGCACCCGACCCGCCTCCTGATTGCCCGTCGGCCATCAGGCCGGCGGCGCGTCGGCCGAGAGGCGGAGGGCGTTACTTCTGCAACCGCCCGGAACCGATCCGTATTCCGCGGCGCGAAGATCTCAGCGGGAGGAATGTTTCCCACAGGGCCGCCCCGGAGGTCCCGGCGGCCGGGGTCAGGCCACCTTCGCTGGCGAGGAGTACAGCGACCAGCGCGATCGCCCACAGAGGCGGCCTCACCGGTGCGCTCTCCGGACCGTCCCGGGCCGCCGGACGCGCTCCCGCACGTCGATCTCGACGCGGCTCAGCACCTCCAGGCCGCGCGCCTCGTACGGATCCTCGTCAGGGTGGGCCGCGCGGTACGCCTCGGTGGTCTCCTCCTTTTCGTCCTGGAGCCTCTCGATCTCCAGCAGAAAGACCTGGAACATCAGATTGATGAACTGGACCAGCCGGGCGGGGCCGCGGTCAAGGGCGATGCGAAAGCGCCGCGCGTAGCCCTTGAGGCTCTCCGCACGCTCGTAGGCGTCTCCCACCGACCACCGGTTCACGGTGAACAGCGCCTGGGGCCAGCCGTTCTCGCCCACGGAGATCGCCACCAGATGCGCGGTGTGGTCCGGGAACAGGCGCACGGTGTGGAAGTGGCCGGCCTCGTGGCCGGCGCCGGCGTGGGAGTGATAGTAGAACTGGCTGCGGGTCTTGCGGTCGAAGATCCCGTACTCGCTCGGATAGAGCGTCCAGGGCTGCTGGGGGCGCTTGCCCCGCGCCAGCTCCATCACCGAGGTGCCGGCGTCCTCGATCTCCTCGAGCAGGCCGAGCAACTCCTCGGCCGCCGTCACGGCTCCGCGTGGACCGACGTCGAGGGATTGAAGGCCGCCCAGGCGAACCAGAACGCGTCCACGTGGGGGATCGCGCGAAGCCGCTGGCCGGCCAAGGGACCCTTGACGGCGTGACCGAGGAGGTTCCACAGGCTGCCGGTCTCGCGATCGCGGAAGCCCTCTCCCGCCGCCTCGAAGGTGAAGGTCCTTCCGGCCACCGCGCGGCTGAAGACGGCAGTAGCTCCGACAGCCCGAGACTGATCGATCCTCGACTGGTCCAGCGCCGAAAGGGCCCCTGGCCGGTAGAAGACCACCAGCTTCTCGGCGCCCAGCGCGTCGTGAATGACCCCATGCTTCACGAGAAGGGGCCACGGATACGCTTTGGGCGCGCTTTCGATCGTCACCCCGACCACCCGCTCCTTGGGCGGCCGCCGGCGATCGGGAGCGCCCCGGAGCAGGAACGGATGGCTGTCCGGCTGGTCGTAGGCCTCGTAGGGGTTGCGCCCGTAGGAGCGCCGGTGCCCGGTTTCCGTGGACAACACTTTCCCGCCCGGGTAGGCGGCCTTCCAGTCCTCGTAGGAGATCGTGTTGGCGGGAACGAGGGCGAGCCGGGTCCCAGCCTTCTCCCCCACGATGGCCTTCCCCTCCATCTGCGCCCAGAGCGAGTGCGTCTGGCGGTCGTACATCACGAGGTCGCTCTTGTAGAGCTTGCCGGAGGTGCCGAAGTCGAGCGTCTGCCCCTCCACCACCCGATCGAAGACGAGCCCGGAGTTGCAGAGCGGGCAATAGGTGACCGCCACGGGCCTGCCTCCCACGGTGTCGTTGACGATCTCGTGCCACATCAGGATCTGGAGGGGATACGCCCGGGCGTCGCCGTTGACGTGGAGCGCCAGCACCGGCTCCCTGGGGCTGAGCCAGGCGTCGGCGGCGCCGGGATTCACGAAGACCGGCCGGTCGATGGCCGGAATCCCGTCGGGCGGCGGGCCGCCGGAGATGATCTCCTCGAGGGGGACCAGGGCCTTGCTGAGGTCGGTGCGCAGCGAGCCAGCCTCCGCGTTCGCCCCCGCGGCCAGCGTCAAGACGACTGCAAGGACCCCCACCCCCCCGGCGGGGCGTCCGATGCCCTGCCACCTCACAGCTTGATCTGGCTTGCTCGCTCGGCACGGAGCTTGTCGGCGCACTCCAGAAGCTCCTCGTAATCGAGCATCGAGACGAGGCTGAAGACAGCCTGGCCCTCCGCCCAGGAGACGGTGCGATAGCCCTTGCGCTCCTGCAGGAGGTACTCGGATCCACGGTAGCTGGTCGGCTTCCCGGGCAAGCCGGCGCCGCGGCCGGATCCCGAGACCATGAAGACCGACATCAGCACGTGCCCTTTCTCGTACAGGACGTAGGCCGCCCGGCGCTCGCCGGCCTCGGCCAGCCGCGCCCCTACCAGCCGGATCCCATTCCGTGAGTAGTCGGGTACCGTCACCCTGAGCCCGGCCCGCCGCAGGAACCACTGCTTCACGTCCTCGCGATCCGCCGACAGGAACTCCGCCGGCCCCTCGATCTGGGAGAACGTGATGTGCTTGTCCACGAGGTCCGTCACCAGCGGCTCGGTTCGCAGGAGGCCGGGCAACGCCAGGGCCACCACCAGCGCGGCGGCCACCGCGAGGGCCGGAGCCGCGAGCCAGGGCCGGATCAAGGACCGGCGCCCTTCCCGGCGGCACAGGGCGAGGATCCTGGCGCGGAACTCGGGCGGCGCCGACTCCCGGGGCTGGCGGCGCAGGAGTTGTCGGAACCGTCGCTCCCGCTCGGCGAGGCTCCGGCACCCCGGGCAGTCGACGGTGTGGACATGCGCGGCGAACGCCGCGTCGACGCCGAGCTCACCATCCACGTAGGGATGGAGGTGCCCCTCGAACTCCTGGCAATTCATTGCGAATCCTTGATGTAGCCGTGCTCCCGGGCGAAGCGGCTGAGGACCCGGCGCAGGAGCTCCCGGCCCCGGGACAGGCGGGACATCACGGTGCCGATCGGGCAGCCCAGCACCTCGCCCATCTCCTTGTACGTCAGCCCTTCGAGATCCGCAAGAATGACGGCCTCCTTGAAAACCAGCGGGAGCGACTTCAGCGCCCGGTCCACATCTCCATGCAGGACGGTCTGGAAGAACTGCTCCTCTGGGTTCTCCCTCGCCAGCGTCGATTCCGCCAGGCTTTCGGGCAGGGCCGCCCTGAGGGCGCCGTCATCCTCCAGCGCCACCTCCCGCCCGCTGTGCCGGATCCGGTTCAGGAAGGCGTTCCTCATGATCGTGAAGAGCCATGCCCGGCAGTTGGTCCCCGGGTTGAACCGGTGGAAGTTCCTGAACGCTCGGAGACACGTCTCCTGCACCACGTCCTCGGCCTCGGCTCGGTTGTGAGTGAGGCGGAGGGCGCTACGGTAGAGGGCGTCCAGGTGGACGAGCGCAACCTCCTCGAACTCCCGATTCCGGTCTCGTTCGTTTCGCCAGCCGAACACCGGCCTTCCCCTTGTCTGCTATGGTAAACCCGACCCGGTGCCCGGTATTCCAGCCCAGTCGGGAATAATCGGGCGGCCGGGCGGGTTAGCATCTTTAGCGATGGGGGCGACGCCGGGCGTGTGGGGCCGGGTGGGGGTGCTGCTCGCTCTCCTCGCATCCGCCGGCCCGGTGGGGAGAGATCAACCCCGCCCCCTCTCGGCCATGCCCGGCGAGCTCGAATTCCTCCAACGTCACTGGCGCCGGCCTATTCCTCCCCAAGGAGAGACTCCTGCCCGCTTCACCCCCATCGAGCGGTCCCTGGCCCCGGAAAGTTGCGGCACCTGCCACCCGGCCCAGTTCGGCGACTGGAAGACGAGCGTTCATGCCCGGGCCATGGGCCCTGGCATTTCCGGCCAGCTCGTGGAGATGACCGGGAGCGACCCCGATTCGGCTCGACTGTGTCTGAGTTGCCACGCCCCCCTGGCCGAGCAGCAGCCTCCGATCCCGGCAGCTCGGCGCACGGTCACGAGCCCCGGATTCGACGCCGCGCTCCAGTCACAGGGCCTTGTCTGCGCGGCCTGTCATGTTCGGCAGCACGAGCGCTTCGGTCCCCCGCGGCGCGATGGGTCCACCGCCAGCCAGGCTCCCGGCCAGAGCCTGCCACACAACGGGGCGACAAGGACTTCCGCCTTCCTCCGGTCGGAATTCTGCTCGAGCTGCCACCAGTTTCCGCCCGACGGCTTTGCCTTGAACGGCAAGCTCCTGGAGAACACCTACGAGGAGTGGAAACGCAGCCCGGCCGCGCGTCAGGGCCTCCAGTGCCAGGACTGTCACATGCCTGACCGGCAGCACCTCTGGCGGGGGATTCATGATCCGGACATGGTGAAGTCCGGGATCGAGATCGCCCTGAGGACCGATCGTCCGAGCTACCGCCCGGGTCAACAGGTCCAGGCCACCCTGATCATCAGTAGCACGCGGGTGGGACACCACTTTCCTACTTACGTCACCCCGCGCGTAGTGGCCCGGGCCGAGGTCCTCGACGCCGGAGGTCAGCCGATCCGCGGAAGCTTACGGGAGCGCGCCATCGGACGCGAGGTGACGCTCGACCTCTCCCGTGAGATCGCGGATACCAGGATCCCCGCGGGGGGACGGATGACATGGAGCTACCGACACCGGCTCGACCGGCCGGGGCTGCGCCTGCGGTTCTCGGTCACCGTGTTCCCCGATCACTTCTATACCCGCTTCTTCCAGTCGCTGCTATCGACCGGAGCGGGAGCGGGGGAGGCGCAGATCCGGGAGGCTCTCGAGAACACGCGCCGGTCACCGTTCACCGTCTACCAGCGGGAAATCCCGCTCACATGATCCCTGGGGGAGGGCCTCGATGAGCCGCCGACGCCTGGCATCCACTCTGGTCCTCGCGATCTGCTGTTGCGTGGCTCCCGCCTGGGCCCAGGAGGGCCGCGTGAGCGCCGTGAGCGGCGCGCCCTTCCAGAGGGTGGCCGAGGCGCTGGAGCGGGCCATCCACGAGCACCAGATGGCCCTCGTGTGTCACGCCAACGCGCAGCGCGGCGCCGCGGCGCGAGGCGTGAGCATCAAGGGCAACCAGGTCCTGATGGTCTTCAGGAACGACTACGCGGTACGGCTCCTCGCCGCCGACCCACAGGCAGGCTTCGAGGCACCGATCCGGATCTATCTCTACGAGAATCCGGACGGCACCGCCACCGTCACGTACCTCTCGCCCTCGGCTGTCTTCGCCCCTTACCGGCATCCAGAGGTCCGGGCGGTGGCGGCGGAGCTCGATTCGATCTTCAGAGCGATCGTCGAGAGAGCGCTGGCAGCCCGCTGACTCCCCCTACTTCTTCCTGACCCCGCAAGGGTTCTTTCCGGCGCAAGGGTTCTTGGCCGCGCAGGGGTTCTTGGCCGCGCAGGGGTTAGTCGCGGTGGGCTTGAAGTTCTTCTGCACCTCGCGCGTGTAGGCCGTCAGGGCCGCCAGCTCCTTGGAATCCCAGGGCAGCGGCTTGGCCGCCATCGGCACCAGCATGCAGATCTGCACCATCTCGTCCAGCTGGATCTGCTTCAGGCCCGCCTTCTCGGTCACCATCGCCACCGCATGGGGATAGGGCTTGGCGAACGAGGGGTTGAAGGCCGCGTTGCGCTGGTGGCAGGTGGTGCAGGCCAGGCCGTTGGTGCTGAGCTTGGTGTCCTTCCAGAGCCGCTCCCCTTCCTTGGTGAGGTCAGCCGGCTTGCCGGCAACGAGCTTGGTCCCCTTCGGCCGGGTGATGAGCTTCGGATCCACCTTGCCAGCCGCCGCGCAGGGGTTCTTGGCCGCGCAGGGGTTCTTGGCGGCGCACGGGTTCTTCGCCGCGCAGGGATTCTTGGCGGCGCAAGGATTCTTCGCTGCACAGGGGTTCTTGGCCTGGGCCAGAACAATGCCCGCCTGGGGATCCACAGCGCCGGCCGAGCCGCTCAGGGCCAGGGATGCCGCAGCGCCCACCACGAGCACTCGAGCCAGAGGGATCATGGGTCTCTCCTTGCCTGGGGGCGGTGCCGGGGCCGCCCCGACGAGGGACAGCCCCGGTTCAGCCTGTTCTCGGATCTCACTTCTTCTTCTGGGCGCACGGATTCTTGGCCGCACAGGGGTTCTTGGCCGCACAGGGGTTCTTGGCGGCGCACGGGTTCTTGGCGGCGCAGGGGTTCTTGGCCGCGCAAGGGTTGGCCGCACATGGGTTCTTGGCGGCGCAGGGGTTGGCTTTCTTGGCAGCACAGGGGTTCTTGGCGGCGCACGGATTGGCCTTCTCCTGCGCCAGGAGTTCCGCAGCACCCCCGAGGGAGAGGACAGTGGCGACCGAGACGGTGGCGACGATCTGTCGAATCACAGAGTTCACCTCCCTTTGGGGCGAGCGACGCCCTCTTCAGCCGGCTAAACAGATCGCCCACGTGGTTTATTCCCGGTCTTGCCACGGGGGAGGAATAAGAGCGGGGGCTACCGCCTTATGGAAAAGATGTGGCTGCTGTCTGGCTTGCTGCTCGGCATCCTCCTCGGCGTCGTCCTCCACCGCGGGGACTTCTGCATGCACTCGGCGATCCGCGAGAGCCTCGCCAGGCGACCCGGTCCCTCGACTCGCGCCTGGCTGCTCGCCCTCGCGATCCAGCTCCTCGTGGTGAACGGGCTCGCCTCCCTGGGCTGGCTGCTGGTCCCGATCCCCCCGGTGTCAATACTGGCGGGCGCCCTCGGGGGTCTCGTGTTCGGCTTCGGCATGGTGATGGCGAAGGGGTGAGCGACCTCGGTGTGGTCCCGGGTCGGGACCGGAAGCGCGGGAGCTGGCCTGGCGGCCCTCGGGTTCGCGCTTGGAGGAGTCCTCATTGAGCGGGGAGCCCTGGCGCCCGTCACGAGCTGGCTCGCCGAGGTCGGTCAGTTGACCGCGGTGGGCCCGTCCCTGGCCGCGCTGGTCGGCCTGCCCCAGCCAGGCGTGGCCCTGGCGGCAGCCGCCCTCGCGGGGGCCTGGCTGTGGGCGCTGTCTCCCGTGACTGATCCGTCCCGTCACTGGGGCTGGCCAGCAACCGGAACCGCCCTGGGCCTCGTGGGGGTGCTCGCCTGGGTAACGGGCGCCCTCGCGGGCTGGAACTGGGGGCTCTCGATCACTGGCCCCAGCCGGTCGCTCTTCGAGGCGGTGTTCCTGTCCAACCCCGGATCCTTGAGCTGGGGGGCGGCCATGCTGGTCGGGCTCGTGCTCGGGAGCTGGGCGAGCGCCCGCTCCTGGGGTCCGGTGGTCTGGCGGGCCCCGGGACCGCCCGAGCTTGCCCGTCGATTCCTTGGAGGACTCCTGATGGGCGCTGGGGGCACATTGGCCGGAGGCTGCAATATCGGCAACGCCCTGACGGGACTGTCAATTCTCTCCGTCCACAGCGTCATTGCCACGGCCGCCATCGTTGCGGGCGGAGCGCTGGCTATCCGCCTCACTGCCGGGTCCTCCGGGAACAGCAGGTTGGCCCCGGCGGGTTGAAGCCTCATCGGTCATCCTGCGCCCGCCCTGGGAAGGGACACGAGCGTGGCTTCGTCCCGTGTCACGGGGAATATGGCTCCCGCCCACCGGGTTGAGCAAGGCGAGGAGTCAAGTGTGCGGCTCACAACGGTCGGGCGGGCTGCGCTGTTCGAGGCCCTGGTAACCGCGGGCGTGCTCTCGGCCTTCGCCCTGTCGGCGTGGAGCTCTCAGCCGCATCCCGGTGAAGGGAGCCGAAGCGCCGTCCGTGAGGCGGCCTCGCTGACAACCCCGGGCTCCCCGGAGATCTGCCCCGAATTCGCTGCGCTCGAGTGCGCTTCTGACCATCCCTTCGGACCCACCCGATTCACCCAGTGCTGACCATCTGCCTGTCGGTTCTGGCGGGCGTTCTGTTCCCGCTCGCGGATCCCAGGGTGGAGGCGGCGACCTGTCGAGATCCCGACCGCCAGATCCTCGTGCCAGCGGGCCGGTTCTGGATCGGCAGTGATATCCGCGAGCGAGGGCTCGCCCGCTCGCTCTCCAGCCCGGAGACGGTGGCGGCGGACTGGTTCAGGGCGGAGAGTCCGCGGATGCAGCTCGAGACGGAAGCGTTCTGCGTCGACCGGCTGCTGGTCACCCAGGGCCGGTATGGTCAGTTCGTGAGGAGGGCCGAGCACCGGCCGCCCGGGATCTCGAGAGAGCAGTACGTCCTGCAGGGCTTCCTGGTCCACGACTACGACGAGGCGGTGGTACCGCTGCTCTGGCGGGGGAAGTCTCCCCCGCGGGGCATGGAAGAGCATCCCGTTGTCCTCGTGAGCGCCCTCGACGCGGAGGCCTTCTGTCGCTGGCAGAACCCGCCGGGCCGTCTGCCGACGCAGATCGAGTGGGAGAAGGCCGCGCGCGGCCCCGGCGGCTGGATCTTTCCCTGGGGCGACTCGTGGGATCGGACCAGGCTCAATAGCGCGGCAGGGGG
>Ga0302046_10005920_pt1 | contig 10726 bp, 10 predicted proteins | sample RVTome_11_FD_200261 | JGI IMG/M metagenome (GOLD analysis project Ga0302046, IMG submission 200261) | Soil microbial communities from uranium-contaminated site in the Upper Colorado River Basin, Wyoming, United States - RVT147D111 (version 2) ... | reverse complement strand
TTCGACGAGCTCGTCTCGATCCTGTCGCCCGCGTGGCTGCCCGACGGCGGGAGCCTCATTTTCAGCGGCCTCACCCTGAGCGGCACCTCCGATCTGTACCGCGTCCACCTGCCGGACGGGCGGCTCGAACGCCTGACGCAGGACCGATATCAGGACCTGGATCCGACGGTCAGCCCCGACGGGAACACGGTCGTGTTCGCGTCCGACCGCACCCCGTTCGGCAACGACGGGGCCTCCAACCTGTTCACGCTGGACCTCGCGACGGGCGCGGTGGAGTACCTCACATACGGGCCCTGGCGCGACGAGTCGCCCCGCTGGGGCGGCGACGGCCGGGTCTACTTCTCCTCCGACCGATCGGGCGTCTCCGACATCTACTCCGTGGACCGGCGCGGCCGCGGGCGCCAGGAGACGGCAACCCTGTCGGGGGCCTTCGATCCGCACTGGATCGAGTCCGACAGCACGCTCGTCTATGGCGGGTTCCACCAGCTCTCGTACGGGATCTTCCGCGCCCGCGCGCGGCTGCCGGACGACAGCGCCGCCACCTTCATTCTGGCCGCGTTTCGCGACGCGCCCGGCTGGCCCTGGCCCGAGCTGTCCGACGCGCGCTACGCCCGCGCTCATCCGACGCCGTACGAGAAGCGCTTTTCCCTCGACTTCGCCACCGGGGATGCGGCCGTCGCCCCGGGATACGGCGCCGCCGCGGGCGCGCTGTTCCTCTTCTCGGACTTCATGTCCGACCACCTGGTCTTCCTCTCGATCACCTCGTTCCAGCAGAGCGGGTTCGGCAACATCATTGACAACCTCAACGGCTCGATCTTCTACCTGAACCAGAAACGCCGCCTGAACTGGGGCGCCGGCGCGTTCCGCCTGCGCGGCACGTTCTACCAGGGCGATTTCGAGACCGTCTACAACGAGACCTCCTGGGGCGGTATCGTCGGGCTGCGGTGGCCGTACTCCCGCTTCTCGCGCGTCGAGGGGCAGTTCCGGATCGAGCGGTCGGACCGGTTCGACATCGTGGGCGGGAACCGGGAGGAGCCGCGCCGGATCGGGTGGCTGGCGTCGAACTACGTCAGCTTCGTCCGCGACAACTCGCTCTGGTTGCCCACGGGCCCCATTGACGGCGAGCGGCGCAACCTTACCCTCGGCATCACCAACGACCTCTCCAACGGCCGCTTCGACTCCTGGCAGGCCACGCTCGACGAGCGACGCTACGTCCGGCTGGCCACCCAGTCTGCGCTCGCGTTCCGGTTCTTCGGCTACTACTCGGCGGGATCGCGACCGCGGCGCGTCGCACTCGGCGGCTCCTGGGGCCTGCGGGGCTACCCCCGCCTTGGCAACGTCGGTGGCACGCGGGCCGTGATGTTCAACTCCGAGCTCCGGTTTCCGCTGTCGAACTTCGTGAGCATCGGCTTCCCCATCGGGGAGTTCCGGTTCCCGGGAGTGCAGGGCGCCCTCTTCAACGATATCGGCGGCGGCTGGAACGATGAGAACACGCGCCGGGGGTTGCTCGGCAGCGCGGGCTTCGGCCTCCGGATGGCCATCCTCTACCCGCTCGTCCTGCGGCTGGACTTCGGGTGGCGCTATCACACGGGTGACGCCGGCGATTACTCGCTGCCGTCTCTCGAGCAGGACCGGAGTTTCGTGGAGTTTTTCTTTGGTTTCAACTACTGATCTGACAAGTGCTTAGCGCCACCAGGCGCAGGGCGCTGGTGTGGAGAGCGGTGGGGCTCGCCGGGGCCGCGGTCGGGTGCACCGGGAGCATCCGGAGCATCGCACCGGCCAACCTGGCCCCCATACCCGACGACACGGCCGCGGCATGGGCGGCACCGTTTCGGCCCGCCGTCCCGTTGCTGTTCGACCTGCGGTGGCGCTTCGAGAACCGCGAGGGAACAGCCGCCGGCCGCGCCACCGCGCGGTACGCCCCGCCGGACACGCTCCGGTTCGACTATCGGGGCCCGTTCGGCCGGGCGGGAAGCGCGCTGGTCGTGGGCAACGAGGCGGTCTGGTCGGCCCCGGAGGGTGACGTGGACGATCTCGTTCCGGTAGCGCCGGTGCTGTGGGCCGCCCTGGGGATCGTCCTGGGGCCCGCCGACGGGAGCCTGGTGCTCGGGTCCGCGACGCCGGAGCGCCACGCCTGGCGGTACGCCACGGGGGACCGCGCGGTGGATTACATTCGGGTGATGGGCGCGCGTCCCCGACTCCTGGCGGAACTGCGTGAGGCCGACCGGATTCTCGGCGTCGTGGAAACGGCATTGGACAGCGCCGCGGCGGTGCGACCGGTCGCCTCCGAGATGCGGTTTCCGGCGCAGCGCTCCAGGTTTTCGCTCACCATCCGACAGGTGGACTCCGTTGCCGCCTACCCGCCTGGGACCTGGAATCGTCCGTAGCCTGGCCCTGACGGCACTCGCCCTCGCCGGGCCCGGGTGCTACGGGTTCGCCGGCGGAGGACTCCCGCCCCACATCCGGACGGTGGCCATTCTCCCGTTCGACAACCTGACTCCCGAACCGCTCCTCACGCAGGAGGTGGCGGACGCCCTGCGGGAAGCCGTGCAGGGCCGGCTCGGCCTGCGACCGGCGTCGGAGGCCAATGCGGACGCCGTGGTGCGGGGCACGATCACCCGGTACGAACCCGACATCCCCCTCTCGTTCCAGCCGGCCGACGTCGGGCAACGGGTCGAGGTGACCGCCCGCCGCGTGCAGCTGACATTGCGCGTGGAGATCTACGACCAGCGGGAGGGGCGCGTGCTGTGGGCCCGGGAGAACATGATGGTGGACGGCGAGTACCAGCCGCCCCGCGAAGGCGAAGGGCGCGAGAAGGCCCTGGCGAAGCTGGTCACCGACATCGTGGACGGGGCGCAGTCGCAGTGGTGACCGGTCTCCGGGGCCGGGCGGGGAAGGTCCCCGTCAAGTTCCTCCTCACGCTCGCCGTGTTCGCCGGCCTGATCTACTACGGCATCGGGGCCGGACGCAGTTACCTGCAATACTACCGGATGAAGGACGAGATGAGGGTGCAGTCTCGGTTTGCCGGGAACCTGAAGGACGAGGACATCCGCCGGCGCCTGCGCACCAAGGCTACCGAGCTCCAGCTTCCCAGCGCGGCCCAGCGGGTGGCCATCCAGCGGCGCGGGCGTCCCCGCGAGATCGTGGTGACGATCACGTGGCCCGACACGATCATCCTGCCGTTCTACCGTTGGGCCCACACCTACCGGGCGGAGGTCCGCGCCCCGCTGTAGCCCGCGCGGGCTCAGCCGCGGAAGAACAACAGCGTCGTCAGGACGAAGAGCGGCAGCAGCACCACCGCGCTGTACGCCAGGTAGCCGAAGAAGCTCGGCATCTTCACGCCGCTGCTCTCGGCGATGGCCTTGACCATGAAATTGGGGCCGTTGCCGATGTAGGTCATGGCGCCCATCAGGACGGCCCCCGCGGAAATCGCGGCCAGCAGGCGCCCCGCGGCTTCGCCCCGCGCCAGAAACTCGCCCAGGAACCGTCCCTCCGCGGCGACGCCTTCCAGCCCCGCCGCCGTGGCCGAAAACGTGAGATAGGTCGGCGCGTTGTCCAGGAAACTCGAGAGCGAACCCGTCGCCCAGAAAAAGTGCCACGGCCGGTCCAGCCCGAAGCCCATGCCCAGCACGTCCCGCGCGCCCTGACCCCACGCGTTGAGGATCACCAGCGCGGGAGCCATCGTCACGAAGATGCCGACGAACAGCACCGCTACCTCGATGATCGGCCCGAACGTGAAGGCGTTGCGCCGATGATTGTCGGCGGGGGTGATACCGTACGAGACCGCGGCGAGGAGCGCCATCATCCCTTCCTTCACGCCAAAGGGCCACGGCTCCCCACCGTACCCTACGCCCTTGCCGGACGCGAGCACCACCATCATGACGCCAAGGAGAAAGAGGAGGTTGCGTCTGCCGTGGATCCGGAACGGCTCGTGCGCCATCACCGCCTCGAGCTGCGAGCCGGGACGTTGGCGTTCCTCCCGGTCGAGGACGACCTGGTCCCAGACGTTGAAGATGGCGATCAGCAGCGCGTTCACGAGGAGCCACTGCGGCCAGAGCCGGAGGGTCCACTCGAAGGGTACGCCCATCAGGAATCCGAGGAACAGTGGCGGATCGCCCAGCGGCGTGAGCAGTCCGCCACAGTTCGACACGACGAAGATGAAGAAGATCACGACGTGGACCTTGTCCCGCCGGCTCTGGTTGGCCCGGAGCAGCGGGCGGATCAGGACCACGGAGGCTCCCGTGGTGCCGATCAGGTTCGCGAGCACCGCACCGATGCCCAGCATCCCCGAGTTGACGAGCGGCGTTCCCGAGAGGGATCCCTGGATGTAGATGCCGCCACTGATCGTGAACAGGGCCGCGAGGAGCACGATGAACGCGAGGTATTCGAGCAGCTTCTCCTCGAGCACGAACCGGCCCGCGGGCCCCAGCGCCAGGCCGAGATAGGCCACCATGGGCAGGGCGAAGCACGCGACCACGATGGCCTTGTTGCGGTTGTGCTCCCACCAGTGACCCGCGAACAGCGGCACGACCGCGATCACGAGCAGGAGGAGCAGGAACGGCACGACGGAGACGAGCGGCAGCTGCTGCGCGAGCCGCGCCAGGCCCTCGGCATGTGACGATGCGGCATGTTGCGCGGCGGAGGCGGTACGCGCGGACAGGGCGAGCAGGATCGCAACGACACCGGACAGACGGGACGCGACGGACCGGGAACGCACGAAGGAACTCCACGGGTAGGGACCTCTGGACCTGCGGTCGGGAAGAATCGTAACGGGTGGGTCGGTGCGACTCAACGCCGCGCGCCGGCCCTTGACGCGCCACGCGGCGACGGCGCAGCTTCCGCGCCGATCGAGGGAGACGCATGGCCATCGCGACGTCCGGAAAGATCGTGGAACGAGACGCGGCCCACCGCTGGCGGGCGGCCCGGTCCGGCCGTGTGGTCTTCACGAACGGTGTGTTCGACTTGGTGCACGCCGGGCACGTGGCCCTCCTCGAGGCCGCCCGTGCCTTGGGGGACGCGCTCGTCGTCGGCGTGAACACGGACGGCTCCGCGGCGCGCCTGTGCAAGGGCCCCGGACGACCGTTCGTTCCGGAGCACGACCGGGCGCGGGTCGTGGCCGCGCTGGCCGCCGTGGACCTCGTCGTGCTGTTCCCCGAAGACACGCCGGCGGCGCTGGTGGATGCCCTGGCGCCCGACGTGCTGGTCAAGGGGGCGGACTACGACCCGGCCACACTCCCCGGCCGGGAGCCGGTAACCGCCCGGGGCGGGGCCGTGCGGGCCCTCCCGCTGCTGCCCGGCCGTTCGACCACTGCCATCGTGGAGCGCATCCGTGCCGCGACCTGATCACCGCGAGGCGGACGCGCTCCGTCCGGTCACGCTCGAACGCGGCGCCAATCCGCACGCGGAGGGTTCGTGCCTCGTGCGGTTCGGGGACACCGTGGTGCTCTGCACGGCCAGCGTTCTCGAGTCCGTACCGCCCTGGCGGCGGGGGCGGGAGCTGGGATGGCTCACCGCGGAGTACGCGATGCTCCCCCGCGCCACGCAGGAGCGGACCGCGCGTGAACGCGGGGGGCCGGGCGGGCGCACGCAGGAGATCCAGCGGCTCATCGGCCGAAGCCTCCGCGGAGCACTCGACACGTTCGCGTTCGGGGAACGCACCATCCAGATTGACTGCGACGTCCTCCAGGCCGACGGCGGGACGCGCACCGCGGCCATCACCGGGGCCGCCGTGGCGTTGCACGACGCCTGCGCATGGATCGCCGCCACGCATGGCGTCGCCAACCCGTTCGGGCGCCTGGTGGCCGCGGTGTCCGTAGGCGTCGCCGGCGGGGTGCCGGTGCTCGACCTCTGCTACGCCGAGGACAAGACGGCGGAGGTGGACGCCAACGTCGTGGTGCTGGAGCCGGACCGATATGTCGAGGTGCAGGCGACCGGCGAGGCCGGCCACTTCGGCCGGCGCGACCTGGACGCCCTGCTCGCGCTGGCGGACGTCGGCATCGCGCGGCTGTTCGCGCTTCAGCGGGAGGCCCTGCCGTGAAGCCCAAGCTGCTCGTGGCCACGCGCAACGCCGGCAAGCAGCGCGAGATCCGGGCCCTGCTGGCGGAGATCCCCTACGACATCGTATTTCCGGACGACCGCGGCCTCGAGGAACGTCGGGACGAGGCGGGGATCGAGGACGCGGACAGCTTCGAGGGCAACGCGCGGCGCAAGGCCGAGTATTTCGCGCGCCGGTCGCGGCTCCCGACTGTGGCGGAGGACTCGGGCCTCGAGGTGTTCGCGCTCGGCGGGGCGCCCGGCGTGCGCTCCCGCCGCTTCGCCTTTCCGTCGCCGGCCGACCCGGCGGAGCAGGACGCCGCCAACAATGCGGAGTTGCTGCGCCGCTTGGCCGGCGCACCCGACGACCGGCGGGGGGCCCGATACCGCTGCGTCGTGTGTTTCCTGGAACGGCACGACGGCATGCCGCACCTGTTCGAGGGCACCTGCCTGGGGCGCGTGCTGCCGACGCCCGCGGGCCCCGGCGGGTTCGACCCGCTGTTCCACTCGGACGACCTCGGGACCAGCTTCGGACTCGCCACGCCAGAGGCCAAGGCGTCGGTGAGCCACCGGGGCCGGGCGTTCCGGGCCTTCGTGGACTGGCTGACGAGCCGCGGCCCGTGACTGGGGCATGGGTGGCCGGCCACCCGCGCGGGGGGTAACATGAGGGTGGTTGCGTCACCGGATTTTCCGTTACCCCCGGAGTCACGATGCCAGTCTGTCTCTCCCGCGCCGCACTCCTCCCGGTGCTGTTGGGCGCCGCGTGCGCCCCGGCGCCCCAGGGAAACGGCGCGCCGTCGCCGGCCGGGGCCCGCGATACGGTGTTCGTGAACCGCACGCGGACCGACACGGTCGCGGACCCCGAGACCCGCCAGCGGCTTTCCCAGGTCGAAGTGGAGGTGCTCGCCCGGGACGCGCGCATCCAGGTCCTGGAGGAGCAGATCGAGGAGGCCCGGCGCGAGGTCGTGCGCATCATGGCGCGGAGCCAGACGGTCGCGTCCCGCGCCGAAGCCGCGTCGGGCATTGCCGAAGCCGAGCTGGCGATCCGCACCCTGACCACCGCCGCCGGACGCCGGTCCGCGCCCGAAGCGGCTTCCGCGAACAAGCTGCTTCAGAGCTCGGAGGGCGAATTCCAGAACGGCAACTTCGGCGGCGCGCTCTATCTGGCGACGCAGGCCCGGGTGATCGCCGGCCAGGGCATAGACCGGTTCAGCCGCGCGGAAGCCGAGCCCCTGCGGCCGGGCGAGACGCCGTTCCAGGTTCCGCTCCGACTCCGCAGCACGACGCGCGCCAACGTGCGGGACGGCCCGGGGACGAACTACCGCGTGCTGTTCACGCTCGAAGCCGATCAGCCGGTGACGGGAGCGTCCTACGTGGAGGGGTGGGTCCGGATCACCGACGGGGAGGGACGGACCGGGTGGATCGCGCGCGCGCTCGTGGAGTCGCGCCCCTGAGCGCTCAGGCGGCCGCGCCGGCGCGCTCCACGCGGTTGCGGCCGGCGTCCTTGGCTCGATAGAGCGCGGCATCGGCGGCCGCGATCAGCCGCTGGGCGTCGTCGCCGTGGGTGGGGAACTCCGCCGCGCCGATGCTCAGCGTCACCCGCCGCCCCTCGAAGATGCGGGAAGCCAGCGTCGCGCGGATGCGCTCGGCCACCTCCACCGCGGCCTCGAGCCCGGTCTCGGGCAGGACCGCCATGAACTCCTCGCCCCCGAATCGCGCCGGCGTGTCAATCTCGCGCGTGGTCTCGCGCAGCACCTCGCCGAGGCTGGCCAGCACGCGGTCGCCCGCTAGGTGGCCGTAGGCATCGTTGAACTTCTTGAAGTGATCCACGTCCATGATCAAGATCGAAAAGGGATGGACGTGCCGCTTGGAGCGGTTCACCTCGGCTTCCAGCACTTCCATGAGCCGCCGCCGGTTGAAGAGCCCGGTGAGCTGGTCCGTGACCGACAGCCGCCCGAGCTCTTCGTTCTTGATCCGCAGTGACTCGTTGGCCTCGTTCAGTTGCGCCCGTCCGTCCCGAAGGCGGCGCACCATGTCGTTGAACACCTGGGTCAGCGTGGCGACCTCGCCGCTGCCCACCACCGGCACATCCACCGAGAGGTCGCCGTCGGCCACGTTGGCCGCCCCCGCCGCCAGGCGGTCCAGGGGCCGCACGATCAGCAGGCCCAGGCGGTAGCCGATCCAGCCGACCCCGAACAAGACGGCCAGGACGATCATGATCGTCGTGTTCCGCAGCCGGCGGACCTGCTCGAACGCCCGTTCCTGGCCGATCTCCGCCAGCGCGAGCCACGGGAGCCGCGGGACCGGGCGCAGGGCGCCCATGGCCCGTTCCCCACCCGTGCTCTGGAACGGCACGACGCGCGCGGTATCGGCGCGCAGGGCGCCCAGGGCGTCGGGAGCCGTCGCCGGACGCAGCGCCGTCCCGCCGGACTGCTCAACGCGCAGGATCGGCGCGCCGTCGGCCGCGAGCACGGACAGCGCGCCCGCGGACGGCGCGATGGGCGCGAGCTGGCGCACGAGGCCGTCGAGTCGCAGCCGGGCCGCGAGCGTGCCGACCACCGTGCCACTCCCCTGACGGTAGATCGGCACCGCCAGCGTCACCGACGTCACGCCGGACGCGCCCCGGACGGGGGGCCCGGCCACCTCGGCGCCCGCCCGGACGTCCGCCTCCCATCCGTCGGGCAGGGAGATCGGCCCGGCAACGTCGAGGTTCGAGGCGACGACCCGTCCCTCCCGGTCCAGGACGGTCAGTTCGTCCAGGTGCTCCACGCGGCCCATCACCGACCGGAGATAGGCTCGCACCCGCGTGACCCCGTCCGCGCGGGTCAGGTTCTCCGCGATCTCATAAGAGCTGGTGAAGACCTTGAGGTCGAACAGTCGCTGCTGGTACCACATGCCCACTTCGCGGGCACCCTGGTTTCCCGCGGTGCGCAGTTCCTCGCCGATCCGCGTGGTCAGCGACCGGCGGTTCTGCTCGTACGACAGCACGGCGGTGATCAGGGAGGGCACGAGGGCGGCCAGCACCGCGAACGCGAGAATGCGGTCGCGCAGGCTGCTGAGATGCAGCAGCCCGAGCGATTCGGAGAACCGCACTTCCCATTTGCTCGCGCGACGGATCTCGCCCATAGGGTCTCGCTACCGGGCGCCGGACGCCCCGGGGGAAGGCTGGAGCGCCAAACCTATCGTCTGAACGTGAAGCGTGCAAATCACTTGGGGAAGGGGGGCCGAGTCTCCGCGTGCGCCCGTTGCCGACCCGCCGGTGCCAGGGCCGACGCATGCAGTTATCATTGTCCGGATCGGAGCGTGGCGCAGCCCGGTAGCGCACCTGCTTTGGGAGCAGGGGGTCGTGGGTTCGAATCCCACCGCTCCGACTGGTCGTGGGTCAGCCCGGCGCGTCCGCCAGGGCCCGGCTCACGCGCAGCGCCTCCGGCGGCGCCCCCTCACCCGCCCGCACCACGCGGAACGCATCCCGGGCAATGAGCAGCTCCTCGTTGGTCGGGATGACGTAGGCCTTGAGCCGGCTGCCGGCCGTGGAGATGGGACCCTCCGCCCCCGCCACGGCGCCCTGGTTGGCCGTCTCGTCCAGTGACAGTCCCAGGGCATCGAGCCCATGGCAGATCTGCTCCCGCACCTGGGGCGCGTTCTCCCCGATACCGCCGCTGAACACGATCGCGTCGGCCCCGCCCAGCTCGGCGAAGTACGCCCCGATGTAGTGCCGCACCCGCTGGCAGAAGACCGCAATGGCCAGCTCGGCCCGCCGGTCGTGGTTCTCGGCGACCTCGGCCAGCAGGTCCCGCATGTCGCCGGTTAGGCCCGAGATCCCGAGAAGGCCGGACTGCTTGTTCAGCAGGGCGTCCACCTCCGACAGCGTGAGGCCGTCCTTGACCGCGAGGTACTCCACGAGCGAGGAGTCTATGTCACCCGACCGCGTCCCCATGACCAGCCCTTCCAACGGCGTGAACCCCATGGAGGTGTTGAACGACACGCCCTCCTTGATGGCGCACGCGGAACAGCCATTGCCGAGGTGCAGCGTGATGATGCGCACCTGCTCCTTCGGGATGTTCAGCAGGCGACGGTAGCGGTACGCGACGTACCGGTGGGACGTGCCGTGGAACCCGTAACGCCGGATCCGGTGCCGCCGGTACAGCTGGTACGGCAGCCCGTACAGGTAGGACGTCGCGGGCATCGTGGCGTGAAAAGACGTGTCGAACACGGCCACCTGCGGCACGCCCTGGCCGAGCAGGGTCACGGCCGCGCCGATGCCCTTGAGGTTGGCCGGGTTGTGCAGCGGCGCCAGCTCGATGCACTCGGCGATCTCGTCCAGGACCGCCTGATCAATCCGGACCGACGCGCGGAACCGCTCGCCGCCATGCACCACGCGGTGGCCCACGGCGTGCATGTCCGCGAGGGAGGCGACTCCCTCCACCTGCGTCCCCGCCGCCACCAGCCAGCGCAGCACGCGGTCAATGGCGGCCCGGTGGTCCCGCAGCGGCTCCGCATGCCGCTCGAACGGGCCGTCACCCGCCTGGAGCGTAATGAGCGCCTGCCCACCGACACGCTCCACGATGCCGCGCGCGAGCCGATGGTCCGCGTCGCGGTCAATGCGGTCCTGATCGGTGGCGATGACCTGAAACTTCACCGTGGACGAGCCACAGTTCAGCACGAGCACGTTCATGAGTAGTCCTCCAACGCC
>Ga0302046_10005919_pt1 | contig 10727 bp, 8 predicted proteins | sample RVTome_11_FD_200261 | JGI IMG/M metagenome (GOLD analysis project Ga0302046, IMG submission 200261) | Soil microbial communities from uranium-contaminated site in the Upper Colorado River Basin, Wyoming, United States - RVT147D111 (version 2) ... | reverse complement strand
TTCCGTGTTGGGATTGGGTTGTTGGCGACCGTGGCTGGATTCGAGGCGGTCTACGCACCGCTCGAGCCGTCGCTGGCCGTGGCGGCCATGATGGTCGCCGTCCAGCTCGGATTGGCCCTTGCAGCTGGTTACCTGGCCTCGCGCTGGGCGTGGGAGCCGCCCGGCCAACCCGTGACCGAGCGCCGCAGGTGAGCGCGCCAGCGCTCGTTTTGGGCCTTTCGCTGCTACTAGCCGTCCTCTTGATCTGGCTGCAGGATCGGCAGGCAGCGGCCTCGGCCGTTGCTGGGATTGGCGCCGGGCTCATCGGGGCCTTGGTGCTCCTCGGACCGATTGATATCGCCCTGTCAATCGGCGGGTTTGGCCTTAAGTTGGACACTAGCCTTCAGGTGCTGGGGCGCAGCCTGGTGCTTGATGGCACCAACCGAGCCGCAGTTGGGTTCATTTACCTGTCGGCGGCCTTTATCTTCGGGGGCGGATGGGCTGCCCGGCCGAATCGCCATCTGTTCTCGGCGGGGATGGCCGGTATCGCTTTGTTGTCGGCCTCGCTCATGGTTCGGCCTTTCTTGTTCGCCGCCGTCTTCCTTGAGGCGGCCGCACTGGCATTCGTACTGATCCTGTCCGATCCCAAGCGTCCAGCGCTCCTGGGAGGGCAGCGGCTATTCACCTTTTTCACGCTCAGCATGATGGCAACTTTGATGGCTGGCTGGATGCTCGACGTGACGGGTGTCACGGGTAGTGCTCCGCCCCTGGTGGGGCCGATCAGCGGCCTGCTCGGCCTGGGTTTTGCCGTGCTCCTGTTGGTCCCACCGTTTCATCTATGGTTGCCGCCGGCGGCCGACCAAAGCGACAGCTACAGCCTCGGCTTCGTCGTGGTCATGCTCTATGCTGCCGGGTATTTCTTCGTCTTGCGCTTTTTCAATGCCTTCGAGTGGCTGCGGGCGGAGGCTGAGGTCCAGCAGACCATCCGCTCGGCAGGCATCGCCATGATCGCGGCCGGTACGCTGTGGGCTGCCTTTGAACGGCGCTTTGGCCGAATGGCGGTCTACCTGCTGCTGGCAGATCTTGGGGCATCGCTGCTGGTTCTCGGCAGCGGACAAACCGAAGGCTACCGCCTCGGGCTTGGATTGGTTGGCGTGCGGACCATTGGCGTAGCGCTGTTTGGACTGGGCGCCTCGGTCTTGCGGCGGGCCGACCCCGAAGACAACAGCCTCGATCTCTTTGGCAGTGCCTTTACCAATCCACTGCCTGTGGGAGCGTGTCTGGTCGGGTTGCTTGGCATTGTGGGCGCCCCGCTGACAGCCGGCTTTCCAGGCCGCTGGGGATCATTACAACTGATGGCTTCGGTTGATAGCGCAGCCAGCCTGGCCATCCTGGGGGGGATGGGGTTGGGGAGCCTGGTCGTGCTCCGCTGGCTGTGGTGGACGTTAAGCGCTCCGGAACGAGCTCCGGTCTCCATTGCCCTCAGCCGGGCCGAACGCAGTTTCTTACTGGTGGGCATTGGCCTGGTTGTCGTACTCGGCTTCTTCCCGCAGTTGGTCTATCCTTGGGTAGTGCAGTCCTTGACGGGCCTTTCGAATCTGACAGGCTGATCGCGGACCGCTTGCTATACTCGGACCGTGGTCTGGAGGTTGCAAGCTGATGGAAACAGATCAACTCCACAGTAAGGTCAGCTGGCTGGATGAACAGCGGCGCAAAGACCTTGAACTGCTCCAAGCGCTCGACGATCGTATCGGCGAATTGGAGGCGGCGGTCAAGAGCCAGGCAAAGAAGGTCGACGACATGGCGATGGAGGCTGCCCGCGTCGCCGCCCAGGCGGGCCGCATCCAGGAATTTGAGGGCACAGTCGCCAAGCATCGCCAGGAGATCGCCCGCTACATCGAGGACAGTGAAGCGCGTCGGGAAGACCGGGCGAAGAACGCCGAAGCGGTGCATAAATCCGACTACGACGGGCTGTCGGTCCGCCTTGTTGAGCTGAAGGAGCAGATCAAGGACATCGAAACGCTCGAAAGCGGCTTGAAAGACCGCAGGGATGAAGCCATCCGGCTCACCCGCAAGCTGGATGGCGTAGAAAAGGGCGCAGCCGATCTGGATGATAAGGTTCAAGACATGCTGCGCGCCTTTACCGGCGTCGAGTCGGGCAGGGCAGCCGATACCAAGCGCGCGGCCGAATTGCAGGTGGAGGTTGGCAATCTGCGCACCAAGCTCGAGGCGGGGATGACCCACATCGAGTCGCTCGAAGACCGGACCCGTAAGGCCGAGACGAGGGTAACGGAACTGGAGACGGCCGAGCGCGAGCGCCAGGCCGGCCTAGAATCTTGGATGGAAACTCAGAGCCGACGCCAGGTCGACTCCGAGCGCCAGTGGGCTGCCTGGGAAGAGCGTTTCACTGCCTTCGAACGGCAGGCAGATGCGCTGGACGAGCGCATGATCCAATATGAAGAGACGTTCCGCGCCACCCGCCAGCTTCAGTCCGAGCTGGAGAAGGTCCTCGACCGGCTGGAGCGGCGTGTCCATGAAGTCAGTGAGATTCAACGCCTGTCGGAAGACCGGTTCAAGCAAGAGTGGAGTGCCTTCCAGGCCGAAGATCAAAAGCGTTGGAACAACCACAAAATCACCAATGATGAACAGTGGCGAGAGCACGAGCGGCGTCACGAAAAGATCAGCTCAGAGCTGGCGACCCTGCTTCAGGCCTCCGAACAGACTGCCGGGGAGCTCGCCGCCCTGAGCCAGGGTGTCGACGAGCGCGTACGCGCTATGTTGAACATGGCCCGCGAGTGGGCGGACGGCCTGGAATCGTAATTCGCTCCGGACGGCAGCGCTTCCGCTTGCTATGCACGTAGTTGGAACCGCAGGCCACGTTGATCATGGCAAGTCAAGCCTCGTAACCCGCATCACGGGTATTGACCCCGACCGCCTGAAGGAAGAGAAAGAACGCCATCTCACGATCGACCTTGGCTTCGCCTGGGCTACGCTTCCGGGCGGGCACGAGGTCGGCTTCGTTGATGTTCCAGGTCATCAAGATTTCATCGAAAACATGCTGGCGGGCGTCGGCGGCATCGACTTGGCGTTGCTGGTTGTGGCGGCCGATGAGGGGATCATGCCGCAAACCCGCGAGCATCTGGCTATCCTTGACCTACTCGAGGTCGAGCGAGGGGTCGTCGTTCTGACCAAGGTGGATCTGGTGACCGACCACGATTGGCTGGCGCTGGTCGAGCACGATGTCGAGCAGATGTTAGTCGGCACCAGTCTGGCCCGAGCACCGATCGCACGCGTATCAGCGCACACCGGTGAAGGGATCGACGGTCTCCTGCAGTTGATTGAACGGGGGTTGGCGATGAAGAAACCCCTCAACATGGCTGGTCATGGCCGATTGCCGATCGACCGGGTCTTCGCCATGCGTGGATTCGGCACCGTGGTGACGGGAACCTTGCTCGATGGGCCGCTGGCAGTAGGTGACAACCTGATCGTATATCCCGTGGGTCTGCCGGCCCGGATCCGCGGTCTGCAGACACACCAACGGGCCATTGAGACAGCGGCGCCAGGCAGCCGGGTGGCGGTCAATCTGACCGGGGTGCCGGTCGACAGCCTCCAACGCGGCGACGTGCTGGCACAGGCGGGCTTCGGCGCCGGCAGCGCGATGCTGGATGCTCATGTCCGCGTACTGGCTGGCGCCCCGGCGCCGCTGCGGCACGACCAAGAAGTCAAGTTCTTCGTGGGCGCCTCCCAGCGGCTGGCCCATTTGCGGATCCTGGGCGAACAGGATGAGCTGGCGCCAGGGGAAGAAGGCTGGATCCAGTTGCTGCTCGAGTCACCCGTGTACGTTCGGCGTGATGACCACTTCATCCTGCGCCGGCCGTCCCCTTCAGCAACCATCGCCGGGGGCCGCATTCTCGATCCGGCGCCCAAGTGGCGCCATCGCAAACGTGACCGTGGGGTCGCCTTACGCCTTAAACGCTTGTTGGCCGATGACCCCGCCGAGCGCGTGCTGCAGGCGCTTCATGACCGCGGGGCGGCCAGCTTGCAGCAACTGCTGGCGCCAACCGGCTTGGCGCCAGGTGAGGCTTTGCAAGCTTGGACACGGCTTGTTGACAAGGGAACCATCCGACTCCTGACACGCGAGGGGGATGCTGGGCACGAGATGGGCGTTTCCCTGCAGACCTGGTCGCAGTGGCGGAACGAAGTGGAGGCTGCCCTCGTCGCGTACCATCGGGCAAACCCGCTGCGGGCTGGCATGCAACTCGAGGAACTTCGCCGCCAACTCGATCTTGGCCCTGATCTGTTCGGACTTCTGGTCGAAGGCCTTGAGGATCCCTCGCTGTCGCTGGAGGCCGGCAGGGTCAGACTCCTCGATTTCGAGGTGAAGCTAAGCGAGCAGCAGCAGGCGCAGGTCGAAGCATTGGTCGGCGTTATGCGGGAGGCAGGGGCGAAGCCACCCGATGCGGAAGAAGTCAAGCGGCGCGTGGCCGAGCCCCTCTACCATTACCTGGTGGATCAAGGAACTCTGGTGGAATTGCCCGACGGAATCGTATTGCTCAAGACGAGCTATCGGTCGTGGGTCCGTCAGATCGAGACCGCGATGCGGGAACGGGGACCACTGACCGTGGCCCAGATACGCGACACGCTGGGAACGACGCGCAAATATGTGCTGCCGCTGCTGGCCCGGCTCGACGCCGAAGGCGTTACCGTGCGGCAGGGAGATGTACGGCGGTTGGGGGAGGGGGAAAGAGATAGGTGAGAAGAGATAGGTGATAAGGGATAAGGGACTGGGGACTGGGGAGCCGGAATCTCGGATTTGGTGCAGGGTGGCAGTTGATGAAGACGAGGAGTCAATCGTGAGCGGGGCCGATCGTTTGTGCTCACCCGACCAGGCGCTGGGGGCTGACAGCTAACTGCTGACGGCTGAATGCTGCCTGCTTGGAGCCTGATGCATGTCTCACAACGACGCTTGCCGAGCTCCCCCGTACGCTATGCCTCGCGGAAGCGCCAAACGCCGCCGGTCATCGTTGCTGACGGGCTGAGCCCGGCCAGCAGGTCGAGGTCCAACTCGAATGGGTCCCGCGCCAGAACGATGAGATCCGCCCCATAGCCAGGTGCCAGTTGACCGCACGTCGTAGCCAGGCCGGCTGCCAGGGCCGGGCCGGTGGTGAAGGCGGCCAGCGCTTCGCTCAGGGTCAGGCATTGCTCGGGATGCCAGGCCGCCAGATCCGGGCGGCGAAAGTCGCGCCGGGTAACGGCCGCGTGCAGCCCATGAAACGGGTTTGGCTCTTCGACCGGGGCATCGGAACCAAAGGCCAGGATTGCACCCTGGTCCTTGATCGACCGCCAAGCATAGCCCCGCTCGACGCGATGCCCCCAGGCGAGCTCCGCCATGTCCCGGTCCGAGGTGGCATGAACCGGCTGCATCGAGGCAATCACGCCGAGGTCCGCCGGGCGGGGGATGTCGTCCAGCTGCATCAACTGCAGGTGCTCGATTCGGTCCGGCAACTCCGGAGAGTCCAAATCGCCGTTGGTCTGGCGCAGAAGAGAAAGCGCCTCCAGTGCTTCGTGGTTTGCCCGGTCGCCAATGGCATGGATGGTCATGGCGAAGCCGGCCTGGCGGGCCCGTTGGGCGGCCTCGAGCACCTGCTCACGATCCATCAACAAGATGCCGGTATCGCTCGATTTTTCGTACGGTGACAGCATGGCGGCTGTGCGCGGTCCAAGGGCGCCATCTGTAAAGATCTTAACATTGCCGATCCGCAGCCAGTCATCACCGTAGCCCGGCCGCAGACCCAGGGCCAGGGCCGACTCCAAGTACTCTGCCCGGATTTGCTTCAGGATACGCAAGCCGAGCCGGCCGGCTCGGTGAAGGATCTGGAAGGCAGCGAAGGTGGTCGCACCGTCGAAGTCGTGGACCCCGGTAACCCCATAACGCCACAATCTTTGCTGGGCCGCCTCGAGCATGTCGGCCAACTCGGCCGGGCCCGGCCGTTCAACTTGGTTGGCGACCAAGGCCATGGCGTGCTCGAACAGGATGCCGGTCGGCTCACCGTCGTCCGAGCGCTGGATCTGCTCGGCCCGGTCGGGATGACTTCCAACCTGGATGCCGGCTGAATTGAGTGCCAAGTGGCTGGCCAGGCCGGCGTGCATCGAGCGGGCCGTGAGGTAGATGCGATGCTGGGGCGCGACCGCCTCAAGATCGGCGGCGCTGGGCCAGCGGCCCCATAGGTTCTGGTCCCAGCCATGCCCCACGATCCAGCCACCGGGCGGCGTGTCGCCGGCTCGCCGCCGAATGCGGTCGAGGCAAGCCTCCAGGGTTGGCGTGAGACAATCGACGGCTTGAAGGGAGCGGGCGTAGGAGCCGGTGTGCAGATGGGCATCGGTCAGGCCCGGCAGGACCGTCGATCCTGCCAACTGGTCGACTTGCGTTTGTGGCCCCCGAAGCGGGGTCAACTCCTCCGCCGAGCCGATCGCCACCACCTTGCCTCGGTAGATGGCCAGTCCCTCGACATGGCGGACAGGCTCGAAACCGCAGTAGATACGATCGGCGAGCAGTAGGCGGTCGGCGTAGGGGATCACGCGGTTCCTTGCAGATGGCAGGTGTCGTTCAGGCGTTCCACGCGCCAGTGGCCACGCTCGGAGGCATAAGCCACCACGGCGAAGCCTGTGTTGTCAAACGAGAAACGGGCCAGGGGCAGCGCGCCGGTGGGGGCCAAGCCGAGGACGGATCGCAGGGCTGCCCCCAGGATAGCGCCGTGGCTTACGATCAAGTAATCGCCGGCTGGACGACGCAGCACGGATTGCAGGGCAGAGACCGCCCGCGTGAATAGATCCAACTCACTCTCACCATATTCGAAGAGCGGCAAGTGGGCCGGGACAGGATCGACCATGATCCGGGTGGTGGTCTCCAGCTCGATGGGCTTGCCCTCGGCAATCCCCGAGGACCGCTCCATCCAGCGTTCGTCGGCTTCCATCGGCGAGTCAAGTGCTTGTTGAAGGATGGTAGCCGTCTCCCAAGCCCGCGCAAGCGGCGAGCTGATGATGGCATCGAAAGTCACCGATTGTGTAGACCAGCGAACGGCCAGGGCGCTCGCCTGGCGCCGACCAATCTCAGTCAGTGGGTACTCCTGCTGTCCCTGGCGCACGCCCTGGTCATTGCCCAGCGACAGGCCGTGGCGCAGCAGCGTAATCTGGTGTGTCAAGCCGGCCCGGGGGCCATTTTGGCCCCGACAAAGCCTCGGGCACCACGCAGGAAAGCGTCACCCGGCACGGGCTGCCTGCCGGCCGGCTGGACTCGATCGAGCACTAGCCATCCGTCGGAAGTGGCTACCGCCGGCAATCCATTCAGTTCGGTACCATGCCCGGGGTCGGTATCGAGCACGGCCTCCCTGGCCGCATGGGCGGCCAGCACGGCCAGCCGGTTGCCCTGCCAGAAGAAGTGGGTGCCGGGCCAGGGTTGGTAGGCGCGCACGATACGGGCCAGGACCGCGGCCGGTTGGTCGAAGTCCAGGACGCCGTCGGATTTCTTAAGCATAGGCGCGTGGGTCGCCCCTTCGTCGGCCTGAGGAGTGGCTTCGAGGTCGCCGGCGAAAAGGGCAGCCAGCGTCTCAACGAGCAAGTCGGCGCCGAGCTGGGCCAGACGGGCCGTGAGTTCTCCGCCGGTCTCGTCCGGTCCGATCGGGGTGGAGCGCTGGCGAAGGATCGGACCGGTATCAAGCCCGGGGTCCATCTGCATGATCGTAACCCCGGTAAGCTCATCGCCATGGGCGATGGCTGCCTGAACGGGAGCCGCACCGCGCCAGCGGGGCAGCAGTGAGGCGTGGACGTTGAGACAACCATGCATTGGCAGGTCCAGGACCGACGGTGGCAGGATCTGACCGAATGCGGCGACGACAATCACGTCGGGCGACCAGGAATTCAACATCTGCAGCGCCTGGTCGGAGCGGAGCGTGGTGGGCTGCTCGATGGCAAGGCCGTGATCCAGGGCAAGCTGTTTGACGGGCGAGGCAGCGGTTTGGCGCCCTCGGCCGGCGGGCCGGTCTGGCTGGCTAATGACGCCAACGACTTGATAGCGCTCGATAAGCGCTTGCATTGAAGGAATGGCGAAGTCGGGGGATCCCATGAACACCAGGCGCATTGCCTGCCAATGCTATCACGCTCGGGCGAGCGGGGAGCAACCGCCAGCCTGGTTTGGTGTTATCAATGAAAGCCTTGCCCCGCCGAAGGGCTTGAGTACAATGAGGCTCGGCCGGGGCGGAGCCTGGTCATCGTGTGCACATCCATCCTCAAGGAGAGAGAGTCTATGGCTGACCAACCACAAGTAACGAGTGACGACAAACTCTGGGCAGCACTTGCCTATGTCTTCACTCCCCTGGTGCCGATCATTATCTTGCTGCTCGAAGACAAGAAGAACCGGCCCTTCATCCGGGCCCACAATGTGCAAGCCCTCATCTGGGGCGTCGTGTTCTATGTTGTGGTTAGCGTCACCAGTGCCTTCCTGATTGGGTTGTGCCTGTGGCCATTGGGACTCATCCTGCAGATCTATTGGGCTTACAAGGCCTACCAGGGCGAGTACATCTCAATCCCGGTCGTTTCCAACTTCGTCAAGAACCAGGGCTGGTCCTGATCCAATCACAAATGCAAGGGGGAGGGCCCGCGCGCAGCGCGGGCCTTGTTGTTTGCGCTCGATGAGTCTTCGATGGTTGCCACCACCTAGCATGCCGGCCGAGGTGGAGCGCGCCTTGTCCGGATTCACGCGCCCAATGCAGCAACTCCTGTTCAGCCGGGGGCTGGCGGATGAGGAGGCGGCGCGCCGATTCCTGGCGAAAGACTCGGCCGAGGCCCACGACGCCTTCCTGTTCCAAGGGATGCCGGCGGCCGTGAGCCTGCTGCGGCAGGCCATCGAGGGTCGTGAGCCGGTGGTGGTCTATGGGGACTACGACGCCGACGGAGTCAGCGGGACAGCCTTGTTGGTCGGCGCGCTGCGACGGGCTGGGGCAGACGTCGAGGCGTACATCCCCGACCGGTTTGAAGAAGGCTATGGTCTGAACCTGGGGGCTGTCGAGCGACTTCACGCCCAGGGCCGGCAGGTTCTAGTCACGGTCGACTGTGGTACGAGGGCCGTGGCCGAGGTGAGCCGGGCCAAAGAGCTCGGATTTCGCGTGCTCATCACTGATCACCATCACCCCGGGGCGATCCTGCCGCCGGCCGATGCGCTGCTCAATCCACGTCTGCCGCACGAGACGTATCCTTTTAAGGGGCTGGCCGGCGTAGGGATCGCGTACAAGCTAGCCTGTGCACTGCTGGACCCTGACGCCGCCAACGATTGGCTTGACTTGGTGGCATTGGGCACCGTCGCCGACCTGGCGCCGCTGGTGGACGAGAATCGCGTGCTGGTGTGGCGAGGGCTGCAGGCCATCAACGACAAACCGCGGCCCGGTGTTGCTGCTTTGATTGAAGCCGCTGGTCTGCAAGCCGGGCGGATCAGTGCAACCAACATCGCATTTGGCCTGGGGCCCAGACTGAATGCTGCCGGCCGAATGGACAGCGCCGGCGTCGCACTTGGCCTGTTGATGACCGAAAACCCGGCCGAGGCCCTGGCGCGAGCGACCGCTCTCGATCAGCTCAACCGCCAACGGCAGGACGAGACCAAACTGGTCGTTGAACGGGCCCGCCAGGCCGCACTCGAACGCGCCGAGCACGAGCATCTGATGTTTGCGCTAGATCCTGATTTTCACGAAGGCGTGGTTGGTTTGGCGGCAGCCCGGCTCATGGAGGAGTTCTATCGTCCGGCCCTGGTCGCCAGCGAAACGGATGGCATTATCCGTGGATCGGCCCGCAGTGTACCGGGCTTCCACATTACCGAAGCGTTGGAGGCCTGTGATGATCTGCTGCTCGACTACGGGGGTCATGCGGCTGCCGCCGGTTTCCAGTTGACGACGGCCGATCTGGCTGCCTTCGTTGCGCGCCTGGCGGAGCAAGCTCGGCGCTTTGTCGAGGAACATTCGCCAGATAGAAGTCAGCAGATCGACGCTGTCGTTCCACTAAACGAACTCGACGTGTCACTTCTCGATGACTTGGCGCGCCTCGAGCCATTCGGGCAGGGCAACCCGGCCCCTGTACTGGCCAGTTATGGAGCACAGGTCATAAGCTGGCGGCCGGTTGGCAAGCAGGGTGATCACTTGAAGCTGACCGTCGCCAGCCGGCAACGCTCGTTTGATGCCATTGCCTTCCGCAAGGGGCAACTGCCCTCGTTGCGCGGCCGGCCGATCGATCTTATTTTTCATTATGAGCTGGATTGGTTCCGGGGTGTGCCGAAGGAGCAGCTAAATGTCCTCGACTTGCGGCCAGCCGAGCGCAGCTAGTCCATGAAACGGTATCTGAGCAGGGCCCAAACGGCTTCGAAGGCGTCCTTCAGCCCGATCTTCTTGCCCTCATGGTATTCCCGCGGATTGAAGGTGATTGGCACTTCGAAGATGCGGACCTTGCGCTTGAGCAGCTTGGCTGTGATCTCGGGCTCGAACTCAAAGCGCCGTGAGCGCAAGGGCATGTCCTCGACGATCTGGCGGCGGAATACCTTGTAACCGGTCTCCATGTCCGACAGGATGCTGTCGTACAAGACATTAGTCATCAAGGTCAGCATCTGGTTGGCGACCATGTGCCAGAACATGGTAGTCCTTCGCGGAGCACCCATGAAACGGGATCCGTAAACCACGTCGGCCTTGCCCTCCTCGATGGGGCGGAGCAGT
>Ga0302046_10005917_pt1 | contig 10728 bp, 7 predicted proteins | sample RVTome_11_FD_200261 | JGI IMG/M metagenome (GOLD analysis project Ga0302046, IMG submission 200261) | Soil microbial communities from uranium-contaminated site in the Upper Colorado River Basin, Wyoming, United States - RVT147D111 (version 2) ... | reverse complement strand
CGTCACGAGCTCCGAATCCTGATAGATGAAACCGAACGTGATGCGCTGCAAACTCGCGACGGGGTAGCTCCAGTTCATGCCGCCGCTGAGCGTCGTCGTCGAGAAATCGGAGGTCGCGGACGTGTATTGAGTGATGTCGTTGTAGGCCAACGACACGTTGCGCGCCATGCCGTCGATGTTGCGGTACGGGTCGGTGAAATTGACGTCGTAGACCTTCTGGTACTCGCCGCCCTGCATCTGCAGCGCCACGCGGCGACCGGTGCCCATGAAATTCGAGTGAATGAACTGGCCGCCGAGCGTGACGCCAAAGGTCTCGGAGAAGCCGAGGCTGCCGCCGAATTGGCCGGGCAGCCCCTCCTCCATCTCGAAGTCGACGTCGACGAGGTCCGGGCTGCCTGCGACCGGCGTCGTCTCGTGCTCCACCGATTCGACGTACGGCAACTGCTGTAGAAACAGCTTCGACCGATCCACGAGCGCGTTCGAGAGGTAACCGCCCTCCATCTGGCGCAGCTCGCGACGAAACACCTCGTCGTTGACGCTGTCGGCACCGTTGAAGTTGATGCGGCGGACGTAGACGCGATTGCGCGGATCGACGAAGAACGTGATTTCGGCTTGCTTGGTCTCGTCGTCGAGCTCGGGAACCGCGCGAATTTCGGCGAACGCGTAGCCGTCCAGGCCGAGCCGCGCCGCCATGAACTGTTCCGTGCGCGTGAGCACCGCTTGGGAGAACGTGTCGCCGGGCTGCGCGAGGATCAAAGCCCTGAGATCCTGCTCGGGCACGACCATTTCGCCGGCGAGCTTGACGTCGGAGATCGTGTAGCGGTCGCCTTCGGTGATGCCGATCGTCACGAAGATGTCGCGCTTGTCGGGCGAGATGGCCACCTGCACGTCGTCGTTGTCCACGCGGAAATCGGCGAAGCCGCGGTCCATGTAAAACGAACGCAGGGTTTCGAGGTCGCCCTCGAGCGCTTCCCTCGAATAGCGGTCGTTCTGGCGCATGAACGACAGCCAGTTGCCCGTGCTGAGCTCGAAGTCCTCGATGATTTCCTCTTCCTCGAACGACGTGTTGCCGACGATGTTGACCTGGCGAATCTTGGCGCGATCGCCCTCCTCGATCTGGATCGAGACGCGAACGCGGTTGTCGTCGAGGTCTTCAACCGTCGGCGTCACTTTCGCGGCGTACTTGCCGCGGCCGTAGTACTCGTCGGTCAACGACTGCGTGAGCTGGTCGAGCGTCGAACGGTCGAAGGTCTTGCCGGCCGTGAGCCCGTTCTCGGTGAGGACCTTCGCGAGATCCTCGTCCTTGATGTCCTTGTTGCCGTCGAACGTGAACTCGAGGATCGTTGGCCGCTCGAGCACGACGATGACGAGCGTGGCCCCGTCTTGCCGAAACTCGAAGTCCTGAAAAAAACCCGTCTGGAAGAGCGCGCGCCCGGCTTCACGCAGGCGCTGGTCGTTCACGGTGTCGCCGATGTTGATCGGCAGATAGTTGTAGATCGTGCCTTCGGCGATGCGTTGCGCACCTTCGACGCGGAAGTTGCGCACGACGAAAGGCTCGAACGCAGCGTGTGCCGCCATGCCGGACCAGAGCGCGGCGGTGCCGACGGCGGCCAACCGCGCGAGGCGAAAGCTCATCATGAACCGAACATCCTGACGACGTCGTTATAAAACGCGAAGCCCGTGAGGGCGATGATAAGGAAGATGCCGAGCTGCTGGCCGATGATCATGGCGCGCTCCGACAGCGGCGAGCCTTTGATGCCTTCGGCGAGCTGGTAGACGATCTGCCCGCCGTCGAGCACCGGAATCGGCAAGAGATTGATGATGCCGAGGCTGATGCTGAGCATGGCGAGAAGGTCGATGAAGTAAGGGAACCCGGCCCTGGCGCTATCGCCGGCGATATCGGCGATCGACAGGGGCCCCGCGACATTCTTCAGGGACACCTCGCCCATGACCATGTGCGCCACCATCGACACGCTGAACACGCTGAACTCCCAGGTCTTCGCCACGGCGCGCGGCAGCGAGTCGAGGACGCCGTAACGTTGCACGGTGTAGGCCTGCGCGGTGTCGGCCTGCACGGGTTCGACGCCGATGCGGCCGAAGGTCTCGCCGCGCTCGACCAACCTCTCGAGCGTCGCGCGCGTCACGATCTCGCGATCGCCACGCAGCAACACGATCTCGACCGCGACACCGGGTCGCGCGCGCAAATATTGCTGCCATTGGCTCCACGTCGTGATCGGCTCGCCGTCGACGCGGAGCAGCCGGTCCCCGGCGCGCAGCCCGGCCTGCTCCGCCGGTGAGCCCTCGCTCACCCTCCCGACGACGGGCGGCCCGACGACGGGCGGCGCACCGAAACGAATGCCGAGCCCGACGAACAACGCCGTCGGCTCGGTGAGCTCCGCGGAGCGGCCGCGCACGTCGAGCTCCACGTCGCGCGCGACGCCGTCCGGCGACCGCAACGCGATATCGATGCGGCCGTCGCCGAGCAGCTCGTCGAGGAAGCCCAGCAGAGCGCCCTCCGCCGTGGAGACCGGCTCGCCGCCGATCGCTGCGATCTCGTCGCCCGGCGCGATGCCGGCGCGGGCCGCGACCGAGTCCGGCTCGACCGCGGCGATAACGGGCTTGAGCGCCTGCACGCCGCTCACGAACAGGAGCCAGTACGCGAGGATCGCGAACAGAAAATTGAAGGCCGGCCCGGCGAGCAGCACGGCGACGCGCTGCCAAATGGGACGTTGGTGGAAGGCCCGCGGGCGGTCTTTCGAGTCGACGGGCCCTTCGTGCTCGTCGAGCATCTTGACGTAGCCGCCGAGCGGCAGCATCGCCAGCCAATACTCCACGTGATCGGGCGGACCGCCGCGCCAACGCAAAATGGGGCGGCCGAAGCCGATCGAGAACCGCAAGACTTTGAACCCGAGGCGGCGGGCCACGAAGTAGTGGCCGAACTCGTGGGCCGCGACCAGCACGCTGATCGCGACGATGAACCACAGCAACTTGGATGAGAATTCCATCAGGACGGGTCCCGCCGACCCTTAGGCGATAGACTGGCTCGGGCCGGTATTCTAGCCCGGCCACCCGTCCACGGGGCACGACCCCGGGGGCAAGCGGCCGGTAGACTCCTTTCCATCCGCATAGAGACCGGTGCCATGGCGCCGCGGTTCCCCGTTCAGGGCGCGAGGCCCAAGACCGCGAGGCCGCCTACGAAGGCCGGTACGGCGGCCGTCAGGCTGTCGATGCGGTCCAGGACCCCGCCATGGCCCGGCAGCAACCTGCCGCTGTCCTTGAGGCCGACGTTGCGCTTGAACATGCTCTGCGTGAGATCGCCGAGCACCGAGACGAGCGCCGTCGCCATCCCGAGGACGACGAGCCGGTTGGTCGGCAAGCCGACCCAGACGGCAGTGCCGGCCGCGGCCACGCCCGCGAGCAACAGGCCGCCCGTGACGCCCTCCCAGGTCTTGCCCGGGCTCACGGCCGGCGCGAGCTTGGTGCGCCCGAGCAGGCGGCCGAAGACGTAGGCGCCCACGTCGGCCGCCCAGACGATGAGCAAGACGGAGAACGCGAGTCTCGCTCCGGTCGCATCGCCACCGTGCAGCCGCACGAGCAAGACGTACGACGGCCACAACACGACGATGCCCGCGCCCGCGACGAACGCCGCACCGAACCGGCGCGGATAACCGACCACGAGCACGAGCGCCACGGCCCACCAAGCCAGCGCCGCGACGAGCACGACTCGAGCGGCTCCCGTGTCGAGCCAGCGCCAGCCGAGCGTGAGCGCGACGGCGAACAGCGCCGTGTAGACGAGCCGAGCCGTGAGACCGAGCTTCGCGAACCCGCCCCACTCCCAAGCGCCCGCGAGCCACAAGAGCCCGAGCACCGCGGCTGCGACGACCGGCGACGCAAACAACAGGGCCGCCGTGATCGCGATACCGAAAATTCCGGCCGTGATGATCCGCTGAAGCAACATCGGGAGCGCCGCCGCGCTCAGAACTCCATGATCTCGGCTTCTTTGTCCTTGAGCAGCGCATCGATCTGCGCGACGTAGCGGTCGGTGAGCTTTTGGATCTCATCTTCGCCACGCCGCTCGTCGTCCTCGGCGATGACCTTTTCCTTGAGCAAGTCCTTGAGATCGCCGAGCGCCTCGCGGCGCACGCCGCGCAGCGCCACGCGGCCGGTTTCGGCCTGCGCCCTCACGACCTTGACGAGGTCGCGCCGGCGTTCCTCGGTCATCGGCGGCAGCGGCACCCGAATCACCTGCCCTGCCGTGACCGGGTTCAGGCCGAGGCCGGAGTTGATGATGGCTTTCTCGACCGCGGCCACCATGTTCTTCTCCCACGGCGTCACGACGATCGTGCGCGCGTCCTCAACCGAGACGTTGGCCGTCTGCTTCACGGGAACGTTCGTGCCGTAGTACTCGACCATGACGTGCTCGAGCAGCCCCGCATGCGCGCGGCCGGTGCGCAGCTTCTTCATCTCCTCTTTGAGAGCATCAACGCCGCGATGCATGCGTTGGTCGGCTTCTTTCTTGATGTCATTGATCATTTGCCGGTCCCCGTGCGCGGCAAGTGGTTCATCACCGACGTGCCGACGGCCTCGCCCGTGATCACGCGTTTCAGATCGCCGGGATTGTTGAGATTGAAGACGACGAGCGGCAGGTTGTTCTCGCGGCACATGACGATCGCCGTCGCGTCCATGACACGCAGCTCGTCGGCAAGCACCTGATCGAACGACAGCTTGGGATAGCGCACGGCCTTCGGATCCTTGACCGGATCGGCCGAGTAAACGCCGTCGACCTTGGTCGCCTTGATGAGCACGTCGGCGCCGATCTCGATGGCGCGCAGGCTCGCCGCGGTGTCGGTCGTGAAGAACGGGTTGCCCGTGCCGGCCGCGAAAACCGTGACGCGCCCTTTCTCGAGGTGGCGGATCGCGCGCCGGCGGATGTAGTCCTCGCAAACCTCGTGAATTTGCAGCGCCGACATCACGCGCACGCCCGTGCCCTGGCGCTCGAGCGCGTCCTGCATCGCGAGCGAGTTGATGACGGTCGCGAGCATGCCCATCTGATCGGCCGTCACTCGGTCCATGCCGGCCTCTGCGAGGCCCGCGCCGCGGAATATGTTGCCGCCGCCAATGACGAGGCCCACCTGAACGCCGAGGCCTACGACCTCGCTGACCTCGGTCGCGACGCGGCGAATCATGGCGGGATCGATCCCGTATTGGTGGCCGCCGAGCAAAGCCTCGCCGCTGAGCTTGAGTAGAACCCGCTTATAGATCGGCGAGCCTTGCGCCATAAAACCCCGCTAGTGGGCGTCCCGGCACACCGCCGGGACGGCGTGTAATTTAGCGAGTCTGCCCCGCCTGCGCCATGACTTCCTTTACGAAGTCAGAGCTTTTTTTTTCGATGCCCTCGCCCACCTCGTAGCGGCGAAAGGCCTTGACCTTCGCCTTGTTGGCGGCGAGCACGTCGCGCACGCGCTTCTTGTCATCCTTGACGAAGACCTGACCCGTGAGCGTGATCTCGTCGACGAACTTGCGCACGCGGCCCTCGACCATCTTGGCGACGATCTCGGGGGGCTTCTTCTCTTCCGCGGTCTGCGCGACGATGATCTCGCGCTCCTTGTCCAGGATGTCCTTCGGCACTTCGTCGCCCGTCACGTAGCGCGGCGCAAGCGAGGCCACCTGCATCGCGAGGTCGCGCGCGAGCGTGGGGCTTCCCCCCTCGATCTCGACGAGCACGCCGATACGCGCGCCGTGCAGGTACGCGCCCACGGTGGCGCGACTCTCGACGACGTCGAAGCGCCGCACCGAAATGTTCTCGCCCACTTTCGTGACGAGCTCGAGCCGCAAATCCTCGACCGTGCGGCCGTCGACGGTCGTGCGCAGCAGCGCATCGACGTTCGCGGGACGTTGGCGCAGGACGACGTCCGCGACGCGCTCGACGAACGCGCGGAAGTTGTCGTCCTTCGCGACGAAGTCGGTCTCGGAGTTGACCTCGAGCAGTACGTGGCGCCCGGCCTGCTCGTCGCTGCGAATCGCGACCCGACCTTCGGCCGCGACGCGCGAAGCCTTCTTGTCGGCCCTGGCCGCACCGGCCTTGCGCAGAAAGTCGGCCGCGAGATCGAGGTCGCCCTGGGTCTCAACGAGCGCCTTCTTGCACTCCATCATGCCGGCGCCCGTGCGCTCGCGGAGCTCCTTGACCAAGGCTGGTTTGATGTCCATTGCCAGAGTCCTCTATCTAGGTCTGCTGGGCCTCGGGCTCTTCCTCGCCCTCGGCCGGAGGCTCGTCCGTCGTGCGGGGCCTGCCCTTCGAACGGACCTTCGTGACGCGCGCGCGTTTCTTGGGCGGCGGTTTCTTCGCCTTGGCCTCGACCCTCGGCTTGCCGCTCTCGTCGAGCTCGACGAACTCGTCGTCGCCCGTCGGCACCTCGGGGATCGACGATTTACCCTCGAGCACCGCATCGGCGATGCCTTCGGCGTAGAGCGCGATGGCGCGCATCGCGTCGTCGTTGCCGGGAATCGGGAAATCGATGCCGTCGGGGGAACAGTTCGTGTCGACGACCGCGACGATCGGCACGTTGAGCTTGCGCGCCTCGCGCACCGCAATCTCCTCGTGCCCCACGTCGACGAGAAACACGGCGCTCGGCAACGCCTCCATGTTCTTGATACCGCCGAGCGTCTTGTCGAGCTTCTCCCTCTCGCGCGCGAGCTTGAGCAGCTCTTTCTTCGTGAACTTCGCGGCTTCGGGGCTCGCGCTCGCCGGGTCCGTGATCTCCTCGAGCATCTTCAAGCGCTTGATCGACTGCTTGATCGTCTTGAAGTTGGTCAGCATGCCGCCGAGCCAACGCTGCGTGACGAACGGCATGCCGCAACGCGCCGCTTCGGCCGCGATCGCATCGCGCGCGGCGCGCTTGCTGCCGACGAACAACAGCGTGCCGCCGTCGGCCACGAGCTTGCGCACGAACTCGCTGGCCGCTCGGTAAAGCGGCATCGTCTTCTCGAGGTTGATGATATGGATCTTGTTGCGCTCGCCAAAGATGAACTGGGCCATCTTGGGATTCCAGAAGCGGGTTTGGTGCCCGAAGTGCACACCCGCTTCCAGCATCCGGCGCATCGTGACGTCGGGCATGGAAAGCTCCTTTGGGGTTAGTCCTCCACGCGTTTCTACGGACGACCCCGTTGCCGGAGCACCCCGCCCGCAGTGTTTGGCGCGTGTGTGTCGTTAAAACCCCCCGGAGGCGGTTTGCCTCCGAGGCGCGCGCTTTATACCATAGCCGCCTTGCGGCAAACAACGTGAATCCGCCCACGTGAAGGCCTTTGCCGCCCCCGGCACGTGGACGGTCATCCCTAATGATCACGATCAAGACGCCTGAGGAACAGGACAAGATGCGCGTTGCCGGGCGTTTGGCGGCGCAGGTCCTCGACATGATCGGGCCGCACGTCCAAGCCGGCGTCGCGACCGAAGAGCTCGATCGCCTCTGTCACACCTACATCGTCGACGAGCTCGGCTGCATTCCCGCGCCCTTGAACTACCGCGGCTCGGGCGGCGCCGCGCCGTTTCCGAAGTCCATCTGCACATCGGTCAATCACGTGGTCTGCCACGGGATCCCGAGCGATCGCGTGTTACGTAACGGCGACATCGTCAACATCGACGTGACCGTCATCAAGGACGGCTACCACGGCGACACGAGCCGCATGTTCTTCGTCGGCCCGCCCTCGATCATGGCCGAGAGGCTCACGAAGGTGTGCTTCGACGCCATGTGGCGCGGGATCCGCGCGATTCGCCCGGGCGGACACCTGGGCGACGTCGGTCACGCCATCCAGAGTTACGTCGAAGAGCAACGCTTTTCGGTCGTTCGCGAGTACTGCGGCCACGGCATCGGCCGCGTGTTCCACGAGGACCCGCAGGTGCTGCATTACGGGCGACCGAGCTCGGGCGTCGAGCTCGTGCCCGGCATGACGCTCACGGTCGAGCCCATGGTCAACGCCGGCAAGCGCGACGTGAAGCTGCTCGCCGACGGCTGGACCGTCGTCACCAAGGACCACTCGTTGTCGGCGCAGTGGGAGCACACCGTGCTGATTACCGACAAGGGCTTCGAGGTGTTGACGATGAGCCCGAACGGCGGCGCCTGACATGGCGAGCGCGAGCGAGCAACTCCCCTCCCCGGCGCCGCTCATCGATCGGGCAGCGCTCGAGCAAGCGCTACGCGGCGACGTCACCGCCGTCAAGGCGTTTCGCGTGGCGCTCAAGGCCGCCGGCGAGCGGCTCGGCGAGCGGTTCAAGCGCAACGAAGCCATCGAGACGCTCGTCGCGGCACGCGCGGAGGTCGTCGACGACGTCATCCTCGCGAGCTGGATTCACTTCGCGGCCGGCGCGCTCGACTCCGCCGAGCTCGTCGCCGTCGGCGGCTACGGCCGCGGCGAGCTCCATCCGCAGTCCGACATCGATCTGCTCGTGCTCATCGAGCACGCCACCAACAAGACGGACGAGGCGATCGGCCGGTTTCTCACGTTCCTCTGGGACATCGGCCTCGAGGTCGGCCACAGCGTACGCACGCTCGACGACTGCGAAGGTCAGGCGCGCGGCGACGTCACCGTGCTCACGACGCTCATGGAAACGCGGCTGCTACACGGCCCGGGCCGTTTGTTCGCGGAGCTGCCCGCACGCATCGGCGCGGATCGCATGTGGGACAGCGCCGCCTTTTTTCACGCCAAGCTCGAGGAGCAGCGCGCGCGCCACGCGCGTTATCACGACACGGCTTACAACCTCGAGCCCAACGTCAAGGGCAGCCCCGGCGGCCTGCGCGACATTCAGATGATCGGCTGGCTCGCGCAGCGGCACCTGGGCACGCGCACGCTCGCCGAGCTCGTACCGCACAAGTTCCTCACCGAGGGCCAGCTGCGCATCCTCACGGCGGGCCGCGCGTTTCTCTGGCGCATCCGTTTCGGCCTGCATCTGCTCACGGGCCGGCGCGAGGACCGGTTGCTGTTCGATCACCAGGTGAAGCTCGCGCAGATGCTCGGCTACGAGGACGCGAGCTTCACGCTGGCCGTCGAGCAGCTCATGCAGCGCTACTACCGCACGGTCATGGAGCTGAGTCGCCTCAACGAAATGCTGCTGCAGCTCTTCGAGGAAGCGATCCTGCTCGACAAGAATGCGCCGCCGTCGCCGCTCGGGCCGCGCTTCCAGAGCCGCAACGGCTATCTCGAGGTGACCGACGATCAAGTGTTCGCGCGTGAGCCGTCGGCGCTGCTCGAGATATTCCTGCACCTCGAGCAGAACCTCGACCTGCGCGGCGTCAACGCGCGCACGATCGCGCTCGTGAAGCAGCACCTGTGGCTCATCGACGAGGAATTCCGCCAGAACCCGCGTCACCACCGGCTGTTTCTCGACATCCTGCGCGCCCCGCAAGGCGTCACGCGCACGCTCAAGCGCATGAACACCTACGGCGTGCTCGGGCTCTACATCCCCGCGTTCGGCCGCATCGTCGGCCGTATGCAGTACGACCTGTTCCACGCATACACCGTCGACGCGCATACGTTGTTCGTGGTCGAGAACCTGCGGCGGTTCGCGTTGCCGCGGTTCGACAGCGAGTTCCCGCAGTGCAGCGCCGTCATGCAGCGGCTCGAGAAGCCCGAGATCGCCTATCTCGCCGGCCTCTTCCACGACATAGCGAAGGGCCGCGGCGGCGACCATTCCGAGCTCGGCTCCGTGGACGCCGAGGCGTTCTGCCTCGAGCACGGCATGAGCCGCTACGACGCGCGCCTCGTCGCGTGGCTCGTGCAGCACCACTTGCTGCTGTCGCTCACGGCGCAAAAGAAGGACTTGAATGACCCCAAGGTCGTGCTCGAGTTCGCCCGCAAGCTCGGCGACCAAACGCATCTCGACTACCTCTACCTGCTCACCGTGGCCGATGTCCGCGGCACGAACCCGAAGATCTGGAACTCCTGGAAGGAGTCCCTATTCAGCGAGCTCTATCATTCGACGCGCCGTGCGCTGCGCCGCGGTGTGTCGAACGCCATCGACAAGGAAGAGCTCATCAAAGGACGGCAGGCCCAGGCCGAGCAGCTGCTCTCGCAAGCGGGCTTGGCGCGCCCGAGCTACGAGACGATTTGGACGGGCTTCACCGAGGAGTACTTCCTTCGCCATCAGCCCGAGGAGATTACTTGGCACACGCGCGTGCTCGCCGAGAGCGGTAGCCCCGGCACGATCACCGTCGATGTCAACGACGTCGTCGTACCGGGCCTCGCTTCGGTCGCGGTAGCATCGCCCGAGGGGACGCGTTCCTTCATGCGCGCCACGGCCGTGCTCGACGAGCTTGGGCTCACGATCGTCGACGCGCGGATCGTGCCGCTCGCCAAGTCGAGCCTCGATACGTACTGCGTGCTCGAGAGCGACGGCAGCACCATCACCGAGCGCCGACGCCTCGACGAGATTCGTCATCGCCTGCTCAAGGCGCTCACGGCGCCCAGCGAGCAAGCGCTCAAGGTCACGCGCCGCGCGCCGCGCCAGGTGCGCATGTTCTCGACGCCCGTGCAGATCGCGATCTCGCCGGACGGCGCCAACGCGCGCACGATCGTCGAGCTCGTCGCCGGCGACCGCCCCGGCTTGTTGTTCCAGGTCGCCAAGATCTTCGACCAGCACCAAGTCGCCCTACTGAACGCCAAGATCATGACCGTGGGCGAACGAGCCGAGGACGTATTCTTCGTGACCAACGGGGCGCGCCAGCCGCTCGACGAGGC
>Ga0302046_10005916_pt1 | contig 10728 bp, 6 predicted proteins | sample RVTome_11_FD_200261 | JGI IMG/M metagenome (GOLD analysis project Ga0302046, IMG submission 200261) | Soil microbial communities from uranium-contaminated site in the Upper Colorado River Basin, Wyoming, United States - RVT147D111 (version 2) ... | reverse complement strand
AGGAACATCACCAGGTAGAACCAGTCCTGGTAGGTCCTCCCGGTCGCCGCCTCGAGCGCGCGTACGCTCAGGAGGTAGATCGAGTTGACCGCGAGCACCGCGAACAACCCGAAGACCACGGCCAGGAGCTTCTTGAGCCGCGGCCCGACGACCGGCACATACCGCCGCCGGCGCGACGCCTCCGCGGGGGTCGCGGTCTTGGCGACGGCGGGATCCGGGGAAGTCTCGCTCATCGGGTTCTCGAGTTCAGGTCGGTGGAAGACGCCGGTGCCCGCGGAACGTTCCCGGCGAACGGCGGAGAGACGCGCGGGGTTGCAAGCCGGGTGCCCTCGGCGGCGCACCGGCCGCGAGACCGAAACCGCCTTTGCCCGGGCGGTTTTCGCCGCCGGGCGCGGGCCACGCCGAGCCGGCCGGCCGCATAGGGATCAAGGACCGCGCTCATAGACGCTCATAGATCCTGAGAGGGCCGGAGGGCCACCGTCGCATGTCAGCGATCTTACCCCCTCGTCCCGTACGCCGCCGCCGCCGCCCAGAGATCGCGTGGTAGCGTGGTCCTTGGCCTTCGAACTCTCGGGGAGACCGTGGAGCCGTTTCCGACCGCCCGTCCCGCCGTCGCCGCCCGCGCCGCTTCGCCGGAGGCCGTGCCGATCGTGCTCGCCGTCGGGCTCGCCGCCGAGGCCGCCCGGCGGCTGCGGTCGGCGCTCGCGCCGGGCGCCGAGGTGGTGACCGCGGCGACCGCCGGCGAGGCGCTCGACCTCCTCGAGCGCACGGCGCCGGCGGTGGTCTGCGTCGGCGAGGGGGTGGCCGGCGCCGCGGCCGCCGCGTTCGTCGACGAGGCGGCCGCCCGCCGCCCCGATTTCGACGCCGCGGTGCTGGTGCTCGCCGGCGGCGGCCGCCCGGAGGCGTTCCAGCCGCTGATCGACGCCGACCGCCTGTTCTACCTCTCGCGCCGCCCGCCCGCCACCGAGGACCTGGCGCGGCTGGTGGCGGCGGCGCTCGCGCCGCGGCCGGACGAGGAGGCGGCGGAGGAAGCGGCCGGCGCGCTCGCGACCGAGGACGCCGGCGGCTTCGACCGCGTGCTCGCCGCCGCCGGCGGTGTCGCGGCGGCCGCCTCGCTGCCCGCCGCCGCCGCCGAGCTGGCGCGCGCGGCGGCCGAGCTGGCGCCGCTCGAGCGCGCCGATCTGCTGCTCGTCGACCGCGCCACCGACACGCTCTGGAACCCCGCCCCGGGGCTGCGCGAGACGCCGCGGCAGAGCGCCGCGGTCGGCCTCGCGGCCTGGGTCGCGCGCACCGGCGCTCCGGCCGCCGTCCCCTGCGCCGCCGCCGACCCGCGGTTCGATCCCGAGGCCGACGACCCGGGCGGCGAGCCCGACGACCGGCTGCTCGCCCTGCCCGTCCCCGGACGCTACGGCGCGGCCCCGCTCGGCGTCCTGATCGCCGCCCGCCGGGCCGCGGCGCCACCCTTCGACGCCGCCGAGCGGCGCCGTCTGGCGTGGCTCGCCGAGCAGTCCGGGCCGCTGCTCGCCCGCCTCGAACTGGCGGCCCGACTCGAGGCGCAGAGCGTCCGCGTCCACGGCGTCGGCGGCAGCGAGGTCGGCCGGCTCTACCGCGACCCGGCGCTCGAGGCCCACCTGCGCGCCCCCGGCGCCGGCGGCCGGCCGATCCGGATGTCGCCGCGCTGGCTCGACTGGGCGTTCGCCGTGCTCGCGGCGGCCGCGCTCGCGGCCGGCGCGTTCGCCGCCCTCGCCACCCTCGACCGCTGGGCCGGGGGGCCGGCGGTGGTGCGCCTGGAGGCCGGGAGGCCGCCGCGCGCGCTGGCGGCGCTGCCGGCCCGCTTCCGTTCCGCGGTCGCCCCGGGCGCGACCCTGCGGCTCGACCTGCACGGCACCGGCGCCGCGCCCCTCGCGCTGACCATCGAGGAGGTCGGCGAGGTGGTGGCCCCCGCCGCCGCCCGCGAGCGTTTCGGTGCCGCCGGCGACGCGGTCCCGCTCGCCGGCCCGGTGTTCGTGGTCGCCGCGCCGCTGCCCGCGCGCGAGCTGCCCGCGCCGGCCGGCCCGGTCGCGCTCTACGACGGGCTCACCGGCCGCGCCGAGGTCAAGGTCGGCTCCGAGCGGCTCCTGTTCTCGCTGCTGCCGGCGCTCCGGGGGCAACGCGATGGCGGATGAGCGGCGCCGGCTCGCCGAGCGCTTCCCCGCCCTCGCCCGCCTCGGGCGGCCGGCGCGGCGCCGGCGCGTGCCCTGGGTGCAGCAGACCGCGAGCGCCGACTGCGGCGCCGCGTGCCTGGCGATGGTGCTCGAGTACCACGGCAAGACCGTGCGCCTGGACGACGTGCGCCGGGTCGCCGGGTCGGGCCGCGACGGCGCCGACGCCCTCGCCCTGCTCCACTCCGGGCGCTGGTTCGGCCTGCGCGGCCGCGGCGTGCGCGTCGAGAGCGTCGACGAGCTGAGTCTGCTGCCGCGCGGCGCGATCCTCCACTGGAGGTTCCAGCACTTCGTGGTCCTGGACGGCTTCGGCCGGCGCGGCGCCCGCGTGGTCGATCCCGCCGCCGGCCGGCGCACGGTCGGCCGCGACGAGCTCGAGCGCGCCCTGACCGGCGTCGCGCTGATCCTCGAGCCCGGCGAGGAGTTCGAACCCGGGGGCCGGCGGCCGCGCCGGGGCCGGCGCTACCTGCGCGAGATCGCCGCCCGCTGGCCGCTGGTCACCCGGCTGCTCACGCTGTCGGTGTTCCTCCAGCTCCTCGCCCTGGCGGTGCCGGTGCTCACCGGGGTGGTCGTCGACCGGGTGGTGCCGCGCGGCGACCACCACCTGCTCGCCGTGCTCGCCGCGGGGCTGGCGGTGCTCATCGGGTTCCACTGGCTGGCGACCTTCGTGCGCGCCCACCTGCTCCTCCACCTGCGCACCGGGCTCGACGCCAAGATCACGCTCGAGTTCCTCGAGCACCTGGTCGACCTCCCCTACTCGTTCTTCCAGCAGCGGTCGGCCGGCGATCTGATGATGCGCCTCAACAGCCACGCCACGGTGCGCGAGATCGTGACCGCGAGCGCGCTCTCGGGCGTCCTCGACGGCGCCCTGGTCTGCCTCTACCTGGTGCTGCTGCTCGTCACCCACTGGGGCCTCGGCCTGCTCGTGCTCGGCCTCGGCGCGCTGCGGGTCGGGCTCTTCCTGCTCACCCGCCGCCGCCACCGCGACCTGATGACCGAATCGCTCCAGGTGCAGTCGCGCTCGCGCGGCTACCAGGTGCAGATGCTGGCCGGCATCGAAACCCTCAAGGCGAGCGGCTCCGAGCAGCGCGCGGTCGAGCACTTCTCGGACCTGTTCGTCGACGAGCTGAACGTCTCGCTCGCCCAGGGACGGCTCAACGCGCTGTTCGACTCGCTGCTCGCCGCGCTCGGCATCGCCTCGCCGCTGGTGGTGCTGGCGTTCGGCACGCTCCAGGTGCTCCAGGGCGAGCTGAGCCTGGGCACCATGCTCGCGCTCTCCGCGCTCGCCGTCGGCTTCCTGATGCCGCTGTCGACGCTGATCACCACCGGCGTCCAGCTCCAGCTCCTCGGCGGCTATCTCGAGCGCATCGACGACGTGATGGAAACCGCCAAGGAGCAGGACCTCGGCCGCGTGCTGCCGGCGGGACCGCTGCGCGGCGGCATCGAGCTCGACGCGGTCGACTTCCGCTACGCGCCGACCTCGCCGCTCGTGGTGCGCGAGGTCTCGCTGCGCGTCGAGCCCGGCGAGTTCGTCGCCCTGGTCGGGCCGTCCGGCGCCGGCAAGACGACGCTCGCCGGCCTGCTGATCGGCCTCCACCGGCCGACCTCGGGCCACGTCCTCTACGACGGCGCCGACCTCGAGACCCTCGAGCTGCGCTCGGTGCGCCGGCAGCTCGGCATCGTGTCGCAGCAGCCGTACCTCTTCGGCGGCTCGATCCGCGACAACATCGCGCTCGGCGACCCCGCGCTGCCGCTGACCCGGATCGTCGAGGCCGCCCGGCTGGCGCGCATCCACGACGACGTGCTCGCCATGCCGATGGGCTACGACACTCAGCTCGCCGACGGCGGCAGCTCGCTCTCGGGCGGCCAGCGCCAGCGCCTCGCGCTCGCCCGCGCTCTGGTCAGGCGGCCGGCGATCCTGCTCCTCGACGAGGCGACCAGCAACCTCGACGCGGTCACCGAGCAGCTCATCCAGTCCGAGCTGGCGCGGCTGCGCTGCACCCGCATCGTGATCGCCCACCGGCTGAGCACGGTGGCGGCGGCCGACGTCATCCTGGTCATGGACGCCGGCCGGATCGTCGAGCGCGGCCGCCACGACGAGCTCGTGGCGCGCGGCGGCCGCTACGCCGAGCTGGTCGCCGCCCAGCTCCGCGGCGGGCCGGCGCCGGCCGCCGCCGGCCCGGATCCGGCCCTGGCGCCGCCCCTGCCCCGCTCCGCACCCTGAGCGCCGCCGGCCCGCGGCCGGTGACAAAACGACCTAACTCTCTACTTCGCCAGAACATCTCGCTGCTTAGATCGTATATGTAGGCGATGTTGCGCTGCGTATGTAAGTGGGGTCGGCTCGCCCCGCGCGAACCGGCCCCGGCTCCCTCGCCGTCCCGCCGCCGCCGGGCGCCCGCTCCGGCCCCGGCGGGGGTCCCCCATCCCGCGCACCTCCGATCGCTCGACCTCCGTTTGAAGGACGGCACGCGTCCGTCCCGACCCGAGGCGGCGCCCCGATCGCTCGGGGCGTCGCGATCCCGCCCTTTTTCGACAGGAGGACCGACATGCAGAAGCGGATCTCGAAACTGCGCGTGAGCCGTGAGACTCTGCGCAACCTCTCCGAGCGGGAGCTGCGCGGCGTAGCCGGCGGCATCTGTACCGCCGTCCCCTGTGGCTACCAGACGGTCAGCCGGACCCAGGGAGCCAGCGAGTGCACCAACGACTGTTGCACCAACGAGTGCACGGTCGGCTGCGAGGTGTGCACGGGAGTCTATTGCGGCTAGCGCCCCGAGCGCGGCCGGCGGGCTCGCGCCGCCGGTCGCGCTCACCCCCGCACCCGGATGGAGACCGAACGCAACGCCGCCTGGCGGCCGCTGCTCGGGGGCCGCCTGGCCGAGCGCGCGGCGGCGGTCATCGACGACATCGCCGGCGAGCTGGCGGCGACCCGCCGGGCGATCGGCACCGGCGCCGACGCCTACCCGGCACGCGTCCTCGGCCGCCCGCACCTCGGCACCGGCTCGTCGGGGCCGGCGCTGTTCTTCGCCTATCTCGATCCCGCCCGGCCCGGCGGCGGCGCCCTCGACGAGGCGGTCGGCTACCTCGAGCTGGCGGTCGACCAGCTCGGCCGGCAGCCCGCCCATCCGATCCTCTACGACGGCTTCTTCGGCGTCGGCTGGGTCGCCGAGCACCTCAAGGGGCGCGCCTACGAGCCCGGCGGCGAGGGTGACGACGGCGACCCCAACGTCGAGCTGGACGAGCTGCTGCTCGCGGTGCTCGCCCCGGGCTGGGCCGGCGACTACGACCTCATCCGCGGCCTGGTCGGGCTCGGCGTCTACGCGCTCGAGCGGCTGCCGGCGCCGCCGGCGCGCCGGGCGCTCGACCAGGTCGTGAGCCAGCTCGCCGAGCGCGCCGAGGAGCGCCCGGACGGGCTCGCCTGGTGGACCCCGGCGGAGCTGGCGCTGACCGTCGGCCTGCGGCCGGGGCGGAGCGGGCACTACAACCTGGGCGTCGCGCACGGCGCCGCCGGCACGATCGGCTTCCTCGCTCACCTGGTCGAGCTCGAGCTCGAGGGGGAGCGGGCGCGGCCGCTGCTCGAGGGCGCGGTGGCCTGGTTCCTCGCCCAGGGCACGGGCGATCCGGCGGAGTCGATCTTCCCCGACGCGATCCTGCCCGGCGAGCCGCCGCAGCCGACCCGCACCGCCTGGTGCTACGGCGACGCCGGCATCGCCGCCGTGCTCCTGCGCGCGGCGCGCGCCGCCGGGCGCCCGGAGTGGGAGGCGCGGGCGTGTGCGGTGGCGCGCGCGGTCGCCCGCCGCCCGCTCGAGCGCATGGCGGTGATCGACGCCGGCCTGTGCCACGGCGCCGCCGGGCTCGGCCACCTGTTCAACCGGCTGTGGCAGGCGACCGGCGACGACGGCTTCCGCGCCGCCGCCGTCGCCTGGTTCGAGCGCGCGCTCGCCATGCGCCGCCCCGGCGACGGCTTCGCCGGCTTCCGCACCTGGACGCGCACCCAGGACGAGGTGATCTGGCGCGAGGACCCGAGCTTCCTCACCGGCGCCGCCGGCATCGGCCTGGCGCTGCTCGCCGCGACCACGCCGGTGGCGCCGGAGTGGGACCGGGTGATGCTCCTGTCGATGCCGCCGAGGCGCGCGCGATGAGCGCGGGACCGCGCCTGCGGCCGTCGCCGTTCGCGGTCGTGCGCACGACGCTCCTGCCGTTCGACGAGTACCGCCGCTGGACCGGCGACCTGCGCCTCGCCTCCGCCGGCGACGACCCCGGGGAGCTGGCCGCGGCCGCCGCCGCCGACCGCGCCCGCCTGCGCGCCGGTCTCGGCGAGCTGATCGCGCGGCCGGAGGTGCGCGAGGCGCTGTTTCTGGCCTCGCCCGATCTCGAGGAGGGGCTCGGCGCCTGGCGGCGCGACCCCGACGGCGCCAAGGGCCACCGCGCCGAGGAGGCACTGGTCCGTTACCTCCTGCGCATGGTCGCGCGGGCGACGCCGTTCGGCCTGTTCTCCGGCTGCGCCACCGCGCGGCTCGGCGAGTCGACCCGGCTGCGCCTCGGCGGCCGCGGCGGCTGGCGCCGGCGCAGCCGGCTCGACATGGACTACCTGGCCCGGCTGTGCGAGGAGCTGGCGCGCGCACCCGGGATCCGGCGGCACCTCCGCTTCCACCCCAACCCGAGCCTCTACCGGGCCGGCGGCCGCCTGCGCTACGCGGAGGAGCGCACCGGCGCCGGGGGGCGCAGCTATCACCTGGTGGCGGTCGAGAGCCACGACTTCCTCGACCGCACGCTCGAGCGCGCCGCGGCCGGCGCGCGCCTCGACGAGCTGGCCGCGGCGCTGCTCGCCGACGACCCGGAGATCGAGCGCGAAGAGGCGGCGGCGTTCCTCGACGAGCTGGTCGAGACCCGCTTGCTCCTCCCGGAGCTGGCGCCCTCGGTCACCGGCGGCGAGCCGGTGGACGAGCTGGTCGCCCGGCTCGAGGAGATCCCGCCGGCGCGCGGCGCGGCGCGCGCCCTCGCCGCCGCGCGGCGGCGCCTCGAGGCGCTCGACCGCGGCGGCCTCGGCCAGCCGCCGGAGCGCTACCGCGAGCTCGCCGCCGGGCTGGCCGAGACCGGCACCGCGCCCGAGCTGGGACGCATGGTCCAGGTCGACGCCGTCCGCGCCGCGGACGGCGCGGACGGCGAACGCGACGAGCTGGTGATCGGGCAGGCGGTGATCGACGAGCTGACGCGCGGCCTGGCGATGCTGCGCCGGCTGGCCTCCGGCCACGTCGGCGATCCCCTCGAGCCGTTCCGCACCGCCTTCGGCAGCCGCTACGAGGAGGGGACCGAGGTACCCCTGCTCGAGGCGCTGGACGAGGAGCTCGGAGTCGGCTTCCAGCGCGCGGAGGGCGCCGGCGCCGAGGCCTCGCCGCTGCTCGCGGGGATCGCCTGGCCGCCGCGCCAGCCGCCGCAGGCGCCGTGGGGGGTGCGCGAGGCGTTCCTGCTCCAGAAGCTCCACGCCGCGCTCGCCGAGGGCGCCGGAGGCACGCCGGAGATCGAGCTCGAGGACGCCGAGGTCGCTGCCCTGCCCGACGACGCGCCGCCGCTGGCCGACGCCTTCCACGTCATGGCCGAGCTGATGGCCGACTCGCCCGAGCGGCTCGAGGGCGGCGAGTTCGAGATCTTCCTGCACGGCGGCGGCGGCCCCTCGGGGGCGCGCCTGCTCGGGCGCTTCTGCGACGCCGACCCCGCCCTGTGCGCCGGGGTCGAGGAGCACCTGCGCGCCGAAGAGGCGTGCGATCCCGACGCGCTCTACGCCGAGGTGGTCCACCTGCCCGAGGGCCGGATCGGGAACGTCCTCCGCCGTCCGCTCCTGCGCGGCTGGGAGATCCCCTTCCTCGGCCGGTCGGGAGCGCCGCCCGAGCGCCAGCTCCCGGTCTCGGACCTCACCGTGACCGTCGTCGGGCGGCGCGTCGTCCTGCGTTCGCAGAGCCTCGGGCGCCGCGTCGTGCCGCGGCTGACCAGCGCCCACAACTTCGGCCTCGGCCAGCTCGGCGTCTACCGCTTCCTCGGCGCGCTGCAGAGCTCCGGCCGGCTGCCCGGGCTCGGCTTCCGCTGGGGCGCGCTCGACGCCGCCCCCTACCTGCCGCGCGTGCGCAGCGGCCGGCTGATCCTCGCCCGCGCGCGCTGGCGGGTGGACGGGCGCGAGCTGCGCCCGCTCGTTTCCGGCGGCGACGGCGAGCGGCTGCTCGCGCTGCGCCGGTGGCGGCGCCGGCGCCGCCTGCCGCGGCTGGTGGTGCTCACCGACGCCGACAACGAGCTGCTCGTCGACCTCGACAACCCGCTCGCGATCGACGCCTTCCTCGGCCTCGCCCGCCGCCGCGAAGCGCTGGTGCTCACCGAGCTGCTGCCGCCGCCCGACAAGCTGTGCGCGGCCGGCGCCGAGGGGCGCTACGTCCACGAGCTGCTGGTGCCGTTCGTCAGCACACCGGAGGAGCGACCGCCGCGCCGGCCGCGGCCGGCGCCGCCGGCGGGCGAGGTCGAGAGCGTCTTCGTCCCCGGCTCGACGTGGCTCTACGCCAAGCTCTACACCGGCAGCTCGACCGCCGACCGCGTGCTGCGCGAGGTGGTGGCGCCGCTGCGCCGGCGGCTGCTCGACGAGGGGATCGCCCGGCGCTGGTTCTTCCTCCGCTTCGGCGACCCGGAGTGGCACCTGCGCCTGCGCTTCGAGGGCGAGGCCGAGCGGCTGCTCGGCGCCGGCCTGGCGCGGCTGCGCGAGGCGGCCGGCCCGGCCCTCGCCGGCGGAGAAGTGTGGCGGCTCCAGCTCGACACCTACCGGCGCGAGGTCGCCCGCTTCGGCGGCCCCGAAGGGATCGGGCTCGCCGAGGAGCTGTTCGAGGCCGACAGCGAGGCGGTGCTGGCGATCGCCGAGGGGCTGGACGGCGACGCCGGGGCGGACGCGCGCTGGCGGCTGGCGCTTTTCGGCGTCGACGCCCTGCTCGGCGACTTCGGCCTCGATCTCGACGCCCGGCTCGAGCTGGCCGAGCGGATGGCCGACACCTTCGCGGCGGAGCACCGCATCGAGCGCCGCGGCCTCTCCGACCGGCTGCGCCGCGAGCAGCGCGCCCTCGACGCCCTGCTCGGCGACCGCGAGGCCGTCCCGGAGCTGGCGTTCGGCGCCGCCGCCCTCGGGCGCCGCTCGACGGCGCTGGCGCCGATCGCCGCCGAGCTGGCGCGGCGCGCGCGCGCCGGACGGCTGAGCGTGGAGGTCGACGAGATGGTGCCGACCTTCGCCCACCTGTTCGTCAACCGGCTCGCCCGCTCGGCGGGGCGCGAGCACGAGGCGGTGATCTACGACTTCCTGGCGCGCCTCTACCGCTCTCGGCTCGCCCGCGAGAGGGCCGCGAACGCGCGCCGCGAGCGCGCCGGGTGAGACCCCGGCGGTCCCGGCGGCGCTACACCCGCAGCAGCACCGCCCCCCAGTGCAGCCCGGCGCCGAGCGCGGCGAACGCGACCAGCGCCCCCTCCGGCGCCTTCCCCTCCGCGCGCGCCTCGTGGAACGCCAGCGGCAGCGTCGCCGAGGTCGTGTTGCCGTAGCGCTGGATGTTGTTGTAGACCTTGTCGTCGGGCAGCCCGATCGCCTTCTGCGCCGCCTCGTTGATGCGCAGGTTGGCCTGGTGCATGACCAGCAGGTCGAGGTCTCCGATGCCGAAGCCGCAGCGGGCGAGCACCTCGGCGGTCGCCTCCGGCATCCGGGTCACCGCCAGCCGGAACACCTTCCTGCCGTCCATCACCGGCACCGTCTCGCCGGCGGCGATCATCTCGGCGGTCACCCACGGCCGGCGCGCCGAGCCGGCTCCCGGCACGTAGAGGATGTCCTTCTCGCCGCCGTCGCCGTAGAGCGCGCAGGCGAGGATGCCGCGCCCCCGGTCGTAGTCCGCCTCGCCCGGCGCCGAGGCGCGGAAGACCATCGCCCCGGCGCCGTCGCCGAACAGCACCACCAGGTGTCGCCAGCGCGAGTTGGCGGCGAACTCCTCGGCCTCGAGCGGCCCGGGTTCGCGTCCGTCGAGCACGTCCCAGGTGCGCAAGGAGAACGGGAACAGCGCGGTGTGGACGTCGGAGCCGACCAAGAGCACGGTGCGCGCCACCCCGCTGCGCACCAGCGCGTCGACCACCTGCAGGCCGTAGGCGAAGCCGGCGCACTGCTGGCGGATGTCGAGCGCCGGCAGCGGGGCGATCCCCAGGCGCTGCTGGATCAGGGTGCCGGTGCCCGGGAAGTAGTGGTCCGGGGTCATCGTCGCGCACACCACGTAGTCGATCTCGCCCGGCTCGACCCCGGCGTCGGCGAGCGCCGCGCGCGCGGCCTCGGCGCCGAGATCGGCCGAGCCGACCCCGGCCTCGACCCAGCGCCGGCTGACGATGCCGCTGCGCTCGCGGATCCACTCGTCGTTGGTGTCGAGGATCCGCGCCAGCGTGTGGTTGTCGACCGCGCGCGGCGGCACCGCGATGCCGGTGCCGGCGAGCACCGCCCGGACCTCGCTCATCTCTCGCGTCCTCTCCGACG
>Ga0302046_10005915_pt1 | contig 10729 bp, 11 predicted proteins | sample RVTome_11_FD_200261 | JGI IMG/M metagenome (GOLD analysis project Ga0302046, IMG submission 200261) | Soil microbial communities from uranium-contaminated site in the Upper Colorado River Basin, Wyoming, United States - RVT147D111 (version 2) ... | reverse complement strand
GCTCTTGCCGCTCGTAACGGCCCCGAACCCCGGCGGATCCCCCCACTCCCAATCTTTGCGCCACCCCAGCTTCTCGAACCACGCGAAGCTCTCCTCGAGACTCGAGACGTTCAGGATGGGCGTGAGCCCCACGACGGTCATGTGATCCTCCGCGACGGCGGGTGAATGGGCCGCTCGGTATTCCGTTCGGTACCACCGGCCGGCTCAGTGTGGATGCGCCGCGCCTGGATCTTGGAGCACCCGACGGCCGGTCGCCAGGGAACGGGGGGGCTCCAGCCCGGGCGGACGAGACATTTCAGCTGAAATGTCCGGACGGGGGGTGGGCGGCGGGCGATGTCGCGGCACGGCGGTCGTCCCGGGGCGGCGGGCGCCTTGCGTCGAGGCCGCTTTGAGCGTGCGGTGGCGGTTGGGACGGAGTGCACGTGGCCGTTCTCGGGCGACGTCCCCGTACTCCAGACCGAGCACCTCTCGAGCACGGCCACCGGTAAGAAAGAACGTGGCCACGAGCGGAGTGGGTTCTGCGGGAGGCGTGACACAGCATTCTGCTCGGCCTTCCCCTCGGCGATTGCCCGCTTGAACAGCGATGACAGCGCGCGGAGCTCATGGAGAATCGTCTGCGGGGCTACGGTGGTTCCCCGTCGGGCGCCGCCTCGTGCGCCGGGGGCAAGGATCGCGCGCCGCGCGACGTCCGGCTCGTCGGGGGTCGCCGAATCGGGAAGCCGCCGCCAATATGGTCGCGCGGGAGGCCGTCGCCCCGCCGGCGCCGACGGGCGGTCCGGTGTTGCAGAACGGCCGCGTCGCACCGACCTTGCCGTCCTTCAGGGCCTGTCACCACCCTTCAGGAGCCCGTCCGAACCGGATGATCAGCGCGACGAATCGCGGCGAGTGAAGCCATGAGACTCGCGGTCACGAGCGTCGGCATGGTCACGCCGATCGGTCACGGCGTCGTCCAGGCGTCCGCATCGTTGCGCGCGGGCGTCGTGCGGACGGTGGAGCTACCGGTCACGATCGTGGCAGAGGAGGAGTTCGAGGAGGTCGCGGTTGCCGGGTGTACGCTCCGTGGGGTCACCGATGGGTTCCAAGGTCTCGCACGGTACCGACGCATCGGCGAGCGCACCTTGCGGGACCTGGCGGCGCACGCCGCCGGTAACGGTGGCCGCGGAAAAGCACTGGGTGGAATGGCGTTCTACGTGTGCGTCTCACGCATCCGGTACGACCGCTCGGGAATCCTCGACGAGTTGCTTAGCGAGGAGCTCGCGGAGCAGCTTTGCGCCGCGGCCGGCCTCCCGATTCCCGCGGGACGCCGGTACGTGGTTCCAGAAGGGCATGCATCGGTTCTCCACGCCCTGGCTCACGCGGCGTCCGAAATCGAACAGGGTCGCGCTGCGGGAGCCATCATCCTCGGGATCGACTCGCTGGTCACGGAGGACGCGCTCACCTACTTCGCGGAGGGTGGGCGCCTGAAGACGGCCAACGCGCCGACGGGCTTCGTCCCGGGAGAGGCCGGTGCAGCCATCGTCGTGGAGGACGAGTCCGCTGCGCTACAGCGCGGCGCGACGCCCCTGGCGTTCATGGGCGCGATACGGAGCGCGAAGGAGCCGAGGCATTTCCTGAGCGAGAAGCCGCAGTACGGCGTCGTGCTCGCGAGCCTCCTGAGCAGCGCGATCCGAGAAGCGGGCGCCGTCCACGCGGCTTATGCGGACCTGGACGGAGAGATCGGGAGGGCCATGGACTGGGGCCACGCGACCGCGCGGGTCCAAGGAGAGTGCGGGACGGTTCCCGAACCGCTGGTCCTTCCTGCGCTATCCCTCGGCAACACGGGCGCTGCGAGCGGTGGGATCTCGATCTGTGCCGCGGTGCGCTCCTACGCGCGAGGCTACGCGCCGGGGCCGAACATCCTGATCTCCTCGTCGTCGGACGACGGGTCGATGGCGGTGTGCATGCTGACCAGAGCGAGTCGAGGGTCGTGATGGAACCCGGGAGGGACTGAGGAGTGGCGAAGAGCGTCCACGGGACCGAGCCCGACGCACGGGGACACGGTGGCGAGAAGTACGGTTGCGTATGGAAGCACCCGGTGAAGGGCGGTCCTTGCGACTATCGCAAGAACGGCTACGACGAATCGGAGGCCTCGCGAACCGACCTGTACAACAAGGACCACAAGGCGATCGCAATCGCCAAGGGGTACCTGGCAGCAGACGGCAGCGTGAACGTCCCGAACGTGAGCGCGCTGGTCGGCGCCCGCGCGTCGGCGGTGGGCGGCAAGCCCGCGGCATGGAAGACGAAGTGGAACAAGCGTCTTGCCGGCCCGTTCGGTCTCCTGAAGAAGGACGCGAAAGCCTGGCACATCAAGCACACGTACACGGAGGCCAGCATCCAGAATCCGTGGTGGCCTCTCTTCTCCGCCACGCCCGCTCCCAAGACGAACTTCCTTCCGATGCCCCATGGGGGAAACCACTATTTCTTCCCCTACAAGCACAACTATCACCACATCATCGAGAGGGGTTCGTTCCACGAGCTCGTGCTGAACGCGGATCACAAGGACCCGGTGACGCCGGCGAAGCGCAAGAAGATCGTCATCGGAGCGGACCCGATGCTCCGCTGGAACATCAACAACAAGGCCAATCTGATCCTGCTTCCGAACGAGGTCGCTCACGCCGACACGGTGGGCCTCCCCTCGCACTGTCCCTGGAGCACGCGGAGTCACCCCAAGTACAAGGCGATGCTCAAGAAGAAGCTCGAAGAGGTGCGTGAGAAGATCGACAAGGCGGTCAAGACCGGAGCCCATCCCGAGATCACCAAGGCGGAGCGGGTCCTGACCCAGGTGGAGAAGGACCTCCTCGAGGAAGTCAAGAAGATCAAGGGACCTCTGTAGAACGAGCTGGGGTGTATCGGGTCTTCGCCTCAAGGAGAGCGTACATGGCTGGACGGGAGCACGAGTTCTTCACCCTCGGGTTGCCCGAGGACGCAACGGTCGCCGTGATCGACAAGTTCGTGGGCATCGAGGATCCGTGGCGAATCAGCGACGGGGAGAGGATGGGTGAGCGATTCCCGCCCACCGTGGTCGCGCAGCTCGACTCGGACTGGGGAGACAGGCTCACCGACTTCCTTGGCAACACCCGTGGGATGCTCGTGCTCTCCGAGGCGGCACGCGCGCTGTTCGAGCAGGCGGACCTCGAGCCGCCGTCCCTGGAATACCTGCCGTTCGTGCTCGAGAACCGGAAGGGCCGGGAGATGACCGGGCATCATTACTGCGTCGCTCACCCGCTCAGGCAGGTGGCATGCATGGACAAGGGCGCATCGAGGTTCAACGCGCTCGACGACGGCACGGTGAGCATCGTGTCCTCACTGCAGGTCGTGAAAGAGCGAATCCCCCACGACGCGATGCTTTTCCGGCTTCAGGAGCTGCCCAGTCTCGTGATCATGAGGTCGGACCTGAGGGACCTCATCGAGGCGGCGAGTCTCACCGGTCTGTGTCTCACGCCCATGGGCGAGCAGATCTGGTGAGGGGCCCCACTCCAAAACCGTGCAGGTGACCGCGTGAGCTTCGAGCAACTCGGCAGCGCCATCGTCAACATCGAGCAGCTTCTGTCCGCACGGCTGACCCGACTCGCCGACGAGCCCGGCGACGGCGAAGCGTATGTTCGGATCTCGGACGACTTCCGCATTCTGGCCTGCGGCGCGGTCTTGATGGACTTGGACGTCGATGCTTTCTCGGACTACCTGTACTGCAGCGGCGTGACATACCTCGAGTTGCTCGACGGTTGCCGGGCCGGGACTGTCGATCCGTACTACGCATGGCGGAGCCGCGGCACAGCGTTCCTGGACGTGGTGGCGATCGGCGCCCACGAGCTGGCTCGGCGGATCGACGAGCGTCGGTCCGCGGAGCGCCACGGCGAGCAGGGTGAGGTCGCAGAGGACTTCGAGTACCAGAATCTGCTCGCCCTGCTGACGCTGGATCCGGAGAACGAGGCCGGCTGGAGGGCGGCGCTCGAAGCGCTCCAGTCGGCCGTGGGTGGCGGGACCTCGACCCGCCTCGACGTCATGGCATCCCTCGTCGCGGGCGACCCGGAGGAGTTCGTCTCCGCATTCGACGACTTCCTCGAGGCCTGGGCGACGGGTGTCGCCGAGGATCGGGCGGCCGGGAGGCTGAGCCCCTACGAGGACGCGACGGTCGCGAATCTGTGCGCCGAGGGACTTGCCCTGCTGCGGATCGCCGAGTCGAGGGGCATCGAGGTTCGTGACGAGTATCCGGGGATACCGGACTGCGTCCTGGCACATCGTGCCGAGGCCTTCCCGGTCGGCTTCTCGGCGACCGGAGCGAGCCGGCCGAGATAGCGGGGGCCGTCCCGCATCGAGCGGCCGCGCCGACCACGCGGCGGCGAACGGCGCGCCGGCGAGGCCCAGCCCGCCGCCGCCGACGATCAATCGCATGCCCTCGCCCACGACCAGGGACCGGACCTCCCGCGGGCGGGCACCCAGTGCGAGGCGCACCCCGAGCTCGCGTGTACGCCGCGCGACCGAGTCGCTCATGACCCCGGAGATACCGAGCGCCGCCAACAGGAGAGCGGTGAGCGCGAACGCGACCATCAGCGTCGCGCCGAACCGCCACGCCGAGAGCGTGCGGACGTGGAGGCCCTCCAGCACGCAGGCGCGAGCGGGTCGCCGACGACTGACGGAACCGGACGCGCTGTCGCTCCGGCGGTCGAGGCGCATGCTCGTTACGCGCGCGCCCCGCTCGCGGCGTGGATCGCGTGCGGCCTTTCGGCGTAGGACCATCGGGAAGGCCGGGTGCACACCCAACCATCGGGTGCGTGGAAGGGATCGCTCCGGCCGGTCAACGCCCCGCTGCGAGGAGGCTACGCGATGAGCGTGCGTGAGCTATTGAGGCAGAAGCGGAAAGGAGTGATCTCGGTGAAGTCGACCGCGAGCGTGGCCGAGGCGGCCCGCCTCCTGATGGAGCACGGGGTGGGAGGGCTTCCGGTGGTGGGCAGCGACGCCTCTCTCGTGGGCTTCGTCTCGGAGCGGGACGTGGTCAACGCCGTGGACCGCCACTCCACGAACGTGCGCGATGCCGGCGTCGCTTCGATCATGCGGAGCCCGGCGCCCGTCTGCAGCTCCGACGACCCGATCCGTGAGGTGATGGTGCGCATGACGCGGGAGCGGCTTCGCCACCTCGTCGCCCTCGACCAGGACCGTATCGCGGGCGTGATCTCCGTGGGCGACCTCGTGAAGCTCCGCCTCGAGCAGCTCGAGACCGAGGCCGGTGTCCTACGCGACTACGTCGCGGGCCAGCGCGCGACGAGGTAGGCAGTCGCACCTCGGCCGTGCTCGAGAGCCGGGGCTGCCTTCGTCATCCTTCGGTTGGACCTGGGCCGTGGGCTGACCACGCCGCGCCCCTCACTCCTCGGACTCCTCCAGCGACGCCAGGGTCGCGCCGAGGCTGCTCACGGGGATCTTCCATGCGCCCGAGAGGTTCTCGACGCTGTCGAACGCCTCGATCGGCGTCTGACGGATGAAGTTCGCGAGCCTGGTGCGCGGCGCGCCCTCCTCGAGCGTGCGCTTCACGGCCGCGAACCGTTCCACGTCGACGGTGGAGTGCCCGGTCGCGGGAAGCATCTTGCTGCGCCGCCAGACCAGCCAGGGACGGACCGTCGTCACGGCGGGCGCGATCCGCGAAGCGTAGCTGCCGGGGGGGATGGTCGACACGCTGGCGCCTGGCGCGATCATGGCCCAGCTCCGGCGGAGCATCGGCGGGTCCCCGGACGCCGCGGGCACCGGGAGCAGCGCTCCGACGTCCGGCCATCCGGGGAGCAACCGTGCCAGGTCGGGCAGGACGCGGTCGAGCAGACTCCGGGCTTGGGAGGCCGACGCGTCGTCAGGCGATGGGGCGCGGTCGATGATGAGGCGGAGGAGGTGCGCCCCCAGGAGCGCGAGCATCGGCGACTGGCCCTCTTCCTCGACCGCGTACGCGATGTCCTCGAAGGGCAGGACCGACCGCTCGTTCGCGATCGTTCCGCGCACGATCCCGGTCATCTCCTCGAGGCGACGCAAGAGGTCTTCGGGGAGGCCGGGCCGGACGACCTCGACCGCGGCCGTCGCGAAGTGCGGCGCGTGCCGCTTCACCGTGCCGCTCCCGACCAGCCCGCGGGAGAGCAGCACGCGCGTGTGGAACCCCGGCGCGACCCACACCGCCACCTCGTACGAGCCGATGAACGGAGTCCGGATGCGGAGGATGTAGCAGCCCGGTTCGGCGTCGCCGCCGAAGCCGATCGCGGGACGGTCGAGGACGATCCGCCAACCGGGCGCCGCGTCGGCCTGCGGCGCGAGGCGCGCGCAGAGGCGCCCACCAACCGTGCGCAGGCTGACCTGGTCGGCGACGGGGACGCTCGCCTCCGGATCGCGCACGACGACCGCCAGCGTGGTCCCCGCGCACAGCTCCCGCACCACCTCCCTCTCCTCGGGATCCCAGCTCGAGCGCGAGCGCACGGGCGCGCCGCCCGGCGGCGTGCTCTCGGCGAGGGTCTCCACGCGGTCTGCATCGAGCTGCACCCAGTGCTCCCTCTGCCGCTCGCCCAGCCGGACCTTCACCGCGTAGCCGCCCTCGGGCAGCTCCACGTCGAGGCTGTCGTGCCCGCGCGCGACGAGGTTGAAGTGCGCGTCGGCCACGAAGATCTCGGCCATCGGGTTGCCTGCCTGCACCACGAGGCGGTGCGTCGGACGAGGCGGTGACGGCTCGGTGAACAGCGCCCTCGACGGGCGCGCGTCAGATCCGGACATGGGTCTCCTCCCAGGCCGCGATGAACTGCTGGTTCTTGCCCGACGGGGCAGTCAACGAGTAGAAGCCTGCCGGAAGGCGGAACTCCTGCCGCCCGGCCGCAAGGTCGATCGTCTCCTCGCGGTTGTCGAAAAGGCTCTTCAGGACGGCTTGTCCCGCCATCTCGACGGTCGGCTCGAGCACGACCTTGGGCAGCCTCTGCGGGGCCTCGCAGATCAGCATGGGCGCGGGGGGCTTGGGCGCGTCGATGGCCGGCGCCTGGTCCGGTCCGAGCTTGTCGGCCACCGCGAAACGGATGTGGCTCTCGAGCGCGTGCGCCCACACCTTCCCGTCCGCGTTCGCCGCCGCCCCCTTCACGCCGCCCAGGAAGGCCTGCGTGAGGACGCCCCGCGTCTTTCCTCCGAAGTCCAGCTCCTTCGCCTTCTGACCCGCCTTGGCGCCGTAGGCCTCGAACACGCGGACCTTCTTCGAGTTGAGGTGCGCCTGCACGGGCCTCAGCCAGGCGGGGTCGGGGGCGTAGTCGATGAGGTCGCGGCACGCATCGGACACGAGCACCACCTCCTCGAAGTACGCCTTCGCCTGGAGATAGGTGCGGAGCGGCAGGAGTGGCACCACGTCCCAGTAGTCGTTCCTCGTCGCCGGCATCATCGCGGTTTGCTGCGCGGTCGTGGCGTTGTAGCCGTGACCGGCGAAGAAGACGTACACACGCTCGCCGAGCGGGAAGTCGCCGCCCTTGCCGTCGGCCAGCGCGTCCAGATGGTTCAGCCAGTCGTGGATCTGCTGCGCGATCGGCCGGGCGTTGTACACGTCGGCGAACACGTACTTGGAGGAGACGAGCTTCTCGATGTTCTCCTCCGGCACCCCGACCGTGTCCCTGAGCCAGGACTCGAAATCGTTCGCGTCCCCCTCAGCGCCATTGAGCGTCCGGTACTTCGGGTAACGGTCGATGCCGACCACCAGGGCGCGGTGGCGCGTCCCGTCCATGTCAGGTCCACCCCGAGGCGACGATCTGCGCGACGCTTTCCATGGTCGTGTTGCCGCCCCCGGGCGTGCCGAAGCCGCCGTGAGTCGTGGAGTTGGTGCGCAGCCGCGGGAGCGTGCCGTCGCCGGTCACGGACCAGCTCACCCGATCGCGCGGCTGCCCGAACCAGTCGCGGACCGCCTTCACCTGGGGTCGATCCGAGTACCACGTCGCCGCCGAGTGCGAGCGCTGGAGCCCGAGCACGTCGGCGTCCGGTACGTCCTCGAAGAGGCCCGAGACGAGATAGAGCAGCGAGCGGGGGTAGAACCAGGTTAGGTCGCCGAGCCCCGGCACGCCGCGCACGAGGAAGTCCTTCGTCTCGTACGCGTCCGACATGCTGAACATGCGGAAGGCCGCGTGGCCCCCCGAGCTCGCCAGCACGTTCGGGTTGATCGCCAGCGCCTCCTCGAAGAGCTGGCAGCGCGCGGCGGGCGCAAGGAGGATCACCTCGACCTGCCGCCCGGTCGGCGCGAGACGTTCGAGCAGCTCGCAGATGAAGATCGCGCCTGCGCTGTGCCCGACAAGGATCACGCGCTGGCCCTCCGGAAGCTTGCCGAGCTCCTCGACCATGAGCGATCCGGCGCTCATCGAGTCGGAGTCGAACGCCGCCGAGGTATAACCCTTGATCGACTCCCACACCGCGGCTCCGGCTTTCGCGGCGTAGACTGCGCGGAGAACCTCCTCGGTCACGGTCGCGTGCAGGCCGTGGTCGGTGCCGCGCGCGAAGCGGCCGAGCACCTTGACGATGATCCCCGCGGTGAGCTTGGCGGCGCCGAGCCCGAGGCCGCGCGTATCGGCATCCTCCCGGAGCGCGTCCAGCACCGCCTCGTCGGCGACCGTGGCGGCGGGCTGCTGCTCGGGAACCCCGGCGAGGTCGCGGGCGCCTTCGTCCACGGGCTTACCCGCTCCGCGCAGCACCGCGTCCCACGCGGCCGCGAACTCCCCGTCCTGCCGCAGGCCCGACTCGATGGCGCGCAGCTCGAAGTCGTTCGGCTCGAGCTCCCGGCCGGCGAGTCCGGTCAGGTCGACGTCGCCGATGAAGTGCGCGGGGAAGTCCCCCTCCCCCTCGCCCGAGGCGCGCATCACCGCTTCGTCGACGGCCGGGAGGTCCCTCGACACCACGCCGGAGCGGCCACCGCCGAACACGTTCTGGATCTGCGCGTGCGCCCAGCCCGCCACTCGGTCCACGAGCATCCGGAAGAGGGTCTCGCCGGCGATCCTCTTCCAATCGGTGGCCAGGACCTCGAACGCGCCGGTGTGCCAGATCGGGTAGATCGCGTGCGCACCCGCTTGCGCGTAGAACGGCGCGCCCTGTTTGGCGGCGGTCCGGGCGGCCTCACCGGAGACGAGCCCGCCGTGGAAATGCATCACGAGAGGCCTTCCGGCGGATGCAGCGAAGGCCTGCGACAGGTCCTGGGGAAGGCTCGTGAGCCGACCCTCGCTGATGTCGATCATGCAGAGCGGATCGAAGGCGTCGGACATCTGGGCCTCCGGAATGGGGACGATCCACGCCCGGGGGGGTGCGTCACTCTACGTGCGACCGGTGCGCGTCCGCCAGTGTTCGGGCGACGTCGGGGTCCGAACCCTGTGCGACGTCGGGGTCCGAACCCTGTGCGCCGTGGGGGCACCGCTCCAAGGTGGTGGCGCTCGGCGAGGGTCGGGTTCGGCCCTTCCTCCAAACGCTCGGTGAGATCGGGAATGCACTCGGCGTGAGATGGCTACGCGAAGCCGGCTCGAAGGGACCCACGGCCGACGTTTCGCGGCGTTTCACGACACGTCCGGCTCCGGCGTGTCCGGCCCGGGTCCGGACACCAGCGCGGTTGCACGCTCGGCGACCTGTCGCATCTGGGCCTCCCGCTCCGCGGCCCAACGGGGCAGGCTGAGCCGGTTGGAGAGGAGCGCGCCGGCGCCCATCGCTCCGAACATCAAGGGAACGACGATCTCGTCGCCGAGCCGTCCCGTGACGGTGAAGACCAGGAGGAGGATCAGGGCCATGAAGAGGCCGGCGAGGCCCATGGTGTGGACGGCCATCGCGCTGCCCTTGAGAGTGCCGAGCCTGAGGCGATGGCCGGTCTCGGTCGGCTCCACGTAAGCGTGCAGGTTGCCGTTGGTCCACTCGCGCAGGGCCCCGGTCGACGTGACCTTTCCGCGCGCGCCGAAGGTCTGGCGCAGCTCTGCCACCAGCAGGTCCCATTCGCGATCGCTCGGGGCCCTGGGAAGCTCGAGGACCCTGCCGACCGAGATTGGCGATCCCCACAGAGCGCCCCTCGGGAGCGCATCGCGACGTGTGTCGAGCGTGGCCGCCGCCGCGGCGATTCGCGCGGGCCCCAAGCCGACCTCGAGCCCGATTCCCTGGAGCTCGGCCAGCGTGAGGCCCTGCGTCTCCCCGGAGGTGGGTGGCCGGGGCTCTCCCTCACCGGCGGCCAGGCCGAAGATCTCACGTACCTCCTCGTCGCCGTATCTGCGCTCGTCCGTCATCGTCCCGGCGCGCCATCGCGATACAGAGCCGGGAACATCCGGCGCAGGCGATCGAGCTTGGGAAGGTCGTTCATCAACGCGTGGAGTGCGGTGGGGTTTCGGGCCACGTAGTCCTGGTCCGGCGGCGCGAGCCGGAAACCGCCGAGCGCCGTCACCTCGGTGACGATGGGTCCGGGAAAGGCCTGCGCGGGGTCGTGCGCCACCGTGAAGAACACGGCGAGCAGCTGATCCCGGGTGATCTCAGCGGGATCGAAGACATCGTACGGCCTCGGCATAGCCCGCGTGGTTCGCGCGTGTCGACCCTTCGCCGGGGCCCTCGGTGGCGGGAATGGCGAAGCCGGCCACGACCTCGGTGACGCTCCGGACGTGATCGAAGACGGCCTCGACGCCCCAGTAGCAGCCGCCGGCGAACACGAGCGAATCGGGCTCGTGGATGGCGTGCTGGAACGGGAGCG
>Ga0302046_10005914_pt1 | contig 10730 bp, 11 predicted proteins | sample RVTome_11_FD_200261 | JGI IMG/M metagenome (GOLD analysis project Ga0302046, IMG submission 200261) | Soil microbial communities from uranium-contaminated site in the Upper Colorado River Basin, Wyoming, United States - RVT147D111 (version 2) ... | reverse complement strand
GACCCCCCCCGGCGCGGTGGCGCCGCCCCGCCTCTTCCTCGGCTGGCGGCCCGATCTCACCCTGTTTGCGGAGACGAGCGGCAAGAACGCCATCGTCATCACCTCGCTGGCTGACCGGGACCAGGCCGTCCGCGATCTCGTCCGCTCGGCCTTTGGCCACAACGGCCAGAAATGCTCGGCGGCCAGCCTCGCCATCTGCGAGGCCGAGGTGTACGACGACGGCGACTTCCGGCGCCAGCTTCGCGACGCCGCGGCCAGCCTCGCCGTGGGCAGCGCGTGGGAGCTGACGAGCCGGATCACCCCGCTGACCCAGCCGCCCGGCCCCGCGCTCCGGCGCGCGCTCACCGTCCTCGACGGGGGTGAGGAATGGCTGCTCGAGCCGCGCGCGGCGGCGGACAACCCGCAGCTCTGGTCGCCCGGCATCAAGCTCGGCGTGCGTCCGGGCTCCTTCTTTCACCGCACGGAGGGCTTCGGTCCGGTGCTGGGACTGATGCGGGCCGCGGACCTCGATCAGGCGATCGAGCTCGCGAATGCCACGCCGTTCGGGCTCACCAGCGGGATCCAGACGCTGGACGCTCGCGAGATCGCCCGCTGGGTCGACCGCGTCGAGGCCGGCAACCTCTACGTCAACCGTCCCACCACCGGCGCCATCGTCGGCCGCCAGCCCTTCGGCGGCTGGAAGGCTTCGTCGGTGGGGCCGGGGGCCAAGGCGGGCGGGCCGAACTACGTGCTCCAGCTCGCGCGCTGGCGCCAGATGACGCTCCCCGCCGGCGACGACGAGCCTCTGCCGGAGCCGATGGCCACGCTGCTCGAGCGGTGCCGGGCCGAGCTGGCCGACGCGTGCGCCCTCCTGCGGGCGAGCGCGGCGAGCTACGCGCGCGCGTGGCGCCGGCACTTCGGCCGCGAGCACGAACCGAGCGCGATCCGGGGCGAGCGCAACGCGTTTCGCTACCGGCCCTGCCGCCGCGTGATCGCGCGAGGGACGACGGCGCGGCCGGAGGCCGCCGCCGCGTTGTGCCAGGTCATCCTGGCGGCGTGCGTGGTGGGAACGCCCCTGACGGTGAGCCTGTCGCCGGACTCAGAACCCTGGACGTGGCTGGCGGAGTGCGGCGGGGTGGATCTCGTCGTGGAAGCGGAGGCGGGATTCGTGGAGCGTCTGGCGCACCCGGAGGATGCGGAGCGCGTGAGGGTGTGGGAGCCGATCTCGACCGCGGCCCGCGCCGCCGCCACCGGCACCGGCGTCACCGTCATCGACGCGCCCGTCCTCGCCAACGGACGCCTGGAGCTCCGCTGGTACCTGCGGGAGCAGACGGTCTCCCGCGTGCTCCACCGCTATGGCAGCGTGACGGAGCCCGCAGCCACCAAGTGAGCCGCGCCTTCAGACGGTCCCAGCCAGCCCCCCGGCGAATCGCCGCTGGACGGCGAGGTTTCCGCCTTCGGATCGCCAAGGCGGGATCAGCCCACGCAGGTGAACGTGCCCTCCGACGGCACGTCGCAGTCGTCGACCGCGAACAGCATGTAGGAGCCGGGCGGCAGCACCGCGTGATCGTCGGGGACGTGGACGTGCAGGTCGCACGCCCCCGCGCGGGCGAAGTCGAGTGGCACGAAGCGCTGCTCGCCGTCCGTGTGGTGGGTCGGCGCGCCGGGACGCACGAAGACCATGCGGCGGACGCGGCAGGCGTCGGGGCTCGTGACGACGATGGCCGCGCCGTACCCAGGGGTGCCGGGATAGCCGGTGATCCGAGGGCGCGGCCCCCGGAACAGGTACGGGGGTTGTGGATCTCCATCGTGGTCAGGTTGGTGCCGTCGCCGGGTCCACCGACGCTGCCGGTGTTGAGCACCCGGCCATCCAGGGACACCTGGGAGTGAAGACCTCGTCCACCTGGCTGCCCGGGCGGATCCGGAAGCTCCAGTCGAAGGGCGCGCCGCTGGTGTTCGTCTACGAGGCGGGGCCATGCGGCTACTGGCTGTATCGGTACCTCACCGGCAAGGGCCTGGCCTGCCACGTCGTGGCGCCGTCTCTGATCCCGCGGAAGGCGGGGGACCGGGTGAAGACCGATCAGCGCGATGCGATCACGCTGGCCCGCTTGATGCGCAGCGGCGACCTGAGCTCGATCTACGTGCCCGGGATCGAGGACGAGGCCCTTCGGGACTTGAGCCGAGGCCGCGAGGACGCCATGCAGGATCTCAAGTGGAGCAAGCGCCGGCTGAAGTCGTTCCTGCTGCGGCAGGACATTCGCTCCGAGGGCCGGGCGACCTGGAACGCCGCCCATCTCCGCTGGCTGGCCGAGGTGGTGTGTGCAACCCCGCCGCAGCAGATCGTCTTCCAGGAATACGTGCGTGCGGTCACCGAGCCGCAGGAGCGGCTGCAGCGCGTGGAGCACGAGCTGCACGAGGCGGTGAAGGACTGGCGGTTGTACCCGGTGGTCAAGGCGATTCAGGCGCTGCGGGGCGTGGAGCTCACCGGGGGCCGTCATCTTGATGGCCGAGCTCGGGGACATCACGCGGTTCGATAGCCCGCGCCAGCTGACGAGCTATCTCGGCCTGACGCCCTCGGAATACTCGTCGGGCGAGCGGCGCCGCCAAGGCGGCATCACGAAGGCGGGGAACCGCCCCGCCCGGCGCGCGCTGGTGGAAGGGGCGTGGGCCTATCGGTATCCGGCGAAGGTGAGCCGGCATCTCCAGCTGCGGCTGGAGAAGCTGCCGACCGAGGTCCAGGCGATCAGCTGGAAGGCGCAGGTGCGCCTGTGCAGACGGTATCGGCGGTTGACTGCTCGTGGGAAGCCCGTCAACCAGGTGGTGGTGGCCATGGCCCGCGAGATGGCGGCCTTCGCGTGGGCGATCGCGCGCATCGTTCCGCTCGCCACCTGACCGACGGCCACATCGAGGTAGCCGGAGCGCAGAGTCAGAACCCGTGATCCCCACCCTCGAGCCATCGGCGGAGGCGCGGCCCCGGTATCGGCGCAATCTTCGATCGCGTTATGAGGCGGCCTCGACCCTTGTCCCTAGAGCGAAGCAGGCGCCGCGACGGACACCAGTCAAGGTGGTACCTACCCCACGGATATCAGCATGATCAACCGTCGCTGTTACGGGCTCCACCTCTTCCGATGGCTCGAGTCATCTTCTCCCATCCCGACAAAGCAGGACGCCAAGGGCACGCGTGGTCCCCCCCGGTCATCGTGGCTCTTGACAGTGGAAGTCATATCAATGCTTGCGTTGAGCGTATCGCCTAAACTCGGCTGTCTGGTAGCCGAGGTGTAGCCGTCCCGGTTCATTCCGTGCTCCCGGCGCTGGGTAGCTCCACCCAGAACCGGCTCCCCTCTCCCGGCATCGACTCTACCCCGACCCGACCCCCCATGCGCTCGACCCCCTTGCGGACGATCGCCAGCCCGATCCCGGTGCCCGGATAGCGGTCACCGCCGTGCAGCCGCTCGAAGATCCCGAAGATGCGCTCCTGGTGCTCGGGAGCGATCCCCACCCCGTTATCCTCCACCCAGCAGCGGACCACAGGCCCACGCTGCTCGGTCCAGACCCGCACCCGGGCCGCCGTCCCCGGCGGGACGAACTTGATCGCGTTCCCGAGCAGGTTGGCGATGACCTGGACCAGCGTGGCCCGGTGGCCCAGCACCGCCTGAAGCGGCCCCTCCACGGTGACACGAGCGCCGCGCTCCCGCAGCTCCGCATCCAGCTGCGCCTGGGCCGCTTCCACCACGGCGCTCCAGGCCACGGCGCCCATCTCGAGCCTGGCTCGGCTCACGCGGCTGTAGGCCAGCAGATCCTGGATCAGCCCGTCCATGCGGCTGGCGGCGGCGACCACGCGGCGCGCGTAGTCCTGGGCCACGGGGTCCAGCTGCGGCCCGAACTCTTCCAGGAGCGCGGTGGCGAAGCCCTGCATGGCCCGCAGCGGGGCGCGCAGGTCGTGGGACACCGAGTAGGAGAACGACTCCAGCTCGGCGTTGGTGTCCTGGAGAGCCGCGGTGCGCTCCGCCACCCGTTCCTCGAGCTCGGCGGCGTAGCCCCGCAGCCGCTCCTCGAGGTGCTTCCGGTCGGTGATGTCGACGAACGTCGTCAGCACGGCCGGGCGCTGCTCCCACGTAACCACCGATGACCAGCGCTCCACCCAGATCGGGGAACCATCACGCCGCACGTGTTGGGCCTCGATCCGCTCCCCCGCTGGCTCCCCGCCGCGGGAGACGGCGGTTTGGTAACCCGCCACGCGCTGTCGCTCCTGAGCCGTCAGGAGCACCGCGAGTGGCCGCCCGACCAGGTCGGCCGGGCTATCGTAGCCGTGCATGCGCGCCACAGCGCAGTTGGCAAACCGAACGACCCCGTGCTGGTCGATCGCGATTCCCACGGGCGAGCCCTCGACGAGCGTCTCGTGCCTGGCATCTCGTTCCTCGAGCACCCTCTGGACCTCGCGGAGTGCCTGGTGCGTCCGTACCTGCTCGGTCACGTCCACCGCGTGCCCAAGCACGACCGCCGGCAAGCCGGGCAGCTCGAGCATCACGTTGCGATAGCTCCAGATCTGCTCGGTCCCGTCCTTGGCGACCAGCACCATGAGCCCGCGGTCTGTTGAGTTGCGACGAATACGCGCGAGATAATCCGCGAAGAATGGTTGCACGGACGGAGCAAGGTACTCCCGCAGGTTGCGCCCGACACCGTCCTCGGGCCGCCACTGGAGGGTCTCGGCGGCGGCTGGGTTGACGTAGAGGAGTACGCCGTCGAGGTCGTGCACGCACATCAAGCCGAGGCTATTCTCGACCAGGTGGCGGTAAAGCCGTTCGCGGGGGCCGTGAGCTTCGGGAACCGCACTCAAGAAGTCAGGCCCGTCCACTACTCAATCACCTGATCCGCCCGCCCCAGCAGCGACGGCGGGTTCGTGAGCATGTGTCCAGATACTCGAAGGTGTCGTTCATTCAAGCAACTGCGGCAGTCGAGTGGTGATCATAGCCCATTACCCCTTGTTCCCGGCTGTAGCCCCTCGCCGGCGCCCGGCACCGCGAACGGGGCCGGGACGAGCGTCGCTATGAAGAATAGCTTCGTATGATTCATCCCAACTCCTTCATCTCCGCCTCCGTCTGCTCCAGCCAGAACCGCATGTCCATCTCCCGGTACATCGTCGTCGCGGTGGTGAGATGCTCGTGGGCCTGCTCGCCCTTGCCTGTGCGCCGGTACAGCTTGCCGAGGCCGAGGTGGCAGTGGGCGACGAGGGGGCGCATGCCGAGTTCGGTGGCTAGGACAAGGGCTTGGCGGTAGTGGCCTTCCGCCGCCTCGACGTCGAGGGGATAGTCATGGGAAGTGATCTCCCCGAGGAGGTGGAGCGCCCCCGTCTCGAAGCCGCGTTGGCCGCGCTCGCGGGCGAATGTCAGAGCACGCAGAGCGAAGCCAACGGCGTCCTCGAGCCGGCCGGCCAGCACGCACGCCTCGGCGAGATGCCGGACGAACAGGGAATGGGCAAATCCCATCCCGACGGACTCAATGGCACTGATAGCCTGGCGTGCCAAGGAGTGGCCTTCAGCAACGCGCCCCAGACGCGCGTAGACAAAGCCCAAGGACGCTGTCTCCAATGAGGCCAAGAGGGGTAGGTTCCAATCGCGGGTAAGAGCGAGACCGCGTTCGAGCAGGGGGACGGCGCGGTCGAACTCCCCCTTGACGGTGTGCAGGTACGCGAGAGCCCAGCACAAATAGCTTAGGCTGTACGGATGATCGACCGCCTCGGCGATTTGGATCCCTTGCTGGCCGTGGGCAACGCCTGCATCGAACTCTCCCAAGTCAGCGAGCGTCCACACCAAGTAGCAGCGGGCAATCACAGCGGGAAAGCCGTGCAGGCCGAGCCGCTCACGACTGAGATCATCGCGGTCGAGCCACTGCAGGACTCTGCTGAGAAAGTCCTGGGCCCGGCGGTAGTCACCTGTCGCGTGCCAGGCCGCACCGAAGTACAGATTCGCGGCGATCTGGAGCGGAAAATCCCTGAGTGTTTCGGCAATGCTTTGGGCGCTCTCGCCGAATCTGCGTGCCTCTGGCGAGTCACCAGTCACCAGAAGGGTGTGGTTCATGTAGACCGATGTCCACCCCAGGCGCTGTGGCTCGTCGAGCTTCCTGGCCAGCCGTTCGGCTTCCCGAAGGTATCCGAGCATCCGATTGATGTCTCCGAGCAAAAAGAGCGAGTTGCGAAGATCGAAGCGAAGATCGACGGCCCGCTCCAAGGTCTCGCGGGTCTCGGGAAGATGGGACAGGGCGGCCAGCGCCTGCACAAAATACGCCACCGCCTCTCGATTGGCGGAGCGTGTGAACGCCTTGGCGCCGGCCTGACGGAGATACCTCGTCGCGCTTTCCCACAGCTCGCCGCGGGAGGCATGGTGGGCCAGCCGTTCGACATGCTCCGTCAGACGGTCCGGGTAGAGCGTCTCGATGGCCTCGACGATCCGGCCATGCAGAGCGCGTCGGCGGTCTTGGAGAAGACTTCCATAGGCGACCTGGTGGGTGAGGCCGTGCTTAAAGGTGTACTCAAGGTCCGGGAAAAGACGGGCCTCGTAGAGGAACTCGGCAGTCTGAAGACGCGCCAGGCTGTGACGGAGGACTTCCTCAGGCTCCTCGGCAATGGCCTGGAGAAGGGCAAAGGGGACGTCCTCGCCGATCACCGCGGCGGCTTGGAGGAGACGCTTGGCTTCCGGGGGGAGGCGGTCGATCCGAGCGGCCAGGACCGCTTGCACCGTCGCCGGGACCTGGATGCCGACGAAGGGCTGGGCCAAGCGATACGTCCCCCGTTCGCCGACCAAGACCTGGGTCTCGACGAGGGTCCGGATCACTGCTGTCCATCTATGAGAACGGCCTTTCTGTCAAGGTGATTGTGAGCGCGGTTCCTCCGTCGCGAGCCGGACTCCACAGCCCGGGCTGTGGCGCAGCATCTGTGCGTTGCACTTGGGCGCGCGGCTGGCGGCCCGTTTGGTCCTCAGGGGCATGAGTCCACCAGCCATCTATTCGCGCACCGGCGGCGCATGATGTCATGTTCGATCATCGGCGATCGGAGATCGCCGATGGTGGGCGTCCCAATCAAATTGCCGGTCCTGAAAGACCATGGACAGCTCGGGAACGCCCGCACTGGAACTCGTGCCTTGGGGACCGAAGCCCCACCGGCGTCTTCGCGCCGTGCGTCAGGCCCCCACGAGGACCTCGCCCTGGGGTTGGGGGAGGCGCCGCGGTTGGCCCCGGCGACGGAATTCATCGTAGTCAACCTGGTCACGCAGCATGATATAGAGGCGCACGAGCAACTTCCGGGCGACGGCGACTTTCGCTTTCGCCCGTCCGTGCCGATACAGCACCGCGCAGTACAGGCGTTTGAGGTCGGCATCGGAGCGGACGGCGACGTGGCCGGCCTGGCCCAGCACGAAGCGGAGCAGGGCGTTCCCCTGCTTCGTGACGTGGCCCAGCCGGTACTTGTCCGCCGACGCGTCCACCGACGGCGCCAGCCCGATGTAACTCACGACGTGCTTGCTGGTCGGGAAGCGCTCCAAGGGTCCGAGGACCAAGACGGTGCAGCGCGGTCAACGCGCCCACCCCGGGGTGCGTCATGAGCTGCCGCGCCCGTGGGTCGGCGTCGGCGGCCTCCGCGATCCGGGCCTCCAAGGGTTGGACGTGCGCGTCGAGCCACGTCAGCAGCTCGAGGCTCTCGTCGCGCCGCTGGGTCGTGTACGGCGGCAGCGCCAGCGCCTGCAGTTGCGCTCGCCCGCGGCGCGTGAACAACGCACTGCCTGCCGCGAGCCGGTGATTCAGGGCGATGGCGTGTACCCCATTTTTCACCATGGTGCGCATCCGGACGAGCCGCATGCGATGAGCCACGAGCACCCGCAGGTCGCGTACTGCCGGATCCGGCACCCAGATGACGGGGAGCCGATTCTCCCTGAGCAACTGCAACAGGTGGGCGGCGTCGCGCCGGTCGGTCTTGGTTTTGCGGACCACCATGGCGCGAATCTTCGCCGCATCGCCGACCAGCAGCGTATGGCCCTGGCGCTGCAGCACCGCGTGAAACCACAGCGCGTAGCCGGTGCTCTCGATCCCGACGGTGACGGGGCGCGGCAGCGAGGCATAGAAGTGTTCGACGGCGTCGCCTTCGTGAGCAAGTCGAAGTTCCTGCACCTCCCCCGTCTCGGTGTCGAGGACAGCTACCTGTTGATTCCGACTGTGCAAGTCACATCCAACGAGTGTCATGACACGGCCCTCCTGTGATGTGTGGGCTTGGTGGTGCGCTCGCCATGAGCGTACTCCCAGAGCCGCGCGGCCGTTCTCATGACATCAAATTGCCGCCGACCCGTAGGGGTGACCTGAGGGTTTTCGGGGAGATTGGACAGGTTTGGCTCTTGCCCCCCGATCAGGCCTCCGGGACCGAGCGGCTGCTGTCCAACTTCGCGCGGGGGGAGTACCGGCACCTGGAGCCGATGAGGCGGCCTCCGCCGTCGCTGCTGTCCCAGTTAACCAAGGGCCAATACCTCCTGCTGGGGGGCCTCGGCCAGCTCGGGCGGCCCCTCGAACGGCTGGTCCAGCCACGCCCAGAGGTCGCGGTAGGTGAACAGGTTCATGCGCAACAGGGCGACCAGGTTGGCCAGGGACCAAGCGAACCGGGCCTTGAGCTGGAGGTACTTGAGCAGCAGCAGGGCGATCAGCGCCGTCCAGAGCTGGATCTTGAGCGCGTTGGCGCTGGTTCCCACGAAGGTCTTGACCTTGAGGTTCTGTTTGAGCGCCTTGAAGAACAGTTCGATCTGCCACCGGTCCTTGTAGATGGCCGCGATCGTCGTGGCCCCGAAGGTGAGGTGGTTGGTCACGAACACCAGGGTGTCCCCCGTCTCAGGATCCTGTACTTCCACCCGCCGCAGGGGGTGGGGACACTTGCTCTGGGCGGCCACCCCGGTCAACCGAATCACCTCGTCCCGCCGGACGTGGCTGCGCTCCGGCACCGCCCGGGTCTCCTCCACCGCGTACGCCGCGTTGTCCTTCAGCCGGGTGACGAAGAAGACCCCGTCCGTGGTGAGCCGCCCGAACCACTCGTAGTCGACGTAGCCCCGGTCCATGACCACGATGGTCCCCGGGTCGAAGCGCAGGGTGCGAGCGACCCGCACGTCGTGGCGCTTCCCCTCGGTGATCACGGCCACGCTGGGCAGGTAGCCGTCGTGATCCAGGAGCAGATGGAGCTTGACCGCCCCCTTGGTGCGCCGGAACTTCGCCCAGTCAAAGAGGGTGGCGCAGAGGTCGATCACGGTGGAGTCGAGGCTGACCAGCTTGTTCTTGAAGCGGAACTTCTTCGCCCGCGACGGCGTCACGCTCTGGCAGCGGCCCAAGAGCTCTTGGAACACCGCCCGGTACAGCTGCCACGGCCGATGTTCGTTGGCGTAGGCCAGGGTGGAGCGGGACGGGGCGGTGATCCCCAGGTGACTGAGCTTACCCTCCGTACTGCGCAACCCGCCGCAGATCTCCCGGAGCGAGTGGGCGCGGCCGAGTTGGCAGAACAGCATCGCCACGAACTGGCCCCAGCAGGTGAACCCGCGGGCGTGGCGCTCGGCGTGCGTCCGCTTGACCAGGGCCTGGAACTCCGTCCGCGGAAACAGCTTGAGGAGTTGGCTGAACATGCTAGAGAATCGGGTCACGGGTGAGCCTCCTCTTCTTGGGGGTGTCGAAGCCTGATCCGCCTCGCCACCACCATAGCGCAGGGGGCTCATTCGTTCTCAACGCTAATTCGGACAAGAGTGATAGCCCATTGAACCGGTCGAGCACGTACACGAGCCCGTCTTTGATCACCGGATAGCTCGCCATGTGGATGCGGACGCGCCGCCCGTCCGCTCCGACCGCCGTCTGCGGGAAGTAGTAGCCGACTTCATGGGGCATGAACGGGTTGGAGATGTCGATCGCGCGCGTTCCCGCCCCTCGCCAGCTGATCAGTAAGAGATTCTTCAGCGGGATCGGATTGTGCGACGTGAAATCGCTGCCAGTCGCAATCGCGATCGGACCGACGGTGGGGCAGTTCTCGACGAGGTTCTCGGGGAGGAGGAAGGTGGATATCTGCTTGGGAGTCATCTCGAAACGGATGTCAACGATCCGGACTCATCCCCAGGGACAACTCGTGCTGCCGAGGACCTCGTGGGACAGGACTATGAGTTCTTTCCCCGGAACCTTCACCGCGCTGTGGGTGTTGCCGCGCCCAGGCGGTGAGAAGTCGAGACGGGCATTGACATCCGGATTGACAGGTCGGAGACAGGGGTTCCCTGCAAGATGAGAGATATCGCAGCCCGTCGCCGTCGCTAGGGGCGTGCTGTCAAGCATCAGGAAACCCGCGTCCTGATGAGCCAGATATACGCGCTTGCCGTCGTCGCGCACGGAAATCGAGTGGAGGCCGTTGTTCTGGGGCGTGAACCCGTTGGCCGGGGACGCCGCTTCGTTGCGAGGGACGCCCAGATCTCGCAGGTCAAAGGTCGCGAGCAGCACGGGCGCCGTCTTGTTGGACATGTCAATGACTCGCAGACTTGGGGTCTCGGCCGCGGCGGGCCCCCCCGAGATCGTCTGGAAAGCGAGAACGCGGGCGGGCTGCGTCGGGTCTCTCCATACGAAGAACTCGTGAGGCCGACCGGCGCCGAAGTCGACGGTTGAGCGATGAATGGGGTGAACGCAATCGGCGATGTCCCACACTTGAAGGACATTGACTCCCGACGAGCCCGGGCCGAAGCCCATCACAAGCAAGAGGT
>Ga0302046_10005913_pt1 | contig 10731 bp, 11 predicted proteins | sample RVTome_11_FD_200261 | JGI IMG/M metagenome (GOLD analysis project Ga0302046, IMG submission 200261) | Soil microbial communities from uranium-contaminated site in the Upper Colorado River Basin, Wyoming, United States - RVT147D111 (version 2) ... | reverse complement strand
TTTCCGCACGCAACAGTGCCGCGCGATGACGGATGTCTGCACGAAGATCGGCACTGACTCCCGCGCTGCCCGCGACCGGCGCTGCGGCACCGCCTGCCGGTGCTCCGTCATCCGGGAGTGTGGACGTTGCGCGATCACCGGTGTCCGTCGCCGCGTCCGGCACGACCGTCGCTACGGGCGTGAACGGTGGCGCGGCACCCATCACGGTCGCGGCGATCGTTGCGCCGGACGGCGCGGGCGGTCGCACTGCCGGTGCGGCGGACCGATCGGCGTATTCCTTGTCGCCGTAGCGATCGCCGATCTCGTCGCGCAGAACCCGCAGTCGACGCAGTGAATGGGTCTGCTCAGGCGTCTCGCCCTGTTCCAGCTGGGTGCCCGCACTCTGCAGGACATCGCGTGCACAGCGGAACACGTCGAGCCATTCGCTCTTGACGGGAACGTCGAGCCGTACGATCAGCTCGGAGAGATTCTCGACGGCGCGCAGCGCTTCGGCGACCACGGCGAAATCATCGAGCCTGGCCGCGCCCAGCAGTGCACGCTGGCGTCGCAGGATTGCGCCCAGCGCTTCGCGATCGGCCGGGTTCTCGTTGAACGCTGCGACGCTCCGCTCCATGGTCTCGGCAATGCCGGCCGTCTCACGCGCCACGAACGCGACGAACGATGGCGCTTCGTCATCGACGGCTGCAATCGGTCGCTCCGCACCGGTGGCGGCTGCCGCCCAGCGCGCGACGATCGCATCGGCGCGGGCATCCAGCTCGGCCGTGTCCCGCTCCCCATCCAGCAGAACGCGCAGATCGGTCACGGACTCGCGGACGCGATCCGGCAGATCGCTGTCCGCGTCGGACGCACGCAATGCGCGTTCGATTGTACCGGCGGCATGCGCGACGCGGGCAGCGCCGGCCAGTCGTGCGACGCCATGCAATTCACGCGCGCAGCGGCGGGCGACCACCGCGGCGTCCTCCCCCGAGGCGCCTGCAACAGCGCGCTCGAGACCGGCGAGCAGATTGTCGGCCTCGGTTCGGAACCAGTCCTGGAGCTGCATTGCGTTCAGCCTGTCTGCGCGTTGCGCGCGCGCAGCACGATCGCCTTCATGTCCGCGACCGCGCGTTCCATTCCCACCAGCACGGCACGGCTGATCACGGAGTGTCCAATGTTGAGTTCTTCGATACTCTCGATGGCGGCAACGAGCATCACGTTCTCGTACGTCAGGCCATGTCCGGCATGCACGGCAAGGCCGAGGCCGCGCGCCCGTTCGGCCGCGCGCCGGACGCGGGTCAACTGCTCACCCGACTGGACTCCCGCATGACGGCCCTGCCAGCACTCGGCCCACGCGCCGGTGTGCAACTCGATCGCATCCGTACCGAGTGCAGCGGCTGCGTCGACAGCGGGCGCGTCCGGTGCGATGAACAGCGCTGACCGGATGCCGGCCGCGTGCAGCGCATGCACGGCCGCGCGAACGCGGCTACCGCTATCGGCGCTGGTCAGATCGAGCCCGCCCTCCGTCGTGATCTCCTCGCGCCGTTCAGGCACGATCGTCACGGTCATCGGCCGCAGTGCCGTGCCGATCTCGAGCATGGCCGGTGTCGCCGCCAGCTCCAGGTTGAGGCCGGTGCGGACGGTTTCCATGAGCAACCGCACGTCGCGGTCCTGGATGTGACGGCGGTCTTCTCTCAGGTGCACGGTGATGCCATCGGCGCCACCCAGCTCGGCGAGGACGGCAGCACGCACGGGATCGGGCTCGATGGTACGGCGAGCCTGACGGACCGTCGCAACGTGATCGATGTTGATGTGCAGCCGCATCAGCCGTGTCCGAGCAGTTCTTCGATCTCGTCGGCTTTTCGCGGATCCACACCCGCCGCCCGCGCCAGCCGCAGCACTTCTCTGCCGAGCGCGGAATATAGTGACCGGTCGACCGCGGACAACCGTGCCAGATGCAACCTTACGGTATCGCTGTCGCCGCGCGCGATGGGGCCGGTCAATGCGGCGGGTACGCCGAGCTGCTGCATGTTCTCGATGGTGCCGGCCACGAGCGGTACGAGCGCAGGTGCGGCCTCGTCCGGTGCGACACCGGCCTGTTCGAGCAGCCGGCCCGCCGCAGCGACGAGTGCGACGATGTAGTTGGACGCCATGACGGCGGCCGCATGATAGATCGGGCGCAGGTTGGGCGGAATGACGAGAGCCGTTCCGTCGAGTGCATGCACGAGTCGGTGCGCGGCGCGACTACCGGCCGGGTCTCCGGTGATGGCGAAGGCGACGCCGAAGAGCCGGTCCGCGCTGCGCCATGGATCAGCCACGGTCTGGAGTGGGTGGATCGAGCCGATCGCATAGCCGGCGCGGTGCAGTGGCTCGAGCACATCGGTGGAGAGCGCGCCGGAAAGATGGAGAGCGGCACAGCCGGGTGGCGGCGATCCCGCCCTGACGACGTCGTAGGTGACTTCGGCGAGCGCGGCATCCGGAACGGCCAGCAGCAGGACGGTCGTTTCCGGCGGCAGCGGCAGGATGCCGGTGCGGTACTCTGCGGCCGGCTCGCCTCCGTTGCGGTCGTCCGGTTCGAACAGCGGGTGCGGAGGAGGCTCGATCGATCGGCCGCAGTAGGTGAGCCGTTCCAGCTCGCCGCTGCGATGCAGTGCAGCGCCCAGTGCCAGACCCATCCGGCCGGGACCGATGATGACGATGCGTTCGCTCACGGGTCGGTCGCCACGAGAACACCGCGCTGGCGCAGTCGACCGACCGCGGCCTGCGGCAATCTCGCTACGACTTCGACACGTCCATCCAGCTCGCTGCGCTGCAGCACCTCGCCGTCACGATACACGGAGGCCAGGCTCTGACCGTCGGAGGACGGGATCTCCAGCCGCACGGCGGGCCGCTGCACGCGCAGCTCTTCATGCAGGAACTCACGCAGCTCGATCAGTCCATTCGGTGCAATGCTGGAGACGAACAGCGCCGGCTGGGCGAAGCGCGCACGTACGCGGTTGCGTACCGCTTCCTCTTCCGCGTGGGTCAGCCGGTCCGTCTTGTTGAACACGAGCGCCGTGTGTCGGCCGGCCAGTCCGAGCCCGGCCAGCACGGACTCCACGACGTCCTTCTGCTCTTCCCAGCCGGGGTGCGCCGCGTCGATGACGTGCAACAGCACATCGGCTTCGACAGCCTCTTCGAGTGTCGCACGGAACGATGCGACCAGGTGGTGCGGTAGCCGCCGGATGAAGCCGACCGTGTCCGTGACCAGCACGCGCGCGCCGGGTCCCAGCTCGACCGCGCGCGTGGCTGGATCGAGCGTGGCAAACAATCGGTTCTCGACGAACACGTCGGCGCCGGAGAGTGCACGCAGGATCGACGACTTGCCCGCGTTCGTGTAACCGACCAGCGCCGCCCGGAACTCACCGGTCCGTCCCTTGCGCCGGGTCGCCCGCTGCTGGGCCACGACTGCCAGCTTGCGCCGCAGGTCGCTGATGCGCCGGCCGATGAGCCGCCGGTCCGTCTCCAGCTGGGTTTCGCCCGGGCCGCGGAAGCCGATGCCGCCGCGAATCCTCGAAAGGTGGGTCCACATGCGTTTCAGGCGTGGCAGCAGGTATTCGAGCTGCGCCAGCTCGACCTGCATTTGCGCCTCCGCCGTGCGCGCGCGCGTCGCAAAAATGTCCAGGATCAGCTCGGCCCGGTCCATGATGCGCGTACCGAGCCGATCCTCCAGATTCTTGCCTTGCGACGGTGACAGTTCCTCGTCGAAGATGACGAGACTCGCGTCCCGCTCGCTCACCAGCTCCTTCAGCTCGCCCACCTTGCCTTCGCCAATGAAGAAGCGCGGGTGCGGCCCATCGATGCGTTGGGTGAGCGTACCTGCCACGATGCCGCCTGCCGTGTCGGTCAGGCTCGCCATCTCGGCAAGGTGCTCTTCCGCTTCGCGAACACTGATGGTGCGCGCGGGCGCCGCGACCAGAATCACGCGTTCCGGCTCTTCGACCGTCGATTGCGTGCGGTCTTCGGATCGGTTCCGACTCAAGGGCCTCCGCTGATCGGATGGAGGATCGGTGGCTGCATCATGGCGAGCGCACCAGGTCGACACGCCCGCTGCGACGGAACGGCACTCGCCGCTGCACCGGCTGGCGCAGCTGCAGGTCGCCGGACAGCCGGTAGTCGACGACGCCGGTTCGCAGGATCGTCCGCATGGCGTTGCCCACACCATCGTACGTGAAGTCCACCGGCAGTTCGACCACGGTGCTGTCGTGGGGCGCAACGTGCACTTCCTGATCGAGCACGCCGTTCGCCAGCTGCAGCCAGCCGTCGCCGGACAGTGCCGGATCGACCAGATGCAGCTCGTAGCTCATGCTTCTGGCCAGCAGTGCGAACCGGTTGGGATTGCTGACGACGAGGTAGGCCCAGACCGTCCCGCCGCGAATGCCGAGCGCGCCGAGTCGTACGGCGTCCAGCCGGACTTCCGGCTCTTCGTACTTCGGGATGCACGCCGCGCCAATCAGCAGGATTGTCGCGGGCCAGCCCGCGCGTTTCGCGATTCGCTGCAAGGTCTTCGTGTCGCTCCTCGATACTTGGCCCGGCCGGCGGGCCACTGCGCGGTACGGCAGTTCGCGTGGGACGTACACCGCCCCACGACATGCACAGCATCCAGTTACCACTGGCGGGCCCGGTCGTTCCCGCGGGCGATGGTTCAGCCGCCGTCGCCGCCGCTTTCCTTCCGCTCGCGCCACCACGCCATCCGCTCGGCGACCCGCTTCTCGAATCCGTGCGGGCCAGGCTCGTAGAAGACCCGTCCGGACAGCACGTCAGGCAGGTACTCCTGAGGCACGTACGCATCCGGCGAGTCGTGGGCGTACTGGTAGTCGCGTCCGTAGCCGAGCTCCTTCATCAGCCGGGTCGGCGCATTCCGGATGTGCAACGGCACGGCTGCGGCGGGCGTCTCGCGCGCGGCCTCACGCGCGGCGCTCAGCGCGCGCAGCGTCGCATTGGATTTGGGCGCTGTCGCCAGATAGATCGTCATTTCGGCCAGCGGCAGGAACCCCTCCGGCGGACCGAGCACGTCGAACGCCTGCCGCGCAGCCACCGCCATGCGCAATGCATCCGGGTCGGCCAGTCCGATGTCTTCGGCCGCCATGGCAAGGGCACGGCGGAACAGCACACGCGGATCGCCGCCGCCTTCGATCAGCCTCGCCATCCAGTAGAGCGCGCCGTCCGGATCACTGCCGCGTAACGACTTGTGGTACGCGGAAAGCAGGTTGAAGTGCTCTTCGCCACCCTTGTCGTGACGGGCGAAGCGCAGCTGCAGCGCCTCGCGCATGGTGCCGGCATCGATGTGTTTCGAGTCCGTCGCCAGTGTTGCCGCAGTTTCGAGCGTATTGAGAGCGCGCCGCGCATCGCCATCGGCGGCCGCGGCCAGGAACTCGATGGCATCGTCATCGACCTCGAGATCACGATCACCCAGGCCACGCGCGGAGTCGGCGATCGCGCGTCGCAGCAGCAGCGCAATCTCCGGCGGACCGAGCGGCTCGAGCACGAACACGCGCGCGCGGCTCAGCAGCGCACCGATCACCTCGAACGACGGGTTCTCGGTCGTCGCACCGATGAGTACGATCGTGCCCGCTTCGACGTGGGGCAGGAACGCGTCCTGCTGGGCCTTGTTGAAGCGATGGATCTCGTCACAGAAGAGGATCGTGCGACGGCCGGTCGCGCGCAGCCGCTCCCTTGCCTCCGCGATGATCTCGCGCACCCGCGCGACGCCCTCCGTGACCGCGCTGAACGGCACGAACGATGCGCGTGTGCGTTCGGCGATGATGTGTGCGAGCGTGGTCTTTCCGGTACCGGGCGGACCCCAGAGGATCATGCTGCCCGGCTCGTCGCGCTCGATCAGCTCGCGCAGTGCGCGTCCCGGCCCGAGCAGATGCGGTTGGCCGAGGAACTCCTCGAGCGTACCGGGGCGCATGCGCGCGGCAAGCGGCGCCGCATCCCCGGCGGATCCCGCAATGCCGCGCGCAGGCGATTCGCGCCCGGGCACCGGATCGCCGAAGAGGTCGGGTTCCATCAGCCGTGCCTGAGCAGCAGCCGGGCCAGCAGGAAAGCCACCGCGCCGGCGGCGATGCCGCCCTGCACGAGCCAACCGTGCCGGTGCTGCGATTCCGGGATGAGGTTGGAAGCGGCGACGTAGAGTGTGACACCTGCTGCGAGCGCCAGGCCGTATTGCGCGAGCGGCGCCACGAGTGGCGTGACAGCGGCTCCGGCGACCGTCGCCAGCGCAACCATCACGACGGCCAGCAGCGCAGCGCGGCGCGTGTTGCCGCTCGCCACCATGATGCTGGCCAGGGACACGCCCGTCGGAATCTTGTGCAACAGAATGGCGACCGCGATGAGCAGGCCCAGCTCACTGGACACCAGGAAGCCACTGCCGATCGCCACGCCATCGAAGAACGAATGCGGCACGAGCCCGACCAGCGCCCACACGCCCACCCGCTTCGACACCATTGCTTCCGTGTGCGTCTCTTCGCCGAAATGGAAGTGCGGCGTCAGCGCGTGTTGTGTGAAGTGCACGACCAGATAGCCGATCAGAATGGCGAGGAATCCGCCCCGCAACGATGCTGCGGCGGGCGCCATCTCGAGCAGGGCGACCGCCAGCATGAAACCGGCGCCGAATCCCACGAGTGCGTCCAGCAGCCGCGGTGACTGGCGGCGGGGCGACAGCACGATCAGGCCGCCGGCCAGGTTGGCCAGACCGACGAGCGCTGCGACGAAAATGCCGGTCACGGAACTGCCTCGCGCACCAGCTCGAGCAGCCGTTCCTTCGTATTGAGCGCGGGTTCCTCGATGACGCGGGTCAGCAGCGTGCGCAACAGCTCACCCATGCGAGGGCCCGGTTCGATGCCGGCCGCGAGCAGATCACGGCCATCCACCGCGAGACCATCGAGTGTCAGGACCGGCCGTTGCCTGAGCACCTCGCGCGCGCGCTGCCAGCGCTCGCGCAGGTCGCGGTCGCCACGCTCGACCGGGTACGCGCGCCACAGCGCGATGCGCAGACGGAAGAAGTCGTTGATGTAATCCCGGGTAACGTGCGCGAGCCAGCGGCGGATGCCGGAGTCGGGCGCATCCGGCGGGAACAGGTCGGACTGGATCGCGACGAGACGCACGATGCGCTCGCTGTCCGCGTTCGAGAACCGCAGCCGGCGCAGCACCTGCTCCGTTCTTGCTGCGCCCGCGCGCTCGTGGCCCACGTAACGCCAGCCGCCACGCAGGTCACGCGTCCTTGCGGCCGGATAACCGGTCGTGTGCAGCAGCGCGGTCCAGCGCAGGAGCAGCCTGGCCGGCGACACGGCATCCGCGGCCCGCAATGCGAGACCGAACGCATCGTTGCGCGCTACGGCGGCCGGCTCGTCCCTGCGTTCGTCGGCCGTCGCAGGTTCGGTGGCGGCAGCGCGAGCGCGGCGCCGCCCGACGGCTTCGGCCGGCGCCGGTGTCTGCATGCCGATCGTGGCCGCCAGCTCGGGCAGCCATGTTGCAAGCGAGCCACTCCGTGCATACAGGTCGAGCGTCATTGACGCGACGGGCGTGCCCGCGAGCACTTTCGAGACCTCTTCACGGACGCGCTCGGCGGAGAGGTGATCAAGCTCCCGTGCAGCCACCACGAGTGCCGTCCATGTCGCATCGTCGATGCGCAGGCCGAACCAGCCGGCGAAACGGAGTGCGCGCAGCACGCGCAGCCGGTCTTCCGCGAAGCGCTCGTGCGGTTTGCCGACCGTACGCAGGAGCCCCGCTGCAAGATCGGCGGCGCCGCCGAACGGATCGCGCAGCTCGCCGCTGAGCGGATCCCACGCTACCGCATTGATCGTGAAGTCGCGGCGGGCGAGGTCGTCGTCCAGTGAGTCCGCGAACTCGACGACGGCGTGACGGCCGTCCGTGCTGACATCGCGGCGGAACGTCGTGACCTCGTAAAGAACGCCATCGGGCGCGAGCACGCCCACGGTCCCATGCTCGATACCGATCGGCACGGTACGGCGGAACAATCCGCGGACCTGCTGCGGCCGCGCATCCGTGGCGATGTCCCAGTCGCCGCCGGCTCGACCGGCAAGCGCATCGCGTACGGCGCCACCCACGGCCCATGCCTGGAATCCGTGCTGGTGCAGCTTCCGTGCGATCTCGACCACCGCTTCCGGTGCGTCCAGCTTCATGCGCGTCGCGTGCGCCGCGCTCAACCGCAGAGCACGGCGCCGCCGTTCACGTTGAGCACTTCACCCGTGATGTGGCGAGCCAGTGGACTGCAGAGGAACACGATCGGGGCGGCAATGTCGTCCGCGCTGGCGACGCGACCGAGTGGAATGCCAGCTTCGATGCGGGCACGCCCAGCTCCGGAGTAGGGCCTGGCGCACATCTCGGTGTCGATCCAGCCGGGCGCAACGCAGTTCACGGTCACGTCACGCTCCGCAAGCTCGATGGCGATGCCCTTCACCATCGCGATCATCGCACCCTTCGTCGCAGCGTAATCCGCGTGCCCGGCCTCGCCTCGCTGGCCCGCAGTCGAGCCGACGAGCACGATACGACCGCCGCCGGCCATCAGCCTGGCCGCCTCGCGGGTGGTGTAGAAGATCGCATCCAGATTGACCGCGAGCGTGCGACGCCACTGTTCATCCGTCATGGCGAACACAGGAACGTCTTCCGGTACCCACACACCCGCATTGCCGACGAAGATGTCCAGCCCGTCGAATTCCTGAATCACCCGGCCGGCCAGACGCTTCGCAGTCGTCGCCTCTGCCAGATCGCCGCCGGCGGCCCAGGCCTTCACACCCATGGACTCCAGTTCCTGCACGACGGCCACGGCTTCCTCGTCACGCGACCGGTACGAGATGCCGACGTGCGCACCCGCACGACCGAGCATGAGCGCCACGGCGCGGCCCACGCCACGCGATGCGCCGGTCACGAGCGCCCGTTTTTCCGTCAGGTCGATCCCGATCATGGCCGTCTCTGGTGATGAGAAGCTATGCCCCCATGTACTTCCCGCCGAGCGCAGCCGCGTGCTGCCGTTCGACGTCGAGGAACCCGCTGACGATCGAGCGCGTGCGCGCATCCAGCTCGACTTCCAGCAGCTGCTCGTAGCGGCTGATCTCGGCCCGTTCGCGGGCACGCGCGTTCTCCTCCCAGTCGGTCAGCGTCGGCACATCGACCGGCGTTGCCGAATCCGGAAGTGATTCGCCGAGTTCCAGGAGTCGCGCCGAAAGGCGAGAGAAGTGATGCTGCTCATCGGCGAGGAGTCCGTTCAGACGCTCGGCCGTCGCCTCGTCCGGCACCTCTTCCGCGAGCGCGGCGAGGGCACGATAGAAGTGCGTCTGCGCCTTCTCCGCCAGGCGAGCGACGTGCAGCGCCCGCAGCCCCGCCGGCGATGGCCGCCCCGTCATCCCGCCTGCTTCGCCCACTGCTCCGCTTGATGACAGATCGCGTGGCCGATGGCCAAATGAAGCTCCTGTGCGTGCGCGCCGCTGTCCGTCGGCACGACCAGTGCCCGGTCGACGTAGTGGCGCAGCGCACCACCGCCGCGCGCCAGCAGTGCGACCGTCGCGACCTCCGCGTCGCGCGCTGTCCGCGCCGCCTCGATCAGGTTGCGCGAGTCGCCCGACGTCGAATGCAGAAAGAGCAGGTCGCCCGCAACACCGAGTGCGCGCACCTGGCGCGCGAAGATGTGCTCGAATCCGTAGTCGTTGGCCGCGGCAGTGAGAAGCGAAGTATCGGTTGTCAGTGCGAGTGCGGCGAGCGGCCGGCGCTCGCTGCGGAATCGGACGACGTATTCCGTAGCCAGGTGCTGCGCATCCGCCGCCGATCCGCCATTGCCGCAGAACATCAGCTTGTTGCCCCGCGCCAGTGTGGCCACCACGAGCGCAGCGGTATCCGCGATCGCGCCGCCGAGGTCACGCGCAACCGCACCGGCGACCTCCGCCAGCTCCTCGAAGTGGCGACCGACCGAACCGGCTTCAGCGTTCATCGTTGTGCATCGCTGGATTGCGCTGCAAGCCGGCGCGACGCTTCGCCTGCCAGCGCGTCGAGGCTGCCGCCGCCTTCCTCTGCGGCGGCCTCCGATGCCCATGTGAGCAGGGCATCGGCCGCAAGCAGATGCGCCGCCGCCTCACGGCGCGGACCTTGATCCAGCGCAGCCTTCATGCACGTCACCGCTGCATCGAGCAGGACCTGCGAGAGCGCCGTGCCGTCTGCCGAGCGCCGGTCTCGCGTTGCCTCGGACAGCGCTTCGCGAACCCGATCGGCCAGTCCGGCCGGCACGTCCGCACAGCGTGCCTCGAGCCACGCAACGGCAGTGCTCATCCGGCGGCGGCCGCGAGTGTACGCACGATTTCCGGCGCACGGCGCAAGGCATCGTCCACCTTCGACGCATCACCGGCGCCACCCTGGGCCATGTGCGCCTTGCCACCGCCGGAGCCACCCGTGATCGCGGCGACCTCGCGGACGATCTGGTCGGCACGCACGCCCTTGCCGGGCAGGTCATCCGTCACCACACACAGCAGTGCGACGCGACCCTCCCTCGCCGTCGCCAGGATGGCGGCGCCGCTGCCCAGTCGTTCGCGCAATGAATCGCCCAGCGCGCGCAGCTCATCGGCATTCTCCGCGTCAATCGCCGTAGCAACGACACGCATGCCGTTGACGGAGGTCGCCCCGGCAAGCAGCTCGGACACACGATCGCCACCTGACGACTGCCGGGCGCGTTCCAGCTGACGCCGCAGTTCGCGGTTCTCTTCC
>Ga0302046_10005910_pt1 | contig 10734 bp, 10 predicted proteins | sample RVTome_11_FD_200261 | JGI IMG/M metagenome (GOLD analysis project Ga0302046, IMG submission 200261) | Soil microbial communities from uranium-contaminated site in the Upper Colorado River Basin, Wyoming, United States - RVT147D111 (version 2) ... | reverse complement strand
CGTTAATCTCAAGGCGTTGGTGGAGCTACGCCCAATCGTCCTCATCGCCCGGCACGCGGGCTCCGAAAAGCAGACCCTCGATCCAACGCACTAACCGCCGGTAGATGGAACGCAGGCCGGCCATCCGAGCCTGCAGGCGCCTCTGCTGGCGTTTGGCCGGGCTGATCTTGCGTTCAGGCGCAACCCATTCGATGGCCATGGCGCCCCAGGTGAGGCCAGCGCCAAAACCCACCATGACGACCCGGTCGCCCGGAGCTATCCGCCCGGCTTCAACAGCTTCGAACGCGGCCATCGGGATTGAAGCCGACGACGTGTTGCCGTAGCGTTCGAGGTTGACAAAGAAGCGGTCCATCGGCAGATCCAGACCTCGGGCAGCGGCCTCAATGATGCGCCGGTTGGCTTGGTGGGGGATGATGATCGACAGATCCTCGATTCGAAGCTTGGCCTTCTCGGCGACCTGGCGGGTGGCGTCGGCCATCACCTTGGTCGCAAAGCGAAAGACCTCCCGTCCGTTCATCTGGATGTAGTGCTGCTTTTTGCTGACCGTCTCGGCGGTCGCCGGCCGGCGGCTGCCGCCGGCCGGGATCGAGAGCAGGCTGCCGCCCGAACCGTCAGAGCGCATAACCGAGGCCAACACGCCGCCGGGTCGTTCGCTGGCCTGGAGCACGAAGGCGCCGGCCCCGTCCCCAAACAGGATGCAGGTGCCGCGATCGTCCCAGTTGATGAAGCGCGACAGGGTTTCGGCGCCGATAACAACCGCGTTGCGAATGGCGCCGCCGCGGATGGCCTCCGAAGCCAACGAAACACCGTAGATAAATCCTGAACAAGCGGCCGACAGGTCGAAGGCGCCGGCGTTGATGGCGCCGATCGCGTCCTGGACCAGGCAGGCAGTCGCTGGGAACAGGTGCTCGGGGGTGGCCGTGGCCACGATCACCATATCGATATCGTGCGGATGCAAGTCGGTTCGGTCCAGGGCGCGGAAGGCGGCCTTGGTCGCCAGCGAGGCGGTCGTTTCTTTTTCTCCGGCAATGCGCCGCTCATGGATGCCGGTGCGCGAGACGATCCACTCGTCGGTGGTGTCCACGATCTTGGCCAGGTCGGAATTGGTCATGATGCGCTCGGGGACGGCCATCCCCCAGCCCGTGACGTGGGCATAAGTTGGCATGCTTAGCTGCTCGCCCCGTTGGTCTCTTGGAAGATGACGGTGGCGTTGTGACCGCCGAAGCCGAAGGAATTGGTCATCGCCGTCCGGACCTGGTGGCTGCGGGCTTGGTTGGGGACGTAGTCAAGGTCGCAGGCCGGGTCCGGCGTTTGGTAGTTGATCGTTGGCGGCAGCTTGCCATCGCGAATCGCCAGCAAGCAGAAGATCGACTCAAGCGCGCCGGCTGCTCCCAGTAGGTGCCCGGTCATCGATTTGGTCGAAGACACCGGCACGTCATAGGCATATTCGCCAAAGATTGACTTGATGGCGGCCGTTTCACTTGGGTCGTTCAACGGGGTGCTTGTGCCGTGGGCGTTGATGTAATCGATAGCCTGCGGCTTGAGCCCGGCATCATTCAGGGCGTTCTGCATGCACAGGGCGGCGCCAGCTCCGTTCTCAGCCGGGGCTGTGATGTGGTAGGCATCGTTGGTTGCACCGTAGCCGATCACCTCGGCCAGAATGCTGGCCCCGCGGGCGGCGGCCTGCTCGTACGCTTCCAAGATCAGCACCGCCGCCCCTTCCCCCATCACAAATCCATCGCGGTCGGCATCGAACGGGCGCGACGCTTCCTTGGGCGCTTCGTTGCGCTTGGATACTGCGTCCATGACGTTGAAGCCGGCCAGTGCAATGGGGACGATGGCGGCTTCGGCGCCGCCGGCGACCATGGCGTCGGCCTGGCCACGGGCAATCATGGCGGCCGCCTCGCCAATGGCGTTGGCGCTAGAGGCACAGGCAGTTACAAGGGCCATGTTGGGGCCGCGCAGACCGAACTGAATCGCCACCTGGCCCGTATTGGCGTCGGGCAGCATCATTGAAACCATGAACGGGCTCACCCAGCGGTGGCCCTTCTCGGCGAATTTGATGCTCTCCTCGAACAGCGTGCCAACCCCGCCGATTCCTGTGCCCAGGATGACCCCGACCCGATCACGGTTGTCATCGGTGATCGATAACCCGCTATCCTTCAAGGCCTGGTCAGTCGCCGCCACCGAGAAGTGAGTAAACCTATCCATGCGCCGAGCGTCCTTGCGGTCAACGTAATCCTGAGGATCGAAGGCTTTCACTTCGGCAGCGAAGGTCGTTTTGTATTCTGAAGCGTCGAAAAGGGTGATGTAATCCACGCCCGACTGGCCGGCCAGGGCTGCCTGCCAGGTGCTTTCGACGTCGTTGCCCAAGGGCGAAACACAGCCCAATCCAGTGACTACAACCCGTCTGGCTTTCAAGCGAATCTCCTCCTCCCGGCCTGGGAGCGGTTCAAGAGGCTATAACACCCGCTGACTTGATTGGGTTCGGGTGCCGGCTGCCTATGCTAGAATCCTGCGCGCCTGACCCCGAGTGACATCCTGCATGAGGATCGTTCCAGTGGACTATTGTAACGGCGAAGACGCCCGATGTCGGGGTGATCGGAGCCAGCCGTGATCCTGGTGACCGGGGCGACCGGCTACATCGGTCGCCGATTGCTGCCCTGGCTTCACGCTGAGGGCGGCCGCGTCCGAATTCTGCTCCGGCCGCGGCCTAAGTCGCCGAGGCTGCCAACCGGGCTGGCGTTGGAAGTGGCCCTGACGTCGCTGGCAGATCTGCGCGGCGTCCGGGCGGCCATGGTCGGAGTCGACCGTGTCATCCACCTGGCCAGCGCCGCCGCCGATGGTCCGCGCGGCGATCTGTACGCAACGGATGTGGCCGGCACTGAAAACGTGGTCCAGGCAGCCGCTGATGCCTCCGTCCGGCAGATTGTCTTCCTGAGCCACCTGGGAGCCAGCCGCGCGTCGGCTTACCCGTTGTTGCGGGCCAAGGCATTGGCCGAAGAACACATCCGTAACAGCGGTCTGCCGCATCTGATCCTGCGCTGCGGGCCGATTTTTGGTCCCGGCGACCGGTTCCTGACCCGTCTGGCGATGATGCTGGCGGCCTCGCCGGTCGTGCTGCCCATCCCCGGCGAGGGCGCCGTGCAGCTCCACCCACTTTGGCTCGAAGACCTGGTGACCGCCCTGCAATGGCTGCTTGATGATCCCGAGGCCAAGCTCGGGACGCATGAGGTTGGGGGTCCGGAGCATCTAAGCCTGCGGCATGTCATCGACCTGGTGGCAGAAACCACGGGTTACCGGCGTATCTTCATGCCCATGCGTCCGGCCTATATGCGAGGCTTGGTTTGGCTGCTCGAGCGGATGATGCCCCATCCGCCGCTGACGACCAACGCGCTTGACTACCTGGCTGCCAATCGAACGGCGCCGTTGGATTCGATGATCCGGTTGGCCGGGCTGCAGCCTGCGCGCTTGGCCGACCGAATCGGCTTCCTTGAAGAGGGCCGCTGGGGCTGGCAGCTGATGCGCCGGCAGTTGGCCGTGCGAGGGGCCCCATGAATTCCGAACGGATTGAAATTCGGGCGTTGCATGCAATCGATGAGATGTTGGCTGTTGAGAAGCTGCAGGAGACCATCTGGCCGGGGGACGCCGTCGCCGTTCCGGGGCACATGCTGCTAACGATCGCGCACAACGGTGGCGTGTTGCTCGGCGCCCATGCCGATGAACGTCTGGTAGGCTTTGTGCTCGGCTTCCTGGGGGTGGACCAACAATCGCCCAACCGGGTGGCGATGGCCCGCCTAAAGCACTGTTCTCACATGCTGGGCGTCGTGCCAGAATACCGCGACCGCGGCATCGGGTTGGCGCTCAAGCTGGCTCAGCGGTCACAGGTGCTCAAGCAAGGGGTACGGCTAATCACCTGGACTTTCGATCCCCTGCAGAGCCGCAACGCCCACCTCAACATACGACGCCTAGGCGGGCTGTGCCGCCGCTACCTGACCAATCGCTACGGTGAGATGCGGGATGAGGTCAATCAGGGGCTGCCGACCGATCGCTTCGAAGTCGAATGGTGGATCACGACCCCGCGTGTTGAAACTCGCATCACCGGCTCCCGGCCGCCGTTGGATTTGGCGCATTTTCTGTCGGCCGGAGCGACCAAGGTCAACCCGGCCGTGCTGGGCAATGATGATTTGCTCCGGCCGGGGGACGAAGTCGTCCCGCTCGAAGGCAATGTCGTGCTGGTCGAGATTCCGCCGGCCTTCGACCAAATTCGCCAGGCCGACCTTGAGCTGGCCAGGGCCTGGCGGCTGCACACCCGTCAGATCTTCCAGGCGGCATTTGATCAAGGTTACCTGGTGTCCGACTTTGTCCATCTGGCCGGGGAGCAGTTCCCGCGAAGCTACTATCTGCTGATCCACGGCGAAGGCACGTTGGGCTGATGCGCCTCGAACGGGTCGATCTCTACCGGCTTAGCATGCCGCTGGTCAGCCCCTTCCGCACATCCTTTGGCCAGGTTGACCAACGCCAATGCCTGCTAATCGCCATGGCTGCCGAGGGCCTGTGGGGCTGGGGCGAGTGCGTCGCCGACGCCTGGCCGGGTTATTCGTATGAGACCAGCGGCACGGCCTGGGAGATCTTGGTCCAGCACTTCATCCCGGCCGTGCTCGGCCAGGAGATCGACTCGCCGGCCGGTCTGCGGCAGCGGTTGGCCCAGCTGCGCGGCCACCCGATGGCCCGAGCCGGGCTGGAAATGGCTCTATGGGATTGGTTGGGCCGGGCCACCGGCGTTTCCTTGCAGTCGATGTTGGGCGGGGCAGGCGAACGCATCGCGGTCGGGGTTTCGGTCGGCATTGAGCAAGACACGGCGGCGCTGGTCGACAAAGTCGCCGGGTTTGTCGAGCAAGGGTACGGCCGGGTGAAGCTCAAGATCGAACCCGGGCACGATGTCGAGCCGGTCGCAGCCGTCCGCCAGGCATTCCCCGATCTCAAACTGCAGGTGGATGCCAATGCTGCGTACACGCTGGAGACCGCCGGGCCATTGAAGGAACTGGACGCGCTTGGTCTCCTGATGATCGAGCAGCCGCTGGCCGAGGGCGACTTGTTCGATCACAGCCGTTTGCAGCAGGCATTGGCCACGCCGATTTGTCTTGACGAGAGCGTGGATTCGATCCGGACCGCACGCCAGGCCTTGGAAATCGACGCCTGCCGGGTCATCAATATCAAGTCCGGCAGAGTCGGCGGTCTGACCGAAGCGCTTGCTATCCACGATCTATGCCTGGCACGGCAGATCCCGGTGTGGTGCGGCGGCATGTTAGAGACCGGCATCGGGCGGGCGGCCAACCTGGCGCTGGCCAGTCTGCCCGGGTTTACCTTGCCGGGCGACATTTCAGCCAGCGATCGCTACTACCAGCAAGATGTGGCCTGGCCCCGCTTTGAGCTAGTCGACGGCGGGCTGCCGGTGCCTCAGGGCCATGGCCTCGGCGTCGAGGTTGACTTGGATGCGGTTCGGCGCTTCAGCCTGCACCACGAAAGCTTGACCTGACTCATCTTGGGCCGGCCTCGCCAGCCGGTCGATCTAGCGTTGCAAACCATCAATCCAGCTGAAAGGTGATCGCGCGCAAGCGGCCGATGGGCCGCAGCGGTACACCGCCCCGATCCTGCTGGCCTGCGGCCGGTTGAGCAGGGGGGACAACCCCGGCATCGCCGTCCTTATCTGCCCAACAAGTCAAGGATCCAGACGGCCGAGGTGGCGCCGGCATAGGCGAAGATCAGCATCTTGATCGTTTTGCCGATGGCGGCCCACACCAGGAATTGGCGCAGCGGCATGCGCAGGGCGCCGGCGGCAGCCCCGGCCAGATCGAAGACCGGGTTGGGCACAATCGCCAGCACCAGGATGGCCCAACCTCCATGCCGCTCCGTCCAGCCTTCCAGGCGTTTGTAAAGCGGGGCGCGCTCAAGCACCCCCTGGCCGCTGAAACCGGCCAGGTAGCCGGTCAGCTCGCCAAGGGTGGCGCCCAGGCCGGCGGCCAGGCCAACGGCCAGCGGGTGAAAGATGGCCCCGGCGGCGAAGGTCAGGGCGACGCCCGGCATGGGCAGGATGAGGGTGGCGTTGGTCAGGACCGAGAGCAGAAAGATGCCTGGGTAGCCGTAGGCGGCCAACTCGCTGGCTTGGTCCCGGATGGAGAACAGAAAGACCGACAGGCCGATGACCAGCAGCAGGCTGGCGATCCGCAGCAATCGCAGGCGCCAGCCGCTCAGGCCTGGGGCGTTGGTCACGCCTCCTGAATCTCAATGCTTTGGATGCGGACAGCCGCCGCTGACGGGTCGCTTGGGTCGCGCGCTGGAATCGAGCGCAGCACGTCGAGGCCCTCGACGACCTGACCAAAGACGGCGTGTTTGTCATCCAGCCAGCGGGTTTCTTTGTGGGTGATGAAGAATTGCGAACCGTTGGTGTTGGGACCGGCGTTGGCCATCGAAAGGACCCCTTCGCCATCGTGGCGCAGGTCGGGGTGGAACTCATCCTGGAACTTGTAGCCGGGGCCACCGCTGCCCGTGCCTGTCGGGTCGCCGGTCTGGGCCATGAAGTCATCAATCACGCGGTGGAACACGACGCCGTCGTAGAAGCCCTGGCGTGCCAGGAAGATAAAATTGTTGACCGTGCGCGGCGCCTTAGCGGCCGCCAGCTCGGCAAGCATGTCGCCCTTGTCAGTCTTAATCGTCGCCCGGTAGCTCTTGTCTACATCGATCGCCATTGGCGGCGGTGAATCGAACTTGGGATGGGTCACAGTCAACCTCCAGCTACGACTTGGCTCAACAAGGATTCAATACGGGCGACGACCATATCCATCGCCACGGTGTTCAACCCGCCCTCGGGAATAATGACGTCAGCATGCCTTTTGGACGGCTCGACGAATTCCATATGCATCGGGCGGACGGTTGTCTGGTACTGGTGAATTACGGATTCGACGGTTCGGCCGCGCTCGTGAATGTCTCGTTCCAACCGCCGGATGAAGCGGATATCGGCCGGCGTGTCGACGAAGATCTTGACGTCGAACAACTGTCGTAAGGCTTCGTCGGCGAAGATCAAGATGCCTTCAACCAGGATCACGGGCTGGGGCTTAACCCGGATCGTTCGCTGGGTCCGGGCATGGTTGGCGAAATCATAAACCGGCACGTCGACGCTTTGGCCGGATTGCAGCTCATGAATGTGCTGCACCAGCAAACTGGTTTCCAATGAGTCGGGGTGGTCGAAGTTGACGACCTTGCGCTGGGCTTCGGGCAGGGCGCTCAGGTCTTTGTAATACGCATCCTGAGGCAGGAGGGCGATATTGCCGGCGCCGGCCCGCTCCAAGATGACCTCGGCCACGGTCGTCTTGCCGGAACCGGTCCCGCCAGCGATACCGATCACAACCGGACGAGGCAGGTTGGTCTTCACGCGGTCATTATACGCTGGCCCCCAGGACGACAAAGCGCCCCGGAAGGAGCGCCAAAGCCAGCGGAGGGACTCGAACCCTCGACTTCCCGCTTACGAAGCGGACGCTCTGCCAACTGAGCTACGCTGGCGTGCAGGCGATTATACCAGCCGGCCGCGAACCTTGGCAATGAGTGAGCAGAGCGTGATAATGGGCCCATGCGCGTTGCCATGATCTCCTACCACACTTGCCCCCTGGCGACCCTTGGCGGCAAGGACACCGGCGGCATGAATGTTTATGTGCGCGACCTGAGCCGCTTCCTGGGGCGGTCCGGCATTGGGGTTGACGTCTTCACCCGCTCGCAGGACGAACATGTGCCGCACGTTCTGCACGACCTTGGCTACGGCAACCGTGTTGTCCACGTTCCCGCCGGGCCCGAGAGCCCAATGTCCAAAGACAAGTTGGCCGACTACTTGCCGGCCTTTGTCGAGAACATCCAGCAATTCGTTGCCCGCAAAGAGGTCAGCTACGACCTGGTCCATTCGCACTACTGGCTCTCCGGGTTGGCGACCCAGGAGCTGGTCAAGCAGTGGCATGTCCCGTTTGTCCACATGTTCCACACCCTGGGCATGATGAAGGACCGGGTGGCCCGGTCGCCCGACGAGGCCGCCTCCGAACTGCGCATCGAGAGCGAACGCCGGCTGCTGGGGACGGCCGACCGGGTGGTGGCCGCCACCCAGGCGGAATTGGCCCAATTTCAGTGGCTCTACAAGGCCGAGACCAAGCGGGTGCGGGTCATTCCGCCCGGTGTGGACACGACCCGTTTCTACCCCATCCCTAAGGATGAGGCCAAGGAATTCGTCGGCATCGCCCCCGAGGACTCGATGATCCTGTTTGTCGGTCGGATTGAACCGCTCAAGGGCATCGACACATTGCTTCAGGCGATGGCGATGCTCAAGGCCGCCGGCAAGCTGCAGGAGCATTGCCGCTGCCTGGCGGTGATTGGCGGGGAGCCGCCGGCGAGTGGCGAAGACCAAGGGGAGGAATGGCAGCGGCTGCGAGCCATGGCTGAAGAGCTGGGCATGGGCGATCTGGTGGCCTTTCTCGGCAGCCGCGATCAGGACACATTGCCCTACTATTACTCGGCGGCCGAAGTGGTCGTCGTGCCCTCCCACTACGAGTCCTTCGGCCTGGTGGCGCTGGAGGCGATGGCCTGCGGCCGGCCGGTCGTGGCCTCGGAAACGGGCGGTCTGGTCTTCCTGGTGCGGGATGAGGAGACCGGTTACCACGTGCCGGCAGCCGACCCAGAGGCGCTGGCTGACAGATTGGGCCGGCTGTTGTCGCAGCCGGATTTGCGAAGAGGCATGGGCCAGCGGGCGCAAGCGGTCGCTCTGACTTATGCCTGGCCCAATATTGTTGAGTCAATCATCGACCTTTACGAAGATGTTTTGGCGGATGATGCGGTCGCCTAGCCGCCGGCGAGGGGCCTCGCCGTGGACGGCTCAGGCCTGATGGATTCATTGCTCCGAGGGGCAGCCGAGGCGGTCAAGCTCTACCTGCTACCGGGCTCGCTGCCGCTCTTGTTGATCGCCATCACGCTGGCGTTGGTCTGGTGGTACTGGCGGCCGACGGCTGCCCGCTCAATCCGGGCCGCCTTGACGGCGCTGGTCGTCAGCTATTGGCTGCTGGCAACGCCGTGGGTAGCGGGGCTGCTTCAAAACGCGCTGGCCGCCGGCTTCGAACCGATCCGAGAGCCGGTCGAGGTGCAGGCGCTGGTTGTCCTGGGGGGCGGGGCCGACGTTTTGCGGGCCGGCGGACGGTCACTTTCACTCCTGAGCGATGCCAGCGCATTGCGCGCCCTGGAGGCGGCCCGGGTGTTCGAGTTGGTCGAGCCGGCCTGGGTAATTGTCTCCGGTGGTCCAGGCCGGGATCCACGCCAGGCAGACAGTGTGCCGTTGCGGGCCGCCCTGATCGAGCTGGGCGTGCCGGCCGAGGTTCTCGTGCTCGACACCAGCTCGCGCGACACCCACGACCAGGCTGTCCAGCTTCAGACGCTGCTGGCCGAGCGAGGCGTTGAGCGCTTTGTCCTGGTCACGTCGCCTTCGCACATGCGGCGGTCTATGCTGGCCTTCCAGGCGGTCGGCCTGGATCCGGTCGCTTCCAGCGCCGAAACGGATTCGCGGGATCCAAGCCGGGCCCCGCCGTCGCAGCTGGTCCCTTCGATGGACGCCCTCCAGGGCAGCGTTGAGGCCTTGCGCGAGGTGCTTGGGCTGATCTACTATTGGGGGCGCGGTTGGCTTTAGCCGCGGTAGCCGGCTCGCTCCAACCGGCGATTGAGGTCGAACGCGGCGCTGATCAGGGCCAGGTGGGTGAACGCTTGCGGGAAATTGCCCAACTGCTCGGCGGTTGGGCCCAGCTCTTCGGCGTAAAGGCCCAGGTGGTTGGCGTAGCCGAGCATCTTTTCGAAAAAGAAGCGCGCCTTGTGAAGGTCCCCGGCGCGCGAAAGGCACTCCACGTACCAAAATGTGCACATGCTGAAGGTCCCTTCGGGGCCGGTCAAGCCGTCGTGGCCGTCGGCCGTGTTGTAGCGGTAAACCAGGGAATCATGGACCAGGTTCTGCTCGATGGCCTGCATATGGGAGGTCCAACGCGGGTCGGTCGGTGAGATGAAGCGCACCAGCGGCATCAGCAGACTGGCGGCGTCCAGGAACCGGCTGCCCTTGAACTGAACGAACGCCCTCAGGTCCGGATCCCAGAAGTTGGTGTGAATGTCCTGGTAGATCATGTCACGCACGCCTCGCCAGCGTTCGATCGGGGCCGGCCTGGAGCGCTTCTCAGCCAGGCGTAGGCCGCGGTCGACTGCGACCCAGGTCATCAGGCGCGAGAACAGGAACTCTTGCTGGCCGCCGCGGATTTCCCAAATGCCTTCGTCCGGCCGCTGCCAATTCTCGCAAACCCAATCGATGAGTCGGGTCAGGTTGGTCCACAAGCCGTGGGAAATGATCTCGCCGTACTTGTCGTACAGGTAAACCGAGTCCATCAACTCACCATAGATGTCCAGCTGCAGCTGGTTGTAGGCCGCGTTGCCGATACGGACCGGACTTGACCGGCGGTAACCCTCCAGGTGGTCGAGCGTGTGCTCCTCAAGATTCTTGCGGCCATCGATGGCATACATCGTCTGGAGGGAGCCGTCGGGATTGAGGTCGCTCGACCGATCTTCGATCCAGTTCATGAATTCGGCGGCTTCCGACGTGTAGCCGAGGCGAATGAAGGCGTACAAGGTGAACGAGGCATCGCGGATCCAGGTGTAGCGGTAATCCCAATT
>Ga0302046_10005909_pt1 | contig 10735 bp, 8 predicted proteins | sample RVTome_11_FD_200261 | JGI IMG/M metagenome (GOLD analysis project Ga0302046, IMG submission 200261) | Soil microbial communities from uranium-contaminated site in the Upper Colorado River Basin, Wyoming, United States - RVT147D111 (version 2) ... | reverse complement strand
CTCATGGCAATCTCCCCGCTGCTCCAGATCCGACGCATGCTTCAGCGACGCTCGTCGGCGGACCTGTCGCTCTCCTACCTCGGCGTGCTGATCGTCGGCTTCACACTCTGGATCGCGTACGGGATCTCGCTCGGCAACCTCGCACTGATCATCCCGAACGGCGTGGCCTTCAGTGTCGGGTTGGCGACGGTCGTCATCGCGTTCCGGTATCGAACCGGGTAACGGGCCTTCACCGGTGACAGCCGGGGCGTCCCGTCAACCGAGCCGGCGTAGTGCCGAATGTGCGGCGTGGTACCCGCACATTCCGTGGACGCCGCCGCCGGGCGGCGTCGACGCCGAGCCGATGAAAATCGATCGGTTTGGCGTCCCGTAGGGATCGAGGAAGCGGCGGGTCGGGCGTGTGAACAGTTGTCCGAGGTCGAACCGGCCGCCCGCGATGTCGCCCCCGATGTTGTTGGCGTTGTAGGCCTCGAGCCGGGCCGGGCCGGTCGCGACCGTGGCGAGAATCCTGTCGCGGAACCCGGGAGCGAAGCGTTCGATCTGGCGAAGGATCGGTTCGGTCATGTCGGCAGTCGACCCATTGGGCACGTGGCAGTAGGCCCAGACCGTGTTCCGACCCTCCGGCGCGCGCGTTCGATCGAATTGGCTGGTCTGCGTGAGCAGAACGAACGGCCGGTCGGGTTCGCGGCCCCGCGCGATGAGCGCCTCGGAGCGCGTGATCTCCTCCAGCGTCCCGCCCAGGTGCACCGTCCCGGCCTCGGCCAGCTCGGCCGCTGTCCAGGGGATCTCCCCGTCGATCGCAAGGTCGAGCTTGAAGACCCCGGCTCCGTGTCGGAACCGCTCGAGGCGCGTACGGTAGCCAGCAGGGAGCCGCTCCCCGGCGATCGCCGCCAGGTGCCGTGGGGCGGTGTCAAAGACCGCGACCTGGTGCTCTGGCAGGTCATCCCAGCTGGCGATCATGCGCTCGACGACGATCGTCCCTCCCAGGTCCCGCAGCTCGTCCGCGAGCAGGTCGGGAACCCGGCTCGCCCCACCCTCGGGGAATGGCCAGCCGTCGGCATGGGCGGAGGTGAGCAGCACGAGCGCCGCGGCCGCGCTGACCGGCTCCGTCAAGCCGATGATCGAATGCGCCGCGAGCCCCGCCAGCAATGCCCGGGCGCGTGTGCCACGAAAGCGGCCGATGACGTTCGTCGCCGAGCGGATGCCGACCAGGCCGAACCGCGCCATGCGCACCGCACGGAACGGTGAGAGGGGCACATGGAATGGCGCCAGCAGGTCCGGGCCAAGCGTCTCCCAATGGTCCACGAGCGGATCGAACAGGCGGCAGTACCTCGCCGCGTCGGCAGTGTCGCCAAGCCCGGCCGCGGTCCGCCTCACACCGCCCCTGACGAGGACAGCGGTCCCGTCATCGAGCGGGTGACCCAGTGCGACGGGGGCATCGATCCAGCGGAGGCCGCGCGCTTCGAGGTTCACCCCGGCAAAGAACGGCGACGTTCGGCCAAAGACGTGGATCGAGCTGCACACGTCGTGGACGAACCCCGGCAACGTCACCTCGGCCGAGCGCGAGCCGCCACCCACCGACGGGGCCGCCTCGACGAGCGCCACCGAATGGCCCGCGCGGGCGATCTCGACCGCAGCCGCGAGACCGTTCGGCCCAGCACCCACGACCACCGCGTCGAACACCCCGGACCGTGCCGTCGTCACGCCGGCAGTACCCGGCGAACGTCTTCGAGGCGGACCGGTGGCAGGTAGTCCGACTCGAACTCGCGGATCCACCAATGGCCCGTTGCCCGGCGCTCCGCCCAGGTCGTGAACCTGTACCGGAAGAACCGGGCGCGGACGAGCTGCGGCGGCGTGTCGGGGAACGGGTTGCGGCGGATCAGCTCGAGCGTCGATCGGTCGCCCTCGAGCAGCCGCGCGATGAAGCGAACGAACCAGTCGCCCCCGTACCTCGGCGACAGCGGGATGAACCACAGCAGCCAGTCCAGCCGGAGGTGGTATGGCGCGACCTGCGGTGGCAGTCGGGCGGGGTCGTCCGGCTTGCCCTTGAAGCCGTACTCGCGCCATTCGACATCCGGGCGCGGCTGGTCCGCGGCGGCCCCCTCGATCACCAGTTCGATCCGCTCGCGGCTCACGCTGCCAAATGCTCCATACGTGTTGACCAGTCTGAAGGGGTTGAAGGATGCGTTCATCGCCTGGCGCGGACTGGCCATGTTCCTGACCGGCCACCAGCTCAGGATGACGACCACCATGATGAGCGCGGCGACAGCCACGTTGAACCAGGCGGGCGCCGGCTGGAACGCGGTTGCGGACGCCGTCGCGAACGGGTCCGCCAAGGCCGCGACGATGGCAAGCATGGTGACCCAGTTCAACCAGGCGTAGTTGCCGCTGACCACGAGGTACAGCTGCGTGCCGATCATCAGGATCGCGGCGATGGACGCGACGGGCTGCGGCAGGAACAGGCCGAAGGGGAGCACCAGCTGCGCGACGAAGTTCCCGAGGACCTCCAGCCGGTGAAGCGGTCGCGGGAGGTGATGGAAGAACCACGACAGCGGGTTGGGCATCGGCTGCGTCTCGTGGTGGAAATCCATGCACGTCAGGTCCCGCCAGCAACGATCGCCGCGCAACTTGATCAGGCCGGCGCCGAACTCGACGCGGAACGCCAGCCAGCGAAATGCCAGGAGCACGAGCCAGGGTGGAGCGAGCGCGTCGTTGCCGAGGAAGATCGCCAGGAAGCCGGCCTCGAGCAGGAGCGATTCCCAGCCAAAGCTGTAGAACGTTCCCCCGATGTTCGAGATCGACTGGTAGAAGACCCAGAGGGCGAACCAGGCCGCCATGGTCACCGGCAACGGTGCCCCTTGCGGCAGTCCGAGCACGAGTAGCCCGGAAATCGCGGCGCCGAGCCAGCAGACGACGAGCAGGCGCCGATCCGAGTACCCCCAGTGAAACAGGCTCGGGGCTTCGAGGAAGCCGGCGCGTGCCAGGAACCGCGGCGCGGGCTCCAGGCCTCGCTCGCCACACAACGCCGGAAACTGGCGGATCGCGACCACGAACCCGATCAGGTAGACGAGTGCGAGGCCGCGCTCGATGACCAGACGCGCAATGGTGTAGTCGGGAGCGGCGAGCTCGGGCATGGCACACCGGCCTGGATGGGTCGACCCGGACATCGTCGCACCGCAGGCGTCGGTATGACTTGCAGCGATGCGGCGCCGGATTTCACGAGCGTGAACGTTTACGCGACCTGTTATGCCGATGCAATGTCGGATTCGTATGCTCGCGCGGGACGACCGCGGAGACGATGCGACGAGGTGCACGAGGTGTTGAAGGCGACCGGCGAGTTCAGGATCACCGGAGGGCACGAGGAGATGTACTCGGATCGCAGTCCCGGACGACTGACCAGGGCCGGCGGGACTCAGGCGTTCTCCGGTGGCATCGACGGCGTCGGCCGGATCGAGTGGCTGATGTGCTACCGGCCCGATCGCACCGCCGACTTCGTCGGCCTGCAGGAGGTCGACGGGGCTGTCGATGGCCGGCGCGGGACATTCGTCCTGACCTCGGTCGGCTCCCACGACGGCGTCCTCTCCAGGGGGACCTGGACGGTCGTGGCCGGGACCGGCAAAGGGGAGCTGTCCGGGATCGTCGGCAACGGCCGATGGAAGGCCGGCCCGGGCTCCAGGGCGACGTTCGAGCTGACGTACGAGTTTGCGTGAGCCGGGCCCTTGCAGTTGGCCGTCGGGACGGCCGGGCGTAGGATCATCGGCATCACCAGCGCGTCCACGACGGTCATCCAGGCCGCCGTCCCTGCTGGCATGACCATGGAGGTGCCCGCGTGAATGCGTTCATCGTGGACCTCAGGAACAAGCCCGGCGAGCTCGCCAAGGTAGCGGAGGCGATCGCCGGCCAGGGCGTCAACATCACCGGTTTCACCGGAGCAACATGCGGTGATACCGGGTCTGTCGCCCTCATCACGAGCGACGAGGCTGCGACTCGTCGCGCGCTGACCGACGGGCGCTGGACCTATCGCCCCGTCGAACTGGTGACGGCCGGATTGGCCGACAAGCCCGGGAGCCTTGGGATGGTGACCCGAAGGCTGGCCGACGCGGGCGTTAACATCGAGGCGGCGATCCCGACCGGGATGTCCGGGGGCAACGTTCATATCGCGTTCGCCACCGACAACCCGTCAAAGGCGAAGAAAGCTCTGGGTGAGTTCCTGCTCACCCCGGCCTACAGCCGCTGATCCGTCGCTCCGTCATCCACGGCGGTCCCGGGAGGCCGCCAACGCAGGAACCCGAGGCCCCGGTCCCGTCCGGACCGGGGCTTCGCCTCGTCCCGGCCGCAGCCACTGGCCGCAGCCACTGGCCGCAGCCACGTTCAGTCTGGCCCGGCGTCTTCGAACAGCGGGGCCACCTCGCCCGCGAACCGCTCGGCACGGGCCACGAGCTCGGCCGGTTCGGTCGAGCCAAACCACAGTGCAAGGTGCGTGACGCCGAGGTCCGCAAACTTGCGCACTTCCGCTGCCATCGCCTCGGGCGAGCCGCGCATCGCGTACCCCGTCGACGCGGCATCGAATTCGACCCGGACGCGGGCCGACAGCCAGGGCATCGGCCGCCCCGCAGCCTCGGCGGCGGACCGGATGACGGGCAGGCGCTCGCCGTACTGGGCGGGACTCGAGACGCTCGAGTGATAGCCGTCGCCGAGTGTCCCCGCTCGTTCGAGGGCTCGCTGGGCGCGACCACCGACGACGATCGGCAACGCGGCGCCCTGGGCGGGCAGCGGCCCGAACGCGAAATCCTCCATCGAGTGAAATCGGCCAACGAACGGGTCGGTCGATCCCGACCACAGGTGCCGCCACAGGCGGATCGTCTCGTCCAGGTAGGCACCGCGGACCCCGAACCGCTCCTCCATCGCGAGGTTGGCGAACTCCGTCCGGTTCCAGCCCACGCCGACACCGGCGATGACGCGTCCCCCCGTCAGCGAATCGAGCGACGCGATCTCCTTGGCCAGGACGACGGCGTTTCGCTGGGGGACGACGATGACACTGGTCGCGAGGCGAAGGGCCGGATGCCGTGCGCCGACCCAGGCGAGGGTCAGGATCGCGTCGTAAATGTGGCCATAGTCCTGTGCGCTGTCGCGCGGGACAAGGACATGGTCGGTGGTCCAGACCGTTGACCAGCCGTGGCGCACCGCGGTCTCGGCGGCCGCGGCAATCCCTTCGGGCGAAGCGCCGTCAGGGAAGTTCGGCAGGCAGACCCCATAATCCATCCCCGCGATGGTATCGGCTGACCCTGGGCGGAGTGAAGACGGGCTTGACACCACGTGGGGTGGTTGTCTATCGTCCACGGTGTGGACGGTGCCGAGCTCATCAGCCAGCTTACGCGCCTCGGGCTGACCAGTTACGAGGCCCGGGCGTACACCGCGCTGGTCCGGCGCGATTCGTTCAGCGCCGCCCAGGTCGCCCGCCAGGCGGGTCTCCCCCGCCAGCGCATCTACGACGTCCTGGAGACACTCGTCCAGAAGGGACTGGCCGCCTCGCGACCCGGTCCCCATGCCAAATACGCGGCGGTCGCGCCCGAACTCGCGATCGAACGGCTGCTCGGCGCGCGACGTCGCGAGCTCTCCGCTATGGAGCTCGAAGGCGCCGCGATCGTCGAGGAGCTGACACCCGCGTACCGCAAGGGCCAGACCCACACCGACCCGCTCGAATACATCGAGGTCCTGCGTGACCGTGGCGCGATCAACGAGCGTTTTGCGGAGATCCAGCGCAGTGTGAAACGCGAGATCCTCGTCTTCACCAAGCCGCCGTACGCGACGCCACCCCAGGAAAACGTCGAGGGCATCGAGGTCACCCAGACGCACCGGGCGCGGAGCGTCTACGAGGCGTCCGTCTTCGACGACCCGGAGACGATCGACGGCGTTCGCCGTTTTGTGGAGGCCGGCGAGGATGCCCGGTTCGTGGACCATCTGCCCCTCAAGCTCGTGATCATCGACGAGCAGATCGTCATGTTCGGGATGGAGGATCCGGTGGCCGACAGTGACGCGCTGACGATCGTCGTGGTCGAGCATCCGTCACTGGCACAGATCCTCAAGGTCGCCTTCACCACGGTCTGGGAAAACGGTCTCACCTTCGACCAGGCCTTCGACGCATACGTCACCCGCCGAACCCAGACCGCCTGATCGGCCATGCGTTCCGGTCGCCGCCGCCTCGTCCCACTGGTCGCGCTCTCCTTCGTCGCGGGCGTTCTGCTCACCGCCGGACCGGCGAGCATCGGACCCGGCACGTTCGGGCCGGCCGAGGTCGCGGCCGCCAAACCTCCCGAGCCCACGCCCACGCCGACCCCATCGCCCACGCCCGTCCCTTCGCCCACGCCCACGCCGACTCCAACGCCGACTCCAGAGCCGACCCCGACACCCGTTGACCCGGCGGCCAAGCTCCGCGGCGACCTGGCGGCCCTCGTCAGCGGCGCCGCGACTCTCGATCCGCGAATCCCGGGCCTCCTGCCCGACAACGTCCCGGGCGAGCTCCCCTACTTCGCCCTGCTGACCGAACCGTTCGCCGGGACGCATGGGGCGGCGCTTGCCGACCTCGGGGTCCGCGTTCTGCGCACCTACCGGACGATCGACCTGGTCGCGGTCGCCTCGGATGCCGCGGCTGTGACCGCGGTTGCCGAGCTGCCATGGGTGAGCAGCCTAGCTCCGGTGGAGCTCGTCTTCGCCCTGGCCGAGGAACGCGAGGTCGACCAGACGAAGGGCACGACCGCGGATGTCGGGGCCCCTTCGTGGTGGGATCGCGGCGTGACCGGCACCGGGGTACGCATCGCGGTGCTCGATACCGGCATCGACCAGATCCATCCCGACCTTGACGATCTGGACTTTCGCGCGTGGTCGGGGCTCCTCCACGACGCCAAGGTCGTCGAGGCGCGCGACTTCAACGGAGGCGACTGCCGGCTCGGTGCGGGCGACGGGCACGGGCACGGCACGCATGTGGCGGGCATAGCAGCGGGTACCGGCGAAGGCACCGCGCTCGCGGACGACGATGGGAAGTACGCGGGCATCGCCCCCGGCGCCGAGCTCGCCTCGGGCAAGGTCCTGACCGACGCGGGGGCCGGTGTCAACAGCGACCTCCTGGCCGCCATGGAGTGGGCCGCGATGCCGGCGGAGGGCATCCTTGGCTGCGCCGTCGGGGCGGACATCGTGAACATGAGCCTGGGGTCCGAAGCCCGCCCCGACCGCCTCAACAGCGGCTCCGACATCGATCTCGTGAGCCTGATGCTGAACCGGCTGACCGTCCGCTACGGCACCCTGTTCGTGGTCGCGCTCGGCAACAGCGGGCCGTACATCGGCAGCGCGCTCGAAGCCGCCGGCTCGGCAGCCCAGGCGCTCAGCGTGTCGGCCACCGCCAAGGACTACGACGTCAACCACGACGACACCCTCGCCGGCGACGCCTGTGCCGGATGGCGTCACCCGGGTGGCGGAAACACGTGCGCCGCGGGGGTGGGCGACCAGCCCTCGTCGATCTCCTCGTTCTCGTCGCGCGGGCCGTCCGGCGACGTATGGCTCCGCCCGGACATCGCGGCCCCTGGTTACGACATCGTCTCCGCCCAGGCGAGCACGGGGACACAGCTGGCCGGCAACGACCAGGTCGCCGGGACGCGCCTGGACCCGCTGTACGCGACGGCTTCCGGCACGTCGATGGCCGCCCCGGCGGCTGCCGGGTCTGCCGCCCTCGTCCTCGACGCCTATCGCCAGCGCTACGGTGCCAATCCGGCCGGTGCCTCGGGCCTTCCGGGCGCCGGCGCGGGCGCAGCCACGCTACTTCGCGCCGCGCTCATGAACGGCGCCGTCGGTGACCTGTTCGAGTCGCGCTGGATCCTCAGCATCTTCCCGGGTGGGTTGCCCACCTGCCCGCCGGATCTCGAGCCATCTTCGTTCGGGATCTGCGACTTCATCGAGGCGCTCGGCGCGGTCGTCGGATCCACCACGGTGTACGAGGTCCGCAACGGACCGTCCGACCCGTACGTCGGCCCGCTCGCCGAGGGCGCCGGCAAGGTCCGGATCGGGAACGCGATCGCCGCGCTGCGCGACGGCATCGTGGTCTACAGCACGGCCTCTGGCAGCGGCGAGACCGCCGGGACCGGCCCGCGCGACCTCCAGGGCTCGTGGCAGGTCGGTGCGGTGGCGGCCGGGACCACCGTCGAGCAGCGCTTCGTGATCCATAGCGCGCCCGGCGCCGCGCAGGCCAAGGTCACCTTCAGCTTCGTCCCGGGTCAGCCATCCGATGGCAGCCAGGCGATCCCGACGAGCGGGGGCAGTGCCTGGACCGTCTCGGTGCCGAAGACGACCATGGTGAAGCCCGGCAAGGACGCGATCGTGACCATGAAGCTCAAGGTGCCCGCGAGTGCGCCGGCCGGGATGCGGTCCGGCATCGTCCTCGTCAATGTCGCGGGTGTGAACGGCGCGGACGGCGTCGCGGGGCGCGGCCAGGTCCTCCGGATCCCGGTCTTCGCCGCGGTCACGCTGCATGACCCAGATATCGCCAGCGGCAACCTGCCCGGTCCGTCAGCGGCGATCGACACCGCACGTGACGTGTTCGCCAAGTCCGACACGTTCTGGCCGTCCGCAGTCGGCCAGCCGGGCACCGGCTCGAACGCCGACTGGCTCGTGCAGCCCGTCGACCTCGCGGCCGGGCTGACCGAGGCGGTCTTCACGGCCTGGGACACCGCGCGTCTCGGCAACACGTACGACCTGTACCTCTACGACACGCGCCTTGACCTGATCGCGAGCACCCACCCGTTCGCCGCGGAAGGGGTGACCGACAGTCAGGCGAACGCCGCTCGCGGCCCGTCGACCGCTGCGGACCCAGCCCGGCTCGTGCTCACGGCACCGGCCGGCGGTCGGTACTACCTCGCGATCAGCCGGGCCAAGGTCGGACGGGACTACCTGACCGCGGCCGGCGACATGGGGTCGGCCGCGATCCGGCTCGACGAGATCCGGTAGCCGGAGCACGCCGGTGCGCGTGCCGGGCGCCCGGTCTGGACGTTCCCAGTCGCGGGAACCCAACCGTTTGACGATCTCCCTTGGGCGATTTGCCGCCGGCTGCCACCCGCGAGACGCCGGGCGCATCGGCAGAGCCGGCGTCAGGGGATGCGTGACGTTCTTCCCGGGAGGACAAGACCAAGCCTGAGACGCCGCGGTTTGCCCAATCGCGTGCCGATTCGTCGCTCGCGATGGTGCCCAAGCGGCTTTGACACCGGCTCGAGCCATTCCTACAGCCCAGCGGCGCTCTGAAACGGCCCGAAATCGGCTTGGACCGCCTCGTCAGAGGTCGACCGTCGCCTGCGGAAGGCGTCGCGGGCCGTTTTGTCCCTCGGGGAAGAACATCCGCGGTCAAGGCGGTCGCGTCCGGCTCGCGTAGGTCCGTCAGCCATCAGCGCGACTTTGCCCTCGCGCCAGCGGGATCGCGGAGGTATCAGCCGCCCTCGATCTCGAGCAGCGGCTCGGCCTGGAAGAGGTTGATCCCGCTGTTGACGAGGTCGAGCAGCGCCCGGATCGTCCGCTCCTCCTCCACCTGCTCGTCGATGAACCACTGGATGAACTGGAACGATCGGTGGTCATCCTCGGCACGTGCGGCGGCGGCCATCGCGTCGAACTGGCCCGACACGCGGAGCTCGCTGGCCAGGGCCGCCCCCAACGCTTCCGGCGCGTCGGTGTAATGGGTCGTTGCGCCATGCAGGGCGGGCAGGTCGAAAGACACGTCGTTGTCGATCAGGAAGGCCATGATCTTCTCGGCGTGGCCCGCTTCCTCGATCGCCTGGGCCCGGAACAGCGCCGCCCAGCGCTTCAGGCTCAGGCGCTCGAAGTGGACCGAGATGCCCAGGTAGGTCTGATGGGCGGTGATCTCGCTCGCGATCTGCTCGATGAGCATGGCGCTGAGCCGGTCGCTGATCATGGCATGTGCCTCGCGGTGCTGGCGTTCGACTCGATGAGGATACAGGCGGACCCGCCCACCTAGCGGCCGACGGCCGCCAGCAGCTCGTCGCTCAGGCGCGGCCACGCCTGGAGGGCCCACGGACCAAACTCGCGTTCGGTCAAGGCGACGAGGCCAAGCTCCGCGACGGGGTCCACCCAGAGGAACGTCCCGGCCCCACCGAAGTGGCCGAACGTCGTCGGGCTGTTGTGCCGGCCCATCCAGTGAGGATCCTTGGCGTCGTGGATCTCGAAGCCGAGACCCCAATCGCAGCGATCGAAGCGCCCGACCCCCGGGACCACGCCCGGCAAACCCGGGAAGGCGATCGCGGTGGCCGCATCCAGCGCCGCCTGCGGCAGGAGCGTTGGCCGGAGCAGTTCGCCCGCGAGCGCACTGAGATTGTCCAGGCTGCCGTGAAGTCCCTGCGATGGGCGCTCCACCAGGCTCGTCGCGCACATTCCGAGCGGACCCAGGATCCAGTCGCCGAGAACCGCGTCGAACGGCTCTCCGGCCCGTTCGGCCACCAACGCGCCGAGGAGATCGAACGCAGGGTTCGAGTAGATCCGTCGCGTTCCGGGCCGGGCCAGGATTGCCTCCCCCTCAAACGCGAACCCTGAGGCATGGGCCAGCAGGTGGCGGACCGTGGCGCCCGGCGGCCCGGCCGGCTCGTCGAGGTCGAGCACACCCTCCTCGGCGGCGACGAGCGCCGCGTAGGCCGTGAAGAGCTTCGTCACGGAGGCCCACCGGAGCACGAGCTCGTCCGGCCCGCGC
>Ga0302046_10005908_pt1 | contig 10735 bp, 7 predicted proteins | sample RVTome_11_FD_200261 | JGI IMG/M metagenome (GOLD analysis project Ga0302046, IMG submission 200261) | Soil microbial communities from uranium-contaminated site in the Upper Colorado River Basin, Wyoming, United States - RVT147D111 (version 2) ... | reverse complement strand
AGTCCAACAGGCCAAGCGATCCCGTAATCGCCCAGAGTAGGGACCAGAGACCGTAACGCTCAACGCCGAGACTCGCCAGGAGAAACGGGGAGACGAGCAGTCCCACACATAGGTTCGCGATGTAGGCACCACTATTGAAAGCCGTGTTACGGGTGAGGGAGGATGGGGGCGTGGCGATCATCCGACGGACTCTCGCCGAGTAGGTCTCGTTTTCATAGGGGTTCCATCAGGCGCTGCGACAGAGGCTTCGACGCGGGGGATCATCGTGACCATTCCTGCCAGGAACCAGAAGGGCTCCATGATCCGGACAATGATGAAGGTGTTGGTGCCTATCGAATGGACAATGAGGGCAATAAAGCCGGTCAAAAACCCGAGGGCAACTCCTTTGAGCAAGGGATCCCGGGTATTCCAGAGCACGTCGCGGGCCTGGCGGAAAAGGCTGATTTGAAGCCACAGAAACGCAATGAGGCCGACAAGACCGGTTTCTGCGAGGACCCGCAGGTACTGGGAGTCGAGGAATCGGTAGCCCGTCACCCCATGACCTAGTACAGGATGTTTAGGCCAGTCTACGAACATCACATCTTGAAATGACCGAAGGCGCTCCGAGGTGGATGTGTCTAGTCGAACCCCTGCGATCTGAGCCTGCGTGGGGTGAAACGGTTGGGTGACGGTAAAAAGCACGCGGTCGGCGACCGCTTTCGGGAGCAGGAACGGCGCCACAACCAAGCTGGCGGCGAGGGCGGAGGCTATGAGTAGCTTGCGCTGGCTGAACACCAGGAGACCGCCGGCCAAGGGGATCAAGGCCAGGTAGGAAGCCCGGGAAAGGGTGTAAAGCAGAGGGACGATCATCAGGACGGCAAGACAAGGGAGCATGAACTTCATCCGCAGGGATTCGCTTGTGAGGTAAAGCCCGGCCACCAGTGCGAGCATCAGGACGAGGTAGCCCCCGAAGGTGTTCGGCTCGCCACTACCCCCCTCAAAGGGGGCCGAGACCCGTTCTCCGGAGGGGATCTGGAGGATGCCGATAATGCTCGCGATGGTGGCCGTGGCGAGGAGCGCCAGAAGAAATCGCTTGAACTGTCCTCGCTCCCTGAGGGTGTTTACGACCATGAAATAGATGATAAAGTACTGGATATACTTCAAGATGAAAAGGGTCCCGCCGAGGATTTGCACGCGCCCGGCGATTATGCCTAATGCGGTGGCAAGAAGGGCCGCAAGACTGTAAGCGGCGATCGGGCGGTTCAGGGGAGTGCGAAGAAAGAGTCCGAGATCCTTGTTGATAGCCGTCTTGGCCAGCCAGGCGAAACCGATGATCATGATCAGAACGTCATCGAGGCGAAAGGTGAGACCTCTACCTAACGTCGACCCCTCTCCTAATGCGCCGATAACAAATTCTGGACCCAAGAGCATGGAAAAGATCAAAAGGTACAAGGCCAATTCGCTGCTGGCGACGGCTATGACTAAGACCAAGAGACCGAGACCGATCCCCAGGGCCAGGGGCAAAGTCATATGGACCAAGAGCAGGCTCATCCCGAGGGCGGCGGCCGTTGCAAACAGCAGTGCAACTGCTGTTGGTTTGTCGATCTGTACGTTCATGTCGCGAGCCTATCGCCGTCCCTCATCCAGGTTGGCTCTTGTACAAGAGTTAGATTTGAGCCTGTGATCCCAAGCCCGCAGGACCCGATGTTGTGGAATGAACTTGCAGGTGGGCGAGCTTGAAGCGTATGGCGAGGCACGTCGCGACACCTATCGCCAGGGCCGAGGGGTCAGGTGGCTCAGTTTCTTTTTGAGTTCGCTTCCCAGCAGACCCAGGATTCCCACGGACGGGGCGGGTGACCGTTTTCCTGCGCCGTACCGGTAACGGTAGTAAGCCATCTCTGCATAGTCGGGGCTCACCTCGGCTTTTACCCCGGTGAGGCACACGCCTAACACCTGGGTCTTGGCTGCCTCCAACAGGGATTTTGCCCGTCTCAGGGCTGCGCGTGCCACCATTCCCACCCGGACGGTCATCAGTGTTCCGTCCATATGAGTACCCAGGATAGAGGAGTCTGCCACGGGAAGGATCGGCGCGGCATCAAACACGATGTAGTCGTAGCGTTGGCGAACGTTGGCTACGAAGTCCTTCATTCCCTTGGCGCTTAAAAACTCTGTCGGGTTGGCCGGCTGCTGGCCGCACGGGAGAAGAAAGAGATTGTCGATCCCCGGGCGATCAATCAGACCCTCGATTCCTGCTCTCCCCAGCATCAGGTCCGGGAAGCTCCGTACCGCCTCCTCAAGGGGGACGCTTCCAATCACCACCTCTGCCAAGCCCGGTTCCTTTTGGATTCCGAAGGCGTGGTGAAGAAAAGGCTTGCGGAGGTCGGCTTCGACGAGGAGTGTTCGCTTTCCCAACTGAGCGAGGCCGATAGCAAGGTTGATCGCCACCGTGGTCTTCCCTTCCATTTGCGTCGAGCTTGTTATCATGAGGGTCTTCAGGTCCCGCTCGAAACCGGAGAAGAAGAGGTTTGTCCGGAGCGCCCGGAAGGCTTCTACAGCCCTGGCCTTGGGCAGGAAGAGGCTCAGCAGTAATGTGTAGTTCTCCTTTGTCTCCGGATCAAGGGAAACGACTTCTCCCTTTTCCTCGGCAAGTTCTCTCTCGACGTCGAGGTCGGGAATCACACCGAGAACCGAGGTCTCGAGGAGCGACTCGACGTCGTCAATAGCCCCGATAGAGGTATCCATGGTCTCAACCACAAAGGCGAGCACGCCCCCCATGATCAGGCCGATGACAAGGCCAACGCCGGCCTTCGGCACGGCTCCGGGGGGATTGATCGGCTCGGAGGGGACCGTTGCGGGCTTGACAATGCTCACCTCGGACACCTGTTCTTTCTCCTTGATCAATGCATCCTGATACCGCTCCTTGAGCAGAGAATAGATCCTGTCATTCACCTTTACCTCTCGCTCTTTCCGGGTCATCTCCAGCGCAGCCTCGGGCAGGGTGGCCTGCTCTTGTTTAAGACGGGCGATATCCTTTTGGAGTTGGGCGGCCCGCGTCGTCAAGCCCTGGAGGCTGACCCGTAGCGCTTCGTGGAGCCTCTGCTGGAGGTTGTCCATCTCCGCGTCTATCTGTCTCACCTCGGGATGGGTAGGTTGAAGAGACAAAAGCAGATTGTCCCGCCGCAGCTTGAGATCAGACAGGGAGATGTAGAGCTTGGAAAGCGTTGGATCAGGAGCCTCGGAAACGGGGCCGACAGGCTGGGCCAGCGCCTTTCCCTCCTCGAGGAGCTTCAGTTGCACCGTCGTCTGGCTGGCGACACGCTGGATTTTGTCGAGTTCTGTTTCCAAGATGACCAGCCGGTCCAGAAGCGCCTTGGTCTCCGTCGGGAGGAGGATAATCTCGTTTTTCTCCTGGAATGCCCCCAGCCGCTCTTCGGACTCCCGGAGTCCTACCCCCACGTCTCGAAGCTGCTCTTCGATGAACTTCCTCGCCTCGCGGACGTTGGCGCTTCGGGTGGCGAGGTTGTCCTCCCGAAATGCCTCGGCCGCGCTGTTGGCAATGCGGGCTGCCTCCCTGGGATCATCAGCAGTGGCGCTGATTTCGATAAGGCTTGTTTCTCTCACGCGTTGGACCTCGACTTGGTCTTCGAGATCGCGGATGGCCTTCAGGCTCGCCGGCGAAGCCCGGACCTCATCAGGGGTCGCCCCTTCGGGGATCAGGCCGAGCTTCTTGGCCGTCAGGGTCATCACCGGGAATCCTTTAACGAGGGCGGCCTGCGTCTCAAGCGTGCTCTCGGGATTAAAGGTGAAAGCCTCCTGGAGGAACCCGGCCATGTTTAGCGCGCGCTCGACTCGCACGACCGCCGTGGCCTGATAGAGCGACTTGGGAGCCTGAAGCAAGGCCAGGGCGAATGCGGACAGGGCAAACAACAGTGGAACGATGATGACGATTCCTCGCCGCCGCCGGATGATCCTGAAGTATTCCCTAAGATTGATGTCGTACTGCGCCATTGCTTAATCCGTAATGAGATCTCGGAGGATAAAGTAATCAACAACGGGCCGGAGAGTGAGGCTCATGTTCTCTAACGTAGGCCTGAGCTTCAGCATAAATGCGTTCCAGTCACCCACGGCACTCCGCGGGATAAAGACGACATCGTTCGCCGCAAGACGGAGATCCTGGACTACGTCGCCCTCTTCGAGGAGCCTCCGGAAGTCGACCGCGATGATCTCAGGATTGCCGAGGTCCCCGCGGATCACGCGGGCGCTTTCCAAAACGGCTGTGTTCGTTGCACCGCCGGCGTAGGCCATGGCCTGGGAGAGACGCATGTTCGGGACCATGGGAAACGCCCCGGGCTGCTTCACCTCGCCCACGACAAAGACCTTCCTGTCCTCGACGCTCGGCACGAAAACGACATCGCCGGTATCCAGCACCACTTCAACGTCCCGCGCCGCCGTTGCGTTGCCGAGCAGCACGTGAAGGTTTACGGTATACGAGAGGCCGCCCGGACGTATTAATCGCACCTCTTCGAGATTGGCTTTCGGGGCCGGTCCACCGGCCGCTGCCAGCAGATCGAGCAGGGTGGTCCGCCCCTTCAAGGGGTAGGTTCCTGGTCTCCCACTGACGGCCCCGACGATTGCGGCCTGCTTGCTGTTATACTCCTTGACCAGGACGTCAACGCCGAGTTGCTTGTAGAAGGGGCTCATGACGTGGTGAATTTCTTCCGCTGCCTGCTGTGTCGTCAGGCCTGTCACGTTCGTGCTGAAGAAGCCTACGGTTACCGACCCGCGCGACTGCACTCTTGCCGTGTGCTGTTCTTGGGTGAACCCCTTGGTCAGGAGGATCTCGAGGACGTCGCCGGGACCGATCCTATATTGAGGAATGCCGTCGACGGTGACGTAGGTCTCGTTCTCCAGCGCGGGCTCCGGCAAGGGAAAATGCTGCGAGATCTGGGGAGTGGACGAGTCCTGCAGCGCTCTGGCGGTGGCCTCCGGAGAAGCAGGGGGGATCTTGGGGGCGCAGCCCGGCCCCAGGACGAGCTGGACAAGGATCAATAACGGTGCGGCGAATCGCTTCATGTGAGGGTCTCCTCGAGGAGCGAATCCTGGATGTTGAGGAGAGGGCTCTGGCTGAGATCAGAGACCACCGGCTTCTCGAGTCGCTTGCCTCCCCGTACGAGGACCTCCACGATGGGGCGGAGCGGACGATCATCATTTATGGCCACCACCCGGCCAATCTCCCCGGTGTTCAGGCGAACCAGGCTCCCGACCGGATAGGGGGATAGGGCCTGGATCAGCGCCTTGAGTATTTTGTCAGGGAATGCGGCCCGCTCACGATTGAGAATCTCCTTCAAAGCGTCGAGGGGACTGCGACGCGGGCGATGGGGCCGGTGATGCACGAGGCTTTCATACACGTCGGCCAAACCGATGACCTGGGCGTGGTCATGGACGTCCGCACCCTTGAGTGCTTTGGGATACCCCGACCCGTCCACGCGTTCATGGGCCTGAAAGATGATTTCGATCAACCAGGTATACTCCGGGCCGAGTCCTCTGATGACCTTGGCCCCTTCCTCGGGATGATGTCCCAGTGAGGCCCGCTCGACCGGGCTCAGGGGGCCGTTCTTTTCAATGAGATCTTGAGGAAGGCGGGCCATGCCGATGTCGTGAAGCAATGCGGCTAAGCTGAGTCGGTTGAGCTCCTCCTTGTCATAGCCCAGCTCGAGACCTAACTTCACCGCCAGGATACACACATTGACGGCTTCACGCGCGGGATCCACGGGAGGACCTTCGTCGGTAAAGACGTGGACCAGCAAGCTGTCGCTTACCTCGAGGTTCTGGAGGAGGCGCTCGGCGGCCTCCTCCGCGCTATAGATGGAAAAGGGGGCATGGGCCCTGACCGCGTGGACGATCCCACGCATGGTGTCCACCGCCCTTTGAAAGACATGATGGGCTGGGTCCAGGTGCTTATGGTGGGGGCGTTCCGCTGCCCCCTGGGGCTGTGGAACAGCCTGCTCGACCGGCGCCTCCTTGGGGGGAATTCGAGTCTTCTCCCGGCGACCGTCTTCAGGCGCAATGTCGGGTTTGGTCGTTGCAGGAGTCCCTGCCCCCGTCCGGTCACCCGGCCTCAAGCGAGGCCCCGGCCGGTTCACCGCGGTTTCCTCCGACGACTTGCCCTCTTCCCTGACGAGGTCGCTCAGCCTTTCAGGAGCTTCCTTGGCCTTAGCCGCTGGTGTCGTCCGGCGCCCCTCTGCCTTATTGTCCTTTCGCCTTGAAGCATTCATGGTTCTCAATTGTGGCGAGGACCGCTCTCGTGCGATTGCGGTCCGATTCGAATTCGGTGGAGCGAACCATTAATGACCATTATGCCGGTTCATTCGAGGCTGCCGATCCGGGGGACGGGATTTCCATAACAAGGGCCAGAGCGACACCCAAACCTCTATTAGAGTTGGCGGTGCTCGCTATCCATCCCTTTGTTGTGCAAGCTAGGTGCCAACAAATTCCGGGGGTTTTCGTCAAGACCCTTTGCGCAAGGCAAAGGGTGTCCAGCTTCCCGGCTTGCATGAAATTTGCATGCAGAATACCTCGTGCATGCCTCAGTCGACCACGCCGAAACAGATGGATCCCTTCGTTTGACAAAGGCTGCGACCCGTTGCTCCCCACTCTGAGCGGGGGCGGAACTGGAGGGCGATAACGTGTACAAAGGGTATTGGGCTCTGACCCGGGCGCCATTTCAGACCGTTCCGGATCCGGACTTTTTCTGTCCGTTTCCTGCCTATCAGGAGATCTTGGACCGGCTGCTCTATGTGGCCGAATACGGTAAGGGCATCGCCGTAGTCACCGGAGAGGTAGGCACCGGCAAAAGCACCTTGAGTCGTGTGCTTATCTACCGGATGAACGAGGAGAGATATGATGTCGGCCTGGTCATCAATCCCTCGATACCCCCAAAGGACCTCCTACATGAAATCGCCCTGCAGCTCGGGATCTCTCCACCCAAAAACCAGCGATCTGCGATCTTCCGCGCCATCAACAAACACGTGCTGCGCAACGCGCAACGGGGAAGGAATACGGTCCTGATCATCGATGAAGCGCATACCATGACGCAAAAGGCCGCATTTGAGGAGCTCAGGATGCTCTTGAACTTCCAGCTCGGCGACCGGCATTTGCTCACGCTCTTCTTGTTCGGGCAACCCGACTTGAGAGAGGCGCTTGCCCATCAGCCGCCCCTCGATCAACGCGTGGCCATTCGGTTGAACCTCGATCCCTTGACCGTGGAGGAGGCCGCCTCATACATTGACTTTCGACTGGAGAGGGCCGGGTGTACGCGGCGGATCTTTACCGATGAAGCCATTCAGATGATCCATCAGGAAGCCGATGGGCTCCCCCGGGGTATCAACAACCTCTGTGACCTGTGCCTTTTTGAGGGCATGAGAAAACAGGTGACTGAGGTTGAGGCCCCTCTCGTCAAAGAGATCCTGGCCTTGGCCTAATCGCCCGACTTTCATCATGTCATACGACCAATGCGGTTGCTTGTCCCTTATATTTCAATAAGTTATACAGTATCTACGGTGCACTTCTCTTGGCACCCTGTTTGCACCATTCCTCTGTAAACCTGCGTGGGAACAGCGAGAAACCGCGTCACAGACTGCAGGAGAGGTAGCTTTGCGGATCCTTCATCTGATCACACGTTTGGACCGTGGCGGCTCAGCCACGAATACGCTTCTCACCGTGGCGGGTCTCCCCGCTCCTTTCGGGCAGAGCTTGGTTTACGGGCGGACGGCGGAGTTTCCTCAGCTTGCCCTGGCGCTACAGTCTCAGGTGCACATGGCCGAGCTTCCCCAGCTCGTCCGCAGCCCTTCTCCCATCAAGGACCTGATCGCCTTCCTGAAGATTTACCGTCTCCTGCGGAACGAGCGGTTCGACCTGGTCCACACTCACACGTCCAAAGCGGGTCTCCTGGGGAGAATCGCAGCCCGCTTAGCCGGCGTCCCGCACATCGTCCATACACCCCACGGCCAGGCCTTCAATGGCTATGCCGGAAGAGTCGTGACGGCCCTCTTCGTCTTACTCGAGCGCTGGACTGCAACTTTTACCGACCGGATCATCGGGCTCACAGACCAGGAGGTCCGCGATAACCTGGAACGGCGGATCGGGGTGCCACAACAATTCGTCAGCATCCCGAGCGGCATTGATCTGAAGCCGTTTGAAAAGGGTGCAAGGGACGTTGCAAATATCAAGGGCTCGCTCGGTCTGTCTCCCTCCACCCGTCTTATCGGCGCGGTCGGCAGGCTCGACCCGGTCAAAGGACACCGCTACCTTCTGGACGCCTTTGCGATCCTGGCGCCGCGCTTCCCCGACCTCACCCTGGCCCTCGTGGGAGACGGCGAGCTGTTGCCCGAGCTGCGATCCCGTGCGGAACACTTTGGTCTGACCGATCGCATCCTATTCCTTGGTTGGCGCGAGGACGTCCCTGATCTTCTCTATGCATTTGATCTCTTCGTGTTCCCCTCGCTCAGCGAGGGGATGGGCAGGGCCCTCGTGGAGGCCATGGCAGCCGGACGGCCCGTCGTGGCGAGCAGGGTGTGCAGTATCCCAGAGGTGCTGGCCGGGGGAGAGGCGGGTTATCTCGTGGAGCCCGCAAGCGCCGGCGCGCTGGCCGCCGGGATTGAAACGCTCCTGCAGGATCCGGAACTGCGGGCCCGGTTGGCGAAAGCGGCCCGCGCGCGCGCGCAACAATACAGCGTTGAGGCGATGCTCCGAAAGATCGAGACCGTGTATCACGACGTCCTCAAGAGCCGGAACGGGAATGGAATGGGATGAGGACGCTCGTCTGCGGCTTACTCGTGATCGCTTTTTTCCACGGAGAGGCAGAGGGAAAGTTCCTCCAGGTCAAGGGGGCCGTCCATGTCCACACGAATTTCTCCACGGGCACTCTCTCGTTGGAGGAGCTTGTCGAAGAGGCACAGTTGAACGGGATCGACACCGTGATTTTTGCGGAGAACTTTCTGCTCCGCTTCGAATACGGTCTTTTCCCCTTCCGAGGCCTGGTGAAAAGGGTTGTGGAGAAACCATCGGTTCTTCGGCGAGGCATCGAGCGATGGCTTCAATCGGTCGAAGCGGCCCAGGCGAAGTTCCCTGCGGTGATCCTGATCCCGGGCGTTGAGGTCGTGCCGTACTATTACTGGACCGGTTCTCTCTTTGGGCGAAATCTGACATTGCACGATACGCAGAAGAACATGCTTGTGGTGGGGCTCGATACGGCAATGGATTATCTAAGGATCCCGGCCATCGGGCACCGCCGTGTTGTGTCTCTCCAGTGGCCGAATCTTCTCACGTTGGCCCTGGGCATGGCCCTCGTCGGGCTCGGAATCTTCCTGGTGCGGGCGGAACGAGAGCAAAAAGTCCGGTTGAAACGCTTCCTCGTCAAGGTGCGGAAACGGTACCGCGTTCCAGGCTGGCTTGCGCTCTGCTGTGGCGGGCTTTTGCTGCTTGAGGGGTTTATGACTTCAGGGCTCAATCCTTATCGGGGAGACCTGGGCATGAAACCGTATCAGGGGGTCATCGACGCGGTCGAATCGAAGGGGGGGATGGCCTTCTGGTCGTTTCCGGAAGCTTGGGACTTCCACGAGGTGGCGTTTGGCCCGTTGGGCACGGTGACGATTCGGACGGATCCACATCCCACCGTCCTCCCCCAAAGCCATGGGTACACCGGATTTGGCGCCTTATATGCGGACAATGTGACGTTCACGGAACCGGGCGGGGAATGGGATCGGGTGCTGCTCGAGTACACAGAGGGGCACCGGCAGCGCCCGGCCTGGGGAATCGGCGAGCTGGGCTACCACGGCCCCCCCAAGCGCCTCGACGAAATCCTGACCGTTTTCCTGGTTGCCGATCGGTCGAGGGAAGCCGTTCTGGATGCCCTCAAATCAGGACGGTTTTACAGCATCCAACCGAAGCCGGATTACCGCTTGGTTCTCGAAGACTTCTCGATCGGCGGGAACGGAAGCAGCGAATGGATCCCTATGGGCGGAGCGGTCGAGGCGGGGGACCGGTCCCTCCGGATCCGCCTTGGAGTCGGCACCAATGACAACCGGCAAGTGCCGTTCGTCTTGCGCCTGGTGCGTTCCGGGAAGCTCTTTCGTGTCATCGAGGGGATGACGCCGTTCTCAGAGATCCTGGAAGTGGCTCCCCCGGATCGAGGGCGGCGAGAGTTCTTTCGGATCGAACTGGTCAAGCCGCACCGGCTCCTGTCGAACCCGATTTTTGTGGGGAGGGAAACATGAAGGTTGCCATCCACCAACCCCAATACCTCCCCTGGTTAGGCTACTTCGACAAGATGGATCAGGCCGATTGTTTCGTCCTGCTCGATGACGTTCAGTTTACGAAGAACGAGTGGCAGAACCGGAACCGGATCAAGGCAGCGGCCGGCTGGCAGTGGCTGACCGTTCCTGTCCTGCATCGTTTTCCCCAACGGATCAATGAGGTCAGGATCAATCAGGCTGATCCCTGGTCGCGAAAGCACCTTCGGACCCTCGTCTCGAATTACACCTCGGCCCCGTTCTTTAACCTCCACAGGCCGTTCTTTGAAGAGATCTACGCTCGCGAATGGACCCTGCTCCTCGACCTCAACCTGGTGGCCATCACCTATCTGGTAGAGGCCCTGGGAATCCGAACCAAGCTGGTCTTGGCCTCTTCTTTGCCTGTGCCGGCTGGCGTTGAGGCGACAGAGCGCCTGATCGCCATCTGCCGGGCGGTGGGGGGTGAT
>Ga0302046_10005907_pt1:7500-10735 | contig 10735 bp, 2 predicted proteins | sample RVTome_11_FD_200261 | JGI IMG/M metagenome (GOLD analysis project Ga0302046, IMG submission 200261) | Soil microbial communities from uranium-contaminated site in the Upper Colorado River Basin, Wyoming, United States - RVT147D111 (version 2) ... | reverse complement strand
TCCTCGGCGCCAAGCCTTGCATGGAGCGGATCGGAGTTCGGCGTCGCATGGCAGGATACCCGCGACGGCGCCATGGAGATCTACTTCGCCGGCATCGATGCTTCGGGCTCGTCGACGCTCGGCAGCAACGTGCGCATCACCAACGACCCCGCATTTTCCCAGGCGCCGAGTCTGGTCTGGACAGGAAGCGAGTTCGGGCTGGCCTGGCAGGACAACCGTTCCGGGACGAACGAGATCTACTTCACCCGGATCACCCAGGCCGGTGCGAAGGCAGGCGGCGACGTCAGACTCACCCAGAATCCGAACCCTTCCCTGTCCAGCAACAACTCGATCAACCCCAGCCTGGTCTGGACCGGGCAGGAGTTCGGTCTCCTCTGGCAGGACAAGCGCGCCCTGGACTGGGAGTCCTACTTCGCCCTGTTGCGCTGCGACTGCACGCAGAACACCGACGGCGACTCGGCCACCTCGTGCAGCGACTGCCGGGACGATCGGCCGGGGGTGTTCCCCGGTGCGGTCGATGAATGCGACGGGATCGATACCAACTGCGACGGCCCCGTCGCCCCTGATCCGGACAACCCCCTGGAGGTCGACACGGACGGCGATCAGTACATCGCCTGCACTGGTTTCATCGATCGCAACGTCGGTCTCCTGGGCGGGGATGACTGCAATGTGAACGACGTGTTCACCTTCCCAGGAGCCCCCGAGCGCTGCGACGGTAACGACAACCCCTGCCTCGGCACAATCCCGGTCAACGAGACCGACCTGGACGGCGACAGATTCGTGGCGTGCACCGGGTGGAACGACACGCAGGGCAACAACCCAACCATTCTCGGCGGCGGCGATTGCTACGACCTGACTCCGACCGGCGCCTGCAATACCAACGGTGTCTGCAATACCAACGCTAACTGCAATACCGGCACCGGCCTCTGTACGTCAGGCAGCAGGGTTGGGAGCCCCTGCACCTCGAACATCAACTGCTTCGGCTGCTCGGCGGGCCGGGTTGGGGCCACCTGCATCAACAACACTCAATGCAACGTCTGCACGGCGGGCAAGATTGGTACCCCCAGCTGCAGCTCAAACAGCGACTGCAATCTCGACGTGTTCGTCGACTCCACACGCACCTTCCCGGGCGCCGCTCCGAATGAATCCAGCCCGGCCGCTTGCATGAAGGACCGTGATAACGACAATTGGGGCGACCGAACCCCGCCGGCCGGGATCACGCCGGGAACCGACTGCAACGATGCGAGTGCGCAGCAATTCCCCGGCCAGACCTGGTACCCCGACTGCGATGGCGACTCACTGCCGAATGGTCTTGCGGGCCGGTTCGCGCTGTCGGACAGAGGCGTCACGGCCTGCGACCCTGCCGAGGCCAACACGGTGACCAATTGCGCCGACGGCCAGCCACCGGACGGCGGCTGGCGCTCCACTCCAGGCAACGATTGCGACGATGAAGACGCGACCGAGTTCGCGGGTCAGCGATGGCATCCGGACTGCGATGGTGACGGCGGCTTCGACGACGTATTCCTCCAGGCGTGTGATCTGGCGGCAGCGGACGCGAGTGCGATCACGAATCAGACCTGCGCCGACGCCGCCCCGCCGGACGGCGGCTGGACTCACACGGCCGGAGACGATTGCGACGATGAGGACGCATCGAGATTCACCGGCGCAGTCGAAATCTGCGGGAACGGCATCGACGAGGACTGCGATGGGCCGGCCGACGACGTGGCCGACGGCGTCTGCGATACGGGCACCGGGATCTGCTCGGCGGGCAATATGGGAGCCAGCTGCACCACCAACAGCGATTGCGATCTCTGTGTCACGGCGGTGCCGGTCTCGGCCCCGCCGGAGGTCGCGCAGATCACCATGGACGGCACCTCGGTCGCGTGGCAGATGATGGCGGCCGTTCCGACCTACCACGTCTACCGCGGCGATGTTTCGGTGTTACAGAATCAGGGGATCTACACTCAGGATCCGCAGCAGGAACCGAACGCCGCGCGGATGTGCGGCACCCAGACCTCCCCGGAGGATGACCCATTCGTCCCGCCGATCGGCAGGGTGGTTTTCTACCTGGTCACCGCCGACAACGGGCTGCTGGAGGGTTCATTGGGGGTCGACAGCGCTGGCGTGCCGAGGCCCAACGCCAATCCCTGTCAGTGAAGCGCCGCTGATTCACGCGTCCTGACGACCGTGTCGTCCGAGGCGGGGTGGACGGCGGCCTCGACGGCCGGCTCCCCGCCACAGCGTTGCCTTAGCGCGTTGATCCCGCGCGCACACTCCAGGCACGGCTACCCCACCGGAACTGACACCTGCGCCTGGCACGGGCTATCCCCTCGGGAAGGGGCAGAACTGCCCCTCGCGGGTGCAGGAGATGTGGGGGGGGATGCCGCGGACTTCGGCGACGAGTTGACAACGATCCGATAGACTCGTAAAGGCGCGGCGAAACATATTATGGTCAAGCCTCACGGCCGATTAGTACCGGTCAGCTTCATGGGTTACCCCACTTCCACCTCCGGCCTATCAACCTGGTCGTCTCCCAGGGGCCTACAGTCCGCCCGAAGGCGGAAGGGATACCTCATCTTGGGGGGGGCTTCGCGCTTATATGCTTTCAGCGCTTCTCCTTTCCGAACATAGCTACCCAGCGCTGCTCCTGGCGGAACAACTGGTACACTAGAGGTCCGTCCATCCCGGTCCTCTCGTACTAGGGACAGATCCCCGCAAGTATCCTGCGCCCACACCAGATAGGGACCGAACTGTCTCGCGACGTTCTAAACCCAGCTCACGTACCGCTTTAATCGGCGAACAGCCGAACCCTTGGGACCTGCTTCAGCCCCAGGATGCGATGAGCCGACATCGAGGTGCCAAACCTGGTCGTCGATGTGAACTCTTGGACCAGATAAGCCTGTTATCCCCGGCGTACCTTTTATCCGTTGAGCGACGGCCCTTCCATGCGGGACCGCCGGATCACTAGGGCCTGCTTTCGCACCTGCTCGACTTGTAAGTCTCGCAGTCAAGCTCCCTTAATGCCCTTACACTCTACGGCTGATTTCCAAACAGCCTGAGGGAACCTTCGCGCGCCTCCGCTACATTTTAGGAGGCGACCGCCCCAGTCAAACTACCCACCTAACAGTGTCCCCCGACCGGCTAACGGCCGTGGGTTAGAACTTCGGCGCAGTAAGGGTGGTATTTCACTGATGGCTCCACGCAGCCCGAAGGCCACGCTTCAAAGCCTCCCACC
>Ga0302046_10005907_pt1:0-2500 | contig 10735 bp, 2 predicted proteins | sample RVTome_11_FD_200261 | JGI IMG/M metagenome (GOLD analysis project Ga0302046, IMG submission 200261) | Soil microbial communities from uranium-contaminated site in the Upper Colorado River Basin, Wyoming, United States - RVT147D111 (version 2) ... | reverse complement strand
CGGCCTGGCCGACGGGGTGGTCCGGATCGTTCCGGATCGACCGGATGGGAATAACGTCATCGCCCTCCCCAAGGACCGGATCGCGGAGGCGAAGCTCGTCCCCGATTTCGGTCGCCCGCAGGGAAGGCGTGGAGGGAGAGGGCACGACGCATGAGCAACGAAATCTTTCAAGCCATCGAACAGGTCGGCCGCGAGAAGGGGATCGAGGTCGACATCATCGTACAGGCCGTGGAGGACGCCTACGCCGCCGCCGCCAAGAAATACTTCCACACCAAGGAAGATCTCGGGGCACGGTTCGACCGGGAGAGCGGCATGCTGGAGGTCTTCGCCCGCAAGCGCATCATGGACGAGGTCACCGATCCCGATCTCGAGATCACCAACGAGGATGCGCGGACTCTCTCACTCGCCGCCAGCGAGGAAGGGATCGTCGAGATCCTCAAGCCGCAGGATGAACTGCGGCACCTCGGCCGTATCGCCGCCCAGGCGGCCAAGCAGATCATTTTTCAAAAGGTCCGCGAGGCGGAGCGGGACAACATCTACAAGGAGTACGTCGACCGCGTCGGCGAGATGATCAACGGCGTGGTGAAGCGCTTCGAGCGGGGCAACATCATCATCGATCTCGGCCGCACGGAAGCGGTCCTGCCCAAGAAGGAGCAGTCGAAGGCCGAGCGTTACAGCCAGGGCGACCGCATCCGTGCCGTCATCGTCGACGTCGATCACAACGCCAAGGGGCCGCAGGTCATCATCTCCCGCACCGACGAGCATCTGCTGACCAAGCTGTTCGAGATGGAGGTGCCGGAGATTTACGACGGCACGGTGATCATCGAGCGCGCCGTGCGCGATCCGGGCGATCGGGCCAAAGTGGCCGTGCGCTCCAATGATCGCGACGTCGATCCGGTCGGCGCCTGCGTCGGCATGAAGGGCTCGCGCGTCCAGTCGATCATCCGTGAGCTGCGCGGCGAAAAGATCGACATCGTGCAGTATTCCGAAGATGTCAGCACCTTCGTCACCAACTCACTCAATCCGGCCAAGATCAATCGCGTCCATTTGACCGACCCGGAGAACAAGACGCTCGAAGTGGTAGTCGACGATGAGCAGCTGTCACTCGCCATCGGCAAAAAAGGGCAGAATGTCCGCCTCGCTTCTCGCCTGAGCGGATGGAAGATCGACATCAAGAGCGAGCAGGACAAGAAACGCGAGGTCGAGGCTGAGATGGAGCGCATCGCTCGCGACAGTCGCGAGGTGGAAGCGCTCGATGGCGTCGGCCCGAAGAACATCGAGAAGATTGTTTCAGCCGGTTACCGCTGCATCGAGGATATCATCGCCGCCGGCATCGACGGGCTCTCCAGCGTGCCCAGTATCGGCCCCAAGACCGCCGAGAAGATCATCTCCTCCGCCCGGACGATGCTCGAGACACGGCCCGAACGGGAGGAAGAGGAACGTATCGCACGCGAACAGGAGGAGGCGGCGGAAGCGGCGGCACAGCAGGCGGCTGCGGAGCAGGAGGCGGCTGAGGAAGAAGCGCGTCTGGCCGCCGAGCAGCCGGCGCTTCAGGAAGAAGATGAGGCCCAGCGCGAGGCGGATCCTGTTCAGGCCGGGCAGGATGAATACGCAAAAGGAGGCTGGGAAGGAGAGGCGGCGCCCGTAATGACGGCGCAGGACGACGCAGCGGATTGGGGCGCAACGGCTCCGGTGCGCGGCCCTGCGCAAGGGGTGCAGACGGACGCAGGGGAGTCCGTGGAACAGGGCAACGAGCCAGAGCAGACGGCGGACGATGCGGAGCGTTCTCTTGCGATGGCCGCTGACGAATCGGCCCGCAAGGACGAGGCCGTGCGGGGCGCCTACCCCGCCACCACGCAAGAGACGGCGCCGGAAGCGGAATCGGACGAGAGCGATCCTGCGGATCGACGGGAGGAGAGCTGAATGGCGAAGGTTCGCGTCGGTGAGATCGCCAAGGAGCTGAGCCTCAAGGCCTCAGAGGCGCTCGCCAAGTTGAAAGAGCTCGGAGTCGAGGTCAAATCGAATCTCAGCGCCATCGACGACGAAGCGGTCACCCGCCTGCGGGACGCGATCGGTGGCGGAGGGACGCAGGTCGCGCCGCTGAACAAAGAAGAGGAGGCCGGCCGGCCGGCGTCATCAGCCAGGACCAGGTCCCGGGCCGGGGCCGCGGGCAAATCCCCGCTCGCAACGGCGTCGACGAAGTCGACCGGCAGCCCGGCGAAGACGCCGGCTGCACGCAAGGCGGCCACGACCGGCGCCCGCACGACCAGCTCGAGGCCCGCCTCTCTCCGCTCTACCGCGGCAAAGGCCGGCGCCGCAGCGCAGGATCCGGGCGCCGCGGTTCGGACCACCCCCACACCAGCTGCCGCAAGGCGCACACCGGGGGCGGCGCGCACCAAGACGACGACCGTGCCGGCTGCGGCAACCCGCGGTCCCGGCGTGCTCCGGCAACCGGTGACGCAGCAGCGCCCGTCCACCCCTCCCAGGTCAGGCGGTGCAG
>Ga0302046_10005906_pt1 | contig 10737 bp, 9 predicted proteins | sample RVTome_11_FD_200261 | JGI IMG/M metagenome (GOLD analysis project Ga0302046, IMG submission 200261) | Soil microbial communities from uranium-contaminated site in the Upper Colorado River Basin, Wyoming, United States - RVT147D111 (version 2) ... | reverse complement strand
TATCAAGGAGAACAAGGAAAACGGCGAGGCAATTCTGAGAATCATCAGGCCGGATAAATTCTGGCAGCAACGCCATCTGGTGATTGTAGCCAATTGACATTGCAGGACCCTGTGGGATCAAGGCCCGATCGATTGATCGGGCTTTTTTTCGATTTTACTGCTCTTTAAGAAGGGTGGCGAACACACGGGGGTCATTCGTGGGGAGTTTACACGCGAAATCCTCGCAGACATACACTGTGGCTTTCCCGCCGACCATGGTGACACTTTTGAGAAACGGAATGAGCGGTTCAAGCATCTTTCGCGCAGGATCATCCACCAGGAGAATGACCCTGACGGGTAAAAATCTCGAATGGAGCTCTTCTAGCAAAATCCTGGTGTCCGGCGCATCCCGGCCGCCGGCAACGACGATCTGTCTTGGCTTTGCAAGACTGAAATCTAACGCGACAAGAAACTGTGCGAGCGCTTCAGGCACTTTGTGCATTCGTTCCCCGAAGAACTTCAGCGACCGATTGGCCATTTCGGTAAATACTTCATTTCCCGTCATGTGCGCAAGGCGGAGGAGGTTCAGCAAAGCGATGGAATTTCCGGACGGTTCAGCTCCGTCATACGCCTCCTTGGTTCGGACGAGAATCGATGGATCGGATCCGCTGATGTCATAGAATCCCCCGTTATCATTGTCATAGAAGATGCTGTTCTGTCTTTTCTGAAGTTGCAGCGCTTGTTCGAGCCACCGGATATCGAGCGACGCCTCGTAAAGATCCAGGAGACCCTGAATAAAAAACGCGTAATCTTCCAGGTGGGCCTCAAATTTTGATTCTCCGTCCCTGAACCTTCGCACAAGAACTTCCCTTGCCGGGTCATCCATCGTCTCAAGGATGAACCGGCCCGCCTTCTCCGCCTGAAGCCGGTACGACTCGTCTCCAAGAACCTGAGAAGCCCTCGCCAGAGCCGAGATCATCAGTCCGTTCCAGGAAACCAGAATCTTGTCGTCGAGGTGGGGGAGCGGCCGTTTCGAGCGCGCATCAGACAACTTCCTGCGCGCTGAAGAAAGCAAGGTATGAACGGCATCGACCGTTATATCCATACGGGCAGCGATGGATTCAGGAGAAGTCGTTATGTGCGGAATATTTTGTCCTCCGAATTCGCCGTGAGGATCCGAGCGCACATTGCCGGCCGGTTGAATATCATAGTACTCGGCGACGACCTTGGATTCATCGCTCGTCAGCAATCGCTCCAGCTCGGCTTTTGTCCATGTATAAAACGCCCCTTCTTTTTTCTTTCCGGGCTCTTCATGAGTAAGGGCGCTTTCTGCGTCCTGGGCGGAATAAAATCCGCCGCTTGAGGATGTCATTTCCTTTTCCACGAACCGAAGAACATCCCGGGCGACCTCCGCAAAGAAAGAAGTCCGCGTGATCTGATACGCCTCGAGATAGGAAAGAACAAGCTGCGCCTGATCGTAGAGCATCTTCTCAAAATGCGGAACGTGCCACTCCCGGTCCGTGGCATACCTGTGGAATCCTCCGCCCACATGGTCGTACATTCCGCCCCTGGCCATCGCTTTGAGCGTTTCAAGAACCATGTCAAGGGCTTTCCCGGATCCGGTTCGATGATGGTATCGGAGCAGAAAATTGAACGCGACCGGCCGCGGAAACTTCGGCGCCGGATTGAAACCGGCATACTGCGGGTCATAACCGGACAAGAAAGCCTCGAAGCCGCGGTCGAGCACATCCGCTCCTGCGTCTGTCAGCTTGTTGCTTGGCGCTGTAAGCTGACGGAGATACATTTCAATCTGAGCCCCGGTTTCCACGGCATCCTTCCGTCTCGATGTCCAGACCTCGTGAATACGGTTCAGGATGTCGGGAAATCCTGCACGGCCGTATTTGGCCTCCGGCGGAATATACGTCGCGGCAAAAAAAGGCTTGAGATCCGGTGTAAGGAACATCGACATGGGCCATCCGCCGCTTCCCGTCATTGCCTGGAGCGCCGTCATATACACCCTGTCGACATCCGGCCGTTCCTCACGATCGACTTTGACGCACACGACGAGCTTGTTCATCAGAGCCGCGATTGCGTCGCTCTCAAATACTTCCCGTTCCATCACGTGACACCAATAACAGGTCGAGTATCCGATCGAAAGAAAGATCGGCTTGTCCTCCCGGCGGGCTTTGGCAAAAGCTTCTTCCCCCCAGGGATACCAATCCACAGGATTGAAGGCATGCTGGAGCAGATAGGGGCTCTTTTCGCCCATAAGCCGGTTAGCCGGTTTTCGGTTGGCAGGATTCCTGTCAGTCATGGTCCCATTCGGCGCATTTGTCGGCTTCGGGTCAGGAAGATCTCGCATCATTTAGTGCGGAACTGAACCGGAGCCGGAACTCTTCGCATGGTAATCTCATTGTTAAACAGAGGCAACCGGAAGATCGTTCGGGCAAGAGAAGACTTCCCGGGAATGTAACTGAATGTGAGGCGAAATCCATTGCCAAAAGACCTGCGGATTTGTAACTTGAGTAATTACGACGAACCCTGAGGAGATATGAGAAGGAATTGTGGAATAGTGATTCTTATGGCGCTGGGTCTGACATCCCGGGCGGTGCCCCAGAACCCAACGTCGGTTTCAGGGCGTGTGCTCGAGTTTGAAACACGCCAGCCGCTCGAGTACACGAACGTTGTCCTGTTTACGGCAGCTGATAGCGCCCAAATCACAGGAACCGTCACCACAAGTGAAGGAAGGTTCGAGCTTTCAGGCATCCAACCGGGCGAATATTACCTCCGGCTTTTGTTTCTCGGCTTCGAACCGAAACACGTTGACATTGTCCTCGGTGAATCCCCGGAGAACCTTGGTGACATCCTCCTTTCGCCGACATCGGTTCTGCTCCGAGGCGTCGTTGTCGAGGGCGAGCGTCCGTCTCTCACATACCAGATCGACAAAAAAGTAATTGATGTCGGCCAGCTCTCGACAACAATTTCGGGAAATGCCGCCGAGGTGCTCGAAAATATCCCGTCTGTTTCGGTCGATATCGAAGGAAACGTCAGCCTCCGGGGCAGCAGTAATTTTACGGTTCTGATCGACGGGCGGCCGACAATCCTCGACGCACAGGATGTCCTCCAGCAGATCCCGGCAAGCTCGATCGGCAGGATTGAACTCATCACAAACCCGTCCGCCAAATACGATCCCGAGGGAACGGCCGGCATCATCAACATTGTGATGGCAAAGCAAGGCCGGAGAGGGTTGGGCGGATTAATGACCGCGAACGTGGGATTGAACGAAAAGTATGGCGGCGATTTTCTCCTCGAGTACAGAAACCCCGGATTCAGTGCCCTGTTCGGCGCCGATCACAACAACAGGTTCTTCCCCGGAACGGATTTGGATGAGAATTCCTACACGTATCAGGGAACCACGACGTATTCAAGAACCCGCGGCGAGACGCGAAGAGGCCGGCTCTCGTGGGGATTGCGCGGCGCCGTCGAGTTTGTTCCCGGGGCCGGGAATTTTCTTACGCTGGGTTTTCGCCACGGCCAGAGGGAGTATCAGCAAAACTCTGTGCTGCGACACGACCAATGGTCCGAGCCAACCCTCCAGCATTCGATCAATACCAATACAATTCATCGTCAGCGGGGCGGCGACTTCACGTCCGTCAATCTCAACTATCTCCACAAGTTCAATACGAATGGTCATGAGCTTAATGCCGACCTGCAACTTGGATTCGACAATTCGGATGAGTTCACGATCAGCGAGCTGCATGACGGTCCGAAGACCTTGAACGGAAGACGGACCACCGAGGCTGGCCCGGAAACCGAGTTCGAAGGAAAGATCGAGTATGTTTTACCGATCAGAGAGGGGCACCGGTTTGAAGCCGGCTATCAGGGTGAATCCGAGCTTTCAGAAGAGAATACCGGGCTTCGGGAATACGATACGGTTTCAGGGTCGTACCAAACGCTCTCCCAGTACACCCGAAAAGTGATTTATGACGAGAATGAGCATGCGGTCTATTCGTTGTATGCGGGCGAAATCGGTGCATTGGGATTCCAGGGCGGAATCCGGGCGGAATATACGCTTCGGAATATCCGCCTGAATGAGACAGGGGAGAAATTCCTCGTTGACCGTCTCGATTATTTTCCGACGCTTCATGCCTCGTACAAGTTCGGAAAAGTACACCAACTTCTGGCGAGTTACACGAGGCGAATCGACAGGCCCCGGGGGTGGGAGCTTGAGCCTTTTGAAACCTGGACGGATGCGAACAATGTGCGGAGGGGGAATCCCTCTCTAATTCCGGAATACATCGATTCGTATGAAATTGGGGGGCAGACTGTTCTCGGCGGAGTAGCGGTTTCCGGAGAGTTGTATCGGAAAGTCACGCATAATAAGATTGAACATATCAGGACCGTCTATGCCCAGGACGTGACTCTGAGGACAATGGATAACGTGGGGAAGGATTATTCCCTTGGGACCGAATTTCTGGCAAACTTCGATCTCATGAAAAGCTGGAATGTAAATCTGATTGGAAATCTGTATCACTATGCGATCGAGGGAGTGATTTTGGGAGAGGAGTTTTCACGTTCCAGCTTCAACTGGACCGCACGGATGAACAATTCCCTGAAATTCGGCAACACAACACAGCTTCAGCTTAACGGACGATTGCACAGTCCGACCGTATCATCGCAAGGACGGCGTGAAGGGTATGTGTCGGTGGATCTGGCCCTCAGGCAGGATTTTCTTGACAAACAGTTGTCGGTCATCCTGCAGGTGCGCGATGTCTTTGATACGAGAAAACGGGAATTTTCCTCAAACGGACCCGGCTTCTCAACCTACAGCTTCTCTGACCGCGAGTCACCGGTCATCATGCTCACCGTTCGGTACAGCCTGAACAACTTCAGGGAACATGAGGATCAGAGAAATGGCGAAGGAGAAGGCGAGTTTGGGGGTGAAGAGTTTTAAAGCAATCGCGCTATGGAAACGACCTCCCCCATGTACCTGAGAAAATGATCTCCGGGATCTCTTTTCGACGACTCGGAGATCGTTCTCTTTTTTCCAATTCTTCCGGCAAATCCGACGGGTCGCCAACGTATCCCAGGGCCATAGCAGCCACCGGGTCAAAGCCTTCCGGAATGTGAAGTACCTCCCTCGCTTTCTCATGATCGAATCCGGCCATTTGGTGGACGAAGAGACTGAGGGCCGTTGCCTGCAGAAGGAGGTTCCCCGTAGCCAATCCTACATCGTGAAACGCATGGCGATTGGGCTTTCCGTTCCGTTCGAAAAACATCCTGGCAACACTAAGCATCAGCACGGCCGCGTTGTCTGCCCACTTTCGATTCCCTTCCGTTAGACACTCGAACAGGGTCTTGAAATCTTCCGGGTAATCCTTTGTGGCGACGATGAATCGCCAGGGCTGCTCATTAAACGAGGACGGAGCGCGGCGCGCCGCCTCAAACAAAGTCAGTAGTTTATTCTTCTCAACAGGTTTATCCGAAAATGACCTGGGACTCCAGCGCTTCTGAATGAGAGGATGAATGTCGATGTCGGGATCGGATGAAGGTGTCATGATTTGAATTGTTCACAAGTCTCGTATATACACAAGGTAAAAAATCTCGGGAAGATGGCAAATATTTCAGGAAATAATCGCAACAGCAGGCGTTCAAAAACTTCCGTAGGTGCCTGTGAGCCACCAATTAGGTAGTGTCTCACTTTGAAAAGAGAAATCGCAGAGGCCTGCCTGCGTGCCGACCATATCTCTTCCGCCAAAGTCTCACGAATTCACTTCGGCAGGCAGGCGCAGAGGACGCGGAGCAACGCAGAGTAGATAACCCATAATTGCTCGACACTCTGCGATTCTCTGTTTATCCCGCCCGCCTTTGGCGGGACGAACTCCCCGCCTGACCGAGGAGAGTTCAATCACAGTCGGGCAGGGGCGACTCTGCGTTATTCTTTAAATAGGGCAAACAGACCCACTACTACCAATTACGTTGAATCGCAGATCAAAAATCGTTAGCGTATTTCAATGAACCGCCCGCCTTTTCCGCTGTCGCGATTGTTTTACGCGATAGCCATCCTTTCAACCTTGAACGGCGTGTCGTGTGCGCTCTTCTCTCCGGCACTGAGCATATCGCCTGCAACCCTTCGGGTGGAAGAACTGCAAAACGGGTATTTTGTCGAGATTAACATGGATCGGCCAGCCGATGATGTCACGACATTGCTGACGTATTCCAATTGGCTGACCATTACTGTTGCTGATACTTTGCTTGATACAACGGGCGTTGCAGTCTTCAGATCTGCCCATGTGGACTCCACGATAGTGCGTCGATTTGAGACAGCCACCCAGTTTTCCCTCCGTTTTGTAAGACCCGTATCGTCCGCGGAAGTGCTTCGGATGGCAGGCAGGAAGAACGTCACAATTTCCGTCTTCTTCGAGTGACCATTGGGAATTCCTGTTTGTTTTTTCCGGTAATTGTTTCTACTTTAGGACACTCCGGAGCCAATTCGCATGAAAAAAATCCTTGTAGTGGATGACGATAAAGCCCTTCGCATGGTTATTCTTGCGACGTTGAAGCAGAATGGATACCAGGTTTTTGAGGCGGAGGATGGTCTTGGCGGGCTCGATATGGCAAAACTCCACAAGCCCGACCTGATCATCAGCGATGTCTACATGGACAACATGAACGGTTTCGTCATGGTCGAATCGCTCAAGGAGGATGTGGAGACGGAAAACATTCCGGTCCTGATGATGACCAGCGCTGCACAAGCCACGGGGGCCTGGGAAACGTCCCTGGCTGCCGACTATCTTGACAAAGGCTTCTCGATGCCGGAACTTCTTGCACGCGTGAAAAAACTCCTGAAGTAATTCTTTTCCCCGACGTACCGACTTCCCCAGGGGGTATCGTGAACAAGGGAAGAACAATCCTGATTATTGATGATGAAGAGGCGATGCGGATTGCCTGTCGAGCCGTCCTCGAAGAGGTCGGGTTCACGGTGATCGAAGCGTCCAATGGCAGTGATGGCCTTGCCAAAGCGATTGAAATCATGCCGGATCTAGTATTGTGCGACATCGAAATGCCGGGAAAAAACGGATTTGAAGTTCTGGAATTGTTCCGGGCCAACACAGCAACCAACGCCGTCCCTTTTGTTTTTCTGACGGGCAAATCGGCGCGCAGTATGGTGCGGAAAGGGATGGACCTGGGGGCGGATGACTTTCTGACCAAACCGTTTACCGCCACTGAACTTCTTTCCACCGTCAAGAGTCGCCTTCAAACAAGGATAAAACTCCGGGAAGAAGCCGAAGGAAAGCTGGAGGAATTACGCCAGAACATCAGCAGCTCCGTTCCGCATGAACTGCGGACTCCGCTTACAGGAATCCTCGGCTTTGGGGCCGTTCTCAAAGAACAGGCAGGTTCCCTCAGCGCAGAGGATCTCAAAGAGATTGCGGACCATATTCTCGGTTCGGGCCAGCGGCTTCAACGTACCCTGGAGAAGTTCTGGAAGTATTCGGAAATCATGTTTCTTGCACAAGACGAAAAACAACGGCAGACTCTGCGATCCGAAACACTGCAGAAACCCCACGTGGCCATCCGGGTGGCCGCGAACGAGGTTACAGAGCATTATGGACGTTCCGATGATTTGCGTCTCTCATTGAATCCGGACCTTTGTGTTCGGATCCACCATGCGCACTTGCCGTTACTGATGAAGGAAGTGCTCGACAATGCCTTCAGGTTTTCGAAAACCGGCACGGAGGTTTCTGTGAGTTGTTCGGCGGATCCCGGCAGATCGCGCGCAGTCATCGAGGTACAGGATCACGGAAGGGGAATGGCGAGGGAACAAATCGCCCGGATTGGCGGTTTCATCCAGTTTGGCCGCCATCATCAAGAGCAGCAGGGACTTGGTCTCGGCCTTGCCATTGCAAGAGAGGTGACCCGTTTGTATGACGGTGAGTTCTCAGTAACAAGTGAAGAGAGCAAAGGAGTAACCGTGACCATCACCCTGCCGCTCTGCCCGTAATTCCCCGGGCAATTCCGGTGGGTGTGTAACATAGTTCTTGATCGGTTCGTAGAGAGGGAAAAACGGAGGAATCGACGATGATTCGGAATGGTTTCCGTCGTGTCATTGCATTTGTAATTCCCCTGCTTCTCTTCGGTTGCGTCTTTTTCAAGACAAGGTATGAGGAAATTCCGCCCAACCTCCTGCCTCTGGCTGACCCGGTTACGCTGTCAGATTCAACCTGGAATTGGCGGGTGAAGTCATTGGGTGGACCCGAGGAGACACTGGCTGTCTGGAACGGTGAGCCTCTGTTTTTGAATTTCTGGGGAACCTGGTGTCAGCCGTGCGTTGTTGAAATGCCGGGGATGCAGCGGATGTACGACTCGTTGCGTACGGATGGTGTCCGGTTTCTTTTTGTTTCAAACGAGCGGGAAGCACCTGTGCAGCAGTTCATTGAAAAAACAGGATATACGCTTCCAATTTATGTTGCAGTTGAGGATATTCCTCCGCAGCTTTTGACAGGATTATTTCCAACCACCTTCTTGATCAACAGGAAAGGGCAAATCGTTTTCAGGCAGGTTGGTTCAGCAAAGTGGGATGACCCGTCGGTCCTCAAAGCTGTTCGATCCTTCGCGCTCAGCGACCAAAATTAATCGAAATTCTCAGCGGCAGCCGATCCCCCCTCGGTATGCGGTTCCTCGTGCTTCCCCCCATGCACAGGAGCCGCCGCCGCTGAGTTTTGTTTTCCCTGAAGCCCTTCCCGGAAGGAACCCGGTCCAATGGCTGTGCGATCTGTTCTCATCTCTCTGACCGTTCTCCTGTTCACCGGTTGCGCCGTAACTGCAAGAATTGAAGTTCCCGAAGTCTCCGGATTGCGGTGGTACAAAGGCAACACGCACACGCATACAACCATGAGCGACGGAGATTCAAGTCCCGAGGTCGTTGCCCGGTGGTACAAAGAGAACGGATATCACTTCCTGGTGCTGTCCGATCACAATGTCTTTACGGACCCGGCCGTATTGCAGGACATTGTGGATTCATCCTTCCTTTTGATCCCCGGGGAGGAGTTAACGTCCAGTTTCGAAAATAAACCGGTTCATGTGAACGGATTGAATATTCCGCATGTTCTGGAGCCTCAGGTGGATACGACACTCCTGGGGACTATTCAGAAGAATGTGGATGAAGTACGTCGTGTTGAAGGGGCTCCCCATATCAACCATCCGAATTTCGGCTGGGCTATCGACGAGGTGACGCTTTTGCAGGTCCGGAATAACAAATTGTTGGAGATTTTCAACGGCCACCCATTTGTCCATAATCTGGGCGGAGGAGGAAAGCCGGGACTCGAAGAGGTGTGGGATTTTCTCCTGTCTTCTGGAATGAGGATTTACGGGATCGCTGTGGACGACGCGCATCATTTCACGGGAGAATTCCGGGCGAACCGGACGAATCCCGGAAGAGGGTGGATTGTTGTCCTCGCACGATCGCTCGACCCTGACGAAATCATTCAAAATCTGGAGAATGGACTATTTTACGCGAGTACGGGCGTCGAGCTGGAGGATGTGATCATCGGCAGTTCGAGACTCGAGGTGCGTATCAGACAACGATCGAATTTCAGATACAGGACAGAATTTATCGGATCCGGCGGGGAAGTACTTCAGATATCGGAGGAGACATCGGCGGTGTACGAAGTCCGGGGGGAAGAGGTCTACGTCAGGGCAAAAGTGCAGGACTCAGGTGGAGCGGTCGCGTGGGTGCAGCCCGTGTTTGTCGAAAAACGATGACCCCGGTAACAGGATTTTTTCAATGTATCCCAAATTTGCCTGCTCGCATCGCCGTAAACGGCGACGCTTGCCGAAAAAACCATCCTGAAGGATGGTAAAAAGATGATAGTCCCCGGAATGTAGCTCGGGACTCTCCCGCTCCCTCAAATTGGACGCGCTGGAGGAGTCCCTTTGGGAAAGGGATGGCTTCGCCACCGTCCCGAGATGAGTCAGTTATAATTCGGAATGTGGCAGAAAACGGAACTTAACAAGAAAGGAGTTCATCATGAGATTCATATCCAATTTAAACCGATTCGGCGACGCGGGACGTTTGGTTCTGCGGTTGGCGATTGGCATTATTTTTCTTGTTCATGGAACGATGAAATGGAGTATGTGGAATATGGAGCCATCGGAACAACTGTCGGCCTCCATGCTTACCATTATCAAGATTCTCTCCATCGCAGAACCATTGGGTGGCGTTGCGATCATTCTCGGGTTGTTGACACCTTATGCAGCCATTGGACTGAGTATCATCATGATCGGTGCAATCAATGCGAAGATCAATCTGATGAACATCGGCTTTGCGGCTCAACAGACCACAGGGTGGGAATTCGACTTCCTGATCCTCTCCGGCCTGGTGTGTATTCTGTTCATAGGCGCCGGCAAGTTTTCTGTTGATGGACGTCTGTCGAAGGAGTAGGTGTCGTCGGCCCCAGGGTCATACGTACGGCGACTGAGACCTCATCGCCGTATGAGCCAGCGCCGCTTCCATTAGATAGACGGAAGCGATACCAGAAGTAAAGCAATAGTTGGAATATTGGAATGAGAACACGCGGTAGCCGCAAACTTTACGTTTGCGGAGAGGGCCCAAGGGCATGTTGTTGGAACCAGGATTCACAGGATTAGAAAATTGAGGAAACACAAAACCGAAAGAAACAAAAAGAAATAAAAAATCAAAAAGAAAACATAAAGGAAAGCTTGTCACGTCGAAGATTGGTTTTCTTTTTGCCGTTT
>Ga0302046_10005905_pt1 | contig 10737 bp, 20 predicted proteins | sample RVTome_11_FD_200261 | JGI IMG/M metagenome (GOLD analysis project Ga0302046, IMG submission 200261) | Soil microbial communities from uranium-contaminated site in the Upper Colorado River Basin, Wyoming, United States - RVT147D111 (version 2) ... | reverse complement strand
ACCATCGCCATAGCCATTGCCATCGCCATTGCCACCGCCGTCGCCATCGCCATAGCCACCGCCGTCTCCAGAACCATCGCCACCGCCATTGCCAACGCCATTGCCACCGCCGTCGCCATCGCCACCGCCATAGCCGCAGCAGTCGCCCGCTTTGGAGGTAAAATTATAGTCGGCATAATTTAAATAGGTAGTCAAAATTTCCCTCCGTCGCCTTTGTTATAGCCACCGCCATAGCCGTCGCCATCGCCCGAACCGCGCCCATCGCCATCTAAAGAATCAGTCACATTTCCCTCCGTCGCCATCGCGATAGCCACCGCCAGTGCCACTGCCATTGCCCCAGCCATCGTCACCGCCATCGCCACGGCCCCAGCCATCGCCGGTGCCCCAACTGTTGCCGCAGCCACCGCCACCGCCGTTGCCATCGCCATAGCCACCGCCACCGCCCCGGCCATAGCCATTGCCGTTGCCATTGCCATTGCCATTGCCCCAGCCATCGACACCGCCATCGCCCCAGCCAAACCCCCCGCCGTTTCCCGCGCCCCAGCCAATATCATCTAAAGCATCAGTCACATTTCCCTCCGTCGCCATCGCGATAGCCACCGCCATTGCCATTGCCCCAGCCCGAGCCGTTGCCATGAAAAGAATTAGTCAAATTTCCCTCCGTCGCCATCGCGATAGCCACCGCCATTGCCAACGCCATTGCCCCAGCCATCGACACCGCCATCACCACGGCCCCTGCCATAGCCGTTGCCGACGCTGTTGCCAACGCCATTGCCATTTCCACAGCCACCGCCATTTCCAAAGCCATCGCCATTGCGCCAGAAATCGGCATTTAAAGAATCAATCAAAATTGCCTCCGTCGCCTTTGTTATAACCACGCCCCTCTCCCCCTCCGGAACCGCTTCCTTGTCCCGCAGGGGTGCCATAACCCAAACCAAATCCCCATCCATCTCCCAAACCATCGGAAAAAGAGTAGCCGCTGCCGACTCCATCGCCGCGGCCTAATCCAAGGAATTCATGGTTTTCAGACATGAGCCGTCCATACGGGAACTGATGCTATAGAAAGCCGCGCCTTCTCTGTACAATCCAATATCTCAATAGCTTCCGTGACAAGAACGGAATCGACTTCAACGGGGAACTTACAGTTTTCGGGTTTAGAAACTCCTTTCATGCAAAGCTCTGATAATGATGCACTTCCATCCCAGTACCAGAGCCTTCTTGCCTTTTTCAGCACAACTTCTTTATCGTCTCTCGAAAACAAATAGCCCGCAAATACACCCGCCGAATACGTTCTCACAATCACATATTTCAAACCGCTGTAATCGGGTTCTTCTGAAATCAGTTGGTATTTTTTTCCGTCTCTTTCGATTATTTCGCTCATTTTTTTTCCTTAAGGTTTGTGTTTAGTTAGCATATTGTAAATACAATACAAGATTTTCTCGCGGTTTTCCAGTTTAAACCATCAGCTGTAAGACAAAAAATTGTATATAGAGGGTAATCGTCCCGTCGCAAGCTGATATTTCGAAAGTAACTCAGTCAGTAAGTTAAACGGAACCACACACAAATGGTCACCGTTTCTCAGATCCGTTGAACACACTTTATAGCCCTGTATGATATACTCAAAACCACCACCATCAGTTAAGTTAGAGTAGAAACTATCCATTGAATACTCACCGTATTGACTATTTTCTGAACAAAACGCGACGCAATCCCCTCGCTTTAGCCATGGGGTCAAGGAGCGGAATTAAATTAAAGGTTCGTATTCTTGTTAATTCTGCCATCTGCTAAACTTAACCCAACAAGTTACGGTCGGTAATGTCGCCAAAGCAAATGTCCCACAAGACAGCTTGGCGAGACGTCAAGTTTGGCAATCAATCCGACGTATTGTAAGTTTTAGGTTTAAGGTGCTTGTTACAGAATCTAAGATGGCCTCGGAACGAGGCTCGAGAGCGATAGAATCGCCCAACACCCATTCCGCTGTATGCCGTTTGGCTCTGTTGCCGGAATCCCCTAGCTTTAGCCATGGGGAGGTTCAAGTTTTGCGTGATTCGACTTGGTCATTAATTGTAAATTTTCTATTCTATTATCAAGTTTATTTTCGTTTATGTGATGAACACACTCGTTTTTTTTAAGGTCTCGTCCGATATGATCTTGCATATTTTTTATATGTTCTTTTATTCCTTTTCCATCACCTAAAGATAAAACCTTGTAGCCATTTTCCATCCAAAATTCTGATTTTTTCTTTCCTCTTCTAAATACACCCGAACATTCTAAAGAACATAAAAACTGTCTTGTATGCTTTGGAATAAATTTTTTTTCGCAACAAAGGCACTTTTTTTCGATTGTTTTCTTATGAAATTCCGATTTACATTTGACCGAACAAAAAACAAATTTGAAGTTTTTTTTTCTATATAAACTATTTAAAACTGTCCTTTTTTTCTTACAGTTTTTACATGCGTAAGTTGTTCTGTCTGCTTTTTCAATAAATTTTTGTATTTTTGGAGCATTAGCACATTTTTGGGAACAGTATTCTTTTTTGCTTTTCTTGCTTAAAATAAATTCTTTTTCACAAATCAGGCACTTTTTAGTTTGATATGTGGATTTTGCTTTGCACTCAACAGAACAAAATTTTTGATGTTTATGACAAAAAGATACTTTTTTTTCTTTATGACAAAATTTACATTTTATGATGACTTTAGTAGATGTTGAAGATTTTTTTTCATCTCGGTAACATCCACAACTTTTCGTTTTTCCATTTTTGACATTGTGTCCATTGACTAGTCGCTCAGTTCCACAATCACATATGCATAAATAATTTCCATTTCCTTCATAGGATAAGACATTCCAACGGTTAAATTTTTTTCCTGCAATATCGATCTTTTTCATAATACCATTTTACTTGGTATTATTTTTTCACAATATTGATTTTTATGGAATACAAATCTGTCACAATCGCCAATTTACTGCGGGCAAGTGGGGTCAAAAAACCCTTGACCTCCGTAAATACCACATCAACTTGATCATCGCCGCCAGGGGCCCAGAATTCCATGAAATCGAGTTTGTAGACTATCCCACCTGGCAATCGAAATGGGACTTGTTCAAGATAAAACAAAAGATCCCCCGATTTTTTTGCAAGCTCAAGCCTTTTAGCGTAATCGGCTTCTAGCTTTGATGCGTAGCGGACTCCGTTGTAGGCGGTTGGGCAGTTTCCGTATTTTGATTTTGGTCTGGGGAGGCGGTATTTTTTCAATCAGGACACCTAAGATTTACGGTTTGCGCTCCGTCAAAACAGACGAATCTTCTATCTTTTTTATTGAAGTCTTTTATGAGTGTGCCCTTTTTGAATCCGAGATGAGTCTTATCATTGCGATCCATAGTCCATCCGAGTTTTGTTTGATTTTCGATGACTGTTTTTTCCCATTCCTTTTGTTCCATATCAATCCTCCGATGATAAAGAAATGATTGCATAACCATTCCAAAAAAAAATATAAAAATATATATAAAGATATAAATTATTTGTTCCATTTTAAAAATACTCTATATTTTCAATGTTTATGCTCTTTTTTTTAAAAAAACGAAAACCACCAAGATTGCTCTTGATGGTTTTTTGCTCGTCAGCTACTCTCGTAGCTTAGTCTTACGACCCCAACAGTCCAAGACTAACATATTTGCTTAATATGTTACAGGATTATAGGGGTCGCAAGATTTAAAATGAATACGAACAAACATTTTAATTCGAGGTTCCTATGTCAAATGCTCCCAATTGCACGCAAAAACCTTCTCAGAAACTAGAATTTCCATACATTGCCGTCATTCCCTACAAGGTTATGGCCGATACTGATATTGAGGCTAATGCAAAGCTCCATTATGCCTGTTTAGCTGGACTCTCAAAAAAAGAGGGGTATTGCTGGGCAACCGATGAACAGCTTGCGGAAATGCACGGTGTTTCAACGAGGCAAATTAAAAGATGGAACAAAAGTCTTGAAGAGCACGGACACATCACACGTGAAACTGAGAATGATCCTTACAGGGACGATGAGGGGAAATTGCTCTGGAAAAAAAGCAGAAAATTTTACGTTAACGAAGGGTTTTCAAAAAATGTTTGCGAAGGTGACAAAAATGTCACCATCGACGAAGGTGACAAAAATGTCACCATCGACGAAGGTGACAAAAATGTCACTTATAAAGATATAATCTCTAAAGATAAAATATCTAAGATAAAACGTAGCTCGGACTCGCAAAGCGAGTCAGAGCAGAAAACTGCTGATTTTATTTTTTCTTCTTCTCAGCTTAAGTTTGTAGGAATCACTGACTTAGACATGCAATCATGGGAGGAGGCGTATCCAGAAATCGACATTGTCCGTGAAATAAAGCGTGCAGAGCAGTGGATCTTGAGCAATCCCACCAAGGCACGTAAGAAGCTATGGCGTAAATTTCTTACTGGCTGGTTTAGTCGAGCAAATGACACAGCGGAGAATAGGAAGGCATATTCACAAATTAGCGGCGTAAGGAGCGGCGACCGCAAAACACTAGGTTCTGACGGTAAACCTGCCCATAGTCCTGCGGAGGGTTTATTTTGACTTCTTGGATTGATAAATGTGGATGGGACATGTCATATAAAATAATGAAAGGCAAAAACCCGTCATCATCAGACGAACTAAAATCCGATTTAAAGGCATTTGCAGCCTCTCTACGGGGTTTTTTTCTGATATCTGGAACTAATGGCGTTGGGAAGACGTTTTGTGCAGGAATGGCCGCCTGTGAAGTTTCGAGACTAAATAGCGAAAGGCCGATGACAGTCAAGCAAACACAAATGCATGATATGATGCTTAAAGAAAACAAGGAATATGGGAACGCGCTGTATGCCGCTTCCAGGTTTAAAGAAGCGAATTTTCTTGCTATTGATGATCTGGCCGCAAATCTCCGTCGTCCCTCTGACGCTTTAGTAGAATTTCTCTATAAAGTGATTGATTTCAGGTATGATAATAATAAAGCGACAATGATAACGACTAATGCGAACTCAAAAGAAGTGAGGGATTTTTTTGGAGACGCTCTAACGTCTCGTATGTGTTCCGGAGTGTGTTATCGCATTGACGGGCCAGATAGGAGGTTCTCGGAAAAATTTTAAAAAAGTTAATCGTATTCTTGTTAATTCTGCCATCTGCTAAACTTAACCCAACAAGTTACAGTCGGTAATTTCGCCAAAGCAAATGTCCCACAAGACAGCTTGGCGAGACGCCAAGTTTGGCAATCAATCCGACGTATTGTAAGTTTTAGGTTTAAGGTGCTTGTTACAGAATCTAAGATGGCCTCGGAACGAGGCTCGAGAGCGATAGAATCGCCCAACACCCATTCCGCCATATGGCCGTTTGGCTCTGTTGCCGGAATCCTCTGGCTTTAGCCATGGGGAGGTTCAAAAGGCCGTTTTGTTAATTTCAGGGCGGTATCAACGAGAAACCCTAGTTGTCTAGGGTTTTCTTTTTTTATAAAATTTGACAATAATTCTACGGTGGATAAAATGGGGTTGTCCAGTTACTCCTTTGTTTTTGATATACTTCCAATTAAGTCTTGGCCCTCTCTTTGAGAGGGTTTTTTCTTGCTCTAAAAACATCAGGCCTTTAGACTGTTAAACGAGATTAGACATCGATGATCCTTTTTTTTGTGAGTGTTTGCAAGCGCTAAACATAGAGAGGATCTGACGCTCAGAAATGAGCGTCTTTTTTTTTGCAGAAAAAAACCCCCAGAAATGGGGGTAACCTCGGGCGGAGGTTTAAAGGAGTACAGTTTTATCCCTGACGGCGTAAAACCCCAGCCTTTAGGCGTGGGGATATAAGCCGCCTCTTTAAATTAATTTCTCATATTCTTGTTAATTCTGCCATATGTTAAACTACTGTTACCTTTAAAGGTCTACCACGGGGCTCGTGGGATGTTAAGCCTTTGGAGATTGTGTAAGACTTTCCGCTCCCAGTGGAGCCGAAAGCTACGGTCTGAGAATTAGGAACCTGGAACGCGAGAACTAGGAATCCCCTGGCTTTAGCCATGGGGAGGAGGTCAACATACTCTATGCTTCCATTTGTACAACAAGAATATTTTTTCGTTTTTCTTTAACTTTGACTTGCGTATTTCCTGCTATTATGTTATCATTTAGCTAAGTTTGACAAACCAAAGGAGTGAAAATGTACTGGCCGCAATTCGACAAAAAAGAGATTGACGCTATGCACGGCGTTGAGGACGAGTTAGAAAAAAATGCTGATTATGACGAAACTGTATTTCAGTATTTTCACATCGTCGACGTTTTAGACGAGAGGGATTTAGAAGATTTCGAATATTTAAGTTAAAATAAAAGGAGTTCAAAATGTTAAATATAGGTGCACTTATAGGACTACTTGAAGTATATATAGATACTTTTAGTCAGATAAAAGGAAATTTCAATTGTCTAATTGAAACACACGAAGATTATATTAACGATTTAAAGACTGTTATTGTCGATATTGACGCTGTAACGAACGATACTAAAGACACTATACGCAGGTTAAAAGAGGAAAAAAACGATGTCTGAAATTATACCATCAAAACATGAAATGGAAGTTTTTAATCAAATGGCTCAAGCTGCTTCAAAGTCTCCTATTTATAAGAGATGGGGTGGCTTTGAGGGCATATTGATGATCTTATTGACAGCCAGAGAGCTGGGTCTTCCACCAATGATGTCGCTTAATGGCGGCATCAATAACATCCTAGGTAAAATAGAGCTGTCAGCGAGATCGATGAATGGTCTTATACGCCGAGCGGGTCATCAAGTGATTACTATTACCAGCGGCGATACTATATGTACTCTGAAAGGTGTTCGCGCTGACACGAAAGAAGAAATGGAAGTTTCGTTTTTTATTGAAGAAGCCAAAAAAATGGGCCTCCTAAAACAGGGCTCTGCTTGGGAAAAAACACCTAATGATATGCTTTATGCAAGAGCTTTGTCCCGCCTTGCACGGCGTTTGTTTCCCGATGTTATCGGCACATGCTATGTTGAGGGGGAAATTCCTCGGACTAAAAGCGATGAAATAGACGTTATAGAAGATCTATCAAGCCAAACGATCTCAGGGAATGAGGTTGCGTTTCTTAACGATCTAATTGGCGACGATCAGGAAACTAAAGACAAGTTGCTGACTCATTATCAGATAAAATCATTTGAAGAATTGAGGGCTGATAAATGGGATTCTGTTATGGTCTCTGCCCGAAACTATATCAATCGACTAAAGGAGCAAAAAGATGATTCAGCAGAAGTCGCCTGAATGGTACGAACTAAGAAAGAGAAAGATAGGGGCTAGCGATGCCCCTGTTATTTTGGGGGTATCCCCTTTCAAAACGCCGTATGAGCTTTGGCTTGAGAAAATGGATTTTTCCCAGCAGCCTGAAAACGATGCCATGAGATTCGGCAATGAGATGGAACCTCTTGTTCGGGAGAGGTTTTATCAAGAGATGCAAATACCTGTAATACCGCAGGTATGTTTCCACGGGGAACACACATGGCTTATGGCCTCTCTTGACGGCCTTTCCGCTGATGGCAAAACAGCAGTTGAGATCAAGTGTCATAGGAGTCCTACAGACTTTAATTATGTAAAGGATAGCGGAAATGTGCCTGAAAAATACTATCCTCAGGTACAAGTACAGATGGAGGTTTTGGATCTCAACCGCATATTTTACATGTGTTTTTTTGACAATGACTTTCACATAATCGAGGTTGAGAGGGATGTGGATTTCATTCGAGATATGATCCCGAAGCTAAGGGCTTTTTATGAGTGTATGCTCCATGCTACGCCTCCCCCCTTGCTTGATAAGGACAAGGAGCATCGCTCTGACAACGAATGGAAAAACTTAGTGGCGCAATGGCTGGCCATAGACGAAGAGATAACTATTTTGAAGGAAAGGCAAGATATGTTACGAACGAGTATTATTAAAGCTGCTAATGGAAAAAGTGTCGAGGGTGCAGGGATTATGCTGACTAAAAGTGTGAAAAGAGGCTCTGTAGACTACAGCTTGATTGAAGAGCTAAAAAATATGGATCTCGACAAGTATAGAAAAGAGTCTAAAGAAGTATGGACAATAAGGAAGCAAAAACTTGAAGAATAGTAAATCAAAAAAACCCGCTGCCTGCTCAAGCGGCGGGAAAGTTAAAGAGGGAAAAATGGATGGTAGCACTATTGCTTTTTGGCTTATCACTTTTTTTGTCATCGTTATGCTGGGTGTTTTCTCACAATTTTTCTATGGGCCTGACAATGCGGTTGAACAGTCGGTGGAAAAAATGCTTCAAAAGACGGTAGATTTGGATATAGATTTCAGCCCAGACTATTAACCATTTGCAAAAGGCACATTGATAATGTCAACGGTCTCTGTTGTTTCTTCTGAGATAGCAGCGATCTGGCTGCCAGATAGGTGCCGGATGCTTGCCGGCTCGAAATAGTCGTCGATGTCGATTTCCTTGTACCCTAGTTTAATGCCGCGCTCTTTTGGCGGACATGTTTCAGGTTTGATATCTAGACACCAATGCATGTGGCAATTGCAACTGGTCAGAAAAATAAGTGGCAGCAGTAATAAAAACTTTTTCAAAGTTTGCTCAATCCTTCTTCAATCAAATGCATCTTCTGTTCAATTACGATCATAGCAGATTCAACAGGATTATGCACATACAATTTATATTCGTCTTCTTGAATCAAAAGCTGCACGCCTATTAGCAACCCGCGGAGGTGGTTGAGTTCGTCGCGCATCTTAACAACAATTACCCTTACATTTTCGTCGTCATCATCATCAAATTCAATTTTATCTCTGCTCATGTTTTTCCTCTAAAAAAACTAGGTATTCTTCCAGTATATTGTTTGCTGTTGTAATTGATAGAAGTGTTTCTCTCGATTTAGTTGCTTGGGCGTTGTTGTGTTCTATCCAGCCCTGTACGAAAGCTTTTTTAATTTCGTATGCTTTTTTATCAATAGAGGTCATTTTGATAGTTTAACCCACCTTGAACCTGAAGGTGCAATCCCGCAATCAGAAGCTGGGTAATCTGTTTTTTTGTATTCAAAGCTGCCTATTTTTACTATGGTTCCTGCCGGTGCATTAGAAAAAAATTCGCCTATTGTAGAATATCTAATTGGACCACAATCACATTTGTAGTAACCATCAGACATGTCCAATTTTCTATAATTTTCGCATTTATCGCAATATATTTCGGGTTCGGATTTCAAGCAACACTCTCAATCCAAGAAATGGTTTTTTCTAGACGTTTGATTTCAGATTGCAATTCGTCCATGCGCTGGTTGTACACATTGAGCTTGTCGGTGTTTTCGTCGTTAATCGTTTCTTGCTTAAGCATCCATTTGTAAACCTTTCCGAGTCTTCCAAATAATCCCCTACGGATATTATGCACCTGCTCTTGAATTTGTCTATCGCGTTCAGCCAGTTGTTTTAATTCGTCGAGCTCTTCAAACAGATCAAGTTGATATTCCATCTAATTTTTTCCTGCTAATTAATAAAAGCCATTCCATTCCAATCCCTTCCTTTCCGTTCCGGTCCTGTCCATTCCTTTCCTGTCCATTCCCCTCCCCTTTCCAATTTTGTTAAAAATGTTTACCGCCGAAGGAGTTTGTTAAAAAAGCCATTCCCTTCCTTTCCTCTCCTATCCTTTCCCATCCTTTCCACTCATATTTTGTTAGTTCCTTAAAAAATATGGGCGAGCCCATAAATATGGGCGATAATACTTAAAACGTGACTAAATTATATATGTTGTATATATTAAAAAAAATACGAAACAAAAATTTAAAGGTATTGTATGTTCAAAAAATATCCCCAAGATATTCCAGAAGAAAACAAGAAGATTATCGCCGTTCACAATGGCAAAGCATACGTGACAGAATATATCCGAATGAACGAAAAAGTCCCTGAAAACGAGCTTCCAGAGGGCATCCTTCAGGCGATCAGAAAATCGGAAAACCGATGGTTTGCTGACGTTCCCTTGTCAAAAGAAGATTATTTGTCAGGAGAATATAAAAATATGGTTGTTCACTTTATTGATTTTCCTGAGGAATTAACCGATCCTTCCTGAGGAATTTGTTCAGAGCAATAGTCCTTTAATTTATGCGCTGGGCCTTCTAAAGATTCAAAACAATTTTCACAGATAAACAAATTGTTAAAATGAAGGTTTTCTAAACCAATATTGTATAAGTGTATCATTGAATCTAATTCCTTAATTTTACATTTACTACAACACATATAACCTATCATTGATCTTGGTTTTTTACAGATAACATGAAATTTCCGTATATTATTTTGGGTGATATACCCTTTAAAAAATAGCGATTTCCCTATAAGCATAAGCCATCCTTTTTTTTCATTTTATCAATTTTTTGCTTTAAATATAAATTCTAATTAAAATTAAGTTAGCAAACATAATGTTTGCGTCGTTAAGGATTGGCCATCCTGTATGTCTCCGTTTAGGCAGCGACGCATACCTTCTTGAAACGGCAAGGAGTTTTAAGAAGCGTATCTTACATGGCCTTTTCAGAAATAAAATCAGACTTTGAAGAAGCTTGGCTTGAGTCCAAAACGAATTATTCCAACTATTGGGGAAGAACCGAGGATGTGATTCGTGCGGCGGCTGGCAAGTCCTATACACACAACGAATACAACTGTTTAAAACAAGACAGAAGAGAGCCTCTTGAACTTCCGCTAATTAAGTCAAAGATCAACTTTTTC
>Ga0302046_10005904_pt1 | contig 10740 bp, 8 predicted proteins | sample RVTome_11_FD_200261 | JGI IMG/M metagenome (GOLD analysis project Ga0302046, IMG submission 200261) | Soil microbial communities from uranium-contaminated site in the Upper Colorado River Basin, Wyoming, United States - RVT147D111 (version 2) ... | reverse complement strand
CTGGCTGAGCGACACGGGTTTCTCGATGAAGTCGAGCGCGCCGAGGCGAGTCGCCTCGACGGCCGTATCGACGGTGCCGTGGCCCGACATCATGACGACGGGGCCGAGCGAGCCCGAGTCGGCCCATTCCTTGAGCAGCGAGATGCCGTCGGTATCCGGCATCCAGATATCGAGCAAGGTCAGATCGAAATGGTTCTCGCGTCTGGCCTCGCGCGCGTGCGCGGCATCCTCGGCCGTCGTGACGTCGTAGCCTTCCTCGCTCAGGATCTCGTCGAGCAGCTCGCGAATGTTCGCTTCGTCGTCGACGACCAGAATCCTCGCATCGCTCACGCGCGCTTCCTCCTGTGCCGCGCTCTGCGCACGGCGCCTGCGCTCCGTTCGGCTCCGGGCAGTGGCAGCAGTATACTGACCTCGGCCCCGCGCCGCGTCTTGTTGCCGGCATGGATCTGGCCGCCGTGCTCCTCGACGAGCTTCCTGACGATCGCGAGCCCGAGCCCCGTGCCCTTGTCCTTGCTCGTGACGTACGGCAGAAAGGCCTGGTCGATGATGTCGGCAGCGAAGCCCGGACCGTTGTCGCTGACGACGATCTCGGCGTAGGCGCCGTCGGCGAGATCGCGCTGCCTCGTCGCGATCGCGATCTCGGCATCCTCGAGGCCCTCGACGGCCTCGCTCGCGTTCCGCATCAGATTGTGCATGACCTGCCGCAGGCGCCCGATGTCGGCCTCGACCATGGGCAGCGTCCGATCGAGATCCATGCGAATCGTCACGGGCGGCACCTGGTGCCGGTAGAGCTCGGTCACCTCGCTGATCACGGCGTTGACGTCGAGCGGCGCGAGCTCGATGTCGGGCACCCGGGCGTATTCGCTGAACGCGTCGACCATGCCCTTCATCGCGTCGACCTGCTGGATGATCGTGTGCGTCGCGCGGTCGAGCAGATCGAGGTCGTCGCTGCCGTCGGTCAGATAGCGGCGCCGGACCCGCTCGGCCGACAGCTGGATCGGCGTCAGCGGATTCTTGATCTCGTGCGCCAGGCGCCGCGCGACCTCGCCCCAGGCGGCTTCGCGCTGGGCCTGCATCAGCACCGTGATGTCGTCGAAGACGATGACGTAGCCCTGCCCGTCCCCGCCTTCGGTCGGCAGCCCCGTGCAGGCGCAGATCAGCTCGCGATTGCCGCGATCGCCGCGCAGCGTGATCTGCTCGCGCCACTCGGTTCTGCCGGCCTCGAGGTGCCGCGCGCAGATGCCGAAGAATTCCTTCAACAGCGGTTTCGTCGCGGCAAGCTCGACGAGCGACTCGCCGACATGCTGCTCGAGCTCGACGCCGAGGATGTGCCCGGCCGCCTTGTTGGCCGTGCGGATCGAGAGGTCCGACTCGAGCGAGACGACGCCGGTCGACAGGCGCGCCAGGATGACCTCGAGCTTGCTGCGCTCGCCTTCGAGGCGCCGCTCCGAGTCGCGCGCCTCCTGCCTCGCGAGCGCGAGCCGTTGCGTCATGTTGTTGAACGAGTTGACGAGAAAGCCGATCTCGTCGCGCTGCGCGAGCGGCACCTTGGTATCGAAGTCGCCGCGCGCGACGGCGCGCGTCCCCTGCATGAGCTGCTGGATCGGCGAGATCAGGCGCTGCGCGACGAAGAAGGCGGCATAGACGGCGGCGAGAATCGCGACGAGCAAGACGACGCTCTGGACGACCACGAATATCCAGCCGAGGATGCTCTTGGTGGCCTCGAATTCGCCGAGATCCTGCTGTCTTTCGAAGACCTGCTGCAACGGCGCAGCGATTTCCGGGGGCAGCGGGAACCGGCCCCAGAGAATCGGCGAGCCGCCGGCTTGCGCCAGACGAAGAGCGGCGTGAAGCTCGGAGACCTCCGGCAGCACCTCCAGCTTCACGACGCCGGTCTTCGCCTCGGCTTCCGCCGCCGTGAGCTGTCCGAGCAGCACGGCGTCGATGACGTCGGGCGCGGAGCTGTCGCGCCCGCCCGGGTGGACACTGAGCCTCGAACCCTCGGCCGAGTAGAGCGCGATCTCGGCCGCGCCGGCGCCGGCCCAGGTCCCGGCCAGCCGGCTCTGAAGCCCCGCCGGCTCCGCCCCGCCGAGACCCTCGGCGAGCTGCCTGAGCCGCGCGAGGCTCGCCTGCTTGTCCGGCTCGAGCGCGCCGTCCATCAGCTCGAACGCCGCCTCGAGCGCCTGATCGAAGTCGACCGGAAACCAGTCGTCCATCCCCTTGGTGATGAAGACGACCGAGAACAGGTAGAGCACGACGAGCGGCGCGGCCGCGACGGCGACGACGAGCCCGACGACGCGGGCCTCGAGCCTCGAGCCCGGCACGAAGCGGCGATAGTCGCGCACGAGACGGACGAGCCGGCGCACAATCAGCGCGAGCAGCACGCTCAGACCCGCGATATTGATCGCGAGGATCGGACCTAAGTACTTCGCGAAGTCGTCGGTGGGCTCGGCGACCTGACTGAAGAGCATGAGCCCGACGGCCCAGAGCAGGAGGCTCAGCGTGATCAGGACCGCGAGCAGGACTCTCGCTACTCTTCGACCAGGTCCCATTCCACCCACCTGCTTTCGATCGACCAGTCGGGCAGGAGCAGCGCGGCGAAACGCATCGGCCCGAGCATCTCCTCCTTGTCGAGCACGGCCCGGACGCGGATCAGGTAGCGCCGGTCGTCATCGAGCAACGTCGCGTCGATCGCGTGCATGTCGTCGATCTTGCCCATGTGATCGAGCGCCTGCTGCAGCGTCGGGAAGCTCTGGCTGCGGCTTATGTTGATGTTGTGAACGAGATAACGGTCAGTCAGGGAGATGTAGCTCAGCTGCCATCGCTGGCTCACACGGGGAAACTCGGCCGTGTCCCACCAGAACGCCCGGCGCCTCAGTATCTCGATCTCGAACCGGATCGTCAGCGGCAGACCGTCGTGCAGCGCCGCCGCCGCTCGCGACGGCAGCCGGAAATAGACGAAGGCGTCGACCTGATAGCGGCCATCGATGAGCTCGTGCGTCGCCGTCGTGACGTTGAACTCGCCCGAGTCCTCGGCAGGCTGCTGCGCCGGGAGCCTCGCGCTCGAAAGCGCGAACGCCAAGACGAGCGCGCCGGCGAGACATGCCCGCCCGAGCCGGCATCCGGCCCGCGCTCTTCGCTCCCCTCCTCCTGACACCTTATTAATGACCGCCTGAGCCCCTGGTCAGGCAAGCATAATAAAAGCCGTCCGTGTTCGTCTCCCCGGGCCTTAGCCTGAAGTGCGCCGGCGAGCCCTGCGGCGGCAGGCTCGCGCCCGCCGTGCGCGCGACGAAGTCGGTGACGACACCCGCGTTTTCCGGCGTCAGGATGCTGCAGGTAACGTAAACCATGAGGCCGCCCGGCGCGAGCAGCGGCCAGAGGGCGTCGAGGATCCGCGCCTCGGTCGCGACGAGGCCCGCAATGTCGCCGGCCCGGCGCAGGATCTTGATGTCCGGATGACGCCGGATGACGCCCGTCGCGCTGCAGGGGACGTCGACGAGCACGCGGTCGAAAGGCCGGCCGTCGAACCAGCTCGCGGGCGCCGCCGCATCGCCTGCGACGAGCGTCGCCGAAAGACCCAGCCGGCGCAGGTTCGAGTCGACCTGCCCGAGCCTGCCCGCGTCGGCGTCGAGCGCGACGAGCTCGGCGAGCCCGGGGCAGCGCTCGAGCATGTGCGCCGTCTTCCCGCCCGGCGCGGCGCAGGCGTCGAGCACGCGCTGGCCCGGCGCAAGCTGCATCAGGGCCGCGGCCCCCTGCGCGGCGGCATCCTGCACCGAGACGAGCCCGTCATCGAAGCCCGGCAACCGCTCGACCGGGCAGGGCTCGGCGAGCAGCACGGCGTCCTCGTGCACGTCGTCGATCGCGGCGGCGAGACCTGCCGCCTCGAGCCGCGCGAGATAGGCGTCGCGATCGATGCGGGTCCGGTTGACCCGAAGCCAGAGCGGCGGCATGGCGTTGTTGGCGTCGAGCACGGCCTGCCAGTCGTCCGGCCAGTCGCGCCTGATCGCGTCGATCAGCCACTCGGGATGGCTGAAGCGCGCGACCTCACTGCCGGCCGCAAGCGCGTCGAGGTTCTCCCGTTCGCGCAGGTAGCGCCGGAGCACGGCGTTGACGAGGCCGCGCGCGCGGCCGAGCCCGAGCGCCGAGGCCGCATCGACCGTCGCCGAGACGGCCGCATGGTCCGGGATCCGGAGGTACTGCAGCTGCACGAGCCCGATCCGAACCAGCGCCTCGAGCTCGCCGCCGCGGCGCCCGCGCTGCCGCCCCCGCTGCCGCTCGCGCGGCCGGTCGAGCAGGCGGCCGAGCTGCCAGTCGAGCCGGTGATGCCAGCGCAGCGAGCCGAGCAGCATGGCCTTCAGGAGCGGCCGGTCGCGCTCGGGCAGCCTGGCCTCGGCGCCGTCGAGCGCGGCGAGCGACCGGCCTTCGGTCACGACGCTCGCGTTCAGCCTCGCCGCCAGCGCGCGAACGGCGGCGCCCGCGCTAGCCGCCGCCAAAGACGGCCCCGTCCGGATCGTGGGCCGCGAGATAGGCCCGGGCGCTCATCGCGCGGCCGCCGGGCGGCTGCACGCGCGTCAGACGCAGGATGCCGTCGGCCGTCGCGACATCGATGCCGTCGGCCGCCGCCGCGACGACCGTGCCCGGCGCCGCCGCGGCGCCGGTGCCGAGCGCTTCGGCCTGCCAGATCCGCAGCCGCTCGCCCGCCCTGCCGCGCGCCTCGGCGACCGGCCAGGGATCGAAAGCCCGGACGCGGCGCTCGAGCTCCGCGGCCGGGCGCGACCAGTCGAGCACGGCGTCGTGTTTCGCGAGCTTCGGTGCATACGAGGCCGCGCCGTCGTCCTGGGGAACGGGATCGAGCGTCCCGCTAAGGATCCCGGGCAGGACCTGCAGCAGCAGCTCCGCGCCGAGCCGGCCCAGCCGGTCGCCGAGCCTGGCGGCCGTCTCGGCCGGCGCGATCGGCGTGCGGCGCTCGGCGTAGACGGGCCCCGTGTCGAGACCGGGCGTCATCTGCATGATGCTGACGCCGGTCTCCGTGTCGCCCGACAGGATCGCGTGCTGGATCGGCGAGGCGCCGCGCCAGCGCGGCAGCAGCGAGGCGTGCACGTTGACGGCCGCGACCTCGGGCCACTCGAGCACGGCTCGCGGCAGGATCAGGCCGTAGGCGGCGACGACGAGCAGGCGCGGCCGGCGGGCCGGCAGCGCCGCGGCGGCGGCGGCGTCGAGCCGCGCGGGCGTCTGGACGGCGAGCCCGTGCCGCCCGGCGAGCGCCCTGACCGGCGACGGCGAGAGCTTCCGGCCCCGGCCCGCGGGACGGTCCGGCTGCGTCAGGACGCAGACGATCTCGGCGCCCGAGTCGATCAGCGCTCTCAGGCTCTCGGCGGCAAAATCGGGCGTTCCCGCGAATGCGATACGCGCTGACTCGATGGCGCTCACCCTCGTCGCCGGCCCGGAGCCCTAGAGCAGCGGCGTCGCGACCCTGTCCGGCACGGCCGGCGACCGATCGCGCTTCGTCTTTTTCAGATATCTCTTCCTGAGACGCTGGCGCTTCATCTCCGACAGATAGTCGACGAAGAGCTTGCCGTCGAGATGGTCGATCTCGTGCTGGATGCAGATCGCGAGCAGGCCCTCCGCCTCGAGCTCGATCCTCTCGCCGTCGCGATCGAGCGCCGTGACGCGGATCCGCCCGGCGCGCTCGACGACATCGTAGAATTCGGGCACGGACAGGCAGCCCTCGTCGCTCGTCGTCCTGCCTTCGGCGGCGACGATCTCGGGGTTGACCAGGCAGCAGGGGTCGTCGCGGGATTCGGAGATGTCGATGACGAGCACGCGCAGTTGCCGGTCGACCTGGGTCGCGGCCAGACCGATGCCGTTGGCCGCGTACATGGTCTCGAGCAGATCGTCGATGAGTTGCCGGATTTCGGGGTCGACTTTTGTGACCGGTTCGGCTCGAATTCGAAGCCTCGGATCGGGATACTCGAGAATTGGGAGTTTGGCCATTGTGGTTCAGCTCGAGTTTCGTGTATAACGCACCGAAGTTTACTTAACTCTCTGACTTTACAGGGATAGTTTTCGCGTCCCGATGCGGCGCATCGCCACGGGACCGGAACCGGAGCCGCGAACCGCAGTATACCAGCTGGGTTCCGGCCGAGCCCCTGGGGTCGGATGGCTCATTGGCAAAGGGAGCTTACGCCATGTCCTACGCGCAGATCAGGTCGACCGTGATGGGAGCCGCCCTGGCCCTCAGTCTGATCACTGTCTCGGGCAGCCTTGCACAGCAGGACGCACCGGCCCTGAATCCGCGCCACCCCGAGACCTACGTCGTCCAGGCCGGGGACACGCTCTGGGACATCGCGGCCCTGTTCCTGCAGGATCCCTGGTACTGGCCCGAGATCTGGCAGATCAACCCGCAGGTCCAGAATCCGCATCTGATCTTCCCGGGCGACGTGCTGTCACTCGCCTATCTCGACGACGGCAGCCCCGTGATCCAGCTGACACGCGGCAGCACGCCGCTCCCGGCCGAGGCGGGGCCGACCGAGCGCCTGTCGCCGCGCATCCGCAGCGAGGCCATCGAGCGCGCCATCCCGACCATTCCGTACGAGACGCTGCGCGCCTTCCTGTCGCGGCCTGCCGTGCTCGACCCGGCCGAGATGAATCAGCTGCCGTACGTCTTCGCGCACCCCGACGGGCTGATCGGCAGCGCCGGCCGCGACGTCTACGTCCGCGGCACCGATGCGCCCGCGGGCTCGATCCTGACGCTCGTGCACACCGGCGACGCGCTCGTCGATCCGGACGACGACACGGTCATCGGCTACCAGGGCCTCTACGTCGGCCAGGGGCGCGTACGCCGCGCCGGCGATCCTTCGACGGTCAACCTGATCGAGACGGCGCGCGAGGCCTCGATCGGCGATTACCTGATCGCCGAGGAGAGCGTGACGCCGATCAACTTCTTTCCGAGCGCTCCCGGCCAGCCCGTCGAGGGACGGATCATCTCCGTGCTCGACGGCGTCTCGGTCATCGGCCAGTATCAGGTCGTCGTGATCAACCGCGGCGCGCGCGACGGCATCGAGCCGGGTCACGTGCTCAGAGTCTTCCAGACGGGCGAGCTCGTCACCGACCCGGTGCGACAAAGCGGCTTTTCGGCCGAGAAAGTCCGCTTGCCCGACGAGCCGGCCGGCACGACGATGGTGTTTCGCACCTTCGATCGCATGAGCTATGCCCTCGTCATGGAAGCCACGCGCGAGATCCGCGTCCTCGACGCGGTCCGAAACCCCGAATCCTGAGCTTGGGCTGCTCGCCGCCGCGGGCGCGGGCAGCCGGCGCTGGCTCGCCGCCCTGCGTCACGCGGGCAGCGTCGAGACTCTCCTTGCGATGAGCCCGCCGGCGCTGAAACGCGCCGGCCTGCGTGCGGAAGAGATCGGGCAGCTCCGCCGGGCGCCGGATCCTCCCGAGCGCTGGACCGAGTGGCTCCGCCTGCCGGGCCACGCCCTCGTCGTGTACGGCACGGAGCAATATCCGGCGCGGCTGGCCGAGCTCGACGACGCGCCGCTCGCTCTCTGGGTCGACGGCGACGATCCGTCGCTGCTCGCGTATCCGCAGCTTGCCATCGTCGGCAGCCGTCATCCGACGCGAAACGGCGTCACGATCGCCGAGTCGTTCGCCGAGGAGCTCAGCCGTCTCGGGATCACGATCACGAGCGGTCTCGCGCTCGGCATCGACGCGGCCAGTCACGGCGGCGCGCTGCGCGGCACGGGCGGCACGATCGCCGTGCTCGGCAACGGGATCGACGAGATCTACCCGCGCCGCAACCTCGGGCTCGCCGAGGCAATACGCGGCAACGGGCTCATCGTCTCCGAGTACGCGCCGGCAGAGCCCGTCCGCGCGCATCAGTTTCCGCGCCGCAATCGCATCATCGCGGCACTCAGTCTCGGGACGCTCGTCGTGGAAGCAACGCGCCGCAGCGGCTCGCTGATCACGGCGAGGCTTGCGGCGGAGTTCGGCCGCGAAGTCTTCGCCGTGCCGGGCGCGATACACAGCGCGCTCAGCAAAGGTTGTCATAAGCTCCTGCGCGACGGCGCGAAGCTCGTCGAGGAGACGAACGACATCCTGCTCGAGATAGCGCCGCAGCTCGCGGCCGCGGCTGCCGAAACCAAACGCGACGATCAGTGTCAGAACGTCGGAGAATTTCCGGATCTGCTCGCCGAATGCCTCGATTATTCGCCAATTGCTTTCGATTCGCTCGTCACGGCCACCGGATTGACGGCAGCAGAGCTTTCCTCCATGCTCCTGCAGCTGGAATTACAGGGGAAGATAGAAGCACTCCCGGGCGGGCGCTACTGTCGTCTAGCAAAGAGGGCCTGATGAAGGAAACCGTACTCGACGTACTGATGTACTTGTTCGAATCTTTTGTCGACAGCGAGGACGAGCCCGAACCCAACCGCAACGAACTACGAGACGAGCTCGAGCGCGCCGGCTTCGGCGACCGCGAAATCGACCGCGCGCTCGAGTGGCTAGACGGTCTCAACTTCGCCGAAGTCACCCCATCGCCAACGGCGCGATCCGCCGGCATGAGAATCTACGACGCTGCCGAGCTCGAGCGTTTCGACGCGACGGCGCGCGGCTACCTGCTGCACCTCGAGCAGGTCGGGATACTGCCGCCGGCCCAGCGGGAGCTCGTCATCGATCGTCTGCTCGCGCTCGAATCCGACGAGATCGACGTCGAGCAGATCAAATGGGTCGTCATGATGGTCCTGTTCAGCCAGCCCGGCAACGAGCAGGCCTATGCCCAGATGGAAGACCTCGTCTTCGCAGAAGAGCCCGGATGGATGCACTGAGGCCCGACTGATCGTCTTGCGTCCCCATGAGCAAGAACCTCGTCATCGTCGAATCCCCGGCGAAAGCCCGGACCATAGAAAAATATCTCGGTGAGGACTTTCAGGTCCTGGCCTCGTATGGCCATGTCCGGGACCTCGTGCCCAAGGAAGGCGCCGTCGATCCCGAGCGCGGTTTCGCGATGAAGTATCAGCTCATCGACAAGAACGAGAAGCACGTCGACCGCATCGCCAATGCCGTCAAGAAGGCGTCCTCGATCTATCTCGCCACCGACCCCGACCGCGAGGGCGAGGCGATCTCGTGGCACGTCTACGAGGTGCTCAAGGACCGCAACCTGATCGACGGCAAGAACATCCAGCGCGTCGTTTTCCACGAGATCACGCAACGCGCGATCAACGAGGCGATCCTGCATCCGCGCGCACTCTCGGACTCGCTCGTCAGCGCGCAGCAGGCGCGCCGCGCGCTCGACTACCTCGTCGGTTTCAACCTGTCGCCGCTGCTCTGGAAGAAGGTGCGCAGGGGCCTCTCGGCGGGCCGTGTGCAGAGCCCCGCGCTCAGGCTCATCGTCGAGCGCGAGGAAGAGATCACGGCCTTCGAGCCCCGCGAATACTGGACGATCGAGGCCAGCGTCGGCCACGAGGAGCAGGAGTTCCCGGCGCGCCTGTCGGTCTACGACGGCAAGCGCGTCGAGCAGTTCACGTTCACGGACGAGGCCGGCACGCGCGCGGCCGAGCGCGCGATCGAGGCGGCTGCGCAAGGCAAGCTCAAGGTCGCGAACGTCGAGAAGAAGCAGCGCAAGCGCAATCCGGCCGCGCCGTTCATCACGTCGACCCTGCAGCAGGATGCGTCCCGCAAGCTCGGCTTCAGCGCCCAGCGGACGATGACGGTCGCGCAGCGACTTTATGAAGGCATCGACACGGGCGATGGCGCGACGGGCCTGATCACCTACATGCGCACCGACTCGGTCACGCTCGCCAACGAGGCCCTGACCGAGATCCGCGAGGTCATCGCGTCGCGCTTCGGCAAGGAGAACCTGCCGGACTCCCCGCGCCAATACAAGACCAAGGCGCGCAACGCGCAGGAAGCGCACGAGGCGATTCGCCCGACCTCGGCCGCCAGGGCGCCCGAAGACCTGAAGCGCTATCTCGAACGCGACCAGTTTCGCCTCTACGAGCTCATCTGGAAGCGCACCGTCGCGAGCCAGATGAACCCGGCCGTCTACGACACGGTTGCGCTCGACCTCGTCCCTTCGGGCTCCAGCGACGGCGGCATCGCGCTGCGCGCAACGGGCTCCGTGCTCGTGAGCCCGGGCTACATCGCCGTCTATCAGGAAGGTCTCGACGATACCGTCGCGGACGATCAGGACAAGATTCTGCCGCCGCTCTCGGAAGGCGACACACTCCGGCTCGAAGCGCTCAAGAGCGAGCAGCATTTCACTGAGCCGCCGCCGCGTTATTCGGAAGCGACGCTCGTCAAGGCGCTCGAGGAATTCGGCATCGGCCGGCCGTCGACCTATGCCTCGATCATCTCGACGCTTCGCAACCGCGAGTACGTCGAGATGGAGAACCGCCGCTTCATTCCGACCGACGTCGGCCGCGTCGTCAACAGGTTCCTGACCGACTTCTTCTCGCAGTACGTCGATTACGAGTTCACGGCACGCATGGAGGACTCGCTCGACTCGATCTCGCGCGGCGAGTCCGAATGCCTGCCGCTGCTCGAGCAGTTCTGGCGGCCGTTCATCCAGCGCGTCGAGGAGATCGAGAGCTCGGTCTCTCGCGAGCAGGCCTCGCAGGCGCGCACGCTCGGCACGGATCCGAAGTCGGGCCGTCCCGTCGCCGTGCGCATGGGCCGATACGGCGCTTTCGTTCAGATCGGCACGAAGGACGACGAGGAGAAGCCGCTCTTCGCGGGCCT
>Ga0302046_10005903_pt1 | contig 10740 bp, 10 predicted proteins | sample RVTome_11_FD_200261 | JGI IMG/M metagenome (GOLD analysis project Ga0302046, IMG submission 200261) | Soil microbial communities from uranium-contaminated site in the Upper Colorado River Basin, Wyoming, United States - RVT147D111 (version 2) ... | reverse complement strand
ATCGTCTCGGCAATCAACCGTGCGGAGCGCCGCAGACACCTTTTTGCCGCCGAATTGCTGGCTCGATTGGGGCGGGACGTCATCGTTCCATGGCCCGTTCTGGTCGACGTCGACCTCTTGCTGCGAGCTCGCGGATACCCGCGCGCTGCGACCACGTTCGCCGAAAGCCTTGCGGCCGGCATTCATCGATTGGAAGCGCCGACCGCAGGGGAGTTTGCGCTCGCACTAAAGCTTGCGAAACGCTATCCGGACAGCGGTGTAGACATTCCAGATCTCATCGTCATGGCCATGGCGTCTCTGCGACGGGCAAGCGTGCTGACCTGGGACTTCCGGCACTTTCGCGCGGTCGTGCTGAGGCGGGGTCATCATTGGCCTTTGGTTGTCGACGAAGGGGACTTACCGTCACCGTAATGCTCCGCGGTCCGGTCGAGGCTGGCGCGTAAGCGTCGTTAACTCATTGATCCGCCGTATCGTCGAACATCGGCAGCCCAAGCTGAATCCGCATGAATCCTCATGTTCGAGCCCAGACTAATGACTTCCTTCGGAGGTGTTCCTGCCGCTCAATTCTGTCCGAGCACGCTCACTTTGTCGGGCCGCGGTCGGCCAATGGGCGGACATACAGGATGCCTAGCGCGAGAGCGCGTAGACAACGATGTTGACCCCCATGGGTACTGCATGGCCTAAGGATATCTCTTTCGGATACCACGGATCGTTTAAGTGTTCCCACGCGTCTCCAAAATCATGGTTGTGACAGAGAATCGCCATCAAGCGGCCATTGTCATCGAGTAGCCCCAGAAGCCTGTCTTGTGTACCCGGTCTCGCGCCGCCGCGGCCGGGCACTTGGGGCGTTTCGCTGACGTAATAGAACGACTGGAAGATCTCGTGATCTACTGTAAGCTCTACGGGCTCCCGATCGGGAAAGACGCGGTGCAACTCCTCGGCAAAAAGTCCCCATTCGTACTCTCCCCAGAAATCATCAGCCATCAGGAACCCGCCGCCGAGAAGATAATTACGCAGGGCTACCGCCTCATCGTCGCTCAGCCTCATTTGTCCAGCCTCGACAATGTAGATGAACGGATAGTCTTGTAAAGCCGGATCGGTCAACTCGAGCTGAAGCCCGTCGGGGTCGATCGTGAGACCGGTTGATCTCTCAACTTGGTTGGAGAGGGCTCGATCAGCGTCGGGAAAATCCGTTAGCCAGGCCGCTCCAGTACGGTCTGCGCCCGATCTGTTGGAGTACTTGATTCGTACGAAAGTAAACACGGATGTCTTAAACGAAATCTCCTGAACGGTTCTGATGGGCACCGGCATCTCGAATTCCGCGTCCAACGGCTCCTCTTGCTGGGCCTGTAGGCTTGAGAAGCACAAAGCTGACAAAAGCGCCAGCAACGAGAAGGTTGACGCAATGAATTTTGATTCGATTCGCTTTCGTTCGCCCCTCCAGATACGCGCGCTACTGAACATGAACTGTCAACCGACGTTCGCTTTCGGCTCTTCATGAGATCTGCTATCGGCCGAGGCTGTGTCAAAACTCGCCGATTTTTCACGATGCTGGGACAGCGCTCCACAGAAAGTCTGATATGACTGACGTCGCAGAAACTGAACACCATTTTGCGAAGCAACCGGCGGCGAGAATGCCGAGTTCTTCGCAGCCGGCTCTTCGCTACGTCTTGCGTCCGTCTCGAACTGAGGTCCCTTCCCTCCATCGGCATTACCCGGCTTCATCGGTACTACGAACCTCTCCGCCACCCCATACCGCCCGGTCCATCCCTCACGGGTGACCGGTTGACGATCCCTCGTCACGAGATGGGGCTTCCCGTGTTGCGCGCGCTTCCCTTGTACACATGCCCTCGCCACTACCCCGGCGCAGCAACTGGGTGCAAACATCGCTCTCTTCCCCAGCCGTATCAGCCTTCCCCGAAATGGCGGTCGGGTTGGCCTGCGCATCGTCCTTTTCGAGGTTTGCTCAGCGTTCACTCACGTTAGGGCCTGCACACTCGCGCCGTCACCGTAATTCGTGACGCGCTTCACCGGAGGCTTCAACCACTTCGTTACCTCCACAGTTGCTCCGGTTGCTTCCGGCTGGAGCGTTAGCCGGGTGGGTCTCTCACCCACTGGGAAGCGCCGCCTTCGCACGGCGCACGCCAGGTGCAGTCGTTCGTATTCACTCTGATGGCGGCGCGAGGCGCCTGAGCTCCTCGAACCAGTTTTCTATCGTAACCAACAACGTTTGTTCCAAAGCCTGCTCAGGCCCCTGCTCCGACTCTCCCGCAGACTTCATCATCAAGAAGCGCCCGTCGGCTGCAACGTCATAGTTCGGGGCGCTGGCGCCGTCACTCCAATAATTGTCCGGAAATAGTACGTCTGGCGTTCCACGCGAGAACACTCCTTCGGTCTCGACACTGACCGCCATGACCGCGTCGCCATCACGGAAAAATAGCTCTGTGCCGTCTGCCTTCCATCGCGGCTCGAATCCCCCAGCGATGGAGATCTGCCATCTGCCGTCGTCGACATTCGGATAGGGTCGAACGTAGATCTCGGTATCTCCCGTCTCATCAGACCCATAGGCTATCCAACGCCCGTTCGGGGAGATCGATGCATTTCCTTCGAATGTTGTTGCTGTCTCTGGGAGTAGCGTCCGCGAGTCAATTTCACCATCGAGGGACAGGACGTGCAGGTCGCTGGTCGGGCTGTAAGGGGCCCCGAAAACGAGCTCGGTACCCTCCCGCGCGAACGCGTCTGGCGTTTGCTTCGCTGAACTTGTCGTGAGGCGTTCCGCCTGCCCGGTGCCGTTGGCTGCGCGACTAAACAATCCCCCAGCTCCGCTGGGGGAAGACGCCCAGAAAACTACTCGCTGGTTATCTGGCGTCCACAGTGGGATGGACTCTTCACCGGAGTCAAACGTGAGCCGGCTCGGAGTGCCTCCCGCCAAGTCGCTGATATAGATATCGGTGGCGTCCAGAAAACCCACGCTAACGGCCAAGGATCGCCCATCTGGGGAGAGCCGAGGGTTCCGGTACACTCGCGCTTCAAGAGGCAACGGCTCTTCACGCCCCTGCCGATCGACCCAGACTAAAGCTTTAAGCTCCGCACTTAGCGCCCCTGACGAGTCACCCCCCGGCAGATAAACGAGTAACCCATCATCCGAAAACGCGAAAGCGGCGCCGCCGATCTGATCGTTCTGCTGCGCGGCGTCGATGACCGGTACTTCGGGGCCCGTGATCTCGAGGCGTTCTGCATCGAAAGGGACTGCCCACAGCGCTCCGGCTCGTGCGAAGACGACGTGACCCGTCGGCACATATCGCGGAGTGTGTGCACCTTCGATCAGCACGCGATACTCGCCACTCTCGAGCGAAAGTACCGCGATGCACCCGTCGCGTGCGAGACCGGATCCCCCGGCCCCCGGACGGCGCACGAACAAAATAGCGTTACCGCCGGGGAGCGCAGCAGGCTGGGTATAACCATACAGCTCGGGCTCCGCAGCGAAGAGGCTTTCCGGCGGCGTGCCGCCGGTCGCGGGAATACGCCACAGGCTTCTTACGCCGCCCGTATTGCTCGAAAAAACGATCGAGTCGTCGTCCCCCCAGAAGCCTCCTGGAGCGAAAAGGATATCAGCCAGGATCTGCGGCTGTCCGCCCCTGACGGCCACGCGTTTTAGTTTGTGGTCCGAGTCATCATCAAAGTACGCGATCCACTCACCGTCAGGCGAAAAAAACGGGTACTGCGCGCCCTCGGTACCGGGAACGGCACGGGCTTCCAGCTGATTCAGTTCACGGACGTAAAGTTTTAAGGTGCCGTCTGAATTGGCCGCGTGCGCAAGCCGCCGACCATCCCGCGAAAGCGCCACATGGGCGTTGAGGCGGGTATTGTCAATGGCCCTCGTTCTGCCCAGGTGATAGTAGCCGCGCCGGACTGCCCTAGGCGACAGAGTGGTACCTGGTTGCCGAAAGTCCAAACCCGCAGCGCTCGCCGGCGGCATTGCGATGCCGCGGGTATCCTCGATCATGGTGGCCCGCGGCGCCAGCGCGAATCGATCTAGTGCCAGAAATCCCACGGCCAAGACAACGAGCCCGAGGATGACATAGTTGAGTCGTTGTCCGGTGGCAGGAATGAGGCTTGCGGTAGGCTGAATGTCCGCAGCAGCCTTGATTCCCTCGGACGTCATCTCGTAGGCCCACGCCATGAGCAGCGTGATTGGAAATCCCAGGATCATGAAGAAGGTGAATACCTGCATGACCCACGCGGGCGAGTTGAAGGTTGGCAGGACCACATCGGCGACCTGAATTAGGAGCCATGCGACGATGGCGTAGGCGGCGCCTACCTTGAAGACGTTTCGGCGTCTGAGCTCTGAGAAGAAGGACACGACGCCCCCCCCTTGTAGCTGTTATGCCTTGATTCTACCTGTCCCGGAACAAAAAGCTTCTCGTTCCCGGTAAATTCCGCGGTCCCGGTCGGACGCAAAAGAACCTGAACGTCTCCCTAGTACTTCTCCAAAGCGGTCATCCAGCCCAAGCCCTGGCGCTGATCCCCAAACGGCAGCAATGGATCGATTCTGTTGAAAAAGTCCGAGATTCGGAGACGGCCAATTTCGATGAAATTTTTTCGAAGACCGAACGCGCAGCCAGAAGCTCGTATCTCAGCTCCTGAGAGGAGTCTGGACCTGTTTTCACCTCCTAATGACCCCTCGTATCTAGCATAGGCAACGAGGCTCAAATCGCAAATGAAAATCGCCACCTCACTCGAAACCGACTTTTTCAACAGAATCGGTCGTTTACAGTCCTTAGAGGTCCTATCCGTATGCATCATCCGACTGACCGCTTCCGGACTCGAACTACTCGTTAACCGACGTTCGTGATCCGGCCTCTCTACTAGGTCCGCTTTTGTTTAGGGTTGTCCGTCGCCTGCGCCCGCGCGCACCAGCGCGTCACACCTCACCGCGTTCACAGGCGACCGACAACCCTAAACATAACCAGCCGGTCGTTAGCGGCGAACGATGCTCTAGACTCTTTCTCAATTCCTCGCCCAAAGCGCCGTTTGAGTCTCGTAAGCGGTCTTCGCCAGAAAAGCCCACATATGGCCGGCGTTGGTGTAAAGGTTGTCCCTAAGCTCAGGTAATTGGCTATCGGCACTGCCATGCCTGTTATGGCGGGGTGCTGCCGGATATGGATTTGCGAGCTGAACGTCGATCCAGGCAACTGCTTTGTCCAACTGGTCCCTGGGTGGGTCTGTGGCAAGGCTGTAATATCTCGCCAACGCCAGTGTAACGAAACCAGTGGCATAGCTATCTGCACGAATCTCCCGGTTTGCACAACAGTCCGCTTCGCTGCCTTCCCACTCGATCCACGGCCCGATCTCACGAAGAGCCCAACCGCCGTTCTCGTGTTGCAGCGCCAACAGACCAGATGCGATCTGTGCTGCCGCACCGCTTTCGAGGACTCGCCCTCCCGTTTCCGTGTCACACCACAGAATGGCAGATTTCACGTGCAGGCTGACTTCGTCACCTGACGCTGCTCGATTTAATGCGGCGTGAAGCAACTGAAGATTGCCCTGAGGTGCAAGTTCTGGAAACACGCTCGCCACGACGCAGGCGAGTGATGCACCCCAGAGATCCGAATCCGTAACCTCCCAAGGGATAAGGTTTGCCTCAATCCAGTTCCATCGTCCGGCCGTCGGCCCTGACTGAATTTGTTCCGACCACATGTGCTCGAACGCCAGCTGAGTTTCGAGCTGAGCTGGCGTATTCGAATACGCATCATGCATTCCGCGAATAAAAGCGTTGAAGATTGCCTCAACGCCCCTAGAATCGGCGGCGTCAAGAAACGACTTGAGTACGTCAGGCGGGCGACTAGCGAGCGCCGCTATCTCCTCAAGCTTGCCGTCTGAATACCAGGCTGTATTGTCGGACCAGCTCAGTATGCGGTTGTCAACATTATTGATCAGATCTGTATATGCGGGATATGACCCTGGCAATAATGGCTCTACAAGCGCATACGGCAAGGATGTATGGCAGCTGACGCAGGCTTCGCCTTCCCCGGAAACCTTCGCCATTGGATTTCTCGCCCACGCGTCCGCACCGTAGCGGGCAAATTGAGCGAACACCTGATCTGAGGTCTCCTGCGCGTAGACCCCCAGAGTCGAAACCACGAAACAAAACACCGTGAGCCCATATACGACCGCGCCAACTACTGTGCTTCGCTCAATCATTACAGGGCACTCCTATTGACGATCTCATTCGCACAATCTTGCGGGAGCTCCGGGACCACCGAGTCGCCATTGATCAAGAAGGAATGCTGTTGCGGTGCATACGAAGTACTCTTGGACTGGTCCTTGGGTTGGAAAGTGGCCGCCATTAGGAACGATCCAAAGGTATGAGCGAGGAATAGCGTCGTACATCTCTAGAGCAATACTTACCGGGTTGAACCGATCACGATCACCTTGAATGATCAATGTTCGAGCAGTAATTGTTGAAAGATAGGGTGGCGTAAAGTTCTGATCATCGTAGCTGTCTTTGAACCCATTCATCTGGCTAAGCAGAGCCCGAATTTGCCCATCACCGTGTTTGTGAACCGATCGCAGTTCTCGCATAGATTCTTCAGATTCATCATTCGGATCTACATCCCTCAAGACCTCCCGGGCTTTTTCAGAAAAATAGGGTGCTGCGCCTATTAGGATCATGGCATCTATTCTGTCTGGCTGCTGCGTTGCCATGTGCAGCAGAATCTCGCCACCGACACTAAACCCAATAGCCTGGATGCGCTCCAACCCGAGATCATCGAGTAGAAGGAATAGATCGAGAGCGGCCTGCCGATTGGTGAACTCCCCAGACGGATTCGTCGAAGACCCATGACCCCGCAGGTCGGGAATGATCAGCCGAAAGTCACTCTTGAGGTCATCTTTGATCGGATCCCACTCAGCGCCAGCCTGCGTGAATCCGTGGAGCAGTAGTAGTGGCTGTCCCTGGCCCGCAGTCTCGTAATACATTTCGAAACCGTTGACGTTAAGAGTATCGCTCCAGGCGGGCTCTGTGAGCGCAGCGAACGCAAGGGCTAGTGCGCTAACTCGAAGAAAACTAGCTTTCATCTTAATCCCCGAAACATTTGAAGGACCGCTTCCGGCCATCAAACCGGCCATTAGTCAATGTCAACGATCTGCTCGTGCTACTAGGTCCGCTATCGGCCACTTCTTGCCATCAGACTCGATGTCGCGAATATACCACTCGGATGTCGGTTTTCAGCCCGGAAATCGCCGTTAATCGACGTTAGTTTTTGACTCGGAGCGCGATGTCTGCTCTGCGCCCCATAGCCGACCTTCCGTTGCCGTGCTGACCTGGGACTTCCGGCACTTTCGCGCGGTCGTGCTGAGGCGGGGTCATCATTGGCCTTTGGTTGTCGACGAAGGGGACTTACCGTCACGGTAATTGCTCCGCGGCCTGGTCAAGGCTGGCGCGCACGCGTCGTTAAGTCATTGATCCGCCGTATCGTCGAACATCGGCCGATCGAGCTGAACCCGCATGAGTCTTCGTTTTCGGGCTCGGACCAATGACTTCCTTCGGAGGTGTTCCTGCCGCTCAATTCTGTCCGAGCACGCTCACTTTGTCGGGCCGCAGTCGGCCAGGTTTGGCCGTTCGCGGCTAAACGCGCCCTGATCGTTCTTCCACAGCTCGACAGAAACCTCAGCGCGCGAACACACTCACCGGCACATTTATGGTGAACACGAAACGCTGGCCATCGCTGCTGACGTTTTTCCACTGTTCCGGATTTCCGGGCAAGGGCAAGCGGCCCGGTAACTTGAAGAGAAGCTTGGGCGTGCCTGCGTGGAACGCCGGAGTAGTGGTGATGTCCACTGCCATCACCTCCCAATCGGGAGTCAGGTAGTACATCTCCTTGCCGTCCTGCCGCCAGAAGATCATGCCCAGGGCGCCCGCTGTCGAAACCTGCACCGGTTTCTCGCCTCGCACGCTGACATCGGACTTACTGGCATCAAACGGGCGCACATAGACGTCAAATATATTGCTATTGATCTCCTCCGAGGTCTTGCCTTCGTTCGAGAGGTAGGCCAGGAAACGGGAATCGGGAGAAAAGCGGGCCTGGGCCACGTTATACTCGTCGCGTAGCCACTCCATCGCTTCCCGCTCAAGGGCTTTCTGATCTCCACCGAGCGGCACCACATGCAAGACTCCAAAGCAGCCGTCGTGGAAGGTCAGGAACTTTCCGTCCGCCGACCAGTCCGTCGGCCACAGGTCTGCGCCCGGCGTGTACTGAAACAACTGCTCTTCATTGCCCGTTCCGTCCCAAGCTTTTCGATAGATGCTGAAGAAGCTCCCGCGCTGCGAAACATAAGCCACCTGACGGCCGTCCGGAGACCAGATAGGCGCGATGTCCGGTGAGGTATCATTCGTGATGGGCGTGCCCTTACCCGAGGCCACGTCGAACGTCCAGATATCCATGTCGCCTGTCTGTGGAACGTTCCTCTGCACCGCCACCCTCGTTCCGTTCGGTGAGAGCGCCGGATTCTGGTAACGACCAGGTTCCCCCGCCCTGCCCAGAACTTTCCCTTGGCGGTCGAGCACAGTGATCTGCTGAAGGACAGGCGCATGGGGCACGGCGATCACCACTTGCTCCCCGTCTTGGCTCACACTGGCCGAGTTAGGAGTGACGGGGACGGCCTCCGACAGGCGGAACAGCAACTTCGGCTTTCCGAATTCGAACTGGGGCGCGGCTCTCACCTCCACCACCATCACTCCTCGATCGGCGGCCACATAGTACATTTCCTTGCCGTCCCGCCGCCATAAGGCCGCCCCCTGGCGCTGGCGACTATCGGCGGTCACTACACCTTGGTCGGACACCTGCCATGGCCCCGTGGCCGCTGTAGCCCCCGCGCCCGCCGATGGGTCGAACGGCCGCACATACACTTCATTTTTTCCGGACTGGTCCGACGCGTAGGACAGGAAGCGGCTGTCGGGAGAAAGGCGCGGTCCCCGCAACTGAGACTCACTGCGAAAGACCTCGATGGGGTTGCGCTCCCCATCGCCGGCGAGCGGCAGCACGTACAAGGTCCCTCCCGAAAGGTCCGTCGTGGAGAAGCTCAGGAATCGCCCGTCCAGCGACCAATCGGCGAGGCCCAGCCCCGCGCCGGGATGCTGATATAGAAGCTCCTCGGCTCCCTCTCCGTTCGAAGCTTTTCGGTACAGACCTTCATAGCCGCCGCGTAAAGCCACATAAGCCACCTGGCTGCCGTCCGGGGACCAGACCGGCGTCCACGCCGGCTCCCGCGCCTGACTGGACGTGATCCGTGTGCTGTTCCCCGTGGCCACGTCCAGCACCCAGATGTCCTCGGTTTCAATCTCCAAATCGTCCTTGGCCACGACCAGCCGTGTTCGGTCCGGCGAGAAGACCGGCTGATTGTAAATCGCACGCTCCCCGACGGTGGTCACTACCTTCCCTTGTCGGTCGAAGACGGTGAGCATTCGAGCGTCTCCCTCAAATTCTTCGGCGATCCGTTTGACCCTCAGGGCCTGGTCTCTTTCCTCGGCGGTAAGAGGCGCCGGCGCCTGGGCCCGGCCGGGCGCTTGAGCCAGGAGCAGGGCGGCAGACAGGGCAGTCGTCGCCACCATCGCAAGTTGGTAGGTATTCTTCACGTGGCATCCTCCTTCGCTAGATTCCGGAAGCCCGCTCTAGAATGCCGCCCTGAAGGGCGGCGCTACAAAGGCCTCTGAATAGCTCAGATTTCAGCAATTTTGCGGGCATAGAGAGACCACCTCCCCTTGCCGTCCGGCATGGTCGTGACCATCAGCTCTAGAATGCCGTCCTGAAAGGCGGCGCTACAAGAACCTCTCTCCAATCCGCTCCTCAGACTTCAACAATTCTGCGGACACAAGGACACCACCTTGCCGTCCGGCATGGTGATGATGCGCATCAGCCCGCGGAGAGAGCCGTCCCGGGCGCGGCTGGCTTCCACCTTCACCGTCTTGCCGGTGGCGTTCTCGAAATCCACCTTGCCGACGTTCAGGTTTCGGAAAACGTTGGGCGCGGGTCCCTCGAACACCCATGTCTCCACCTGGCCCTGGTCGCTCTTCGCGTCCACGGACAACAGGATGTGAGGATTCCTCCAGTCGGACTTGATGAGCGTGCCGGTCCGTGTGAATCGCTGGTTGAAGTCGAACAGCGCCGACATGTTGTGGTGCGCCACCACGGGCAGCGTGACGAAGAAAAATGCAGCCGTCAGGCCAACCCGCTTAAGGACAAATCTCATGATTCCCCTCCCTCTAAGCGCGGTTGATGTTTTGGTAGATGCTACTCTCCTGATTCGCGAATGACTTAAAGGGGTCGATAGGTTGAATTCGCTACGCGCAGAAAGTATAGCCAATGACCGACCCGGATCAGAGGTAAACATGCCATTCAACGGCCATTTTTTGCGATTGACCTGAATCGAGCGAACAAGCCGACGTTCAGCACATGCGAGTCGTCAAATGACTCGCCGGAGACCGCGGCCGATCGAGCGACCTCGACGAGCAACGCTCGTCGGAGCAAAACATATCGACGAGCGCTCAGTCCGGTGTTGGAGACTTTCGGTTCCCAGCCATCCTGCGACAACCGCGACGCGACTTGCCGCCTGACATGAGGAAAGTCATGTAACTATTTGAAATTGGTAGCGGGGGCAGGATTCGAACCTGCGACCTTCGGGTTATGAGCCCGGGCCACGTTCGAGCCTAAGTAGCTGAATATCCTTCGGATAGGTCTC
>Ga0302046_10005902_pt1 | contig 10741 bp, 7 predicted proteins | sample RVTome_11_FD_200261 | JGI IMG/M metagenome (GOLD analysis project Ga0302046, IMG submission 200261) | Soil microbial communities from uranium-contaminated site in the Upper Colorado River Basin, Wyoming, United States - RVT147D111 (version 2) ... | reverse complement strand
GCCGAGGAAGTCTTTCGCGAGAGCGCCCGGCTTAAGCTTGCCTTCTTGGAAGGCCATGTGGACCTCATGGTTCGAGCGGCGGAGGCCATGGCCTCGGCCTTGCGGGGCGGGGGAAAGGTCTTGCTCTTCGGCAACGGTGGCAGCGCTGCGGACGCCCAGCACATCGCCGCAGAACTGGTGAACCGTTTCTTGCTCGAGCGGCCAGCCCTGCCCGCGGTCGCCCTGACCACCGATAGTTCCGTGCTGACCAGCATCAGCAATGACCGAGACTACGCGGAGGTGTTTTCCCGCCAGGTGGAGGCCCTGGGCCGCAGGGGTGATGTTGCGATCGGGATCAGCACCAGCGGCAAGTCTGCCAGCGTGGTTCGCGGGACCGAAGCCGCCAGCAGTCTGCAGATGTGTACGATGGCCTTTACCGGTGGGGACGGGGGAAAACTCGCTAGCCTGGTCGATTATGCGTTCGTCGTCCCGTCCCTATCGACACCCAGGATTCAAGAGGTCCACACCACCCTGGGTCATGTTCTCTGTCAACTGGTCGAGGCCGAGCTGTTCGGCACGCCGTAAGGGAGAGGGGGGCGGGTGGAGAGAGGAAAGAGAAAGAGTTGGGCCGTTCTCATCGCCCTGAGCGTTCTCTCTGCCACCGGTTTCCCTGCCGATGCCCGGTCTCTGCGTGCCTCGAGAGCTCGAGACGATCTCTCCCCTCCATCGGTCTCTGGCCGCCACTCGGATCATCGGGAGCCCACTGCTGACGTCGAGCTGGTCACCGCAGGGCTGCAGGCGCTGAGCGCTGCCGCGTCAATCTTGATCGATGCCAGCACCGGCTCGGTCCTGTTCGCCAAAAACTCCCGAGATCGCTTACCCCCGGCCAGCACGACCAAGATCATGACGGCCCTCCTGATTTTGGAGGAAGGACAGCTTGACGATAGGGTGGTGATTACGGAACGGGCGGTTGGAGCCGGTGGGACCGGTCTGGGGCTGAGACGGGGTCAGCGTATCACCCTGAGAGACTTGTTGTGGGCGGTGCTCCTGAGGTCGGCGAACGATGCGGCCTTGGCGGCGGCAGAGCATGTGGCTGGGACCACGGAGCGGTTCGTCGCCGGAATGAATGCGAAGGCGGTCTCCTTGGAGATGCAAGGAACACATTTCACGAATCCCCACGGCCTTGATGATCCGGATCACTACTCCACAGCCCATGACCTGGCACTTCTGACCCGTCAGGCCTTGCGCAATCCGATGTTTGCCCACATGGTCCAGACCAGAGAGGCTCGGCCCTCGATCCAGAAGGGACCGAACGGGAGAGTGGTGAAACGGAAGCTGCTCCGAACACATAATCGCCTCCTGGGGCAGTTTTTTGGGGCGGACGGGGTGAAGACCGGCTACACGGAGCGAGCGGGTCGGTGCCTCGTGGCCTCCGCCAGTCGGGGAGCGCATCAACTGATCACGGTCCTCCTCAATGATACCCATCGGTGGACTGACGCGGAAGCGCTGCTGGAGTATGGCTTCGCCGCCCTCGGCGGGCAGGTGCCCAGGCTGAAGGCGTTCGGCATAGGCTCCGGCGACATTCAGAAGGGCGAAGGGGGCTGAACCGCTGCCCCCGCCGCGGCGGGCCGTTTCTTACCGTTCTCCTTGTTGACCGTAGACAGTCAGCGTCCACCGGTCACTACGCGTCGCTCGATCCTTTTTTCTGGCCAACACACGGGATATCTGCTCGAGGGATCGAAGCCTGCGCTGAGGCCTCTCGAAGCGGACCGAGCGATCCTGTCGTCATGTGTCGTGGCGATCGGAGGCCTGGAGGTGGGCGGGGGTATGTCATGGCCAAGACCGAGCAGTCGCCTGGAGAGCGCGATGCCTGGTTGGCCCTTTGCCTGATTCCCGAGATTGGGGCGGCAACGTTTCATCGCTTGGTCGGTGGACTCGGGTCTCCCGAGGCCGTTTTGATGACGCCGATGGAGGTCCTTGAGAGAGTTCCAGGGGTGAGCCGCGAGGCGGCCCGCGCGATCGCCGATTTTCGTTGGAGAGAGGCCCTCGACCGCGAGCTGCGTGTCATCGAGACGAGAGGGTTTACCCTGAGGCGATTTGGTGAGGAAGGCTATCCGGAGCCGCTGGCAGCAATCCACGCTCCGCCGCCGATCATCTATCTGCGGGGGGCGCTCCGGTTAGAGGATCGGGTGGCTGTCGCTATCGTCGGCTCGCGGAAGGGGACCTCGTACGGGATCGCGATGGCCGAAAGAATCAGCGGAGAGCTCGCCCAGCGCGGGGTGACGATTGTCAGCGGGTTGGCCAGAGGGATCGATGCGGCGGCGCACCGCGGGACCCTGGAAGCGGGCGGGAGGACGATTGCGGTGCTGGGATGCGGGCTTGGTGTGACCTATCCCCCGGAACACGGAGAGCTCTCCGACCGGATTGCCGCGAACGGCGCGCTCGTCAGCGAGTTTCCGGTTTTCGCGCCACCCAAGCCCGACCACTTCCCGCGTCGCAACCGGATCATCAGCGGGCTTTCGCTCGGCGTGGTGGTCGTCGAGGCGGGAATCGAAAGCGGGGCGTTGATCACTGCGAACTATGCGCTGGAGCAGGGACGCGAGGTCTTCGCCGTCCCGGGACAGGTGACGGCGCGATCGAGTCGTGGCTGTCACCAGCTTATCAAGGCGGGGGCCAAGCTGACGGAAAGCTGGGAGGATGTGTGGGAGGAGATCGAGGCCCAGGTGGGCCCACCGGCCCGGTCCGGGAGTTGGGTCACCCCGGCAAGCCCTTCCCTCGAGCAGGAAGAAAGTCTGGTCGTCGATGCGCTGGAGGCAGGGCCGGTGCAGATCGATGACCTGATCGGTCGGACGCGGCTTCCGGCCGGGCAGATGGCCTCTCTGCTCCTGTCATTGATGCTGAAGGGCGTGATTGAGGAGCTGCCGGGAAAGAGTTTCGCGAAGCGGTTGCGGCCTGTAAGAGATAGGGTATAGGGTGGAGGGTAGAGGGTCTAGGGTGGAAGGTACAGGGTTCAGGGTCTAGGGTAGGGGGTGTAGGAGACAGGGTAGATAGAGTGGAGCGTATAGGGTAGAGTCCAGAGCTCTCACCCCAGGAACTTTACCCTAGACCCTATACCCTCTAGTATAAAGGAGCGTCAAGAGTGCCTAAGTCGTTGGTGATCGTCGAGTCGCCCGCGAAGGCCAAGACGATCGGTAAGTATCTCGGAAACGAGTATGTCGTGAAGGCCTCGATGGGCCACGTCCGCGATCTGCCGGCCAAGTCGTTGGCCGTTGATGTCGAACATGACTTCACGCCTCATTACGAGATCATCGAGGGGAGAGAAAAGGTCGTGTCGGCCCTGAAGAAGACGGCGAAGACGGCGAAAGCCATCTATCTCGCGGCCGATCCGGATCGGGAGGGGGAGGCGATCTGTTGGCACCTCGGACACGAGCTGGCCTCCGCCAAAAAGCCGATCCACCGGGTGACCTTCAACGAGATCACGAAGCGCGCGGTGCGGGAAGCGTTCAATCACCCTTCCACAATCGACCAGCGGCGCGTTGATGCGCAGCAGGCCAGAAGGATCCTCGATCGCTTAGTCGGGTACCAGATCAGCCCGCTCCTTTGGGATAAGGTCAAGCGGGGTATTTCCGCCGGGCGGGTCCAGTCGGTGGCCCTCCGCCTCATCGTCGATCGTGATCGGGAGATCAGGGCCTTCGTCAAGACCGAGTACTGGTCGGTGGAGGCATCTCTTGAGGGCCGAACACCGCCGCCGTTCGCGGCGAAGCTCTACAAGACCGACGGCGAGCGGACCAACCTTCGGAACCGGGAGGAGACCGATCAGGTCGTTCGGGAGCTGGAGCGGCAGGAATTTCGCGTCAGCGACCTGACCAAGAAAGAGAAGCGCCGGAACCCGGTCCCGCCATTCACGACCAGCAAGCTCCAGCAGGAGGCGGTCCGGAAACTCCGCTTCACCGCCAGGAGGGCGATGCAGATCGCCCAGCAGCTCTACGAAGGGATCGAGATCGGCGATGAGGGGGCGGTTGGCCTCATCACCTACATGCGGACCGACTCGGTCCGGGTCTCGGCGGATGCCCAGGCCGAAGCGGCTCGCTATATCGCCGAGCGTTTCGGACAAACGTTTGTGCCGGAGCGGCCCCCGGCATACCGCAGCAGCCGGGGCGCCCAGGAGGCTCACGAGGCGATCCGACCGACCTCGGTGAATCGCGATCCGGCATCGCTCCGGGAGTATCTGGCCAAGGATCAGCTCGCCCTGTACACGCTGATCTGGAACCGATTCGTCGCGTCCCAGATGCCGCCTGCCGTCTATGACGTCACGACCGTAGACATTCAGGGGGGGCGGTTCACGCTCCGTGCCAGCGGACGGATCCAGCGTTTCGCCGGCTTCATGAAGGTGTACACGGAGGGAAAGGACGAAGCGCCGAAGACAAAGCCGGAGGAGACTCGGGACGAAACAGCCGAGGAGGCCACTGTTGAGGAAGACGCCGAGTTGACACTGCCTCCTCTCGAGGTGGGGGAGCCGTTGCGGCTCCTGGGGGTGACCCCGGCGCAGCACTTCACTCAGCCGCCCCCTCGCTACACCGAGGCGACCCTCGTCAAGGATCTGGAAGAGCTTGGGATCGGCCGTCCCAGCACCTACGCCGCTATCCTGAGTGTCATCCAGAACCGTGACTATGTGGTCAAGGAACAGGGCAAGTTTCGGCCGACGGAGCTGGGCGGGATCGTGATCGATCTGCTGGTGGAAAGCTTCCCGCGCGTGATGGACTACGAGTTCACGGCTCGGATGGAGACCACCCTGGATGAGATCGAAGAAGGGCAGAAGAACTGGCTGGAGGAGATGCATCGGTTCTATGGCGCCTTTTCGAGATGGGTAAAGGACGCACAGGTCGGGATGCGGAACATCAAAGCGATGGAGGAGAAGACCGACGAGATCTGCGAGCGCTGCGGCAATAAGATGGTGATCCGCTGGGGCCGTTTCGGTCGCTTCCTGGCCTGTTCGAATTACCCCGAGTGCAAGGGCACACGCGAATTGCCGCCGGAGCTGAAGGAAGAGAACGGCGTCCCGAGCGAGACCAACGGGGCTGGAGAGGCCGAGACAGAGCCTTGTGAGAACTGCGGTCGGCCGATGGTAATGAAGCGCGGCCGGTTCGGACCGTTCCTGGCCTGTTCAGGGTACCCGGAGTGCAAGACGATCCGGAAGCCCTCGAAGGCGGAGACGGCCGGCGCCCGGGTTGCGCCGCAGCCGACCAACGAGGTGTGCGAGAAATGCGGCAACCCGATGGTCATCCGCGAGGGTCGATACGGTCGCTTTCTCTCCTGCTCCACCTATCCAGCCTGTAAGAGCCTTAAGCCGATCCCGATCGGGGTCAACTGCCCTCAGTGCGGGAGTCCACTGTCGGAGCGACGGACCAAACGGGGCCGGGTGTTCTACGGGTGCACCGCCTATCCAAAGTGCAGTTTCGCCGTCTGGGATCGTCCGATCGGCGAGCCTTGCCCGACGTGCGGGGCCGCCTTCTTGGTGGAAAAGCGTCTGAAGGGGGGTGAGGTCTCGATCCGGTGCGTAGCCGACGGGTGCGGCTACGTGCGGGAGGCCGACAAGGCGGCGGAAGCGAAGGCATGACCGACCCTTCGACCAGACTCAGGACAGGGATCGTCGTCGTCGGCGGGGGACTGGCTGGAAGCGAGGCCGCCTGGCAGGCAGCGGAGCGGGGCGCGTATGTGCGGCTGTACGAAATGCGGCCGGTGACCCCGACCCCGGCCCATAAGACCGACCGGCTGGCGGAGTTGGTCTGCAGCAATTCGCTCAAGTCCGATTCGCCGGAGGATTGTCACGGCCTGCTAAAGCGGGAGCTCACCGCCTACGGGTCGGTGGTCATGGCGGCGGCCCGCGCCCATGCCGTCCCGGCCGGCTCGGCGCTTGCCGTAGACAGAGAAGCCTTCGCTGCTGAGATTACGGAGCGCCTGACCCGACACCCGCGCATCAACATCGTGAGGGAGGAGGTCAAAGCGATCCCGGAGGAGCGACCGGCGATTATCGCCACCGGCCCTCTCACGTCAGACCTGCTTGCCGCCGCCCTGCGGGATCGGTTCCTCAGCTATCTGGCTTCTCAGGACTCTTCCGCAAATGTTCACGATCTTCTCTACTTCTACGACGCCATCTCGCCGATCGTTGCCGCCGACTCCATCGATCGTGAGATTACCTTCTCCGCCTCTCGCTACGACAAGGGAGGCGGCGATTATCTGAACTGCCCAATGACGAGGGAGGAGTATCGCCTTTTTTGGGAATCGATCCGAGCCGCCGAGGTGACCCCGATCCATCCCTTCGAAGAGGAGAGATATTTCGAGGGGTGTCTCCCCATCGAGGTCCTGGCCGCACGCGGCGAGAATACGCTCCGCTTCGGGCCGATGAAGCCGGTGGGCCTCGTTGATCCCAGGACAGGCCGTCAGCCCTACGCCGTCGTGCAGTTGAGGATGGAGAACCGGGAAGGGACGATGTACAACATGGTGGGGTTCCAGACCCGCATGCGGTGGGGCGAGCAGCGCCGAGCGCTCCGAACGATTCCCGGCCTCCGCGACGCGGAATTCCTCCGCTACGGGTCGATCCATCGCAACACCTTCATCACTGCACCGGCCCTGCTGCAGGAGACGATGCAGTTCCGGGGCGACCCTGGCTTCTTTATTGCCGGGCAGCTCACTGGCGTCGAGGGGTACCTCGAGTCGGCCGGGACCGGCCTCTTGGCCGGGGTGAACGCCGTCCGCTTCTTCCGAGGTGATCCCCCGGCCCTCCTGCCCCCGACGACAGCCCTCGGATCGGTCATCCGTCACATCTGCCATGCCGACCCCCGCACCTTCCAACCGATGAACGTCAATTTCGGCCTGCTGCCTCCCCTCGACGAGCCGATCCGGGCCAAGCGAGACAGGCGGCGCGCCCTGGTCGAGCGCGCCCTCCGCGCCCTCCCCAATCTCCGCTAGTGCCGTTCCAACTTGTTGCGGCTAACTGTCGATAGGTGTCGTGCTAAGAACTATCGTTTTCCCCGGCCTTACCATTTAGGCGTAAATAGTTGGAACGGCACTAGCAATCGGGAGTTCTGTTTACGTCTACAGTTATTACTGTTCCATCATTAACCCACTTCGAGGCTGCAGTGACGCCATCACGGGCCCCCGCCGGCGTCAAGTCACGTGACAAGTGCGCCCAATTGCGTTTCTCGGCCCTCTTTGGTAACATGCGGCGCTCTTGCCACGGGAACTGATCGGATTCGAGGGGCGGTTTTTGCCTTGATCTTTCTATCCAATCCTCGTATCGTACCCGACAAGAGGAGAATCGGACGGATGCTTGAACAGATGGAGGCGTTTCTCTCGTACCTTCAGGCGGAACGGGCCTCTTCGCCTCACACCGTGAAGAACTATGCGAGTGACCTTCAACAGTTCCGGTCATTCCTCAGAAAGAACGGCTTCGTTCGGGCCAAGCCTGTCCTGAGCGCCGTCGAAGCCTGTGCTGAGTCCCATCGAAGCGGGCCTGTGGTGAGCGGGGTCGAACGAGGGGATGCCTGGCAACAGGCCATCGGCCTGGCTGAGATCGACGTCCTGACGATCCGGGCGTTCATCGCGGACCTCCATGCCAATGGGATCGCGCGGAGTAGCATCGCGCGGAAACTGGCGACCCTGCGATCGTTCTTCCGGTACCTCTGCCGCGAGGCCGTGGTTCAGGCAAACCCGGCGAAGCTGGTTTCAACCCCGAAACTGCCGAAGCGGCTCCCCCCCCACCTCTCCGTAGACGAGGTCGATCGACTCCTGGCCGCGCCGGCTGGCCACGATGCCCGTGGCGCCCGCGATCGGGCCATCCTCGAGCTTTTCTACGCCTCGGGCATCCGATTGAGTGAGTTGATCGGCCTCGATATGCACCATCTGGACCTCCGGGAGGGGTTAGTCAAGGTCAAGGGGAAGGGTAACAGGGAGCGGATTGTCCCGATTGGGTCGAAGGCGATTGCAGCGTTGCGGCGCTATCTGGACCGGCGTGGTGAGTTGATCCCGGCGTCCAAGCGAGGACGCCTCGCTCCGCAGGCGTTGTTTTTGAACCGGCTGGGCGGCCGCTTAAGCACGAGGAGTGTTGCCAGGATTCTCTTGACATACCTCAAGCGGAGCGGCATTGGGCCGAAGATCACTCCACACGGGCTGCGGCACAGCTACGCAACGCATCTGCTGGAAGCCGGGGCCGACCTCCGAGCGATCCAGGAGCTGCTGGGTCATTCACGCCTCTCAACGACGCAGCGGTACACTCACGTGAATCTGGATCACCTTATGGCCGTGTACGACAAGGCGCATCCAAGGGCCTGAGGGTTCATAGTTCATGGTTCACAGTTCACAGATGAAGAGTTCACGGTTCACAGTTCACGGTTGACAGAGAGGCATGGGGTGAAGCGAGGTCGAGAAGTTGGAGACAGGGATGTCTCTTCTTTCCGTCAACCGTCAACCGTCAACCGGTTGTGCGAAGCGCAACGGTGTTTGTCGGTGAACTGTCAACAGTGAACAGTCGACCTGTTATGCGGAGCACGACGATTCTCGCGGTGCGCCACAAGGGCAGGGTGGTGGTGGCCGGGGATGGACAGGTCTCCTTCGGCGATACCGTGATGAAGCAGACCGCCAGGAAGGTCCGGCGGATGTGGAACGATCGAGTGATCGCCGGGTTTGCCGGCGCCGCGGCCGACGCCTTTGCCCTGTTTACGAAGTTCGAGGCCAAGCTTGAGGAATACAGCGGCAACCTGCCTCGGGCAGCAGTCGAGCTGGCAAAGGATTGGCGCACCGACCGGGCGCTCCGACGGCTCGAGGCGCTGCTGGTGGTGGTTGATAAAGAGCATTCGCTGGTGATCTCGGGGACGGGGGATGTCATCGAACCCGACGATGGGGTCATCGGCATAGGCTCCGGCGGGCCGTATGCGGCGGCTGCCGCTAGAGCCCTTGCGGGGTTCTCCGAACTCGACGCCAGGCGGATCGCCGAGGAGGCGATGAAGATCGCCGCGTCACTCTGCGTTCACACCAACGACAGGATCACGATTGAAGAGCTCTAAGACAGTTCCAAGTGCCAGGTTCCATGTTCCAAGTTGAGGAATATGGGGCTTCGAACCCCGAACCCGGAACTTGGAACCCGGAACTGCGAGGCATCGAGCAATGGAACAATTGACCCCTCGACAGATTGTGGCCGAGCTTGACAGGTACATCATCGGCCAAAAGGAGGCGAAGCGCGCGGTCGCCATCGCCCTGCGCAACAGGTGGCGCCGGCAGAAGCTGCCCCCGGAGCTGCGGGACGAGGTCGCGCCGAAGAACATCATCATGATCGGCCCGACCGGGGTGGGGAAGACCGAGATCGCCCGCCGACTGGCCAAGCTGGTCGATGCGCCGTTCATTAAGGTGGAGGCCAGCAAATACACGGAGGTCGGCTACGTCGGACGCGACGTTGAATCGATGGTGCGGGACCTGACCGAGCTGGCCGTGGGCATGGTGAAAGGTGAGAAGACCAGAACGGTACAGGAGCGGGCACGAGAGGTGGCCGAGGAGCGGCTGCTGGATCTTCTCCTTCCCGCCGCCAGGGCGGCGACGTCGCCCGGGTTCGAGCGGGTCGAAGAGGGCAGTCCGGTGACCTCAGCGACCGAGACACGCGAGAAGCTACGGAAACGGCTGCACGAGGGGAAGCTGGACGATCGGATCGTGGAGCTGGAGATCAAGGACCGAGCCATCCCGATGGTGGAGATCTTCAGTAGCTCCGGCCTGGAGGAGATGGATATTAACATCAAGGAGATGCTGGGAAACATCCTCCCGCAGCGGACGAAGCGGCGCAAGGTCAAGGTCCGGGAGGCGCAGCGGATCCTTGCCCAGGAGGAGGCCGACAAGCTCATCGATATGGACGAGGTGAAGTCGGAGGCGATCCGTCGCGCTGAGGATTCCGGGATCGTTTTTTTAGATGAGATCGATAAGATCGCCGGTCGCGAGGCGATGCACGGCCCCGATGTCTCGCGCCAGGGCGTCCAGCGGGATCTCCTCCCGATCGTCGAGGGGTCTACAGTGAACACCAAATACGGCCTGGTCCGGACCGATCACATCCTGTTTATCGCAGCCGGGGCATTCCACGTCTCAAAACCCTCCGATCTGATCCCGGAGCTACAGGGGCGCTTCCCGCTCCGGGTGGAACTGGCAAGTTTGACGCAAGAGGATTTCGTCCGGATCCTTACGGAACCTCAGAACGCCTTGATCAAGCAGTATGTCGCCCTCCTGGGGACAGAGGGGGTGAAGCTCGACTTTACCGAAGATGCGGTTCAGGAGATCGCCTCGATCGCGAGCATCGTGAATCAGGCAACCGAAAACATCGGCGCCCGCCGCCTGTACACGATCATGGAGCGGCTGCTGGACGAGATCTCATTTGAGGCTCCCTCGATGCAGGGGGCGCGGGTCGATATCAACGCGGCCTACGTCCGGGAACGGCTTCAGGCGATCGTGAAGGACGAGGACCTGAGCCGTTATATCCTCTAGTGCCGTTCCAACTATTTACGCCAAAATGGTGAGGTTCGGGATGGCGGCAGTTCTTAGCAGGACACGTATCAGAGGTTAGCCGCAACAAGTTGGAACGGCACTAGTATCGGGAGATAGCAGGTGTCCAAGCCGAAGGGGCTGAATGTGCAGGCCTCCATCGACAAGGCGAATGTCCTGATCGAGGCGTTGCCCTACATCAAGGCGTTCGCCGGCAAGACCGTGGTGGTCAAGTACGGCGGCGCGG
>Ga0302046_10005901_pt1 | contig 10742 bp, 9 predicted proteins | sample RVTome_11_FD_200261 | JGI IMG/M metagenome (GOLD analysis project Ga0302046, IMG submission 200261) | Soil microbial communities from uranium-contaminated site in the Upper Colorado River Basin, Wyoming, United States - RVT147D111 (version 2) ... | reverse complement strand
ATCGGTGATCGAGAGCGGCGAGGACCTCCGGTTCACCCGCCGGCCGATGCTCGGGGTGATGGTCGATGGAGAGCTGGACGCGGCGCGCGCCGCGGACCTGGGCGTCCCCGTGGACCGCGGCGTCATCCTCGGCGGCACCGTCGAGGGGATGGGTGCCGAGGCCGCCGGGCTCACCGGGGGCGACGTGGTCGTCCGCCTCGGTGGCACTCCGATCAACGGGTTCTCCTCGTTCGGCGTGGCGCTGCAGCCGCATCGCGCCGGCGACTCCGTCGACGTCGTGTACTACCGCGAAGGTGAGGAGCGGAGCACGGCCATGACCCTCTCTGGCCGGCCCATCCCGGAGATCCCCGCCGATGCCGCGGCGCTCTCCGCCTACGTGCGGGAGCTGTACGACTGGGTCGACGCCGAGCTGGCCGCTCTCTTCGACGGCGTGAACGACGCCGCCGCCTCGGCGAAGCCCGTCCCCGGGGAGTGGAGCGCCAAGGAGGTCCTGGCCCACCTGCTCGACGGTGAGGGCGACGGGCACTCCTCCATCGCCGACCTGGTGCCGGCCAGCGAGCGGGTGAGCGACGGCCCCTTCGCCAACTCCCACCTGCGCACCGCGGTGACCGCCGCCTCGTATGCGACGCCCGGCGAGATGCTCGACGCCTACCGCCACCTCGAGGACCAGACGGCGGCCCTGCTCGCCGGCCTTCCCGACGAGTTCGTGGCCCGCAAGGGCTCCTACTGGCGGCTCGCCTACTCGTACACCCAGGCCCGTCCCCACTACGAGGAGCATTTCGCCCAGATCCGAGCGGCCCTCGAGGCGGCCGGGGATAGGTCGGCTACCCCGCGGGGGTGAGGATCACCCGGAAGTCCCCGGTAGTGATCTCGTTGAACGCCGCGGCGTCGGAGCGGATGACGTTCCCGACCTGGTCGACGACCCGTCCGCTTCTCGTACAACTGGGTGCCCGGCTTCAGCCTGCTCCTGCTCGTGGTGTTCAACCACGACCACTTCCCGGTGCTGCACTTCACCGGCGTGATCGCCCTCCCCCCGGCGCCCGCACGCCAAAGACAGGGCCGAGATCGACTGCGTCGAATACCCTCCCTTCATGAGGCGATTCGGCGCCATCGCGTTCCTCCTTGCATTCGCCGCCTGCGGCGATGGCTCCTCGTCACCATCGACGACGGCGGGAACCCTCGCGACGACCGCGACACCGACCAGCACCGTCCCTGCCACGACGACCACCCGGTTGCCTCCGACACCGCTCGACCTCGAGGCGTCCGCTGCGGAGCTCTGCGAGTCGATCGTCTCCGCTGCCCGGGTCGAGGCCTTCCTCGGTCAGCCCGCCGGCTTCGAGGACATCGACGGCAACGGGTATGACCCCGCCCTTGGAGCGGTGATCTGCTCGTGGGTCTCGCTCGACCCCGAGACCGATCTCCCGTACGAGACTCTCGCCGTCAGCGTCTACCTGGGAGAGCCCGTGGCGGGTACGGCGTACTACACCCCGGAGGCGTTCCCCGAGATCCGGGTCGTCGACGACATCGGCGACGAGGCGTTCTTCGCCTCGGAGACCGTGCGTCGCTCAGCGGCGTTTCGCGACGGGGAAGTGGTCGGGATCGTCGATTATTGGCCGAATCTCGTCGTCGGCTCCGAGGGGCTCTCCACCGGTGACGACCTCATCGAACTGCTGCGGGAGATCCACGACCGGATCCGCTGATCACCTCGCCGCCATCGGCGTCGCGTGTCCGTGCGCAGGGTCCGGCTGCCTAGGGGCCCATGGCCAGGCCCGACGCGTCCCAAGGCCGGCGGCCCGCGCCCACTCGGTCGATTCTCGGCCACATGTCGGTACAGGCGCGAACCTGTCTCATCTCGGCGATACGTTCAGCAGAATGCGCCAAACTCCTCATGCCCTTGACAGCATATGCTGTAGGAGACATACTGACTGGGTCGCCGGGTGACCTGGGAGGTCGTCGTGACCGACGAGTTCGCTCGGTGGTACTCGACTTTGAGCGAACGGCAGGCCGATGCACTCGACGCCAGGGTCGAGTTGCTGCAGGAACACGGCCCGAACCTCGGTCGCCCGGTCGTGGATCGGATCGAGGGTTCGAGGATCCACAATCTGAAGGAGCTGAGGGTCAGATCAGATGGGGCGCTGCGCATTCTCTTCGTCTTCGACCCGGGGCGGACCGCCGTGCTGTTGCTCGGCGAGGACAAGTCCGGGCAATGGTCCAGCTGGTACGCCCGGGCGATCCCCAGGGCAGAAGCGATTTATGACGACTACTTGGAGGGGCTGAACCGATGAAGACATGGGACGAACTGACCGCTGATCGGCGCTCCCGCCCTGGATACCGGGAGAGGGTCGAAGCCGAGAAGCTTCATGCGCTCGGCGAGGTCCACAAGTACCACCTCGCCGAACTGCGGCGCATCCTGGAATTCACCCAGGAGGAGCTGGCCGCGCGGATGGGAACGGATCAGTCGCGGATCTCCCGCGTCGAAAACGAGGTCGACATGAGGCTGTCGACGCTGCGGGCGTATGTCGACGCCCTGGGCGGGCAGATCCGGATCATCGCCGAGATCCCCGGTCAGGAGGCCTTCCCGCTGTCGGTATGACTCAGGCACCGGGAGCAGCGGGTCGCTGGTGGTCGCGAGGAGCGCTTCGCCGAGCTGATCGCCCGGGGCCGGGAGACGCCGTGGGGGGGAGACCTTCGATTGGTGCGAGGCGACCCTTGGAGCCGCGCTCAGTTCATCACCCTCTTCAACGCCGGGCTGGCCCAGCGGGAGATCGGGCCACACCTCCCCGCCAGTGAGCGTGAACAGATCCGCCGAGCGGTCGGCGACATTCCGGTTTCGTGATCAGGTCACACCTTCGTGACATGGATCCGGGCCGGGTGTTCTCGAGCCCGATAGCATCCCCGCAGCAGCACAGGAGGGGGGTAGGGTGGGTGCCGTTCGAGTCGAGCAACCTCCGTCGAACCTCGCCTCCCTCGTGCGCCACATCTCCATCGTCGGGTACTCGGGGCTGATCACCGGGGTCCTCGTCGGCGGGCTCGGGTCACGGATCTTCATGAGGATCGCCGGGGCCACCGGGAGGGACTCGGCGCAGGGCGCCACCACCGAGGCGGGGTTCAGGGTGGGCGAGATCACCGTCGACGGGTCGTTGCAGCTGCTGTTCTTCGTCGGCATCTTCGTGGGGATCCTCGGGGCGCTGCTCTATGCGGTGTTCCGCCCCTGGCTGGCGTGGGCAGGACGGCTCCGCGGCCTGGTGTTCGGTGCGGTCCTGTTCGCCGTCGGCAGCGCATCATCGGATGTGATGAACCCCGACAACATCGACTTCTTCATCCTCGGCAACGGGCTGCTCAATGTCCTGGTGATCGGCGGGTTGTTCCTGGGTTTCGGGGTGGTGATCGAGGAGATCCACCGGCTGCTCGACCGGAAACCCCCCAACGAAACGGGGCGAGTCGGGGTCGGCTCGGCGCTGCTGGCCGTCGTCGGGACGCTGGCGGCGGTGCCGTTGACCATCAGCATCATGTTCGGCAACTCGTGCGACTGCGATCCGCCGATCGTCGCCGCCTGGTTCGCCGTGCTCACCGGCATCGGCACCGTGCTGTGGTGGGTGAGCGCCCGACGGCCCCGGCTGCGGCTTCCGGCGACAGTCACCGGGTACGTCGGCCTGATCGGTGCCACCGCTTTCGGCCTGGTGCGGGCGATATCCGACGCCGCCGAGATAATCGGCTGACCGCCTCTGCTGGCGTAAAGCGTGTCGCTCCGGCCCGACAGCCTTCCCCTGCATCCATAGGGAGCAGGGTCGATACACGTGTTCTATACGTATATGCGTCTACGAGGGGCTCCATCGGCCGATCGGACGCCGTCGGATCAGTGGTTTCCTCGAGGCACTGGCTCGCCCCCATGTGGTCGACGAGGATCTCGAATCCGCCCAACGGTCGATGGCCGCTGACGAGGAACGCGAGGCCGAGGCAACGGAGTGGGTCGAGGGCGTGTAAGGGGGGTCCCCGGTGCTCGGGAACATGCGAGTCACCCCCGCAGCTCAGCGCCAACAACCGTGCCGGCGGTTGGCGTAGGCTGAGGGGTCAGGCGGGTGGATCGCCGGCCCGGTTCCTCAGTGCCTCACTTCGCGCGCATTGGAGTACGAATGAGCGAAGGATCGAGTTTCCGGGAGCGACTGGCGGGGCGGGTTCGGGCGGCAGGGGTGTTCGCCCTCGTCGAGGAGCCGATGACCATCGTTCGAATCGGGACGGTCGGGCTCTTCGGGGGAGCGGCCAGCGCCTCCCTCTTTGCTCTCGTCTTCTGGTTCTTCGAGGAGACGATGGCCGCCTGGCTCAGCGCGGCCCTGGCGGCGGCCTACGGGGGAATCTGGATCTGGTGGATCATCCTCCCCGGAGCGGGCCAGGTTCGGTCGACCATGTGGGCCATCGTCGCCGTCTCGGCGGGCAACGAGCTCGCCGTGCACCTCGTCCTCGGAGGGTTCGGCAACTCGGGCGGGTACCTCGGGTGGGGAGTGGCGGTGGTGATGATGGCGACCCTCGCCCTCTCACGTCGGTCGATCGTGATGCTCTCGCTCGGGTTCGCCGGCGTGTTGCTGGGTTTCGGCTTCCTCGAGGCGACGCTCGCCGCGGGCCGGACGGCTCCTGACGCCGGGTTGACCACCTTTCTCTGGGTCGCCGTGATCAGCGGCAACGTCGCCCTGCTGGTGATCCTCTTCACGTATCTCCTCGGCCGTCTCCGTGCAGAGCGGGCCCGGGCCGAGGGCCTGCTCCTCAACGTATTGCCGGCAACGGTGGCCTCCGAGTTGAAGAGGCATGGAACCACGCAGGCACTTCGGTTCGACGAGGTGAGCGTGCTCTTCGCCGACATCGTCGGGTTCACCCCGATGTCGGTGGAGATGGCCCCCGAGGAGATGGTCGCGGAGCTCAACCGGGTGTTCAGCTTCTTCGACTCCCTGGTCGACCGGTATGCCTGCGAGAAGATCCGCACCGTCGGCGACAACTACATGGTCGCCTGCGGTGTCCCCACACCGCGGCGCGAACATGCCGACGCCGCCGCCCGGATCGCCCTGGCCATGATCGAACACAGCGAAGGAGGGCGGTTTCGATTCCGCATCGGAATCAACTCGGGACCGGTGGTGGCCGGGGTGATCGGCCGCCGCAAGTTCCAGTACGACGTCTGGGGTGACACGGTGAACACGGCGAGCAGGATGGAGTCCCACGGGTTGCCGGGCAAGATTCAGATCACCGAGACGACGAGGCACCTCCTTGGCGACCGCTACGTGTGTGTCCCCCGAGGGCCGGTCGAAATCAAGGGCAAGGGCGTCCTCGAGACGTGGTTTCTGGAAGGGGTGCAAGAGCCCTGATCCCGGGCTGAGTCAGCTTTCGTCCCGGCATGACCGTAACCGGTGATGTCGGCGAAGAGCAAGCAGCCCCGTTCGGCAGTGCCGAGGGATGCCGTCACCTGCCGTCTGCTGTCGCGGAGCCCGTCACCATGCCCTCCAAGGAGTCCGGAATACCCAGGGTCAGGGTAGCGGTCCGAGCGGTTGGGGAGCCGTCGGGTCGGTTGCCCTGCTTCGGCACGTTCCTGTCACACCCGCATGGCACCTTGATCACCCGTCGACCAGGTGGTTCTCATGTCCGCACCCGACCCGCAACTCCGATCGCTGTATGCTCGCCTCGAGGAGGTCCTTGGCACCGAGCACGCCGATACGCTCATGACACACCTCCCGGCCGGGCGCGAGTACCTCACGAAGGCCGATCTCCACGAGGCGATCGCCCCGGTCCGCGCTGACCTCGAGCTCCTCACCGCCCGTTTCGAGGGTCTGGAGGGCCGTTTCGATGGTCTGGAGGGCCGTTTCGATGGTCTGGAGGCCCGGTTTGATGGCCTGGAGGCCCGGTTCGACCGCATGGAGGACCGGTTCGACCGGCTCTACGAGCGGATCGACGACCGGCTCGAAGGGATGCACACGCTGATGCACACCCAGTTCCGCAACTACTCGTTCGTGGCCGCCTCCTTCATGACCGGCCTCACCGCGGTTTTCGGAGTGATGCTGGCGTCGTTCGGATAGCGGAGCCGCGCGCCCATCGATCCTCTGTCTCCGACCATCAGACGCCATCCGTCGGCAGGCCTTCGGCCCACACCCGTTCCAGGCCGAGGGCACCCGCCTCGCGTATCCACGCCAGCGCCTGCTCGGCCCACCCCGAGGCGAGCGGGTGGTCCCGCCCGAGGAGCGCCGCCGCGGCCGACCGCCAGTCGGCCTTCTCATAGGGGAGGGCCACCTGGTCGAGCGTGCCGAGCGCCGCCTCGATGCGGGCTGCCCCCTGCTCGGGGTCGCCGGCGAGCAGCGCCAGCGCCCCCTCCCCGATCCCGCGCAGGCCCTGATCGAGCAGGCTTCCCGGTGCAATCGCGTTGGCCACCGCGTTGAGGGCGCCAGCCACCCGTTCGGCGTCCCGCAGTCGTACCGCGGCGGAAAGAGCCCCTTCGACCGCCCAGGTCACCGCGGTTCCGATGGTGGCCTCGCACACGCCTGCCCAATCGCGATCGTAGACCAGCGAGAGCATCCGCTGCATCGCGGTGATCCCAGCGAACGCGGCGTCGCCGCTCGGCTGCCACCCGTCGATCTCCCGGCGAAGTCGGGTGCCGACAGTTGGATCGGGCATGCGATACCCCTCGATCACCAGCCGCCAGCCACGGCCGAGGGCAGCATAAGTGGGCGGGAGGCGTTCGGGGTCGAGGTCGTCGACCATGGCCACCGCCTCGTCGGGCCTTCCCACCAGCAGCATCGGCCACACCCGAAACATGCGCAGGTGGGGTGCCCAGTGCCCATACCGTTCCGCCCGTTCGAACAGCTCTTCGCTGGTGCGAAAGGCAGCCATTGGATCGGCCTTGTACTGGACGATGCGCAGGTTGTTGAGGGCACGGACCGCCTGGGGTCGCAGGTCGAGTCGATCGGCCAGAGTCACCGCACCGGCGAGCCCGACCTCGGCCTCTACCAGGCGGTGAAGGCCGATCAGCGCGGTCGCCCGGGTGATCGTGCCCTCGAGCACGTCGGCCATGGGGAGGAGCCGCTCGGCGGCGGGGAGTGCGCGGTCGGCGGCCTCGATCGCCTGCGGATCCTCGTCCGAGATCATGTGTGCCCGGGCCGTCTGCAGGCCGAGACGAACCCGGGCGGGGGTGTCGAACGACTCGATCGAGTCGTAGACGGGCCGGAGCAGGGCCACCGCGTCGGGGGCGCGCAGCCATGACGCCAGCGCGGCACCCAGCGCGGTGTGCACCTCGAGCACCCCCTCCCGGTCACCAGCCTCCTCCAAGGCCGCCACGGCCTCGTTTGCCAGCTCGGTTGCCTCGTCGAGCCTCCCCGCCGCACCCGCCGCGGCGGCCGATGCCGCCAGGATCGGGGCCCGGTCGGCGACCGATGATGCCAGGGCGAGTGCTTGCCGGTACAGCCCGAGTGCCTGGGCGTCGGCCTGCAACTCGGAGGCCCGCTCGGCGGCGGCCACCAGGGCGACCCGACCCGGCGTGGTGTCGCCCCCGTCGACGAGCTCGCCGGCAGCAACGAAATGCCCGGCGACCAAGCCGGCCAGTTCGGGGTCGCCGCGGCTCGCCAGGTGCTCGGCGACCTTCAGATGCCGGGAGCGGCGATCGGCGCGGCTGAGACGGCCGTACGCGACCTCGCGGATCAGGCCCTGGACGAACCGGTATCTGCCCGCCTGCGGGGCGCCGGGGTCGTCGTCCACCTCGAATATCTCCCGGCGCACCAGCGCCCGCACCCGTTCACGCACGCTCGCCTCATGGCCCAGGGCGACGAGTTCGTCGACGGAGAAGACATGGCCGATGACGGCGGCATCCCCGACCAGGGAACGCTCGTCAGGGGAGAGCCGGTCGAGACGCGCCCCGATCACGGCCGAGAGCGAGTCGGGCACCGACATCGCGGCGAGGCCCCCGGCGGCGCGGTGGTCATCTTGATCTCCCCGGGCGAGCAGCATTCGGACGAACTCCACCGCGTAGAGGGGGACACCCCCGGCCCGCTCGACGATGGCGGTCACGGTGTCCGCCGGCAGATCGGGTGCGGTCCCCTCGATCATGTCCTTCATGTCGGTTGGGGAAAGCGGAGCAAGGCGGACCGAGAGCGTGTTGCGCCGGTCAGAGCCCCACCCGGGGATCCGTCTCAGCAACTCGGGCCGTGCCAGGGTGATGAGGAAGATGGGATGGCGGATGGCCTGTTCTGCAAGCTCGGTGATGAACTCGAACACGCCGTCGTCGGCCCATTGCGCGTCTTCGAACACCAGGACCGTGGTGCCCCGTTCGGCGATTCGCTGGAACAAGATTCGCAGCGAGGTGAACAGGTCCTCCCGGTCGCCCGGGGGCATTTCCTGGAGCCCGAGCAGTGCAGCCAGGCGCGGCTCGACCCACCGTCGCTCGTCCTCGAGCGTCAGGGTGTTCTCAAGCGATTCGCTCAGCCGGAGACGTCCCGCCGTCCGATCATCATCCTCCCCGATCCCTGCCCAACCCCTGACCATCTCCCCCAGCGACCACAGGGCGACTCCGTCGCCGAAAGAAGGCGATCGCCCCCGATGCCAGGAGATCGGCTCGGCGGTCTCCTCGGCATGCCTCTGCAACTCCAGGGCAAGACGGGTCTTGCCGATTCCACCCTCGCCGACGATCGACACCAGGCGCGTCTGCCGGTCTCGTTGGACGGCGTGCAGCTGGTCTGTGAGCAGCCTGAGCTCCTCCTGACGACCGGTGAAGGGCGGCTCGACCCCACCGCCCGACGCCCGGCCGCGACTGCCGGCCACCACCCCGATCGCCCGGTAGGCCCGCACCGGGGCCGCCTTTCCCTTGACCCGCTGCTCCTCGAGCGGCTCGAATCCGAGGTTGCCGCCGACCAGGTCGCGGGTGGCCTCGCCGACCACCACCGTCCCGGGTGCGGCGATCGACTGGAGCCGGCTCGCCGTGTTCACCATGTCACCGACCACCAGGCCATGCAGGTTGCCGCCGGGGCCGACACTGGTCTCCCCGCTGAGCACCCCGGCGCGAAGCGCCAGCCCGGGAGCCCCGATCTCTTCGCCGAGACCCGAGACCATGTCCACCAGCCGCAGGCCGGCCCGCACCGCCCGCTCGGCGTCGTCTTCGCGGGCCTCGACCGCGCCCCACCACGCCATCACCGCGTCGCCGATGAACTTGTCGATGGTCCCCCCGTGCCCCTCGATGATCTCCCGGGAGCGCTCGAAGTACCCCGTGAGCATCTCGCGCACATCCTCAGGGTCGCGGCCCTCCGAGAAGGGTGTGAAACCGACGATGTCCGCAAAGAGGACCGTCACCAGGCGACGCTCGGCCCTGGTCGGCGCCGCCGCTCGCGGCCCATCGGTGAGCCCGGAGCCGCACTCGATGCAGAATCTGGCGTCCGCCGCGTTGACCGCCGAGCAGTTGGGGCAGCGCACCGCCAGGGCCGCGCCGCACCGGGCGCAGAACAGTGCCGAGGGCGGGTTGTCCTGCCCGCAGGAGGCGCAGATCATGGCCGCCGAGGCTACCCGCGGGTACCCGGGGTCGCTCGGTGACGGGGAGCCCCGGCGTCGCTAATGAAGCCGCCGCCGTGCAGCGGGATCGGCAGAAGTCCCCGTGGCGCCCGACGGCGACGCTCCTCTGTGGCTGACACCAACGCGCGGTGCGCTCCGGGAGCGTAGAATTCCGCGGCGGGACTGGGGAGAGGGGACGTCATGGCAGAGCCACTCATGTTCGTGGCCACCTGGAAGGTCCACGACGGTCATGTCGAGGACCTCGAGCGCTACTACCGCAAGGTCGTCGAGATCGTCGAGGCGAACGAGCCGCGAATCATCGCCTTCAACGGGTTCTTCAGCGAGGACGGCACCGAGTTCTCCAGCATCCAGGTGCATCCCGACGTCGCCTCGATGGAGTTCCACATGCAGGTACTTCGCGAGAACTGGGAGGAGTCGTTCGCCGAGTTCAGTGATTGGTCCGAGGCGGTGGGGATCCAGTACTTCGGCTCACCCCCCGAGAGCGCCCGGGCGATGGACCGGCAGATGGGGATCCCGGTGAGCATCAAGCCGCGCCACGTCGCCGGGTTCACACGGGGGGCGTAGCGGTCGGTCGGCCGACGACCTCGAACCGCGGATGACGAACGACGACGCCCTCTACGAGTGTGCTTCCTGTGGTCTGCACTACACCGACCCGCAGCGGGCCGAGGACTGCTACCGCCACGGCACCACTCAGGGATCGTGCAATCTGGAGATCACCGAGGATTCCGTGGAGCGGCGGCGCCGGGCCGAGCAGGCACAGCGCCCTGGCCGGGCCTGAGTCGTCGCCCCGTTGGGTGCGCCCGCATGGCTCGACCGTGGTCCGCACCACGCCACCGCTTCGACGACGTCCCCTCGGTACGCGCCGACTTCACCGACGTCGAGCGCCGCCGGATGCGGTACCGACGCCCGGCAGGTCTCCGCTGCCCGCGGACTCGCACAACTATCGTGTCGGCGTGTCCCTGCCGAGCGGCGTCGTCACCTTCGTCTTCTCCGACATCGAGGGCAGCACGCGGCTCTGGGAGTCCGAGCCTGAGGCGATGCGTCGATCGCTGGCCCGCCACGATCTCCTCGTCTCCGAGATGGTCGAAGCGGCCGGTGGGCGCATCTTCAAGCACACCGGCGACGGCTTCGGGGCCGCCTTCGCATCCGTGTCATCCGCCCTCGGATCCGCCGCCCGGGTCGCCGCGGCGGTTGCCGAGGAGCCCTGGCCCGGGCCG
>Ga0302046_10005900_pt1 | contig 10746 bp, 6 predicted proteins | sample RVTome_11_FD_200261 | JGI IMG/M metagenome (GOLD analysis project Ga0302046, IMG submission 200261) | Soil microbial communities from uranium-contaminated site in the Upper Colorado River Basin, Wyoming, United States - RVT147D111 (version 2) ... | reverse complement strand
GTGGCCTATCCGGTCGTTATCGGAAACGAGTTGACGATCTACGTGCGCGATGTGGATCAGTTCGAGGGACTACCTCTGCGTCCGGAGGGCTTCATGGCGGCGCCGTTCTATTCCCCAAACGGCGAGTCCATTGGCTTTCTGGACGGCGCGGGCGCCATCAGGCGAGCCACGGTGGACGGGTCGGAGCTGCCGGAGACGATCTACGCCTACCCTCAGGGTACGTTCCCGGTCGGCGCGAGCTGGGGAGACGACGGCCACATCGTGTTCGCCCTGGTGGACGACGGCCAGGGCCTGCTGCGCATTCCCGAGCGCGGGGGAGTCGTCGAAGCCCTCACCCGAATCGACGAAGAGCAGGACGAAGAGCACATCTACCCGGAAGTCCTTCCGGACGGGCAAGGAGTCCTGTTCACTTCGGGCTCGGACGCGCTCGGTCCTCTGGGGAGTCAGATCGAAGTCCTGGATTTCTCGACGGGAGACCGCCGCGTTCTGATCGCGTCCGGAAGCCAGGCCCGGTATCTCGAGGACGGCATCATCGTCTACAACGATCGCGGCACCCTGCGTGCCGTCGGCTTCGACCTGGACCGGCTCGAGATCATCGGAACGCCCGTACCGGTCCTCGACGACGTCGAGTTCTACGAACAGAGCCGGGGCGCCGAGTTCGCAGTCTCCCGCAGCGGCTCGCTCGCCTATATCAACAGGAGCGGGGTCCAGGACACGACCGTCCGGACCCTGGCCATCGTCGATCCGCGCGGAGGCCGCGAGACGCTCGAGATCCGTACCGGCGCGTATATGCATCCCCGGGTGTCGCCCGACGGTACCGAAATCGCGGTCGAAACGCTCGGTCAGGACGGGCGCGGCATCGTTTGGATCTACAACCGCGAACGCAACGCGCTCCGGCAGTTGACGCAGCAGGGATCGAACGTCCGGCCGATATGGACTCCCGACGGCGAGCGGATCACGTTTGCGTCCAATCGCGACGGGACCTGGGGCATCTGGTGGCAGGCCGCCGACGGGAGTACCGTCGCCACGCGGCTGACCACCCCCGACGAGGGAATGGAGCATTATCCGGACTCGTGGAGCACCGATGGAGCCTACCTCACGTACACGAACATCGATCCCGAGAACACGAGCCGGCAATCGATCTGGATCGTGAACGTCCGCGAGGGTTCGGACCCCGAGCCGCTGGTCGATCCGATTTCAGGCGGCGCCGAGTTCTCCCTCAACGGGGACTGGGTCGCCTACCGCCTCAACAACCAGGTCTACGTCGAGCCGTTTCCGCCGACCGGAGCCATTCACCAGGTGACTCAGGACGGGGGGAGCTATCCGGTCTGGTCGCCCAACGGAGCCCGGCTCCTGTATCGCCGTATCGTTTCGGCGCAGGGGGCACAGATTTCGCCGCTGGTCACCGTCGATGTGACGACGGAGGGTAGGTTTACGTTCGGCAACGAGCGCGTGCTGCCGGTCAACGGTTTCCTGACGTTCTTCGGGCACCGGGACTACGACTTCATGCCCGACGGAGACAGCCTCGTGATGGTGTTCCCGGCAGATCTCGAGGAAACGACCGGCGATCGCTTCGTCCCGCGCCTCCACGTCGTCCTGAACTGGGTCGAAGAGCTCGCCGGGCGCGTCGAGGCGCCGTAGCGGCGGACCGGACGTTACTGCCCGTCCGCCGCGTCCGGAATCGTCGCCGTCCCGTCGAGCACGAACGTCAGCAGCTTCGGTGTCGGGTTGCCGGCCGCCGGAGCTTCCGGGCCCGCGAGATCGGGGCCGTCGTCTCCAGCAGCGGCGCCTCCAGCAGCGGCGCCTCCAGCCGCGGCGCCGCCACGGCCCGCGGTAGCGCCCGCCGCAGGGGCCGCCGCGCCGCCTCTGCCTCCCCCACCGCCGGCGTTATTACCGCCGCCCTGGCCGCCCATGAGCGAGACGTACTGCCGGCCGTCGACCAGATAGGTGATTGGCGGGCCCATGCCGCCCCCGAGCCCGGTCTCGATCTCGAGCAGCTTCTCGCCGCTGTCGGCTCTGTAGGCCACGAGCCGGCCGTCCGGGACCACCTGGAACACGAGGTTGCCCGCGGTGGAGACCGTGCCGCCGCCGATGCTGCCGCCACCCGCGGCGCGCCAGCGCTCGGTCTGGGTCACCGGGTCCCACGCCACCAGCACACCGCGCACGCCCTCTTCCGGTTCCGGCCCGATGGCCGGCGGGACGAGGGGCTCGGGCCGGGGTGCTTCATTCGTATCGGCCGCCGGCGCACCGCCGCGCCCGCCGCGCCCTCTTCGGAGCAGACCCGTGTTGCTGCGTCCCGGCTGGTACTCGAAGTCCGGGTCGACCTCGAGCGTGATGCTGCTGGAGGTCGACGAGGGCACGTAGACCAGACCGGTGTTCGGGTTCCAGGACATCGGCGACCAGTTGTGGGCGCCTCCGGGTCCAGGCGACACGGTGGCCGGCTGGCCCGTGCGGTCGTAGTGGGCTTCGGGGTTGATGATCGGCCTGCCGCTTTCCTGATCGACCCCGCTCGCCCAGGTGATGTAGGAGTAGGGCTGGGCCGAGATGAACGCGCCGGTCACCCGGTCGAGCACGTAGTAGAAGCCGTTCTTGTTGGCCTGCATGATGACTTTGCGCTCGCGGCCGTCGATCGTCATGTCGGCCAGCAGCAGGTGCTGGACGCTGTCGTAGTCCCACGAATCGCCCGGCACAGGCTGGTAGTACCAGACCAGCTCGCCCGTGTCGACGTCCACGGCCAGGATCGAGCACACATAGAGGTTATCGAGGCCTTCGGACTGCCGGAGGCTCTCCGGCCACGGCCCGCCGTTGCCCGTTCCGACATAGACCAGCTCCTCTTCCGGGTCGTAGGCGATCGCGTCCCACACGGTCGCGCCGCCCCCCAGCTTCCACCACTCGCCGGACCAGGTCTCCGCGGCCCGTTCCATCGCCTCGTTCTCGAACCCGAGCGCCGGGTCGCCCGGCGTCGTGTAGAAGCGCCACGCGAATTCTCCGGTTCTGGCGTCGAACGCCGAGAAGAAGCCGCGCACGGGGTATTCCGCGCCCGCGACGCCGACGATCACTTTCCCTTTGCCGATGCGGGGAGCGATCGTGATCGTGTAGTTGTCCTGCGCGTAGGACACGCGCGCCTCCCAGACGGGCCGGCCCGTCTCGCGATCGAGCGCGTTCAGCCGTCCGTCGATCACCGGCGCGATGATCAGGTCTTCGAAGATCGCCAGGCCCCGGTTTACCACGCCGCAGCAGATCTTCGGCCGGACGGCCGTCTGATTGACCTCCGGATCCCAGCGCCAGAGCTCTTCTCCGGTGCGGGCGTCGACGGCGAAGACGACGCTCCAGTTCGTGATGCCGTAGAGGACGTTCTCGGCTTCCAGCAGCGTGCCTTCCTGATTGCCGCCGCCCGGCCCGACGTCGAACGACCACTCGAGGCCGAGCCGCGACACGTTGTCCGCGGTGATCTGGGAGAGCGGGCTGTAGCGCGTCTCTTCGGGAGTCAGGCCATAGCTCAGCCAGTCGTCACCGGTTTGGCCGGCGTTTCGGAGAGCCGCGTCGTCGATTCGTCGCGGTTGCTGGCCGGTCGCGACGAGACCGGTCCACAGCAGTACCGCAGTTGACAGGAACAGAATTCTCCGGGCGCGCATCGGGTTCACCTCGTGGCCGTAGATTGAAACGTGCCGGAAGTCTATTACGACCGGTGGGATGGAGACAATCAGAGTTTCGGCCGTCTCATTCGTGGCGCAGCGCGACCACAGGGTCGATCCTCGATGCCCGCCTTGCCGGCACGTACGACGCCAGGAGCGCGACGCCCAGCAGCACCATGGTCACGAACGCCAGGACGCCCGGGTCCAGCGCGCTCACGCCATAGAGCTGGCCCGCGATGACCTGCCGCATGGCAACGGCCCCCGCGAGGCCCAGCAGGATCCCGGCAACGCCGAGAGTCACTCCCCGCCGCATCACGAGACCGAGCACCTGGCCGGCGGAAGCCCCGATCGCGGTTCGCACGGCGATCTCGCCCGTCCTGCGGGTCACCGAATACGCCATCACGCCATAGATGCCGACGGCCGCCAGCACCAAAGCGATCGCCGCGAAGATGGTGAGCAGGACCATGCCCAGGCGCTGCCGCGCGATCGACGCGTCGACGATCTCGCTGTAGACGCCGAATTCCACCGGCAGGGTGGGCGCCATACCCGCGACCTCACGACGAATCGCCTGGACGAGGCCCTGAGGATCTTCGAATTCGGTCTTCACGGCCAGGTTCCGCATCCGCGTGGTGAACTGATCCGTGTTCATGAAAAGATACGGCGGCGGGGGCTCGAACAGGTTCACGAACCGGACGTCGGAGACGACGCCCACGATCTCCACGGTATCGTAGATCCGCTCGGCGAACCCGTACCCGCGGCCTGCATCCGGGGAGCTGGCGGAAGGAAGACGGAAGTCCGTGGACGGCAGGCCCAGACGCTGGCCGACGGGATCCTCGTCGGGGAAGTACTGGCGCGCGAAGGCTTCGTTGATGACGGCGACGCCCGGGGTGCCGCGCCGGTCCGCAGGCAGAATATCGCGACCGGCCACGATCTCTGTGCCGAGCGTCGAGAAGAAATTGGCCGAGACGGGACGCAGCCGGACCTGATACTCCTCGTCGGGACGGCCGAGGACCGTAAACGGCTCCGAAGAGGCCTGAGTCGCGTTCGGGTGAATCGGGAGCTCCTGCCCGCTCGCGACGTCGACGACGCCGGCGAGACCGCGGATGCGATTCATCAGCTCGGCGTAGAAATCGATGACGGGCTGATATCCCGTTCCCGTGAATTCGACCGTTCCGTCGGCCCGCATCGATTGCTGGACGTCGAACGGGACCTGAGTCGCGTTCAGGCGGACGGCCAGGACACCCTCGGAATCGAATCCGGGGTTGGTCGTCGCGAGGTTGACGTAGCTTCGCAGGAGGAGCCCGGCTCCCGTCACCAGCACGACCGCCAGCCCGATCTCCGCGATCACCAGCGCGCCGAAGATGCGATTGTCCCCCCGGCTCGCCCCGCCGCCCCGGCCGCCCTGGTTGATCAGGGCGCCGAGATCCGTCCGGCTCAAACGGACGGCGGGCGCGAGACCCACCAGCAGGCTGGTCACGACGACGATCGCGATCGAAAAGACCAGAACGTTCGTATCGACCGTCACGCTGCCGAGACGCGGCAGGTTTGCCGGTCCGATGCCGAGCAGCACCTGGACGCCGGCCGAGGCGAGAGCGACGCCCAGACCGCCACCGACGGCGGCGAGGAGCAGGCTTTCGGTCAGGAGCTGCCGGATGATGCGGCCGCGTCCCGCGCCGACGGCTTCGCGCAGCGCGATCTCGTGCGATCTCGCGTTCGCGCGCGCGAACAGCAGGTTCGCGACGTTCACGCACGCGATCAGGAGAAGGATCGCGGTCGCCCCGGCCAGGATCCGGACCGTGGACCCGAGATCCCCTACCACTTCGTCGAGCAGAGGTCTCAGGACGTAGACCAGGGGTTGTCCCGTCTCGGTGTTGGGGCCCAGTTCGCCCGACAGCGTCGCGAGCTCGGTCCGGAGCTGCTCCGCGGTCACTCCCGGCCGAAGCCGCAGGTACGCTTCGAAATTGATCAGGTCGTCGAGCGCGGGGCCCAGGAACAGCGGCTGCCAGCTGTCCGCCCCCGCCGGAAACCGGAAACCCTCGCGGGTGACGCCCACGACCCTGCGCTGGCTGTCGTCGACGGTGACGAGAGAACCCACGATGTCGGGATCGGATCCGAAATAGTCGCGCCATGTCGCATACGAGATCACGAGCGATTCCTGGGGCTCGTCCGGCTGGAATCCGCGCCCGAGCGCCATCGGCCCGTTGAACACGTCGAAAAAGCGGGGCGTGACCCGGTAGGGCAGGAACGGATAGGGTGTGCTGTCGGCAGCCAGGACCGAGCCGGCAAGCGCAAAGCCGATCGACGCGGCCTCGACGGAAGGATGCCCTTCGTAGAACGGCGCCGCGAACCGGGGCGCCATCAGGCCGGTGGGGTTGCCGTTCGGATCCATGCTCCGGAGCGTGTAGAGCCTGTCGGGATCGTTATACGGCAGGTCCTCGAGCAGGACCGAGTCCAGGATGCTGAAGATCGCCGTGTTGGCGCCGATTCCCAGAGCCAGAGTGATGACCGCGACCGCCGCGAACAGGGGCTGTCTGAGGAGCGAGCGAATCGAGAACCTGAGGTCTTTCAGCATGATCGGGCTTTCTCGGTCTGCCTGCGGCCTTCTTCCACGATGGTGCCGTCGAAGAGATGGATCGACCGATCCGCGTATTCGGCGTAACGCGGGTCGTGGGTCACCATGCAGATCGTCGCCCCCTCGCCGTGGAGGTTTTTCATCAGGTCCATAACGGCTTCGCCGTTCTTCGAATCCAGATTCCCTGTCGGTTCGTCGGCGAGCAGGATGGATGGGTGTCCCGCCAGCGCCCGCGCCACCGCCACGCGCTGTTGCTGGCCCCCGGAGAGCTGCGACGGGTAGTGCTTCATGCGGTGAGACATCCCGACCTTGTCGAGCGCTTCCTGAACGGCCTTCTTACGCTCACCGGAAGGCATGCCGCGGTAGGTGAGCGGCAGCTCGACGTTCTCGTAGACGGTGAGGTCGCCGATCAGGTTGAAAGCCTGGAATATGAAGCCGACCTCCCGATTTCGGATGCGCGCTCGTTCCGGGGCGGACAGATCCCGGACCTCGAGACCGTTGAGCCAGTACTCTCCGTCGGTCGGCGAATCCAGCAAGCCCAGTATCGAAAGGAGCGTCGACTTGCCGCAACCGGAAGGTCCCGCAATCGCGACGTAGTCTCCCCTGGGGATCTCGAAGTGGATTCCAGCCAGTGCATGTGTCTCGACTTCGTCTGCAAAAAAGACCTTCCTGACGTCTTCCATTCGGATGACCGGATCCGGCATTTCAGGTGTCCTCCCTTTCATCCCTTCCAGTCGGGCTGTTTCGAATACTCTCCCAGCGAGAGAAAAGTTACAGAGAAAATGGCGTCTGCCCCATGCTCACGGTCAACAGGGTCGCGTCGTCTTCCAGGCGGCCGGCGTGCAATCGGACCGCGTCGAGGAGAACGCCGTGGATCTGGCCAGCGGGGCAGTTGCGATTGCGGAGGAGCAGATCGATCAGGCGACCCTCCCCGAATTCCTGGCCGGCGGCGTCTTCCGCCTCGGTGATCCCGTCCGTGTAGAGGACCACCCGGTCGCCGGCGTTTAACACGACCGCGCCCTCATGGTACTCGACGTCGTTGAAAAGGCCCAGAACCCGACCGCCTTCCGGAAGGCGGAGCGTCGAGCCGTCGCTCCGGACGACGACCGGCGGCGGGTGCCCCGCGTTCGAATATTGCATCCGCCCGGTGGTCACGTCCAGAAGGCCGTAAAAGAAAGTTACGAACTTTTCCGACGGCGTGTTCCCGAAGACGACCTTGTTTGCCTTCGCGCAGACCTCGGCGGCGCTCTCCAGCGCCGGGGCCAGGGCCCGGACCGCGGCCTGGACGTTGGCCATCAGGAGCGCTGCGGGCAAACCCTTGCCCGAGACGTCGGCGATCGAGAAGGCGACCCGGGACTCGCCCAACCGGATCGCGTCGTAGTAATCCCCGCCCACTCCGGCCGCCGGATGCCACGATCCGTGAAGCTCGCATCCCGCCAGACGCGGCAGCTCCGCGGGAAGCAGGCGCCTCTGTATCCGCTGCGCTTCGTGAACTTCGCTTTCGAGCGCGAGATGAAACCGCGAAAGGCGTCGGGCCAGGTTGCGATGGATGGTCTCGATGAGCTTCTGGTTGTCCCACGGCTTCAGGATAAAGTCGCTTCCTCCGCCGCGCATGGCTTCGACGGCGAGATCGACGTTGCCCCAGGCGGTCATCAGGACGACCGGCAGCGTCCGGTCATGCTGCTGAATACGCGACAGAAGGGCCAGACCTTCGGCGCCGGAGGTGGTGTCCCCGCCGTAGTTCATGTCCAGAAGGAGCAGGTCGTAGGGATGCGCTTCGACCGCCCGGACGACGTCGGTGGGAGACTGCGCGAAGTCGGGCACGATGCCTTCGCTCTTGAGCAGGAGCTCGATCGCGACCAGAACGTCCTCCTGATCGTCGGCGACCAGGATCCTGGGCGACCTGGGCGGCGTTGCCGTGTCCGCTTCCGGCATGTGTCCGGTTTCCATCGTCCGACTCTCTGGCAGTTTGCGCTCCAGGGCTAGCCCCGCGCGAACGTGTAGACGAATCAACGAGTTCCGTGTCGGTCGGAGAGCGGGCGCGGCCATCCGCGCTGTCGGGATCCGGGACGAGGCGAGCGAAACCGGGCACAGGTCGCGTGGGACGAGGCGAGCCTGTCGTCGCTTACGGCAAGACCTGAAAGCGGCCTTCCGCGTACCGGGGACGGGCCGCCCGGCCCGCGGATGCCGGTTTCTGACGCTCGCGGCGCATCAGGCTATACAATGTCGGCGAGTTTCGAGGTGAAGGAATCGGAAACGGGCTGGAGGCGCGGATGAGATCGGACGGGCACCGGAGCTGGCGCGGGGCATGCGTCCTGTTCCTGGTCTCGACACTGGCCGCCTGCTCGGGCGCGGGCGAAGGCGGCGAGGTCACCGGGATCCGCATTCCTATCGGTGCCGGAGGCGTGGGCTTCCTGCCCTTCCTGGTCATGGAAGAGCACGCGCTCATCGAAGCGCACGCGCAGGCGGCCGGAATCGGGGATCTCGACGTCCGGTGGCTGCGGATCGGCGGCCCGGCGGTGGTCAACGACGCCCTGCTGTCGGGGTCGGCCGACTTCGTCGCGGCCGGCCCCCCGGCGTTTCTCACGCTGTGGGACCGGACCTTCGACTCGGCCGAGGTGAAGGGCGTCGCGGCCATGACCTCGCTCCCCATGTACCTGAACACGCGCGCCCCGCACCTCGGTTCGCTGGACGACCTGCGCGAGACCGACCGGATCGCGCTCACGGCCCCGAAGGTCTCGATCCCGGCGCTCGTCATGCAGATGTACGCGCGGGACCGGTACGGGCCCGACGAGTACGAACGCTTCGACCGATTCACCGTCACCCGGACCCACCCGGACGGCGTCATCGCATTGCTTGCGGGCTCGGGCGGCATCACCGCGCACTTCACCTCCCCCCCGTTTCATCAGCGTGAGCGGCAGGATCCGGACGTTCGCACCGTGATGACGACCACCGATGTCATGGGGGGGCCGACCACCTTCACGATGGTCTCGACGACGAGGCGTTTTCGCGACGACAACCCCCGGGTCTACCGGGCCGTCTTCGATGCCCTGGAAGAAGCCAACGCGATGATCGTGGCGGACCGGCGCATGGCCTCCGACCTGCTCCTGACATCGATGGGGGACACGAGCTTTTCGGCCGACGACCTGTTCGAGGTCGTCAACGATCGCGATATCGTCTTCACGACGACGCCGGAGAACGTCATGCGCTATGCGCAGTTCATGTACGACATCGGCTCGATCACTCACGAACCCGCATCCTGGCAGGACCTGTTCTTCCCCGAGATCCATGGCGCGCCGGGAAGCTGACCCATGCCTGTCCCCGACACCGGAGGTCCGCTGCTCGCCGTCCGGGGCGTCACGCTTCAGTACAAGACAGAAGAACGGATCGTCACGGCCACCTACAGGGTAAGCTTCGACGTTCTCGCCGGCGACCGGTTCGTCATCCTCGGGCCGTCGGGTTGCGGGAAGTCCACACTGCTCAAGGCGATCGGCGGTTATCTGAAACCCGTGGAGGGCATGATCCGCCTGAACGGCCACACCGTGGAGGGTCCCGGACCCGACCGCGTCTTCGTCTTCCAGGAGTTCGATCAGCTCCTGCCCTGGAAGACGGTGACCGAGAACATCACCTTCGCGCTGACGGCCAGCGGCAAGACGGGAAACGGCGAGGCCGCCGGCCGCGCGCGTCGTTTCATCGACAAGGTCAACCTGACACAGTTCTCCGACAGCTATCCGCATGTGCTCTCCGGCGGCATGAAGCAACGCGTGGCCATCGCGCGTGCCATGGCCATGGAGCCGGAGATCCTCCTGATGGACGAGCCCTTCGCGGCCCTCGACGCGCTGACGCGCGACAAGATGCAGGAGGAACTGCTCCAGCTTCTCGGTGGCTCACAGTCGTCGGTCCTATTCGTCACGCATTCGATCAGCGAGGCCATTCGCATCGGCAACCGGATCCTGCTCCTGAGCGCCCACCCCGGCCAGGTGAGGGCCGAGATCAACGGGCCGGGTGACGACGCGGTCGATGACACTGGCCGCAAGCTCTCGGAGCGGATTCGGCACATGCTCTTCGACGGACAAACGACCGGAAGGAACACCACTCCATGAATGGACACGCTCCCAGGGCCCGGCCCGAGATCACCCGACACGTCCAGGCCTCCGGGTTCGACGTCGTCGAGCGGCCACTCGGGCTCGGGACGCGAATCTGGAATCAGTCCGCCGTTCGCAAGGCTCTCTTGCTCGTCGTCCTCGCGCTCGTCTGGGAAGGCTACGCGCGCTGGCTCGCCAACCCCCTGCTCTTTCCCACCTTCACCAGCACGATTGCCGCCGGGGCGCGCGCGATCGTTTCAGGCGAACTTCCGCGCTCGACGGCGTTCACGATCCAGCTCTTGCTGAAAGGATATGCCGCGGGACTGGGGCTGGCGATCCTCCTGACCGCCTTCGCAACGGCCACCCGCATCGGCGGCGATCTGCTCGAAACACTGACGTCGATGTTCAACCCCCTGCCCTCGATCGCCCTGTTGCCCGTCGCCATGATCTGGTT
>Ga0302046_10005899_pt1 | contig 10747 bp, 8 predicted proteins | sample RVTome_11_FD_200261 | JGI IMG/M metagenome (GOLD analysis project Ga0302046, IMG submission 200261) | Soil microbial communities from uranium-contaminated site in the Upper Colorado River Basin, Wyoming, United States - RVT147D111 (version 2) ... | reverse complement strand
TTACAAACCTGACAGGTTTTTGGAAACCTGTCAGGTTTTGGACAGGCATCTTTGTTAAAGATGCACTAATTACCAATTAGCACTTACTAAATTACCTGGATCGCAGTTGTGGGAACAAAATAACCTCCCGAATCGACTGCTGGTCGGTCAGCAGCATGACCACCCGGTCAACGCCGACGCCCAGACCGCCGGTCGGGGGCATGCCGTGCATCAGGGCCAGCACATAATCATCGTCGACCACGTGGGCTTCCTCGTCGCCGCCGGCTTGCTGTTCGATAAAGCGCTGGCGCTGGATAAGCGGATCATTTAGCTCTGAGTAAGCATTGCCGATTTCCATCCCGGCCACAAACGCTTCAAAGCGTTCGACCACACGCGGATCATCGGACCTCGGCTTGGCCAGGGGTGAAATATCGCTGGGGAAGGTGTGGATGAAGGCCGGGTTGATGATGGTTGGCTGGACATACTCACCCAGTAATTCATCGACCAATTTGCCCCAGGTTGGCTGCGGCGAGACATCCAGCTTGAGACGGCGGCATTCCTCCCAGAGGGCATTGACATTGGGATAGCTGCCGAAAATGTCGATTTCAGTACGCTCGCCGATACTTTCGGCCAGGTTGAGCCGCTGCCAGGGCGGCGTCAAATCGACCTCCTGACCGTTGAACACAACTTTGGTCGTCCCTAACACTTCTTCGGCCATGAAGGCAACCATATTTTCGGTCAGGCGCATCATATCCTCATAATCGGCGTAGGCCCAGTAGCACTCCATCATAGTGAACTCCGGGTTGTGTTTGGTGCTGACGCCCTCGTTGCGAAAATCTTTGCCGATTTCGTAAACCTTATCAAGCCCGCCCACGATCAGCCGTTTGAGATAAAGCTCGTCCGAAATGCGGAGGAACAGGTCCATATCGAGAGTGTTATGGTGCGTGATGAAAGGGCGGGCCATCGCGCCGCCATAAATGGGTTGGAGGGCCGGCGTCTCGACTTCCAGAAAACCCTCTGTATCCAGAAATTTGCGCATGGCTGTGACGATCCGGCTGCGCTTGACGAAGATGTCGCGTACTTCCGGGTTCGCTGCCAAATCGAGGTAGCGCTGCCGATAACGCGTTTCGGTATCTTTGAGACCGTGCCACTTTTCCGGCAGGGGATGCAGGGCCTTGGCCGCCAGTTGATAGGCCGTGACATGCACGGTGACTTCACCGGTGCGAGTGCGGAAGAGATACCCCTGGGCCGCGAAAATATCGCCGATATCAAAATCTTTGAGGAACTGTTGATAAAGGTCGTTTCCCAAATCGTTCTGTCGAAAATAGAGCTGAATCCGGCCACTGCCGTCTTGAATATGGGCAAAGGCACTTTTACCCATATGCCGAATCGCGACCAGCCGGCCGGCCACTTCGACCGGAACCTGGGGCTTCTCCTCGCTGTCGGTGGGCAGTTTTGCGGTGGCGGCTTCGTACAGCTCGACGGCCTGGGCTGCCGTGTGGTTGCGTATAACCCGGGCCGGAAAGGGCGATTCATCGCGTTCGGCAAAGCGAGCCAGCTTATTCAGGCGCTGCTCGACCTGTTCGCCGAATTCTTGAAAGGTGCTCGGATCTTGTTCCATGAATTTTATTCTCCACCATAATCGACTTCATTAACCTAAAATTTGCTCAGCCGCAAAAATTTGGCAATTTTTGGTAGGGTTCCCGGCCATTGTTACAAACAAAAAGCGGGACCCCTGGAGGCCCCGCTTATTATGCACGTTGACGCCCATTGGCGCAAGCTATTCTATCTTCAGAACCTCAAATACAATGGTGCCGTCGGGCGTCTGAGCCGAGACCTTATCACCCACCTTGGAGCCTAACAAGGCTTTACCAATCGGGGATTCGTTGGAAATCTTGCCATCCAGCGGATCAGCTTCAGCCGACCCGACGATGTAGTAAGTTTCTTCTTCACCAAACCCTTCATCCAGGACGGTGACGGTACTGCCGACATGGACCACATCGGAACTACCATTTTGTTCGATGAGAACAGCATATCGCAGCTGAGCTTCAATCGTTTGAATGCGACCTTCAACAAAGCCTTGAGCCAGTTTGGCCTCGTCATAGGCTGAGTTTTCGCTGATGTCGCCTTCTTCTTTGGCCGATTGGATCTCCGCAGCGACCTCCTTACGGCGAACGGTCACCAGGTAATCCAGTTCTTCTTCTAATTTTCTTTTGCCTTCTAAGGTTAAATAGATTGCTTTATCTACCATTTAAATTATCCCTCACTACTTATGTACATCATTGTACCATAAGATCTACTACAAAAATGTTAAGCCTGACTAAACTGAGTGGGGAGCAAAGGTGCAGTCCCTCAGCGCCGATGAGAGGGCGAGGGAACAAAAAAAAGAAAGCCCGACCGGGCCTCAATATGATTGCTTGTATCGCACTTGCTGCAATCATTATACCCGAAATTAGCCAATTTGTAAAGAGCTTTTTTACATAAAAGTTATTCTACATAATCCACCTACTCGTTTCGTAAAAGTTAAATTTGGAATTAAGGTCAGAGGCGAAATGAAAAAGCTAACACCAGCACAGGTATAATCGTTTACCTGGGATTATTGATATCATTAAGCAAAATCTGATGGGAATAAACGTGGCCCCCGACTGTTCTAAAATGATACGCTGAGGCTGAAGAAACCTTCAAACCTTAACGCAGTCCGGCGAAAAAATCATCTTCCTTGCCGTTGGCCGCAGGCGGGGCCGGGATATCGGGCCGGCGTCTTGCCAGAATAAATGTCTCCTGGCTAAACCAGGGCCGATCAACCACCTTAAAATCCGGCTGTAAATAGGGATTTTCCGGCCTCAATTGGCTGGCATGGCAGCGAATCCCATTCAGCTTGAGTTCCGCATAATCGCGAACATCGATCACAGTGGTGATCGTCTCCATCGGATAACCCAGGAAGGAGAAGGGGATACCATCCATCGGCACGAAGCTCCGGCCATTGATCGCCTCCATCCGCTGCACCAACTCTTGCGGCATGGCTCGATGGTAAAACTTGGCGACATCATGCGCCGGCCCCAACTCTGGCCAACGCTCGGCCTCGGCGGCCAATTGGACCGCCGCCGTGGCCCAACGATGAACCGCCAGATGATCATAGTGTCCGTATACGCCTTCCGGCCCAAACGATAAGACGACCTGTGGTTTGAGTTGGCGCAAGAGTTTGACCACCTTATAAACCGCATCGCTTTGGGGCGCGATGGTGGTCTGGCCATCCATATAGCCAAGAAAATGAAGCCCGCTTAGGCCATAGGTCGCACAGGCGTTTCGCATCTCCTGCTCACGCAGCAGCCCGATAGGTTGGGTCAGCCGAATATCGGGATCGAACACCTGGCCGGCTTCGCCTCGTGTGGCCTTGACCAGATGGACATCGACGCCTTCATGCGCATATTTTGTTAAGGTGCCGCCCGAACCAAAGGCTTCGTCATCTGGGTGGGCAAAGATTGCCAGGAGGGTTAACTTATCGGTCATCGTATTTTACTCTTTTAATCTGGATGATGTTAGCCCCTCAACTGCCAAAAAGAACAAATGTTCGAGGAGTATAACATTAAGTGCCGAGCTTGTCAATCCTTAGAAAAACAATGGCATTGCCGCGAAGCAATGCCACGATATGCATTTGCGTTTTGGAAAATCGTCTAAGCTGAACGTCGATACACGTCATCCATCGCTTCGGTCAAATCTTCTAACTGGTAGACCTGCTCCGATATTTCTTCCTGCAAGCGGCTGATACGACTCCCCTCTTCGTCTTTACTGTCGACCAACAACAATTGCGAGTAAATCGTGCCAAGTGAGGAGATGGTGCTGTCTAACTGAAGATCGGCATTTTCCATATTGCTATACAGGTTTTGCAAGGTTTGCAACTGCCGTTTCTTATCGGCGATGGTTTTTTCGAGCTGCCCGCTGACGTCCGGATTGCTTTCGCGAGCCAGCTTCTGCTCGTAATCGTGGATGGCCTTGGGTACACTTTTCAAATCCCGTTCAATGATCTTGTTCAGGCGGAATTTATCGACGCGTTCGGCCAGGTTGTAAACGGCTTGCAGCCAATGAGTTACTTCTTGGGTAGTCCTGACTAACCGGTCACGCAGCACACCCTTGGGTGTCTGGCTGACGGTATCATCGATGAGGGCCCAATACTCGAGCGCTTTGTCGACCCTCTCTTTCAGATCCTTATCGCGCAGATTTTCGGTTGAGAATTCGAGCTCCGCCGGGTCCGTCTTGAGCAAATCGGCCACCGCTTTGGCATGAAGTTTTTCGTCCTGGAGACTCCGGACGAGAAACATCAACTCGGTCACGGCCAGCAAGATGAGGCCACCTAAGCCACCCACGGCCAGCCACAGCCCCCCAATCAGGCCCAGTGCAGGAAAGGCCAGCAGCGTCACACAGCCCGTCAGGACAATAATCGAGCCGATCAGGATCGCGTTGCTCGTCCGAAAAAAGGAATAACCAAAGACCGCTTTTTCCAGAGTCGTTTTCTTATTCCAATCGGCGCGTTGGTGGTTCTTTTGGTTCTCAAAAATATATTTGAGAATCGCCTTTTGAGCGCGTTTTTCGAGGTCTCTACGGATAGACATGGGATATCAGGATATCAGTTAGCAAAGCATGATAAGGGAAGAGCCTATGTGCTGCTGTCGGCGGCTTCCTGAGAGTCGGCTGCGTCGAGGGCCAGCCGGCGGCGACGGTCCTCCAGTTGGCCTTTGAGCCGGTCGGTCTGGAGCACCTCATCCATCTGGTTGCTCAGGCGGCCCGTCCGCATTTCGACCTCGGCGTCGGCCCGGTCGAGGCGAGCCCGAATCTTATCGGCCACCCGGCTAATGTCAGAGTCGCCCACACCTTCCAGGGAATCGAGCGATTTCATGCTCTTGGCGGCCACTTCTTTGGTCTTGGCCAGTTCGAGCAGGCCCAGCACGTGCTCCCGTTCCAGCTTGATGGTGCGCAGCCGCGACTCGAGCTTGAGCCGGGCATCGGCCAGATTATCGGCCTCGGTTTTTTGACGCTCATACTGCTGCCGGTACTCTTCGGCCAGATCCATTTTGGAATTATATTGAGCCTGGGCCGCCACGGCCAAATCCTCTTTGCCCAATTTAAGCAGCCGGTCGATGTCGATATCCAGCGCTTCAGCTTCGGCTCGAAAGGCCTCGTACTTGCGCTGCAAGGTTCTGACCTGACCTTTTACCGTAACCAGCGCATCTTCCAAATCATCCAGGTTGTTCTCGGCCTGGCGAATATATTCATCCAGCACCGCGATCGAGTTTGAATCGAGGGCCGAATCGACCATCGCATGGAGATTCGCCTTGATCAGGGTTTCAACTTTTTGAAATAAGGATTGGGCCATGGATTTGATCTCCTATTATTCTTGTCACATCCGTACACTTTTATTGATAGAGAACCAGACGATAAATGAGGGCTGCCAGGCACCAGCCATTTTCGAGTTGGCGCGTAAAGAGTGCGTTCTTAATAGTGGCATATTCATTTCTATCATTATACACATAATTAGCCCAATTTAAAAATTATCTTTAAGTCAACCCCACAAGGCGATCGTATTTGCCTCAGATTATTGGTCACGTAGGGACAGGTCTGAATCGGGACACACCAAAAGCGGTTGCCGCCCTTGAACAAGTGTGCTACAATGACATGGTCAAGGAGTCAACTGTGGCTGAAATCGAACGTGTCCGCTTTACCCTACCTCTACCCCCCAGTATCAACCAGCAGTATACCCAGGTTGGCAAAAAGCGTGTCCTATCAAAAGAGCACAGCAGTTTCAAACGCCAGGTCCGGCGCCGGATCCATCATCTTCGGGTCGATGAAATATTGACCGATGCCTTTATTGCGGCCCTCACTGCTGGCTGGATTGGGTTATTCCTGGATTTCTATTTCGAAACCCCGCTGCGGCGAGACCTGGACGGTGGCTTGAAGATTACCCAGGACGCGATCATGGATGCGCTGGGCATCAACGATAACCGCGTCGTGGATATCCATCTGGTCAAGCGGATTGCCCCCACCAACCCCAGGCTCGAAGTCGAGTTGGAGGCGATCCCGACCTGGCAGTTCGACGACACCTATGTCTACCTGGGCGAGAATGAGGAGGTGGACCCGGCGGAGTCTGCTTCAGCTGCTTCAACAGATGCTTAAACAAAAGAGTGTGATCGATTTCTCAATCACACTCTAGGGTGGCTGATGGGGCTCGAACCCATAGCCTCCTGGGCCACAACCAGGTGCTCCACCATTGAGCTACAGCCACCACACATGCCGCATACGGGATTCGAACCCGTGTTACCGCCTTGAGAGGGCGGCGTCCTGGGCCCCTAGACGAATGCGGCCAGTCTTGACATGCCGAAGGTGGGAGTCGAACCCACACGAGGGAACCCTCACTACGCCCTGAACGTAGCGCGTCTGCCAGTTCCGCCACTTCGGCCCAACCATCTTGAACTGTAAAACCGGTGCGAAACACAATCCCTCACACCGGCACCAACAGCAAGCATTATACCTCAATTCGATTCGCTCGTCAATTCATTCCGCTGCCGCAGAATCTCCATTTCCTCTTGAATAAAATTTTCCACCAACAGCTTATACATCGCCTCGATCACGTCAGGATTAAGTCCAGCCACCTCGGCCATTTCGCGCCGGCGGCGCATCACCTCGGCGTAGCGGGTCGGGGCCCGGACATCTTCGGGCGTCTCTTTGAAATCGACCACCTGCCGCACAAAACCGGCTCGATTGCCCAGCAGCCGGATGATCTCCGCATCGATCACATCAATCGCCTCACGCGCCTCCTGCAGGGTGCTGACCTTACGTTCCTCCAACTGCTGCTGTTTCAAGTCGGCATCGAAATAGGCGGCATACGGCTTGATATCCAACACCGGTGCGCCATCGAGCGCATCCAGCCCGCTGACGGTGATAACGTTTCCTTCAATGGCTTGAATACAGGCCACCGTCGCCGCAAGGCGATTCGGCCGGAACTGGCTGCGGGTCGCAAACACACCCCGGCGAGGGTTAGCCGGATCGTGATGAGGGTGGAGCTGCAGCTCGATCTCTGCCGCTGATACCTGATGAAAATTGAACAGAATCAGGATATCCATACCGGCCTCCAGACCCATCAGACCGGGCTCAAATTCCGGCTCGACCAGCAGTTGGGCCGGCCGGGTTCGTATCTCGGCAGCCGGGGTATTGCTTTGAAATGGACTCTTGACAAAGGCGATGGGTGACAGGGTGATTGTGCGGCTCAAGATAGGCTCCTTTGCGCTGATGGGTGATGCCCCATTATCAGTTTTTCGGCGCAAATTGTCAACTGCGCCCGACTGGTGATTGGTCAGCTTCCCCCAACTTGTGGTACAATTTGAAGCCGTTTAGGTATCTTCGCAATAATTCGGGCTAGGGGCACGGCCTTGCGCCTGCCCCCTGGAGCGACCGCAAGGGTACCCCCACCTTATTGAGAAGTTACCCGTTTAGCCGGCAGTTCTATTGGAAAGCACGCCCTCCCAGAGTGGGCAAACGGAAGGTTAGAACGATGATTTACCTCGATGATTTACTCCAGGCGACCGGCGGCGCACTACATGGCGCGACCACGGCCACGGAGTTTAGTAGTTTTTCTTTCGACTCGCGCCAGACCGAACCCGGCCAGCTTTTTTTGGCCGTCAAAACCACCACGGGCGATGGCCACGAATATATCGGCGATGCTCTCAAACAGGGGGCGACCGGCGTCTTATGTGAATATGGCGAGACTCTGGCCAATCTCGATCACAAAGTTACCACCATCGTGGTACCCGATGTCCAGCAAGCCCTGACCAAATATGCCGGTTACATTCTCAAGAAATACCGGCCAAAAATAATTGGGGTGACCGGCTCCAGCGGCAAGACAACCACCAAAGAGGCCATTGCGGCCATCTTACAAAGCCGATATCGTGTCTTCAAAAACTATGGCAGCTATAATGGCCGTTACGGGTTACCGATCGCCCTGGGTAAAATCGAGCCCCGGCACGAGATCGCCGTGCTCGAAATGGCCGGCGATAGTTTTGGGGAAATCGCTGAGCTGGCCCGGATCACCCAGCCGGATGTGGGCGTCATCACGACCATCAACCAAACCCATCTGAGCTACCTGGGCTCGCTCGACAACATTGCCGCCGAAAAGGGCCGCCTGATCGAGGCTCTGCCCTTTACCGGCTCAGCCATCCTCAATGCGGATGATCCGCGGGTGGCCGGAATGGTGCCGCGCACCCAGAGCCGTATCCGCACCTTTGGTCTCACCAAAGGGGCCGATGTCCGCGCCTCCGACGTTGAACTGCACCGGGACGGGCTAAGTTTCACCCTCACCTGTCAAGGCCAACGACTTGAGGGCCGCACGGCCCTGCTCGGCCGGCACCAGATCTACCCGGTTCTGGCCGCTATCACTACCGGCCTGGTCTTTGATATTCCGCCGGAAGATGCGCTCCAGGTGTTGGCCAAACTGGCGCGTGTTCCCGGCCGGATGAACCCACTGCCCGGTCGCCATGGCGCGCTCATTATCGACGACACCTTCAATGCCAGCCCGGAAGCCTTGCTGGCCGCCCTCGATACCCTGGTCGAACTATCCGGCGCGCACAAAGTGGCTATTCTGGGCGATATGCCGGATTTGGGCGATATCGAACGCAAAGCCCATCGTCAGATCGGCCAATACGCTGCCACCCGCGTCGAACGGCTCATCACCAAAGGTGAAGCCGCCCAGGATATTGCCGCCGCCGCGCTGGAGGCCGGTCTGGGACAGCACGCGGTCCACGTCACCTTTACCAGCGATGACGCCGTAGCTGCCAGCCAGGACATTCTCTCACCCGATACCGTGGTGCTGGTCAAAGGCGGGGCCGGCCTCAGGATGGAACGCATCGTGCAGCAGCTTCTGGCCCAGCCCGAACAGGACCGCCGCCACCTGGTGCGCCAGGAATCGGTGTGGGGGCAAGTTCGGGCGCGCCAGCCGGCCCGGCCCACCTGGGTCGAGGTCGATCTGGAAGCGATAGCCAACAATGTACACCGGCTGCACGATCTGATTAAACCGGCCAAGATTCTGGCGGTGCTCAAAGCCGATGCCTACGGGCACGGCATGGTCAAAGTGGCCCGCACCGTCTTAAACAACGGCGCGAGTTGGGTCGGCGTGGCCACCCTGGGCGAAGCCATCACCCTGCGCCAGGCCGGCATCGACGCGCCGATCCTGGTGATGAGCTATATGCCGGCCTGGCAAGCTCATGAAGCCATAACGCACAACATTAGCGCGACCGTCTTCAGCCGCGAACTGGTCCGGGCCTTCGCTCAGGCCGCCGCCGACCTCAATCACACGGCGCATGTACATGTCAAAGTCGATTCGGGCATGGGCCGGCTTGGTCTCCTGCCCCACGAGGTGCTGCCATTTTTGCAAGAGATCGTCTCACCTCGGGTCAAGGTCGAGGGCCTGTATACCCATCTGGGCACGGCCGATGAAGCCGATTTGAGCTACGCTCGGGAACAATTAGGCCGCCATGATGCGCTGCTGGCTCAATTGGCTGAAGCCGGTCTACGCCCTCCACTGATCCATGCGGCCAACACGGCGGCCCTGATCAATCTACCCGAAAGCCATTACGATATGGTCCGGCCCGGTATCGGCTTGTACGGGTTGCCGCCTTCGCCGGCAACGCCATTGCCGCCCGGCTTTCGTCCGGCCCTGACCTTCAAGAGCACCGTTGGCCAGGTCAAGACTCTGCCCCCGAACAGCCCGGTCGGTTACGGTGCTACTTATCATACCCAGGGTGAGGAAACCATCGCCATCATTCCTGTCGGTTATGCCGATGGGTTTCGGCGGGCGCCGCGCACCTGGGGCGAGGTCCTGGTCAAAGGGCAGCGAGCGCCGTTGGTGGGCCGCGTCAGTATGGATCAGTGCGCCATCAACGTTAGCCATATCCCTAATGTTCGCCAGGGTGACGAAGTCGTGCTCATCGGCCAGCAGGGGAGTGAAACGATCACAGTTGAGGAAGTAGCCGGCCACCTGGGCACGGTCAACTACGAAGTGGTCAGCGAACTGCTGGCGCGTGTACCGAGGATGTCATAACAGGTGCAGGTGGCCTGTCGCAAACACATATCAACCATCTTGATCCCACAAGGAGTTCTCACCATGAGCGATACCGACAAAATTAAGGCCGTCCGGGCTGTGATGCCGGTGACGACCAATAAAGTCTATTTCAATACCGGCGCGGTTGGGCCAATATCGACCATCACGATAGAGCTATTGAAACAGAGCAATCATCTCGATTTGATGGAGGGGCGCGCTACCCAAGAGATCCATAAGCTCGGTAAGCAAACCAAAGCGGACCTTCGTCTGGCGCTGGCCAAACTGGTCAGGGCCGACCGGGCGACCATCGCCTTGACTCATCACACTACCGATGGCATGAACATCGTCACCCATGGCCTGACCTGGCAGCCCGGCGATGAAATCATCACCACCAACCTGGAGCACCCCGGCGGGCTGCTGCCGCCCTACGTCTTACGCCAGCGTTTTGGCGTGGTCGTCAAAATCGTCGAGATTACGCCCGCCGATACGCCGGAAGCGATTGTGGCCCGCTTCGAGGCGGCGATCAGTCCGCGCACCCGGCTGCTGGCCTATTCTCATGTGGCCTGGAACCTGGGTTCCCGGCTCCCCCTGGCCGACATCGTGGCCATGGGGCATCGTCATTCCGTGTTGAGCCTGGTAGATGGGGCCCAATCGGCGGGATCGATTCCGCTGGATTTGCCGGCC
>Ga0302046_10005897_pt1 | contig 10750 bp, 10 predicted proteins | sample RVTome_11_FD_200261 | JGI IMG/M metagenome (GOLD analysis project Ga0302046, IMG submission 200261) | Soil microbial communities from uranium-contaminated site in the Upper Colorado River Basin, Wyoming, United States - RVT147D111 (version 2) ... | reverse complement strand
AGCGACACGATCGGGTCGACCTGAGCCTGTTCGTACCATGCCGCGCGGCGCCGGCGCCAGGGGGGATCTGGGGCGCGATTGCCGTCGGGTCGCGACGGCAGGCCGAGCGCGGTATCCTCCCCTCGCTTCGCATGCGCTTCGACGACGCTACCGTTGCCGTGTTCAGCCACCCGAACCACGAGCTGGCGATCTTCGGCTTCTTGCAGGCCTACCGGCCGGCGCTCATCTACCTGACCGACGGCGGCGGCGAGGCGCGCGTCGAGCAGACGCGCCGCGGGCTCGCGAGCATCGGGCTCCTCGAGCGCGCCCACTTCCTCGGCTATCCCGAGGGGCGCTTCTACGCGGCGCTCCTCGACCGCGACACCGCCTTCTTCGCGGAGGTCGCCGGCCGGCTCCGCGGCGTCCTGGAAACGCTCGCGCCGGCGCGGGTCCTCTGCGACGCCGTCGAGCTCTACAACCCGGTCCACGACCTGTCGCTGCCGATCGTCCGCGCGGCGCTCCGCGGCGCGCCCGCGACCGCCGTCTTCGAGGTGCCGCTCGTCCACCAGACGCCGGCGCCGGGCGAGACCTACGAGATCCAGCGCGCCGCGGGCGCACGAGCGGCGGACGCGATCGCCTTCGCGATTCCGCCGGCGCGGGTCGACGCCAAGCTCAGGGCGCGCGACACGATCTACACCCTTCTCACGACCCAGATGGGCGCTGTCGTCACGGGCGTGCCGCGCGACCGGCTCGCGGTCGAGGTGATTCTCCCCGCCCGGGCCGGGCTGCCCGCGCCCGGCGGCGGCGCGATGGCGCTCCGCTACGAGCGGCGCGCCCGGCTCCTCCTCGCGCGCGGCGAGATCGAGCGCATGATCACGTGGGCCGACCACTACGCGCCGGTCGCCACGGCGCTCCTGGCCGGGGAGGGCGCGACGCCCGCGGCGCCCGCGCGCTGATGCGGCCGCACGTCGACGTCTGCGTCGCCACCTACAAGCGCCCCGAGCTCCTCGCGAAGCTCCTGCGCACGCTCGCGGCGCAGGAGACCGCCGGCCGCTTCACGTTCGCGGTCCACGTGGCGGACAACGACGTGCGCCGGAGCGGCGAGCCCGTCGTGCGCGCGTTCGCGGCCGAGGGCGCCGCGATCTCCTACGGCGTCGAGCCGACGCCGAGCCTCTCGCTGGCGCGGAACCTGGCGCTCTCCTTCGCGCGCGGCGACTGGATCGCGACGACCGACGACGACCTCTACGTGGACCGCCGCTGGCTGCTCGCGCTCCACGGGGCGGCGCGCGCGCACGACGCCGACGTCGTGCACGGCCCCGTGGTGCCGGAGTTCGCGCGCACGCCCCCCGACTGGGTCCGCGACTTCCACGTCCGCCCGAACCCTCCGACCGGGGCCGGGCCCGGCTGCTACGTCTTCACGGCCGCGAACGCGCTCTTCCGGCGGGCGCTCGTCGCCGACCTGCCGGCGCCCTTCGATCCGCGCTTCGGGCGCACCGGCGGCGAGGACACCGACCTCTTCAATCGCCTGCGGGATCGGGGCTGCCGGATGATCTGGTGCCGGGAGGCGCTGGCGTTCGCGCTCGTGCCGCGCGAGCGCGCGACCGTGCGCTGGATGCTGCGGCGCTCGTTCCGCCACGGCATCGTGGCGGCGGACGCCCATCGCAGGCCGCTCACCGCGGGCGAGGTCGTGGGGCGGGTGGGGGCGATGGGGCGGCTCGGTGTCATGTCCGCCCTCTACCTCGCCGGCGGCGTCGCCGATCGCGAGCTGCGTCAGCAGGGACTCCGGCGGCTGGTGACGATGCTGCTCTACGGCGCCCAGCTCTCCGGCCGCGTCGCCCGCCACCTCCGCCTCCAGTACGAGGAGTACAAGCCGAGGTGAGGGCGGGCGCGTGACGGGCAGCCGGAGGCGAGCGGCGACGGTGCGATAGGTGCGCGCCGGTCGGCCCGTGCCGCCGCCGCGCGCACGGTGCCCGCGGTTTGAGCAGCGACCCGGCGCGCGGCGGCGCGCGCGCACAGGCCCGGCTGCTCGTCGCAGCGCCCCGGTCCCTGGCACGACTCCTGCTCCGCTTCCGGCCGCAGCGCGAGGAGTCTGGAGACATGCTCGCTCATCCCACGCCCGCCGAGTCGGCACCGGTCCCGTACCACGAGTTCTACCGCGACGACTTCGCGCCCCGGCCGCACTACGCGCCGCTCTGGGACCACATCCAGCGGGCGGGCCAGCAGACCCTGGCCTCGAAGGCGCACGAAGCCGCGCTGGCGCTCCACACCGTCGGCGTCACCTTCACCGTCTACAGCGAGACCAACGAGGGCATCGAGCGCATCTGGCCCTTCGACCTGATCCCCCGGATCATCCCGGCCGCCGAGTGGCAGCCGATCGAGGACGGCATCCGCCAGCGCGTGCGCGCGCTCAACCTCTTCCTGCGCGACATCTATCACGAGCAGCGGGTGCTCCGGGACGGCGTCATCCCGCCGCACCTGATCTTCCAGGGAAAGGACTTCCATCGCGAGATCGTCGGCATCGATCCCCCGCTCGACGTCTACACCCACGTCTCCGGCACCGACCTCATCCGCGACGAGAGCGGCCGCTACCTGGTGCTCGAGGACAACATCCGGACGCCCTCGGGCGTCGCCTACATGATCGAGAACCGCAACATCGAGCGCCGCGTCCTGCCCGAGTTCTTCGCGCGCTACCGCGTGCGCCGCGTCGAGCACTATCCCGCCCTCCTGCTCGAGGCGCTGCGCGCGCTCTCGCCGCGCGGGAAGGACCGCGCGCAGATCGTGGTGCTGACGCCCGGCATCTACAACTCGGCGTACTTCGAGCACACCTTCCTCGCGCGCGAGATGGGCGTCGAGCTCGCCGAGGGGCGCGACCTCGTGGTGCGGAACGCCGTCGTGTACCTCAAGACCACGCACGGGCTCAGCCGCGTCGACGTCGTCTACCGGCGGATCGACGACGCCTACCTCGATCCGGTGTGCTTCCGGCCGGACTCGTTCCTCGGCGTGCCGGGGATCGTGAACGCCTGGCGCGCCGGCAACGTCGCGATCGTCAACGCGCCGGGGAGCGGCATCGCCGACGACAAGGCGGTGTACGCCTACGTGCCCGACATGATCCGGTACTACCTCGGCGAGCGGCCGATCCTCGAGAACGTGCCGACGTACCAGATGACCGACCCCGACCAGCGCGCCTACGTCCTCGACCACCTCGACCGCATGGTGGTCAAGGCCGTCGCCGAGTCGGGCGGCTACGGCATGCTGATGGGACCGAGCGCGACCCCGGCCATGCGCGCCGAGTTCGCCGCCCGGATCGCCGAGAACCCGCGGAACTACGTCGCGCAGCCGGTCGTGCCGCTCTCGCGCCACGTCTGCTACCTCGACGGCGAGCTCGAGTCGCGCCACCTCGACCTCCGGCCGTACACGATCTACGGCGAGAGCATCCAGGTCGTGCCGGGCGGCCTCACGCGCGTCGCGATGACCAAGGGCTCGCTGGTCGTCAACTCCTCGCAGGGGGGCGGCAGCAAGGACACCTGGGTCCTCACCGAGGGGGCCGAGGTCGCGTCGTGAGCCCGCCGCCGCCCGCATGCTGAGCCGCATCGCCGAGTCGCTCTACTGGATGTCGCGCTACCTCGAGCGCGTCGACGACACGGCGCGCGTCATCGACATCAATCGGCTGCACATGGTCGAGGCCGAGGACGCGATGCCGGAGGCCCACCAGTGGGAGCCGCTCCTGCGGATCGTCGGCAGCGCCGAGCGCTTCGCCGAGCTCCACCCCGGGGTGCCGGTGACGGGCGCGCGGGCGATTCCGTTCATGGTGCAGGAGCGCGCCAACCCGGGCTCGCTGTTCTCGAGCCTCCGCCTGGCGCGCGAGAACGCGCGGGTGGTGCGCGATCGCATCTCGCGGCCGATGTGGGAGACCATCAACGAGCTCTGGCTCTACGTCGAGCGCCAGATCCAGCAGCGCCTCTCCCCCGAGCGCGCCCCGAACTTCCTGCTCGCGGTCCGCAAGGAGGTGTCGCGCTTCAACGGGCTCGCGGTCGGGAGCATGATGCGGGGCGAGGCCTTCGGCGTGTATCTCCTCGGGACCTGCCTCGAGCGCGCCGACATGACCGCGCGCATCCTCGACGTCAAGTACCACCTGCTCCTGCCCTCGGAGTCGATCGGCTCGGCGCTCGACTACTACCAGTGGGCCGCGCTGCTGAAGTCGCTCTCGGGGTTCGAGGCCTACCGGCGGAAGTACCACAGCGCCGTCCGGCCGATCGACGTCGTCGAGTTCCTGGTGCTCGACCGCGAGTTCCCGCGCTCGCTGCGCTTCTGCGTCGAGCGCATGGTGCAGGCGCTCGGCCAGATCGGGCCGAGCAGCGCCGACGCCCCGAGCGTGCGCAGCATGCAGCAGCTCCGCGGCCTGCTCGACGCGCGCGACGCCGCGGCGATCTTCGAGCAGGGCCTGCACGAGTTCCTGGTCGACTTCCTCGACGGCATCGCGACCGTCAACGGCGCCCTGCAGCGGGACTACTTCGAGGCGCACCTGGGCACCTGGCCATGCGCTATCTGATCCGGCACGAGACCCGGCTGCGGTTTCCCGAGCCGGTCAGGGAGCACCAGTGCGAGCTCCGCCTGGTGCCGCGCGCCCATCCCGGCCAGACCGTCGTGCGCGCCGAGGTCGCGGTCGAGCCCGCCGCCGAGCTGCTGCGCTACGTCGACTGCTACCGCAACGTGGTGCACGCGTTCAGCCTGATCGAGCCGCACGACATGCTGGTCACGCGGCTCGAGGCCGAGGTCGAGACCGCGCTCGCGAACCCCTTCGACTTCGAGCCGGTGCCGTCCGCGCGCGAGCAGGCGTGGATCGCCGACGCCTTGGGGAGCGAGCCCCGGCTCTACGACTTCGTGCTGAGCCGGAGCGCCGCGGTCCCGGCGCTGCCGGCCGCCCTCGGCGAGCTCGCGTTTCCCACCCACGCGTGGTCGCGTCCGCTCCTCGATGCGCTGCAGGAGGCCGTCGCCTGGATCCGCGACACCTTCACCTACGATCCGGACGCGACGCACGTCCACGCCACGCTCGCCGAGGTGGTCGCGCTCCGCGCCGGGGTGTGTCAGGACTTCACGCACCTCCTGATCGCGATCGCGCGTGCCTGGGGCGTCCCGGCGCGCTACGTCGTCGGCTATCAGGATCCGGGCAACGGGGACGACGCCGTCCCGGCGCAGGCGACGCACGCCTGGGCCGAGGTGCTGATCCCGGGCGCGGGCTGGCGGGGCTTCGACGTCACGCACGGTCTCCTGGTCAACGACCGCTACGTCTGCGTGGCGATCGGCCGCGACTCGCGAGACGCGGCGCCGCAGCGCGGCAGCATGAAGGGCGCCGACGGCAGCGGGGTGCCGGACGTGCACGTCGAGGTCGTGCAGCAGCAATGACCGCGGTGCGCGAGGACACCGTCCTCACGCTGCGGCTGCCGTTCCGGGAGCAGCTCGCGGTGCACCGGACGGTCTTCGAGGGCGGGGACGGGCCCCGGGTGGCCGTGGTCTCGGGTCTGCACGGCGACGAGCTCGAGGGCCTCTACGTGACCCATCGGCTGGCGGCGTGGCTCGAAGGTCTCCTCGGCGAGCGCCCGGACGCGCTCCGCGGCACGGTCGCGCTCTACCCGGCCGTGAACCCGCTCGGCATCGACACCCTCACGCGCGGGGTGCCGCCGACCGGCACCGACCTGAACCGCAGCTTCCCCGGCCGGGCCGACGGCGTCGTGCCGCAGCGGATCGCGCACGCGCTCATGGACGCGCTCGCGGGGAGCGCGCTGGTCGTCGACGTGCACTCGAGCAACGTCTTCCTGCGCGAGATCCCGCAGGTGCGCATCAACCAGGCGTTCGCCGACCGCCTGCTGCCGCTCGCCGCGACCATGAACCTCGACGTGGTGTGGGTGCACGGCTCGCTCACGGTCCTCGAGGCGACGCTCGCCCACAGCCTGAACGAGCGCGGCATCCCGTGCCTGGTCGCCGAGATGGGCGTCGGCATGCGCGTCACGCCGGCCTTCGCCGAGCAGCTCCTGGTCGGCATCGTGCGCACCTGGCAGACGCTCGGCGTCCTGGCGGAGGACCTCGAGCTGCCGCCGCTCACCCACGAGCCGCTGCTCGCCGACGACGGCAACGTGCACTACCTGAACGCCGACGTGTCGGGCCTGTTCGTGCCGGTGATCCACCACTGGACGGGCGTGCGCGCCGGGCAGCTTCTCGGCCGCATCGTCTCCCCGCACCGCGGCCACACCGCCGGCGAGGTGCTGTCGCCGGTCGACGGCGCGCTCTTCACGCTGCGCGAGTACCCGCTGGTGTACGAGGGCTCGCTGATGGCCCGGATCGCCGCCGGCGGCGGGCCGGGAGGGCGCGCATGAGCGAGGGCACGCTGCTGCGCATGACCGCGCCGCTGCGCGAGGACTTCGCGATCCCGTATCACGACCTCGGTCCCGGCGGGGAGCCGCCGCGGGTGGCGCTGGTCGCGGGGCTCCACGGCGACGAGGCCAACGGCGTGTTCGTCCTCGGCCGCCTGGCCTCGTTCCTGCGCCGGCTCGAGGGCGAGGGCACGGCCGGCCGCGGTCTCCGCCGCCGCGTGCTGATCGTACCGGCGGTGAACGTCCTCGGGCTCAACACCCACAGCCGCGTGTGGCCCTTCGACCGCACCGACCTGAACCGGATGTTCCCCGGCTACGCCGCCGGCGAGACCACGCAGCGGATCGCCCGCGCGGTGCTCGACCTGACCCGCGCCGCGCACTACCGCGTCGACATCCACAGCTCGAACCTCACCTTCGAGGAGGTGCCGCAGGTCCGGCTCTACGAGCCCACCCCCGACGAGCGCGCGACGGCGCTGCTCTTCGGCTTCCCCGCCGTGCTCGAGCGGCCGGCGAACCCGGTCTACTCCACGACCATAGGCTGCGCCTGGCGGGCGTACGGCGGCGAGAGCTTCGTCGTCCAGGTGGGGCAGGCCGGCTCGCTGCAGACCCATCACTGCGACCATCTGTTTCGCGCCCTCGTCCGCTTCCTGGTCGCCACCGAGACCCTCGCGGGCTTCGACCTCGCCACCGAGGAGGGCGACATCCATTGCTTCGGCGTCCGGCAGACGCTCCCGGTCGTCTCCAAGCACGCCGGGATGTTCGTGTCGCCGCTCGAGGTCGGCTCGTGGCTCCAGGCCGGCGACGTCGTCGGCCAGATCTACGACGGCTTCGAGGGCGAGCTCATCACCGAGGTGCGGACGCCGATGGGCGGGCTCCTGAGCGGGGTCCGGCGCCAGCCGCTCCTCCTCGAGGGCGACCTGGTGGCGCGCGTGCAGACCCGCCAGCAGCTCAGCGAAGGGCTCGACATCGGCCTCCTCGGCCACGCGCAGTAGGGGGGTCGGCTCAGCTCCGCGTGATGTAGTTCTCGAGCTGCTCGATCATGAACTGCTTCTCGGAGATCACCGCCTTCACGACGTCGCCGATCGAGAGCAGGCCGAGGAGCCGCGTGCCGTCGACGACCGGGAGGTGGCGGATGCGCTTGTCGGTCATGAGCGCCATGCAGTCCTCGACGGTCTGGTCGGGGCGCACGTAGACCACGCGCGGGCTCATGATCTCCTTTACCGGCGTCTCCTTGGAGGTCTTGCCCTTGAGGATGACCTGCCGCGCGTAGTCGCGCTCGGAGAGGATGCCGGCGATCTGGGTGCCGTCGAGCACGAGCACCGCTCCGACGCCCTTCTCGGCCATGAGGCCGAGCGCCTCGTAGACGGTGGAGTCCGGGCGCACCGACCAGATCTCGGGTCCCTTGCGTTCGACCAGCTCGCGGACGGTGATCATGGGCGCCTCCTCGGATTCGCCCCGACTGTGCCACTCCCGGTCGCCGCTCTTCAAGAGGGGCGGGGTGGCCTCCGCTCGGCGCCAACGGTAGGAGACGGAGATCCTGAGAGGAGGGTGCCACGATGCGGTGGTTGCGTCGGCTCGGTCTCGTCGTCCTGGTGGTGATCCTCGGCGCCGCGCTCTTCGGCTGGGCAGCGCGCTTCGCCGACGGTCCGGTGGGCCCCTTTCCCGGCGGCGTGCTCGCCGCCGGGGAGCTGGTGCGGGTCCCGCCCGCGGACTGGTCGTTCGCCACCGACGTCCGCGAGGTCGAGCTCCAGCTCGAGGTGCCGCCGCGCTCGCGCACCACCTGGCTGCTGGTCCACGAGGGACGGCCCTACGTGCCGTGCGGCTTGCCGACCGCGCGCTTCTTCAAGCACTGGCCCTACGAGCTCGAGCGCGACGACCGCGTCGTCCTCCGCGCCGACGGCCGGCGCTACCTCCTGCGCGCCGTGCGGGTGACGGACCGGGCGGAGTGGGACGCGCTCGCCGCGCTCTCGCAGGCGAAGTACGGACACGGTACGCCGGCCTATCCCGACGACGTCTGGTTCTACCGCCTGGAGCCGCGCGGCACCTGACACCGTCACCTTCGCGGCAGGCCGTGGTCCTGACCGAGGAGGGATTCAAGCAGGCGGCGGTCGCGGGCGGCGCCGCCCTCCGCGCGTGCCGGCGCTCCCGACCTGCCACACGGACGGGACGGGATTGCGTCGGGCGTGCGATCGATGCCATCGTCGAGCACGACGGACGACGGGACGGGCCGCGCCATGCACATCGGGACCATCGAGGAGATCCGGCGCTATCCGGTGAAGAGTATGCTCGGGGAGTCGCTCCCGGCGGTGACGCTCGGCGCCGGCGGGCTCCCGGGCGACCGCGCCTGGGCGGTCCGCGACGAGGTCCGGGGCGGCATCCGCGGCGCCAAGAAGATCCCGGCCCTGATGCGGCTCCGGGCGAGCTATCCGAGCCCGCCGGCCCCGGCGGGATCGAGCCCGGCGGAGATCCTCTTCCCGGACGGCGCGCGCGTCGCGACCGGCGACCCCGACGTCCACGAGCGCCTCTCGGCCGCCCTCGACCAGCAGGTCACCCTCTGGCCGCTGCTCTCCGCCGCCGCCCTCGACCACTACCGCCGCGGCGCCCCCACCCACGAGGACCTCGAGGTCGAGCTGCGGGCGATCTTCGGCCGGGAGCCCGACGAGCCGCTCCCCGACCTGACGATCTTCCCCCCGGAGCTCCTGGAGCTCGAGTCGCCCGCCGGCACCTACTTCGACGCCTTCCCGCTCCTCCTGATGACGACCACCTCGCTCGCGACCATGCAGGCACGGGCGCCGGCCTCGCGCTTCGACGTCCGCCGCTTCCGGCCGAACCTGATGCTCTCCGTGCCCGCGACCGGGGACCCGTTTCCCGAGCTGGCCTGGCGCGGGCGGCGGCTGCGTGTCGGCGGCGCGGTGGTTCGGGTCACCGTCGAGTGCCCGCGGTGTGTCATGACGACGCACGGCTTCGAGGATCTGCCGCGGGATCCCGCCGTGATGCGGGCGCTGGTGCGCGAGGCCGGCGGCAACCTCGGGGTCTACGCGACCGTCGAGAAGCCCGGCGCGCTCGCGACCGGCGACCCGGTCGCCCTGCTCGACTAGGCGCCAGCCTTCGCGACGCGGAGCGTCGGCCGCAACCTCCGAAGAACGTGGCGCACTGCGCCATGCTCCGAACGCATTTTCCTCTGGCAGAACACGACCCGGCGGTGGTAAACGGCGCCACCCTCGGCCGCATGGTGCGGCTCGATGCGACAAAGGAGACACGCACATGAAGTCGAAGTGGCAGTGGCTAGTCCTGCTAGTGGCTGTCGCGGTGAACGTCGTGATGGTGGCGGAGGCGGTGGCCAGCACCCTCACGCAGAACACCTCGTGGACGATCAACCGCGCGGGCGTCTCGACGAAGTACCGGGTCGTCGGCTACGGCGACTCGATCTACGCGGGGTACTACGGATCGATCTCGCGCGTCGCCAAGCGCGCGGCGCCGTGGTCGGACGGCGAGTACCTGCAGAAGCAGTGGAACGCCGACATCGAGGTGATCCGGCGGACCAAGTCGGGCGCGCTCGCGGGCGACATCTACAACAACAAGATCGTCAAGGAGCGCTCCTACATGCAGAACTCCACCACGCGCGTGGTGACGTTCGAGATGTGCGGCAACGACGGCCTGCAGGCGCGCAGCAGCTTCGCCGGCCAGAGCGGGACCTGCAACTACGGCCCGCTCAACACCGCGCTCAACAACTGCACGACCTACCAGCAGGCGGCGATGCAGTACATCAACGCCAACGCCCACGCGAACACCAAGCTGAAGGTGGTGGCGAACCTCTACTACCCGGGCTACGCGGCCGACAACGTGCTCGCCAACTGCACCGACTCGGGGACCGGGCAGAAGCCGAACAAGCAGAACGTCTTCCTGCCCTACATCGCGCGCATGAACTGGCGGGCGTGCAACTTCGCCAACACGTACGGCTTCGCGTGCGCCGACAGCTTCGCCGAGTACATGGGCGCGGACTACGACTCGAACGGCGACGGCCAGGTCGACTCGCAGGCCCTGCGCTACGTCCAGGGCGAGTCCGAGAACGCCTACGTGACGCGCATGACGACCACGCTGCGTGCGACGATCCGGGACGCCAACACCCACTTCGTGAGCGCCAGCACCAGCTACGACTACATCCAGTCGGACAACACGCACCCGACCTACACCGGCTCGACGGTGTACGTCGGCTTCTTCGGCGGCACGGGCTCCGGCTCGGGCGCGCCGGACTACAGCGACGCCCAGATCGTGGGCGGCAAGAACCCGGTCTGGAACCGGCTCGGCCACGAGCGCATGGGCTGGTCGCTCTCGGTCTTCAATCCCGCGACGCCCTGACCGGCGCCGCCGTTCGTACCTCGGAGGCCGGGGGCCGCCCGCCC
>Ga0302046_10005896_pt1 | contig 10751 bp, 7 predicted proteins | sample RVTome_11_FD_200261 | JGI IMG/M metagenome (GOLD analysis project Ga0302046, IMG submission 200261) | Soil microbial communities from uranium-contaminated site in the Upper Colorado River Basin, Wyoming, United States - RVT147D111 (version 2) ... | reverse complement strand
GAGGGCGCGCAGCAGCTCACGGTCACCGCGACCGTCAGCCCATGGGTCGCGATGGAGACACGGGACCGCGGCAGCCCCTCGCGATCGGCTGCCGACATCGTCGTCGACCCGGCGACCGAGATCCGCTCGCCCGTGACGGGCACCGTGAAGCGCGCCGGGAGCTACACCCTCTACTGCGACCACACCGACCACTTCCTGGTGATCACGCCGGACGGCCGTGACGACCTCGAGGTCAAGATGCTCCACTTCGAGGGGCTTGCCGTCGGAGTCAGCGACCGGGTCGAGGCCGGCGTGACGGTCGTGGGGAGCGGGGCGCGCCTGCTGCCCTTCGAGTCGCAGGTGGACGAGCACACTGCGCAACCGTCCTGGCCGCACGTGCACGTCGAGCTCGTGGACACCGACATCCCCAACATCCCGGGCGACGGCCCCGCCTGCTGAGGCTCACTCGTAGGTGAGGGCAATCTCGCGCATCTGCTCGATGAAGTGACGAGGGTTGTCGGGCGGCAGCGGCCCGGGCGCCCAGGCCACGGACCGCAGCGTCCCGGTCCACGGGAAGCTGCCCTCGCGCTGGCCGATCTCCCACGAGATCGGTGACCGCGGATCGCGTCCGACCGTGATGCCCTCGAAGGGGGCCATGGGAAACAGGATCCTGAAGCCGTCCTCGACGGCGCGTTCTGTCCCATCGACGGACAGGTGGACCCGCCACGCGCCGCCGCCGGGCGCCTCCAGTTCGCAGGCGATCTCACTGGCACCGTCCGGCACGATCCCGCCCGACACCGTCCGAAGCGTCCCGTGCCCGTCATTGTGGACGAAGACCAGCTCGTCTCGGTCGACGTGGAGCCCGTAGCCCCCACCCTGGTCGCCGTGGGCGAACAGCCAACCACGGTCCCCGGACTCGAACGACAGGCCGACCGTGATCAGGGCGCCGCGCAGGAAGATGAGCTGCTGGCTGCGCCACCGCTCCATCGTCGGCGTGCCGTGTGGGACCACGACCGGCTCCTCGTACACGCCGACACGGTCGGGACGAAGGATGAACTTGAGCCCCGAACCGGAGTCGAGCGGGAAGACCTGCTCGTTCCAGGCGGCCTGGTGCCACAGCTTGGACAGCTCGGCGACCTTGTCGGGGTGCAGCTCCGACAGGTCAACCGTCTCGGTCGGGTCCGCCTCCAGGTCGTAGAGCTCCCACTCGTCGTCGTTGAACCTGGCGAGCGGCTCGTGGATCGTGACGATCTCCCAGTCGTCCTTGTGGAAGCCGCGGTGACCGTCGACCTCGAAGATGTGCTCGTCATGGCCGATGTCGGCGTCCGCGTCGTCGACGGCCGGCAGCATCGACACGCCTGTCGGCGGTCGCAACGGGCGTCCGTCGCGTTCGGTCGGCGCCTCGGCCCCAAGGACGTCGAGGACCGTGGGGAGGACATCCGACAGGTGCGCGAACTGGGTCCTGGTGGCCCCCGGGTCGTGGACGCGCGCCGGCCACGACATGATCATCGGGACGTGCCGTCCGCCCTGGTGCGCCATCCGCTTGTAGAGCCGGTACGGGGTGTTGCAGGCCATCGCCCACCCCTGCGGGTAGTGGGCCAGGACCTCGGGGCCGCCGATGCGGTCGAGCCGGGCATGGTCACGATCAATCCCGATGTCGCCGCCCAAGTGGACGTAGTAGCCGGTCGTGCCGGTGGTGCCCCCCTCCTTGGACGCGCCGTTGTCGGACGTGAAGAACAGCAGCGTGTTGTCCCACTCCCCCATGGCCTCGAGCGCTGCCCGCATGGCACCCAGCGACTCGTCGATGTGCTCGACCATGGCCGCGTAGACGGCCATGTACCGGGCGAACAGCGCTTGCTCGTCCGACGAAAGTGACTTCCAGGGCGGCGCCTCGTAGCCGGGCTCGCTGTTGCGCGGGGGCAACGTCACGCCCTTCGGCACGACCCCGACCTGCTGGCAGCGCTCGTACCGCGCGTGGCGGATGGCGTCCCAGCCGACCGTGTACGTCTCGGCGTACTTGGCGATGGTCTCGGCCTTTGCCTGGAGCGGCGCGTGGACGGCGCCGTGCGCCAGGTACAGGAAGAATGGCTGGTCGGGCCGGTTGACCTTCGAGGCCCGGACCATGTCGATGGCCTCCCCGGTCAGGTCGTCGGTCAGGTAGTAGCCCTCCGGGTACGTGTCGATCTCGACCGTGTGGTTGTCGCGGACGAGCCGGTGAGGCTGGTGAAAGTTCGTGAAGCCATCGAGGAACCCGTAATAGCGGTCGAAGCCCTTGCCGAGCGGCCACGAATGATGCGGGCCGGCGTCGGATTGGTCGGAGTCCTTGGCCAGGTGCCACTTGCCGCTCATCAGCGTGCGGTACCCGTGGCCGCGGAGGATCTCGGGCATCGTCGCGACGTCCTCGGACAGCTCCATCGCGTAACCCGTGAAGCCGGGGTCCGAGTGGGCGACATGACCCACGCCGGCGGCGTGGCCGGTCAGCTGCCCCGTCAGCAGCGAGGCCCGCGAGGGAGAGCACAGCGGCGTGACGTGGAAGTTCGTGAAGCGCAGTCCTTCGGCGGCGAGGCGATCGAGGTTGGGCGTGTCGATCTCGCTGCCAAAGCAGCCGAAGTCCGAGAAGCCCACGTCGTCGCACAGGATGACGACGATGTTGGGGGCGCCATCGGGCGCCTCGGGACGTGGTGGCCACCAGGACTCCGAGGACGCGAAGATCTCTCCGACCGTCCCCCCGAACCCGGCGTAGGGCTCACCTGACCCGGCGGCGGGGAACTCCGTACGCGGAAAGCCGTGCGTCGGGTTGTCGGCCAACCCCTGTCCTCACCTCGGCTGGCAGGACGATACCGACGGGATCCGCCTCACCAGACTTCGGGAACGAACGTCTGGTCCGACAACGGGGGCCGGACATAGCCACCGTGGTCCGCCATGGGCGGAAGCTCGATTGGCGACGGTGTCAGGTCCTCGTAGGGGATCATCGACAGCAGGTGCGTGATGCAGTTCAGGCGGGCCCGCCGCTTGTCGTCGGCGTTGACCACCCACCAGGGCGCCTGCTTGATGTCGGTCGCCGCGAACATCTCGTCCTTGGCCCTCGAGTACTCGACCCAGTGTGCCCGCGACTCGAGGTCCATCGGACTCAGCTTCCAGCGCCGCATGGTGTCCGACGCCCGCGCCTGGAACCGGCGTTCCTGTTCCTCGTCCGAAACGGAGAACCAGTACTTGACCAGGATGATCCCCGACCGGACCAGCATGCGCTCGAACTCGGGGCAGCTGCGGAGGAACTCGCGGTACTCGTCCTCGGTGCAGAACCCCATGACGCGTTCGACCCCGGCTCGGTTGTACCAGGAGCGGTCGAACAGGACCATCTCGCCCGCTTCGGGCAGGTGGGCGACGTAGCGCTGGAAGTACCACTGGGTCTGTTCGCGCTCGGTCGGCGTTCCGAGCGCCACGACCCGGACGATCCGCGGATTGGTTCGTTCCAGGATTCGCTTGATCACGCCACCCTTGCCGGCGGCGTCCCGGCCCTCGAAGACCACGACGACCTTGAGCCCCTGCTCGCGGATCCAGCGCTGGAGCAGCACGAGCTCACGTTGGAGCCGTGCGAGCTCGTCGTCCATGCGCTTCTTCTCGGCCTTGCGCGCCTGCTTGGCGGCCTCGCGGACCTCTGCGTCGTTGGCGATGTCGTCGCTCATGGCCATCCCTCCAGGGCCGACGCTAGAGGTCTGCCCTTGACGATGTCGGCGATCCTGTAACGGCGTCCTGCTCCTGGTGATCGGGCTCGGGCGCAGGCTCGGTCAGCAGTGCACGCAGCTCGTCGACGTTGCCGGGTTCGCACAGCGCGACGACCTCGTCCCCGGCCGTGATCGTCGTGTCGCCACGGGGCACGACGAGCTCGCCCCGGCGGCTGATGCTCGTGAGGATGGTTCGCGGCGGCAGCCGGACGCTGGCCAGCTGTCGGCCGTCCATCGCGGAGCCGTCGATGACGGTGATCTCGACAAAGCGCACGCCGACGAGGTCACGGAGGTGCGATCGGGCCTTGCGTTGCTGGGAGCCGAGGCCCTCGTTGAGGGCCTTCTGGTAGGCCCGGACGATGTCGTTGCGCCGCAGCATGCCGAGCAGCTTCGTGGGCTCGGCCCGTGAGACGACCGGGAGGCGGCCGACGTCGGCGCCCGCCATCCGGTGCAGGGCCCGGTACATCGGGGCGTCCGGCTCGACGGTGAGCGGGTCGCTGGTCATGATGTCGCGCGCCTGGAGGAGTCCCTCGTCGACCTCGGCGGCACGGCGGCGGACGTCCGACAGCGTGAGCACGCCGACCAGCTCACCGTTGTCGACCACGGCAAACCCGTGGTGCGCGGTCTTGCGGAAAGCGCGGATGACGTCCTCGAGTGGCAGGCTGGCGTCAAGCTGCGGCGACGACGTGGTCATGACCTCGCCGACCGTGATGGACTGCATCACGTCCACCTCGTCGGGCTCGTGCGTCACGATGCCCTCGCGACGCAGGGGCGCCGTGTAGATCCCATCCGGCTCGATCCGATCGGCAATGAACGTTGCCAGCCCGGCCGACAGCATCAGCGGCAGCACCAGCCCGTAGTCGCCGGTCAGCTCGAAGACGATGAGCACGGCCGTCAGCGGCGTCCGTGCCGCCGCCGCAAACACGGCCGCCATGCCCACCAGCGCAAACGCGCCGGGTTGGATGCCGGCGTCGGGCAGCAGGATGACCAAGGTCTTTCCCACGGCGGCCCCCAGGGCCGCGCCGGTGAACAGGGTCGGCAGCAGCGTCCCGACTGCACTGCCGGTCGTGACCGAGATCAGCGTCGCGACCAGCTTGGCAACGAGCAGGACGGCCACGATCCGCACGCCGTCCCAGCCATCCCCGAACCCGCCCTCGATCATGGTGAGGATTGGCTCGGACACGCCACCGACGGGTGGGCCGGCATGCCCCGAGCCGAGCACCTCGGGGACGGCAAGGGCCATGCCGCCGACGACGAGCCCACCGAGGGCGACCCGCAGGGGCGGCCAGATCCGGACCCGTCGGAACAGGGCCTGCCCGAGCTGCTCGCCCCGGTGGAATGCCAGCCCGACTCCCACGGCGAGGACACCCAGCAACGCGTAGACGGCCAGCTCGCGCGGATCGTTGAGGCTGTAGACGGTGTCGGGCGCGAAGACGAGCTCCGGACCGACCAGCTCGCGGGCCGTCACCGAGCCTGCCACGGAGGCGACAACCACGACCTGGAGCGACCCGGCGCGCAGCTGCCCGAGGATCAGCTCGATCGCGAAGAGCATCCCGCCGATGGGTGCGTTGAAGGAGGCTCCGATCCCCGCCGCAGCGCCGGCGGCAACCATCGTCCGCATCCGGTCCTCGTTGAGCGAGAACAGCTGCCCCACCAGTGAGCCGACGGCGCCACCGCCGAGGATGATCGGAGCCTCGCGTCCGCCTGACGATCCCGTGCCGAGGGCCAGCCCGGACTCAGCGACGACCGCGGCCGGTACCCGCGCACGCAGCCGGCCACCTCGGACGGCAACCGCCCGCAGGACGGTGGCGATGCCTCCACCGGACGGCTCGGACGACCACAGCCAGGCCAGCAGGCCCACGACCAGGCCTCCGGCCGCCGGTACGAGGACGACGCGCGCCCAGCCCGGGTCGTTGCCGAAGGCGACGTCCTGGGCGCCGAAGACCGCTTCCACGAGGACCCAGGCGAGCAGGCCGGTGAGCACACCGATCACGGCACCGAGCAGCATGAGCAGAGGCTCGGAGCGCCCGTAGGCTGCCAGCCGTGTGCGGAGCTCGCGGACCCGGTCGTGGAGCCGTGACGCTGCTCGTGTCGGCGTGTCGACCACGGACATGTCGTTCACGTCAGTCGGTCCGCGGTTCGACCTTGGCGAACAGGGGCGCGAGCTCGCCGAGGGCCGTCCCGGCCGGGATCGCCGGTCGGCTCCAGCCACCACCGACCATGCCGGCCTCCAGGCCGAGCGCTGCCCGCAACCGCTCGTTCGTGAACGGCAGCCACGGCGCCAGGCCGACCGACGCGGCCGCGATGGCCTGGGTTGCGACCCACAGCGACGTCCCGGTCCGAGGTGGGTCCTCGGCGGCGGTCTTCCACGGCTGGGTCGCGTTGAGGTAGCCGTTGGTGGCATGGGCGATGCCCATGGCCGCGCGGAGGCCGGCCCGCAGCTGGACCTTTCCGAGGTGGTCTCCTGCCTGCGCCAACAGACGATCGACCTCGTCGAGCAGCGCCTGGTCCTGGTCGTCCATGCCCACGGGTTGCGGCACGACGCCGCCGAAGTTCATGCGCGTCATCGCGAACACCCGGTTGACCAGGTTGCCCCACGCGGCCACCAGCTCGTCGTTGATCCGCCGGACCATGTCCTCCTCGGAAAAGTCGTTGTCGTTGGTTTCCGGAAGGACTGTCGCGACGGCGTACCGAACAGCGTCGGGTTCGTAGTCGTTCAGGTAGTCCAGCAGCGGCGTTCCGATGCCCCGGGACTTGGATGCCTTCTCGCCCTTGAACGTGACGTACTGGTTGGCGGGCACGTCGGTCGGCAGGTTCAGGCCCCCGTAGCCAATCAGGTAGGCCGGCCAGAACACCGCATGAAACGGGATGTTGTCCTTGCCGATGAAGTAGTAGGCGGTGGCGGCAGGATCCTCCCACCACGCCTTCCAGGCGTCCGGGTCGCCCTGCGTGGCCGCCCACTCCTTGGAGGCCGACAGGTAGCCGATGACTGCCTCGAACCAGACGTAGATGCGCTTGCCCTCGCCGATGGTGTCGACCTCGGGCGGCAACGGCACACCCCAGGTCAGGTCACGCGTGATCGCCCGGTCGATCAAGCCCTCCTTGAGGAACCCCTTGGCCCAGTTGATGACATGCGGACGCCAGCCATCGACGGTTTCCAGCCACTCCAGGATCTGGTCCTGGAGCTTGGGCAGCAGCATGAAGAAGTGCTCGGTGTCACGCAGCTCCGGGGTGGCACCGGTCAGCTTGGAATGCGGGTCGATCAGGTCGATCGGGTCCAGGGTCTTGCCGCAGTTGTCGCACTGGTCGCCGCGTGCCCCGTCGTAGCCACAGTTGGGGCAGGTGCCCTCCACGTAGCGGTCGGGCAGGAACCGTCCGGCCTCGGGGTCGTAGAACTGGCCGGTGACCTCGGTGTCGATGTAGCCGTGGTCCCGCAGGGTCCGGAACATGTCCCAGACGACCTCGCGGTGGTTGTCGGTCATGGTGGTGGTGAACAGGTCAAAGGAGATCCCGAACCGGTCCCACTGCTCCAGGAACTTCGGGTGGTAACGATTGACGATGTCGGCCGGCTCGACCCCTTCCTGCTCGGCCTTGACCGTGATCGGGGTGCCGTGCGCGTCGGAGCCGCTGACCATCAGCACCCTGGACCCGGCGATGCGGTGGTAGCGGGCGAAGATGTCCGCCGGCAGGTAGGCGCCCGCGAAGTGGCCGATGTGGCTCTGGCCGTTCGCGTACGGCCAGGCCACGGCCACGAGCACGTGTCGGGTCACGGTGCGTCCTGCATACGGGTCTTCTGGGCACGGTAGTTCGCGGCCATCGTGGCCGGCCGCCCGGCCACGCCCGGGGGACGGTGGCCTCAGGCGGTGCCGACGTGGCCCTTCCTACCCTCAGGTCATGACGTCACGATCGCGAGGTCGGCCATCCGGCCGCCGTTCGACACTGTTCGAGGACCGGCCCCGGCCCCACCGGACGCTGGGTGACCCCGACTCCCACTTCGTCGATGTCGAGGGGGTCGACCTTCACGTGAAGGTGGTGGGCAACGGACCGCCCGACCTGGTCCTGCTCCACCATTTCTACGGCCACGCCTGGTCATGGCGGCACGTGCAGCGGCTGCTGGCCGACGTGGCTCGGACCGTCGCGTTCGACCGGCCCGGATTCGGCCTCACCGAGCGGGTGCACCCCAGCCGCTGGCCGCACGGCAACCCGTACACGCGTGCGAGCTCGGCCCTGCTGATGACCGCGCTGATGGACCAGCTCGGGATCGATCGAGCAGTCCTCGTCGGCTCGTCCGCTGGTGGAACGGTTGCCCTCGAGGCATGGACGATGGTCCCCGAGCGCATCCGTGGGCTCGTGCTGCTGTCGCCGGCCGTGACGGGGGACGTCGGGGCGCCCGAGGTGCTCCGGCCGCTGCTGCGGACAACACCGCTTCGACGACTGGCCCCGACGATCGCCGACCGGATGGCCGCCGAGATCTCCCATGCCCGCGTCGGCAGGAACTGGCACGACTCCTCGAAGGTCGACGACGACGACCTGCACGCCTACACGCGCCCGCTGGGCGTGGAGAACTGGCAACACGGACTGTGGGACGTCATGTCCGCGGAGCCGCGCCCCCGGCACCGGCGGACGCTCGCGACGATCACGGTCCCCACGCTGGTGATTGCCGGGTCGTCCGACCGGGTCGTGCGACCGCGGCTGAGCCGCGCCGTCGCGGCCGCCATCCCGGCTGGTGACTTCCTGCTGCTCGACGGCTGCGGCCACACCCCCCACGAGGAGTGCCCGGATCGTCTCGCCGCCGCGCTCCGCACGTTCCTGGCCGTGCTCACCTGATCAGGCGTCGTCGGCTGCCTGGCGGACGGCGTCGAGGTCGAGAACACCGGTGTCGGTCGCGAGGACCTCGGCCGCCCAGTCGGCGGCCGCCTGGAGCCGGTCCACGTCCCGGCCCTCGTCGTGGCATCGGCGCAGCCAGTAGCGGCGGGCGCCATGGAAGATCTCCGCGGGCTCCCGGCGTCCGCGAACCGCTCCCGGGACGGCGTCGAGGACGGGCTGGAAGACCTGCTCGTGCCACCGGTGAGCCTTGACGGTGTCGCTCAGCGGGCGCCCTTCGCGGTCCTCGAGCCACGCGCCGAACGCGTGGATGTCGCTCAACAGCTCGCGGGCCTGGTTGTCCTGGGCCTCGACGCCTGCCAGCTCGAACAACAGGCGGCTGTGGCGACCGGGCTCCGGGACGCTGATGCGCAACCGCAGGCCGGCGCTGCCGTGGTCGCCGACGAGCTCGACCTCGTCGACGTCGTAGCCCAGGTCATTGATGCGGCGCAGCCGCTCGTGCACGCGGTGGCGCTCGTCGGGGTGGAGCACGTCCTCGTGCGTGAGCTCGGACCACAGGGCCTCGTAGCGGGCACGCAGGTCGTCGCCGAGCTCGGACGGGTCGACGTCCGGGTCGAGCATGCCGGCCGCCTGGAGGTCGAACAGCTCGCCGGCGCACTTCTCGATGGCCAGGTCCAGCTCCCATTCGCGCTGGCCGTCCGTCAGCTCGGCGTGGAGGCTGCCGGTCTCGGTGTCGACGACGTAGGCGGCCAGCCGGCCGGCGTCACGTCGAAACAACGTGTTGGACAGCGAACAGTCGCCCCACAGGAACCCGCTCAGGTGGGCTCGGACGAGCAGGTCGACGAGCGCGTCGATCATCGGATCGCGAAGGGCACGAGGCTGCACGCGGGCGAACAACATCCGGTAGGGGATGCTCCAGTCGAGCCAGCGGGTGATCACGGCCGCGTCGAGCGGCTCGTCGTCTTCGGTGGTCCGGCCCGTCACGAGGCCGACGATCGTCACGGCCGGGACCTTCTCCTCGGCCAGGCGCCGGAGGTTGTCCCACTCGCGCTGTGCGTAGTGGCGGGGCAGCTCCTTGACGACGTAGCGGCCCTCGTCGTAGTCGACCACCTGCACGGGGTGGCGGTGGATCCCCAGTGTGACCTCGGCGACCCGATCACGGGACCAGTCGGCGACCGACGACGTCCACGGCAGGTCGAGGAAGTCCGGGTGGCCGGTCCGCACGCGAAGCTGGAACACGTTCGTGCCGTCCCGGCGGGTCAACCCTTCACGGACCCGGCGGTGAGGCCGCGGACGAAGAACCGCTGGAGCGAGAAGAAGACGATCAACGGCACGACCATCGTGATGAAGGCTCCCGCGGTGAGCAGGTGCCACGCCTGCCCTTGGCTGCCGAGCAGGTTCTGGAGGGCCTGCGTGACGACTGCGACCTCGCGGTTGCCTCCCAGGAAGACGATGGCGACGAGCAGGTCGTTCCAGACCCACAGGAACTGGAAGATGGCGTACGCCGCCAGCGCCGGGACCGACAGTGGGATGACCAGCCGCCAGAAGATCTGGAAGTGGCCCGCACCATCCACCTTTGCCGACTCGATGACTTCGCGCGGCAACGAGCCGATGTAGTTGCGGAAGATGTAGACCGCCAACGGCATGCCGAATGCCGTATGGGCCAGCCAGACCCCGAGGAACTCGCCGGTGATCCCGAGGCTCGAGTAGATGCGGAGGATCGGCGTCAGCGCCACCTGGAGGGGGACGACGAGCAGGCCCACGAAGATGATGAAGAAGACCTCGCGTCCCCGGAAGTCCATCCACGCGAACGCGTACGCCGCAAACGCGGCCGCCAGGATCGGGATGACGGTCGCGGGAATCGACACGGCCAAGCTGTTCACGAAGGCTGAGCCCATCCCGCCGTCAAGCACGGTGGTGTAGCTGTCAAAGGTCCACTCGAGCGGCGAGCTGATCTGGGTCCACCATCCGCTCGTCTGGACCGCCTCCTGGGGGCGGAATGACGAGATGAGCAGTCCGATGGTCGGAATGGTCCACAGCAGGATCAGCGCTCCGAGGGCGACACGCACGAGCCAGTGACCGATCCCCCGAGCCGGAGCGCCGCCGGACGCGATCCCGGTGGCAGCCTTGGGCGCAGCGACGCTGTCGGCGGTCATCGCTCGGCCTCCTGGGCGCGGAAGCGCCGGATGTTGACGATCATGAACGGGATCGTCACGGCGATCA
>Ga0302046_10005894_pt1 | contig 10753 bp, 10 predicted proteins | sample RVTome_11_FD_200261 | JGI IMG/M metagenome (GOLD analysis project Ga0302046, IMG submission 200261) | Soil microbial communities from uranium-contaminated site in the Upper Colorado River Basin, Wyoming, United States - RVT147D111 (version 2) ... | reverse complement strand
TTACGTCCGCGCGATCACGTTCGGCGCCTTCGAGAACGTCTACGAGCTCACCGCCGACCTGCGCGGCATGTTCGCGTGGGAGCAGCGCGTGGAGATCGCCGCCGAGGTCTACCACCGCCTGCCGCCGGCGGAGCGGGAACGAACGGTGGTCATCGGAAGCTGGTACGGCACCGCCGCCGCCCTCGACTTCTTCGGACCCTCGCGCGGACTGCCGCCCGCGGTTTCGACCCACATGACTTATCACCTCTGGGGGCTGCCGGACCATCCGATCGACACCGCCGTCGCCGTCGACGTCGAGCGCGAGCGTCTCGAGGAGTTTTTCGAGGAGGTCACGGTGGCGGCGCAGGCCGAGCTCGAGAACGTCAACCCGTGGGAGCGGCATTTCACGGTGTCGATCTGCAGGCGCCCGAAAGTGGACATTCGGCAGGCTTGGCCGCAGATGCGGCGGTATTGAAATCCCCCCTATCCCCCCTTTCCTAAAGGGGGGGACCGGAAGGAACCTATACTTCGACCATGCCCACGACGACGGAAGAGCCCACCGGCACGCTCTCCGGCTTCCTGAAGTGGCTGGGGATCGTCGGCGCCATCGGCCTTCTGCTCTTCTTTCGCTACTACCTGGCGACCCTGGCGGACGGCGGCGAAGTCCCCTTTCTGAAGCCGTTCATCTCCGAGATGACGGGGGCCTTCGGCGGCGGCCTGCTCTTCTTTCCGGTGCGTTGGCTCACCCGCAGGTATCCCTTGAATCGGCCGCGGCGTCTGGCCGCCTATGTCGCGGCGATGCTGGTCTTTTCGGCGGCCCACACGTCCCTGAACTGGGCGCTGCGCGCGATGCTCTTCCCGCTCGCCGGCTTCGGCGCCTACGACTACGGGATCATCCCGCTGCGCTACGCCATGGAGCTGCCGGGCGACGTGGTGGTCTTCTGGGTCATGGTCGTCGCCCTCTACGGCGCCCGGCGGCTCGAGGCGGCGCGCGAGCAGGAGGTGAGGACGGCGCAGCTAGAGTCGAGCCTGGCGCGGGCCGAGCTGCGCAGCCTGCGGCTGCAGCTCCAACCCCACTTCCTCTTCAACGCCCTGAACACCATCTCCGCGACCATGTACGACGATCCCGCCGCCGCCGACGAGATGCTCGACCGGCTCTCGGAGCTCCTGCGCGCATCCCTCCGCACCGCGCAGACCGACGAGGTGCCGCTGCGCTCGGAGCTCGAGGTGCTCGACTGCTACCTCGCCATCATGCGCGCCCGCTTCGGCGACCGGCTGCGCGTCGAGCTCGCGGTGGAGCCCGGCGTGGAGGACGCCCTGGTGCCGTCGATGATCCTCCAGCCCCTGGTCGAGAACGCCATCCGCCACGGCAACGTGGAGCGCGCCGGGAGCGGCCACGTGGCGCTGCGGGCGGCGCGGTGCGACGGGGGGCTGCGGCTCGTGGTGGAGGACGACGGACCCGGCAGCGCGGACGGGGATGACGTGCTCGACAAGGGGCTGGGGCTGTCGGCGACCGCCGAGCGGCTGCAGCTCCTCTACGGCGACGCCGCCGGCTTCGAGGCCGGCAACGTCGCCGCAGGCGGCTTCCGCGTGACCGCGCGGCTGCCGTTCCGGGAGCCGGCGTCATGATCCGGGCGCTGATCGCCGACGACGAAGCGCCGGCGCGCGCCAAGGTGCGCAAGCTGCTGGCGAGCGCGGACGACGTCGAGGTCGTGGGCGAGGCCGCGGACGGCGCCGAGGCGGTCGCGGCGATCAGGCTGCTGGCGCCCGACGTCGTCTTCCTCGACGTCAGGATGCCGCGCCTCGACGGCTTCGGCGTCGTCGCCGAGATCGGCGTCGAGGCGATGCCGCTGGTGGTCTTCGTCACCGCCTACGACGAGCACGCGTTGAAGGCGTTCGAGGTCCACGCCCTCGACTACCTCCTGAAGCCGTTCGCGGCGAGCCGCTTCGGCCGCGTGCTGGAGCGGGTGCGGCGCCAGCTCGCCGACGCCGCGCCGGCGGACCTGGCGCGTCGCCTCGAGCTGGCGCTCGCCGCAGTCGAACCGGCGCCGCGCTACCTCCGGCGCCTGACCGCGCGTCTCGACGAGGACCGCGAGGTGATCCTGCCGGTCGAGCGGATCGACCTGATCCGCGCCCATGGCAACTACGTGCGCCTGCACACGGCGGACGGCGAGTACGTGCGCCGTGCCACCCTGAGCGCGCTCGCCGGGCGCCTCGATCCGGAGCACTTCCTGCGCGTCAACCGTTCCGAGATCGTGCGCCTCGACGCCGTCGCCGAGCTGCAGCCGTGGTTCCACGGCGACTACCGGGTGATCATGAAGAGCGGCCGGACCCTGACCTGGAGCCGCCGCTACCGGGCGAAGACGAAGGACGACTTCTGAGCACGGGAGAGCCCATCCTCTCCTCGGGCAGCCGCCTCTTGCGAGTCACCTCGGTGGAGTCCTTGACAGGCCATAATCGACGCCGCAGAATCGACCCGGGCTCGGCACCCTAGCCAGGCTCGCAGCTCCGTTGCCTGCCTTCGGTCCGAATAGCCATTCGACGTTATGGGGATAGAGATCGGCGACTATGAAGCAGTCCGAGCGCCAAGCACTGATCCTAACGGCCCTTCCGGTAGAATATGAAGCTATCCGGGATCATCTGGTGAATCTTCGTGAAACAGAAGACTCCGTCGGAACCGTGTACGAGGTAGGCGACCTTCGCGGAAGGGGCGCCGAAGCGTTGCCTGAGGAGGTGAAGGACCAAGTCTTGCATTCCCTCCAGGCGTCCCTTCTTGAGCCCCGTCTCGAGTCCCTTCTGAAGCCCTTCCTCCCGGCCTTCCGCCTTGACTTCGTCTGCCCACGTCATGACCATGGCTTCGATCTCCTGATTCCGGGGCTCGTGGAGCAACCGCTCGTACTCCCGAGCCGCCTTCTCGTCCAGTTTTACGTAAGTCCGCACGAAATTCAAGAGCAGATGACGCCGCGCGTCGTCGAGCCCGCCGGCGGACGCGATGCGGCGCAGACACGCCATAGCCAACTCCCCTCGGCCGCCGAAACCCTCCGGACGCATCAGCACGGCCAGGGACCACGCCAACGGCTCCGGACGCGCCAGGTACTCCGCCGCCGAGGCCCCCGACAATCCCAGACTGTTGTAGTAGAAGGTGGAGATCATCCGGCCGTAAGAGAGCTCCCCGTCGACGTTCTCGACCAGGCCGGCCGGTCCCCCACGGCCGTAGACCACCCCGGTATGAACCGGCAGGACGTAGCGGATGCCAGCAGGCGTTGGTAGTCCCACACCCGGCTGCGGCACGCGACGCGGTAGCGAGAGAAGTGCTCGACGAATTCTGACGCCGGATTACGACTTTCTTCGCTCGACGCTGATAAGTCGTTCGTCTTCAGGGACTTGTGCCGTGCCGGCCGCCCAGGCCGTCGAGCCGGTCTCAGGCCGCCGCGGCGACGCGACGGCGTCCGGGGCGACGGAGAAGCAGCATGCTGGGAAGTGGAGGTCAGGTCAGACCGAGCTCTTCCGGCGAGTCGACCTGGACAAGCCGTTCGGCAAGCCGCGTCAGCTCCCGAGATGACGTGATGGCGCCTACGCGTCGGCGCACCTTCGCGGAAGGGGCGCCGAAGCGTTGCCTGAGGAGGTGAAGGACCAAGTCCTGCATTCCCTCCAGGCGTCCCTTCTTGAGCCCCTTCATGAGCCCCTTCTTGAGCCCCGTCTCGAGTCCCTTCTGAAGCCCTTCCTCCCGTCCTTTCGCCTCGACCTCTTCTGCCCACGTCATGACCATGGCTTCGATCTCCTGATTCCGGGGCTCGTGGAGCAGCCTCTCGTACTCCCGAGCCGCCCTCTCGTCCAGTTTTACGTAAGTCCGCACGAAATTCAAGAGCAGATGACGCCGCGCGTCGTCGAGCCCGCCGGCGGACGCGATGCGGCGCAGACACGCCATGGCCAGATCCCCGCGGCCGCCGAAACCCTCCGGACGCATCAGCACGGCCAGGGACCACGCCAACGGCTCCGGACGCGCCAGGTACTCCGCCGCCGAGGCCCCCGACAATCCCAGGCTGTTGTAGTGGAAGGTGGAGATCATCCGGCCGTAAGAGAGCTCCCCGTCGACGTTCTCGACCAGGCCGGCCGGTCCCCCACGGCCGTAGACCACCCCGGTATGAACCGGCAGGCCGTAGCGGATGCCCAGCAGGCGTTGGTAGTCCCACACCCGGCTGCGGCACGCGACGCGGTAGCGAGAGAAGTGCTCGACGTGGACGACCGATTCGTCGTCCGGGTCCGACCGTCCCCGCGCCCGCGACACGAGGTCGGGGAAGCGGCGTCGGCCCGTCGGCGTGTCCAGGAAGAACTCCTTGGACTCGAAACGGAGATGCCCGAGGTCGATCCGGGCGGCGACCTCCGGCAGCAGCAGCGTCACCAGGTCGCCGGGAAAGGCGACGGCGAGGCCTTTGAAGAGCTGGTCGTGGATACCGTGCACGCGTCCTCCTCAACGGGCCGCGCGGTTCTCGCGCATGCCCTTTGAGGAGGTAAAGACGCAATCCGAGCTCGAATTCTGACGCCGGATTTCGACCTTCTTCGCTGGACGCTGATAAGTCGTTCGTCTTCAGGGACTTGTGCCGTGCCGGCCGCCAAGGCCGTCGAGCCGGTCTCAGGCCGCCGCGGCGACGCTACTCGTAGCGCAACGCCACCAGCGGGTCGACGCGCGCCGCGCGCCACGCCGGCACCAAGCAGGCGGCGAGCGCGACGGCGGCGAGCACCGCGGCGGTGGCCAGGAACGTCGCCGGGTCGCCCGGCTCGACGCCGAAGAGCGCCACCCGCAACGACGACGCCAGCAGCCACGCGAGCCCCAGGCCCAGCGTCAGCCCGAGCGCCAGGCGTCCGAGCCCCTGCCGCAGCACCAGCCGCAACACCTCGGCGGGACGCGCGCCCAACGCCATGCGCAGGCCCATCTCCTGCGTCCGCTGCTGGACCGAGAACGTCATCACGCCGAAGATGCCGACCGCGGCGAGCAGCACCGCGGCGAGCCCCATGGCGCTGAAGACCACCGTGATGACCTTGGTCGAGAAGGTCTCCTCCCACACGACGCGTTCCATCGTCTTCTCCGCGTCGACCGGCAGGCCGGCGTCGAGACGGCGGACGTGCTCGCGCAGCACGGCGCCGAAGGCCGCCGCCTCGCCCCGCGTCTTCACCGCGACGCTCATCGTGCGGTAGGCGAGCTGCGCGTGCGGCACGTAGAAACCCGCGTGGGTGGTGCCGGGATTGAGCAGTCCGACGCCGGCGTCGGGCACGACGCCCACCACCTCGCGCCAGGGCTCCTCGGCGTCGCCGCGCGAGCGCCCGAGCTTGAGCCGTTTGCCCACGGCGCTCTCGCCCGGCCACGCCGCGGCGGCGAAGCTGGCGTTGACCACGGCCACGGCCGGGGCGTCGGCGTCGTCGCGGCGGTCGAAGACGCGGCCCTCGAGCGGCCGGATGCCGTAGACGTCGAAGAAGCCCGGACCCACCAGACCGCGCGGGGCCGAGGGATAGTCGCCCTGCGTGGCGTACGACCCGTCCTCGACCGCGTAGTACGAGGACCCCATGAAGGTACCCGGGGGCCTCGACATGACCGCCGCCTCGACGACCTCGGGCAAGCCGCGCAGGTCGTCGGTCAGGCGCTCGTAGAAGGCGGCCGCGTCGGCGCTCTCGGGGTACTCCCTCTCGGGCAGCGCGAGGCCGGCGGTGAAGATCGAGTCGGTCGCGAAGCCGAGGTCGGCCTGGTGGTAGTTGACGACGGTGCGAACCATGAGGCCGGTGACCACGAGCAGCGCGCAGGCGAGCGCCAGCTCGGCGACGACGAGGGCGCGGGTGACGCGCCCGATGCGCAGGCCCGTCGAGCCCCGGGACTCGTCCTTGAGCAGGTCGAAGGTCACCGCGCCCGAGGCCCGCAGCGCTGGCAGGACGCCGGAGAGCACCCCCGCGACGACGCCGGCGGCGATCACGAAGACGACCGCCGCCGGCCGCAGCTCGAAGGTGATCCAGAACGGCATCGTCCTCCAACTGAAGGCGTCGACGAGCCAGGCGGTGCCGGCCTTCGCCAGGCCCAGCCCGAGGACGGAGCCGAGCGCCGACAGCAGCAGGGCCTCCGTCATCAGCAGGCCGATGACCCGGCCGCGGTGGGCGCCGAGGGCGGTGCGCACGGCCATCTCGCGGGCCCGGAGCGAGGCCCGCGCCAGGAGCAGGCTGGCCACGTTGGCGCAGGCGATCACCAGCACCAGGCAGACCGCGGCGAACATGGCGCCGACGATCGCCAAGTCGGCGTCGGAGTTGAGCGACGAGCGGTAGTCGCGCACGAGCACGGCGCGTCCCGCGTTGGTCTCCGGGTATTCCTCGGCCAGCCGGCCGGCGACGGCCTCGAGTTCGGCCTGGGCCTCGCGGCGGGAGACGCCGTCGCGCAGGCGGCCGATCGCCCACACCGTGCCGCCCTCGCCCCGCGGCAGCTCCGCGACGTCGAGTCGCATGGGCAGCCAGAGGTCCTCGAAGACGGGGAACTCGAAGCCGGGCGGCATGACGCCGATCACCGTCGTCGGCTCGCCGTCGACGCGGATCGAGCGTCCGAGCACGGCGGGATCGCCGGCGAAGCGGTGTCGCCACGCGTCGTGGCCGAGCACCACGACCCGCGGCGCTCCGGGCACGTCGTCCTCGGGGGTGAAGACCCGTCCGAGCGCCGGCTCCACGCCGAGCATGCGGAACAGGTTGCCGGTCACGACGCCGGCGCGGAACCGCTCCGGATAGCCCGCCTCGTCGTTCAGGTTCACGACCTCGATCGTGGAGGCGGCGAGGCCTTCGAAGCCGGTCAGGTGCCCGCTCCAGTCGACGAAGTCGTGCACCGGCACCTCGGTGGAGTTGGAGCCCAGCGGCCCGACCTTGGGGTCGTACAGGGTCAAGTCCATCAGACGATCGGGCTCGGCGAACGGCGCCTGGGCGAGGAGCACGCCGTGGACGATGCTGAACATGGTCGCGGACAGGCCGATGCCGAGGGCGAGGGCGGCGACGGCGAGGGCGCTGGTGGCCGGGCTCTTGCGCAGCATGCGCCAGACGAAGGGGAGAGAGGTCGAGCGGATCATGGGTCGAGGTCCTCCGGGTTGGCGGTTCGGTCGCTCCGAGGAAGAAGAACGGTCCGGAGGCGTTTCTTGTTTCATTCGGTTCGTTTCGACCCGTCTCGCTTAAGCTATCCCGCGGCCAACGGCAGGCGCCGGTGGCCGGAGCTGGTCAGGCACCGAGATTTGCGAGCACGAAACAGCCACCCCACGCCGGCACGCATCACGTCGGTCGACGCGTTCCGGGGGATGACGATCGTGGCCATGATCCTGGTCAACAACCCCGGAAGCTGGAAGACCGTCTACTGGCCGCTGCTCCACGCCGACTGGCACGGCTGGACGCCCACCGACCTCATCTTCCCCTTCTTCCTCTTCATCGTCGGCGCCGCCGTGGTGCTCGCTTTCGGCCGGCGCCTCGAGGCCGGCGCCGACCGGCGCTCCCTCGTCGTCAAGGTGGCGCGCCGGGCGGCGATCCTGTTCGCGCTCGGGCTCTTCCTCAACGGGTACCCCTTCGGTCTCTTCGGACCTCGCCCGTTCGAGCGGCTGCTCGAGACCTGGCGCGTGCCCGGCGTGCTCCAGCGCATCGCCGTCTGCTACCTGGCGGCGTCGGTGATGTTCCTCTACCTGCGGCGGCGGACGCTCGCGTTCTGGACCGTCGTCCTCCTCGCCGGGTACTGGGCGCTGATGACGCTGGTGCCGGTGCCGGGCCGCGGCGCTCCCGACCTCGACTCCCACGACGGCCACCTGGCCGGCTGGGTCGACCGCGCGGTCCTCGGGAGCCACATGTGGTTCGGCGGCGACCGCGGATACGACCCCGAGGGCATCCTGGGCACGATCCCGGCCCTGGCGTCGACGCTCTTCGGCGTCTTCGCCAGCCTCATGCTCGCGTCGCCGGCACGGCTGGCCGCGAGCGGCGCGCTGCTCGCCCTCGCCGGCTACGCCTGGGGCTTCGTCTTTCCGATCAACAAGGCGTTGTGGACGAGCTCGTACGCTGTCTTTACCGCGGGCCTGGCCATGTGCGCGCTGGCGCTGTGCCACCAGGTCTTCGACGTGGGCGGCCACCGGGCGCCGGCCAGGCCGTTCGTGATCTACGGCGTCAACGCGATCACCGTCTTCGTGGGCAGCGGCATCCTGGCCCGCACCCTCGCCTACGTCACCGTCTGCGGACGCCCGCTGCAGGCGATCATCCACGAGAGCTTGTTCGCGTCGTGGCTGCCGCCCTACGCCGCGTCGCTCGGCTATGCCGTCGCCTGGGTCGCCGGCTGGCTCGCCGTCCTCGCCTGGATGTACCGGCGGGGCTGGGTGCTCAAGGTCTGAGATGAGGATGCCTCGATCACGGTGGTGGCTGCTGGCGCCGATCGCGATGACGGCCGCGATCCAGGTCGCGTCGGGCCTGCCCCATCCCTCCCAGGTGACGGCGGAGGAGGGCTTCTCGGCGCTGGAGATTTCGGCCTCCAAGGTGCTCTTCTCCCCCGGAGAGGCTGCCGCCAACCTCCTCCACGCTCCGGTCTTCGTCGCCCTGGCGTGGCTGTGGTGCTGGGCCCTGGGCCCGTGGACGCGCTCGCGCCGCTCCCTCCTGGCGGTGGCGGCCGCCGTCTGCCTCGCCTTCGGCGTCGTCAACGAGCTGTCACAGCTCTACGTGCCGACGCGCACGGCCTCGCTCCTGGACGTCCTGGCGGACGCGATCGGAGTGGCGGCCGGGCTCGCCGTATTCCTCCTGGCCGGGCCGGCCCGGTCCGAGTAGGCCGTCCGGAGCGTTACCGCGGCGCGAGCCCGAAAGCCTCCGCGAGCTGCCTCGCCCGCTCGTCCAGGACGGCCGCTTCGGCCTCTCTGCCCCACGCCCGGAAGAGCTCGGCACGGCTTTCGAGGACGCCGACGAGGTCGGGGTGCCGCTCGCCGACGGCCTTCACCACGAGCGCGGCGCTCTCTTCGTAGAGGGCTTCGGACTCCTCGAACCGCTTCTGGTCGCGGTAGAGGTTGGCGAGCTCCAGGAGGACCTTCGCCATCAGCGGATCGTCCTTGCCGAGGGCCGCCTCGAGCGTCGCGCGGGCGCGATCGAGCTCTTGCTCGGCCGCGTCGAGCCGGCCCGTCAATCGCTCGATCCTGGCGAGACTTGCTCTCAAGAGCCAGCGGCTGACGGAGGCCGTGCTGGAAGAGCCGGATCAAACCCTGCTGGAGAAATTGCACTTGGTGGAAGGTCCGTACCTGACGCATGCCGCGGCCTTGATGTTTCACCTGGAGCCGGAGCGGTACTTCACAGGTGCCTACGTGAAGATCGGCTATTTTGAAAGCGACGCAAACCTACGTTATCAGGATGAGGTCAAGGGCGACTTGATCACCCAGGTGAATCGGACGATCGAGGTACTCGTTGCCAAATACCTGCGGGCATGGATTACCTACGAGCGGCTTCAGCGCGTCGAGACCTGGCCGATGCCCATGCCCGCTCTCCGCGAAGCGGTGCTCAACGCGGTGGCCCACAAGGACTATGCCGGCGGCATACCGATTCAGATCAGCGTCTATCGCGACAAGCTGATGATCTGGAACCCGGGAGAGCTACCGCCGACCTGGACCATCGACAAGCTGCTTGCCAAGCATGCGTCCATTCCCTTCAACCCGGACGTCGCCAACGTGTTCTTCCGCGCTGGGATGATCGAAGCCTGGGGACGCGGCATCGAGCGGATCATGGACGCATGCCGGGAGGCGGGCACTCCCGAGCCGGGGGTGAGGTACGAGGCGACCGGCTTGTGGGTGGTGTTCCCTTTCTTGCCGGAACACCAAGCCGCCGGCGATTTGACCCCGGAAGTAGCAGGCGAGACGCCAGTAGAAGCTTCGGTGAGAGCTTCGGTGAAAGCTTCGGTAAAGATCCTCGAGCTCTTGGAGGAGAATCCCGAAATGACCTTGGCTCAGGTGGCTTCAGCGGTAGGAAGATCGACGCGCGCCATCGAGCTTGCCGCCTCCAAACTGGTGAAAGCAGGCCGCCTGAGATACGTCGGTCCGCAAAGAGGTGGCCACTGGAAGGTGCTGAAGTGAGTATCGTCGGCCAGCGCGAACGCGTCACCCAGAATCGTGTCATCGCCCTCTTCCGCGACGAGCTGGGCTACCGTTACCTCGGCGACTGGACTGACCGCCCCGGCAACAGCAACGTCGAAGAGGGTCTGCTCTCGGCGTGGCTGACCCAGCGCGGCTACACGGCGCCGCAGATCAGCGTCGCCCTCCACAAGCTCCGCACCGAGGCCGACAACCACAGCTGCACGCTCTACGGCAACAGCCAAGCCGTGTATACCCTGCTGCGCTACGGCGTTCCCGTGAAGCTCGAGTCCGGAAAGGTCACGGAGACCGTCCACCTCATCGACTGGCAGGCACCCGAGCGGAACGACTTCGCCATCGCCGAGGAGGTGACGCTCAAGGGCAACCACGAACGGCGGCCGGACCTCGTGCTGTACGTGAACGGCCTCGCCGTCGGTGTGTTGGAATTGAAGAACAGTCGTGTGACGATCGGTGACGGCATCCGCCAGAGCCTCTCGAACCAGCAGCCCGAGTTCAACGCCTGGTTCTTCTCCACGGTGCAGCTCATCTTCGCCGGCAATGACTCCGAGGGCCTGCGGTACGGCACCATCGGCACGCAAGAGAAGTACTTGGGTGTGGCTCTTTTGGAACAGGCCATTTATGGGTAAAGCCGATGGACAGGCAGTTCACTATTTGACGAGCCTGAG